>Ga0207710_10000744_pt1 | contig 17987 bp, 13 predicted proteins | sample KBSS24metaG_FD_184400 | JGI IMG/M metagenome (GOLD analysis project Ga0207710, IMG submission 184400) | Switchgrass rhizosphere microbial communities from Kellogg Biological Station, Michigan, USA - KBS S2-4 metaG (SPAdes) (version 2) | ecosystem: Host-associated > Plants > Roots > Rhizosphere...
CGTCGATTCGGCGTCGCTCACGGCCGCCGGCATCAACCCCGAGTCGCTCGTCGACAACTCGACCGGATTCCGCGCGGCGATCTACACCGACGGCAATGGCCACTACGTCGTCTCGTACGCCGGCACCGATCCCAAGTCGCTCGCCGACTGGAAGGCGAACGGAGCGCAGGGCCTCGGCTGGGACTCGGCGCAATACAACCAGGCGATCGCGCTCGCGAAGGACGCGAAGGCCGCGTACGGCGACAACGTCGTCATGACGGGCCACTCGCTCGGCGGCGGTCTCGCTTCGGCGGCCGCGCTCGCCACCGACAGCCCCGCGGTGACCTTCAACGCGGCCGGCCTCAACGACAAGACGATCGCGAAGCTCGACCTCGACCCGGCGGCCGCGAAGGCGCAGGCCGAAAATGGCCAGATCCGCCGCTACGCGGTCCAGGGCGAGATCCTCACCGGCATCCAGGAGCACAACATCGTCACGCGCGGCCTGGCGCCGGACGCGGTCGGTCACAAGATCGAGCTGCCCGATCCGCACCCGCTGTCGTGGGGCAAGCGCCTGATCCCCGGCGCCGGCCTGAAACATTCGGTAGACTTGCACGGAATGGACTCGGTCACCGACTCGATGAAGGAGCACCCGCCCTGGGGTGGGTGAGCCGTGCGAACCCCGAAGAGACCCATCATGTCGATCCGTCGTTTTACGCGTTTTTCGTACGTCTTCGTCGCTGTCTCGGCCGCGCTGTCGTGCGCGGCCTGCGAATCTAAGGAGGCGACCGCCTCGGTGGAGACGAAGGTGTCTGTCGACGCGAAGACCGTATTTTCGGACAAGGGCGCGGCGCAGCTCGCCGACGCGGCGTCGTCGGGCGACGCCGCGAAGGTCGACAAGCTGGTGAAGGCCGGCGCGAACCCGAGCGCGATCGGCGACAAGGCGACGAGCGTCGTGCAGTTCGCGATGTTGAACAAGAGCAAGGCCGGCGTCGAGGCGCTCCTCAACGCGGGGGCCGATCCGATGCACGCCGACGACAACGGTGACACGCTGATGCACTACGCCGCCAAATCGGCCGACCCGGGATACATGGATATCCTGCTCGCGCACAAAGCCGACGTGAACGTGCAGAACACCGTCACGTCGGCCACGCCGCTCATCGCGGCGCTCTTCGGCGAGCGCGAGCCGCAGTTCCACAAGCTCCTCGCGGCCGGCGCGAACCCCAACATCGCCGATCGCGGGGGCAACACGGCGCTCCACATCGCGGCGAAGATCAACGAGAACCAGCTCTCGCTCGACCTGCTCAAGGCCGGCGCCGATCCGCTCGCCAAGAACAAGCAGGGGGTCACGTTCCAGCGTTATCTCAACATGACGCCGACCAGGCTCCTCACCGAGGACGCGAAGCGCCAGCGCGAGGCGATCGTGACGTGGCTTCGCGATCACAACATCCCGGTCGAGGCCCCGCCGGCGCCGCCCGCCCCCGCGCAGCACTGACGCTCCCTCCCGCGCGCCGACGGCGCCACGTCGGCCGTCGCGCGCACGTCGAAGCGCCCGTCGTACGTCGTCGTGACGTGACGAGCGCCCCACGCGACCGTCGCGCGCGAGCCGCGCGAGCGCGCATCATCTATTGACGCGGCTGCCCCGCGTCGCAGACGCTCGCCGGACGCATGCAACGTCCGCCGTTCCTCGCCGTGCGAGCGATCGCACGTCACCTCAAAGTCGTCTTCGCGCTCCACGTCGCGCTCTTCGTGGCGCTCGCCGCGCTCGCCGCTCCGGCGCGAGCCGCCGATCCGCTCGACGCCGGCGCCGTCCCCGAGCTGCTCAAGCCGTGGACCGCCTGGGTCCTCGACGGCAAAGAGGACGCGCTCTGCCCGACGTTCCACGATCACGCGGACCTCTCGCGGTGCGCGTGGCCGTCGCGCCTCTCGCTGACGCTCGACGAGCGCGGCGGGCGGTTCTCGCAGACGTGGCACCTCGACGCGAAGCACTGGGTGCCGCTCCCCGGCGACGAGAAGCGATGGCCGTCGGACGTGAGGGTGGACGGCAAGCGGGCGATCGTCGGCGCGCAAGGGGGCGCTCCGAGCGTCGAGCTCGATCGCGGCGAGCATGAAGTGACGGGCGCGTTCGCCTGGGACTCGCCCCCCGAGTCGCTCAAGGTCCCGCCGGAGACGGGCTTGCTCACGCTGCGCCTCCGCGGCGCGACGATCGCGTCGCCGAACCGCGACGGCCAGGGGACCGTGTGGCTCCAGAAGGCCGCGACGAACGAAGAGGGCGAGGCGCTCGAGCTCGTCGTGCACCGCAAGGTGACCGACGACATCCCGCTCGTCCTCACGACGCGGATCGAGCTCCACGTCTCGGGGAAGAACCGCGAAGAGCTCCTCGGCCGCGCGCTCCCCGACGGCTTCGTGCCGATGGCGCTCGACTCGCCCCTGCCCGCGCGCATCGAGCCGGACGGGCGGCTGCGCGTGCAGGTCCGCCCCGGCGTCTTCACGCTGGAGCTCACCGCGCGCGCCGAGGGCGTGACGAACACGTTGAAGCGCCCGAGCCCGGGCGGGCCGTGGCGCGAGGGCGACGAGGTGTGGACCTTCGAAGCGAAGAACGACTACCGCGTCGTCACCGTCGAGGGCGTCCCGTCGATCGACCCCGCGCAGACGACGCTCCCCGACGCGTGGAAGAAGCTCCCGACGTTCCCGATGAAGCTCGACGACACGATGAGGCTCGTCGAGAAGCGCCGCGGCGACGCCGATCCTCCGCCCGACCAGCTCTCGCTGGTGCGGCAACTGTGGCTCGATTTCGACGGCGCCGGGTTCACCGTGAGCGACCAGCTCACCGGCGCGCTCCACCGCGACTCGCGCCTCGAGATGGCGCCGCCCACCGTGCTCGGCCGCGCCTCGATCGGCGGGCGCGATCAGTTCATCACGCACCTCGCCGACGCGTCGCGGACCGGCGTGGAGGTGCGCCAGGGGCAGCTCGTCGTGAACGCCGACAGCCGCATCACGAGCAACGGGCGCGAGCTCCCCGCCGTGAGCTGGGCGCACGACTTCCATCAGGTGACGGGGACGCTCCACCTGCCGCCGGGGTGGCGCCTGTTGCACGCGACCGGCGTCGACGACGTGCCCGGCACGTGGGTGCACCACTGGTCGCTCCTCGAGCTGTTCTTGGCCCTCCTCATCACGATCGGGATCGGGCGGCTCTATGGCTGGGCGTGGAGCGTCCCCGCGATCGTGATGCTCGCGCTCACCTTCCCCGAGGCCGACGCGCCGCGGTGGTCGTGGCTGTTCGTCCTCGCGATCGAGGCGATCCACCGCGTGCTCCCGCCGGGGCGCGTGAAGAGGCTCTTCCACGGCGCGCGCGCCGCGGCGGCGCTCCTCGTCGCGATCGTCACGATCCCGTTCCTCGTCCAGCACGTGCGCGAGGGGATGTACCCCGCGCTGGCGAGCGCGGACTCCGTCGTCGGAGCGGGCGCGACCGCCGACACGTCGACCATCGACGCGCTGAGCGGCGGCACCGGCACGCGCGCGAAGGGCGAGGAAGGATCGATGGGCGCGGTCGCCGTGGTGCCGGAGCAAGCCGCCGCCGAGCTGCGCGATCAAGACGGCGAGAAGGAGGTCGACGCGCCGGGCAACAAGGCGGACGAGGGCAAGGTGAAGGGCCCGCGCGGCGCCGCCTCGACGAACCGCCTCGCGTACCGGCAGTCGAACGCGCAGGTGTACGACCCCGCGGCGATCGTGCAGACGGGCCCCGGGCTCCCCGCGTGGAACTGGACGACGCTCGACCTGCGGTGGAGCGGGCCGGTCTCCGCGGCGCAGCGCGTCCACCTGTACCTCCTCTCGCCGCAGGAGAACTTGCTCCTCGCGTACGCGCGCGCGCTCCTCTTGCTCCTCGTCATCCTGCGGATCCTCCCGTGGACGCCGCGGTTCTTCGGGCGCGGCGGCGGGGGCGCGAGGGGCGTCGCGGCGGCGATCGCGGCGTTCGCGATCGTCTTCGCGCCCACCGCGGCGCGCGCCGACGAGCCGAGCAAGGAGATGCTCGACGAGCTCCAGAGCCGCCTGCTCCGCAAGCCCTCGTGCTCGCCGACCTGCGCGACCAGCGGCCGCATGGCGATCGAGGTGCGCGGCGGCGTGCTGCGCGAGCGGATCGACGTCGACGCGAGCGCGGCCACCGCGGTGCCGCTCACGGGGACGAGCGCGCAGTGGGCGCCGGCCGACGTGGTCCTCGACGGCAAGGAGGCGAAGGGGCTCGTCCGCCTCTCCGACGGCGTCCTGTGGCTCGAGCTCGGCGCCGGCGCGCACACCATCGCGCTGTCCGGCCCGATGCCGGACCGCGAGGCGGTGCAGCTCCCGCTGCACATGAAGCCGCACCGGGTCGAAGCGGTCGCCGAAGGGTGGACCGTCGAGGGGCTCCACGAAGACGGCCTCGCCGACGACAACGTGCAGCTTACACGAATTCGCAAGCAGGACGGCGGAGCGGGCGCGGCGCTCCAGCCCGGCGCGCTCCCGCCGTTCGTGCGCGTCGAGCGGACGCTCCAGGTCGGCCTCAACTGGCAAGTCGACACGCGGATCGTCCGCGCCACGCCGGTCGGCGCGGCGGTGGTGCTCGAGGTGCCGCTCCTCTCGGGCGAGAGCGTGACCACCGCCGACGTGCGGGTCGTCGGCGGCAAGGCGCTCGTCAACATGGGGCCGCAGGCGACCGAGGTCGCGTGGCACTCCGTCCTCGAGCAGCGATCGCCCGTGAAGCTGACCGCGCCGAGGTCGCTCGCGTGGAGCGAGGTGTGGCGCGTCGACGTCGGACCGATCTGGCACGCGTCGTTCGCCGGGATCCCGTCGGTGCACGCGCAGGCCGCGGGCGACGTGCAGGTGCCGGAGTGGCGCCCGTGGCCGGGCGAAGAGGTGAGCGTCGTCCTCGTGCGCCCCGACGGCGTGCCGGGGCAGACGCTGACGATCGACAAGAGCACGACCGACATCCGCCCGGGGCTGCGCGCGACCGACGTCACGCTCACGCTGAGCCTGCGATCGAGCCGCGGCGCGCAGCACACGCTGTCCTTGCCAGAAGGCGCGGAGCTCGAGTCGCTCTCGATCAACGGCGCGACGCAGCCGATAAGGCAGGTGGATCGCGCGGTGACGGTGCCGATCGTCCCCGGCGCGCAGACCGTGGTCCTCGCGTGGCGCGAGCCGCGCGGGATCGCGACGACGTACGCGGCTTCGCCGGTCGACGTCGGCGCGCCGAACGTCAACGCCACCACCACGATCGCGGTCCCGGGAGGGCGCTGGCTCCTCCTCGCCGGCGGACCGCGCGTGGGCCCCGCGGTGCTCTTCTGGAGCCTCCTGCTCGTCCTCCTCGTCGTCGCCGTCGCGCTCGGACGAAACCGGTGGACGCCGCTCCGCACGTGGCACTGGCTCCTGGTCGCGATCGGCCTCTCGCAGATCGACGTCCTCGCCGGCGCGACCTTCGTCGGCTGGCTCATCGCCCTCGGCTGGCGCTCGCGCGACCCGGGCGAGCACCTCCGTCCCTTCGTCTTCAACCTCCGCCAGCTCGCGCTCATCGCGTGGACGATCGTCGCGCTCGGGATCCTCGGCGCGTCGGTCTACGGCGGCCTCCTCGGCGCTCCGGCGATGCAGGTGCGCGGCAACGGGTCGACGTACGATCTGCTCCGCTGGTTCACGGATCGATCCGGGGCGACCCTCCCGACGCCGTGGATCATCTCCGTCCCGCTCCTCGCGTACCGCGGCGCGATGCTCGCGTGGGCGCTGTGGATCGCGCTCGCGCTGCTCCGCTGGCTCCGCTGGGGATGGACGTCGTTCACGAGCGGCGGCGGATGGAAGGCGAGCCCGCGCGTCGCGCCGATCCCGTTCGTCCCGTCGCAGGGCGCGTATCGCGACCAGGGGGCGCGACCTTATCCGCCTCCGTACGGCGCGGCGTCGCCTCAAGGCGCGCCGCCGCCGAGCCCCGAGCCCCACGCCGTCGCGCCCGACGCTCCCCCGGCGCCGAGCTCCGGCTCGCTCGTGGACGGCGCGCCCGCGTCGCACGGCGCCGCGCCGCCGTCGCCCCCTGACGTCGCGTCGCCCCCGCTCGCCGCGCCGATCTCGCACGCGGACGCGACCGCGCCATCTCCTGCGGGCGGCGCGACGACGTCCGCCTCGCCCACCGCTCCGCAGGTCGCGCCCGCGCCGCCCGCGCCGAAGCCTCCGCCGGGACCGGTGCCGCCGCCTCGGCCGTCGAGCCCGAAGGAGCCGCGCTGAGCTCACGGGGCTCGCATCCTCCTCCCGGTGAACTACTCTGACGCCCGTGACGCACCGGACCTCGCCTCGACACCTCGGATCGTTCATCGTCCTCGCCGCCGCTCTCGGCGCCGCCGCCTGCGGGACGGTGCGCCGCCCCGACGGAGGGAGCGGCATGCTGTCGGCGGGCGCGCAGGCGCCGTCGGTGAGCGGCGCCGATCAGAACGGCGTGGAGCGGGCGCTCGCGGGCGAGCAGGGGCGCGCGTACGTCGTCTACTTCTATCCGAAGGACGGGACGCCGGGTTGCACCACCGAGGCGTGCGCCTTCCGCGACGCGTGGGCGCGCTACCAGGGCGCGCAGGTGGACGTCTTCGGCGTCTCCGACGACGACCAGAAATCGCACGCCACGTTCGCGAAAGAGCAGAACCTGCCTTTTCCGATCATCGCCGACACCGCGCACGCGTGGGGCGACGCGTTCGGCGTGAAGAGCGGCCTCTTCGGCTATTCGCGCGTCACGTTCCTCGTCGGCAAGGACGGCAAGATCACGAAGGTGTACCCCGACGTGGATCCGGGCGTCCACGCCGCCGAGGTCCTCCGCGACGCCGCGCAGGCGCCGTAACGGCGCGGCGGCGGGAGTCGACGCGAGCAGCGCACGGACGCCAGCGCACGACAGACCACGTCGCCGACCGCGGGATGGAAGCCCTGGTGCTCGATCGCGTCGCGCGCGACGGGCGCGACCAGCGCGATGGGCGCGTGAGCGGCGACGCGGCGCGAGGGCCGCACAAAAGACGAAGTCCGCAGCAGCACGCGCCACTACGGACTTCGTTACTTCGGATATCGACGAATCACGCGGAGTGCGTCACGCTCGTCGCCCTCCGCATCTCCGTCATTTCGCCGAGGATCGCGTCGAGCTTGTCGCACAACAAACGCTGCACCTCGAGGAGGCGCGGATCGGCCGGCTCCGGCTCTTTCTCGCCGGCCGGCGGATCGAGCGCCGCGGCGGCGAGCGCCGGGCCGAACGTCATGAGGACGGTCGCGATCGCCTTCCCGGTGGGCGTCTTCGGGAAGATGTCCGCATAGCCCACCGAGAGGCACGTCGAGACGTAGACGAGCGCGTCGAAGTACGTGGTGACCTTCGGGTTGTGCTCCTTCTCGGCGTGGAAGAAGAGGAACGCTCCGCCGAGGACCGTGACCAGGATGCTGTCGACCGGGTCGCGCGCGATCGCGTCGCGCACGCCGCGCTTCAGCGAGGAGAGCTCGGTGGCCATCGACAACGCGTTCGTGCTCATGACGTCACTCCGCCGGGGACGCGCTCACTTCGATGCTCGGGCCGAGGGGGGCGCGGTTCGTCCTCGGCGCCGGGAGCTCCTTCTCCTTCATGACCGCCTCGATCTGTCCGCCGAGGTCGGCGATCGCGGCGCGCGCCTTGTCGGTCAGCTTCGAGCCGTCGACCTGCGCGAAGCTCATGAGCTCCTTCATGAGCGGGTACGCCGCGCCGGCCTCGAGCAGCGTCTTCAGGATCGGGCTCATCATCCCGACGGGCTGGCTCGATCCCATCGACGCGCCGGCCACGCCGTTCGTGTTCGTCTGGAGCACCTTGATCTCGGTGATCGCCTTCGCGGGCTCCATCAGCTCCCGCGCCAGGTGCGGCATCGTTTCGATGGCGCGGAGCGCGATGTCGCGCAGCACGAACTTCATCGCCAGCGAGTTCTCCGCCTCGACCATCTTCCGCTTCGCCTCCGCCTCGGCCGCGCCGCGCAGCACCGTCGCTTGCGCGAGCCGCTCGAGCGCCTCCGCCTCCTTCTCCGCCGACTCGAGCCGCGCCTGCGCCTCGCCTCGCACCTTCGCGAGCGCCGCGTCCGCGAAGCCCCGCGCCTTCGCCGCCTCGCCCTCGCCGAGGGCCCGCTTCACCTCCGCCTCCGCCGCCGCCTGAATCACGGCGATCTGCTTCGCGCGCTCGGCGCGCGCCGTCTCTTCCACCGTGGTGATCGCCTGGCGCGCCGTCTCTTCGTCGGCCAAGGCGAGCGCCTTCTGCGCCGCGGCGCGCGCCTGCTCCTCCTCGCTCTTGGTGACGGCGATCACCTTCTCGATCCGCGCCACTTCGATCGCTTGCTCCTTCTGGATGAGCGACGCGCCGACGACGCGCTCCTTGTCGATCGTCGCCGCCTCGAGCGCCTTCTGCCGCTCGATCTCCTTCGCCTGCACGACCGTCTCCTTCTCGATCTGCGCCGCCTCGATCTCGCGCTGCTTGGCGATCTCCGCGGCCTGCTGCCCCTTCTCCGCGGCGATCTGCGCCTCGCGCTCGGCGCGCTGCTTCGCCGCCATCGCGACGGCGATCGCCTGCTCCTGCTCGATCCGCGCGCGCTCGACCTCGCGCTGCTTCTCGTACGACGCGAGCTCGCGCGCCTGGTCCTGCACGTACACCGCCTTCGCCGTCTCGGCCGCCTGGATCGCGCCGTATTCGGCGACGCGCCGCGCCTGGTCGGCCTCGGCCTGCTTCTGATTCTGCTCGAGCTCGAGCTGCCGCATCCGCGCCGCGACGTTCGCCGCGTGGATCTGGTTGTCCTTGTCGCGCTGGATCTGGTTCGTCTTCTCGCGGTTCGTCTGCACGCTCTCGGTGATGGCGCGGAGGCCCTCGGCGTCGAACACGTCGTGCTCGTCGAGGTCCTTCACCGGCACCATCGCGAGCGCGGTGATCGAGACGTTCTCCAGCGTGAGGCCGTTCTTCTTGAGCTCCTCGGCGAGCGCCGCCTGGATGTGCTCCGCGAACTCCTTGCGCTTGCCGTGGAGGCTCATGAACGTCTGGTTCGCCGCGACGCTGCGGAGCGCGTCGGTCAGCTTGCCTTCGATCAGATCGCCGATCGCGTGCTCGTCGAGGTTCCGCTCGCCGAAGCTGCGCGCCGCGGCGAGGACGTCCTCCGCGATCGGCTCGACCTTGATGTAGAGCTCCGTCGTGACGTTCGCCTTGATCTTGTCGCTCGTCACGAGCGCGTTCTTGCCGCTCCGTTCGACCGACAGCTTCACGCTGCGGAGCGACACCCGGAGGAGCTGGTGCAAGATCGGATAGACCAGGATGCCGCCGCCGATGACCACCTTGTTCCCGCCGGCGCCGGTGCGCACCAACGCTTCGTCCGCGCCGCAACGCCGATAGAATCGACTGACCACGGTCATCGTCGTCAGCCCCGTGAACACGGTGCCGACGATGCTCCCGCCCACGACGATCATCTGCGAATCAAGTTGCAGCATGGTGCGCTCCCTTCCCTTCCTCTCCTTCGGATCCTTCGCCGCCGCCGTCTCGCTCGAGCTCACGCTCCGAGCTTTGCTCCATCGACTCGTCCTGCTCGTCGCGCCTCTTCGTCATCGGCTCCTTTCGTCGTCCGGTCTCCAGCCCCTCGTCGAGGCGCGCCACGAACAGCGCGCCCGTCTCGTCGTCGTGCTCGACGACGATCACCTCCTCCCCCTCGCGCGCCGGCCGGTGCTCCGCCGCGAGCTTGCAGATGATGCGGATATCGTGCCCCGTCTTGTCGCGAATCCTCACTTCGCCGAACGCCTCGTCCACCTTGGTGGAGATGACCGTGCCGATCCGTCCGACGAGCTCCGAGCGGCGCGTCGCCTCCTGCCCTCGCGTGGCGAAGATGGGAGACAGGAGCCGCGCGAGGCCCGCGACCGCCGCGTATCCGGCAGAGAGCGCCGCGGGCAAGGTCCACCACAAGGTGCCCGCGGACGGCCCCGCCGCGCGCGTGACGTACTCGGCGTTGATCCCGAGCCCTACGAATGCAAAGACGACGCCGTAGACCTGCCACACCAGCGAGAACGGCATCTTTCCGACGCCGAGCGGCGCCAGGATCGCGCCGGTGAAGCTGCGGCCGCCGCCCTCGTCGTGATCGGCGTCGTCGCCGTCGTGATCGGCGTCGGCGTCATCGCCCGTGCCGTCGTGATCGGCGCCGACGTCCGCGTCCGCTTCGACGTCCGCGTCCGCGTCGATGTCGTGCCCGTCGGCGCCTCCGTCGCCGACGTCGTGTCCGCCTCCGGCGAGCAGGCCCAGAAGACCGCTCGTCTGGAGGAGCGCGAAAAGCCCTACGATTCCGAGGGCAACGGTGTACGGCGCGTTGCCCCAGGCGACCAGGAACCGGAGTAGAGACAACTCACTTCCTCCCTCGGCGCCGAAACGTAAGAGCACCTCAACATCCTGGTAGGGCGTGCCAATCCGATTTCGTATCCCGATTAGGCATTATTTTTCGTTTCGAATATCCTACTTTGGAGTCCGTCGCGGGGAGGCGGCCGTATTCGCCGCCGCGACGCCCGGGTGGCGGCGCACCGCCACCCCCCAAGGCGCAAGCCGCCCGATCCGACCGGCCGCCCGGCGCTGGCACGCGAGCCCCCGCGTCCCGGCTGGCGTCCCGGTACGCAACGCGTGTAGAAGCAGTCCGTGACTTCCATGGCACGTGCCGTGACGCACATCTTCGGGCTCATGGCGGCGCTCGCCGCCGCCGGGTGCGGCGATCACCAGTTCAGCGTTCAGTACGCGCCCGAGTTCTCGCGGACCGACGTGAGGACGGTGTCCGTGTTCGGCGTGTTCCGCGACGGACGGATCAGCCCCGAGGCGTGGGACCAGCTCGGCCCGCGCCTCTCGAGCCCGTTCAGCGCGCGCGTGTGCGAGAGCGCGTACACCGAGCAGCTCGTCGCCGCCGAGCCGGCGCTCTCGTCCGCCGTCGACGACTACGCCCGCGCGAACGGGGTGACCGACGACCTCCTCGATCAGTTCTCGCCGATGGCCAAAGGCGACGCCATCTTGCTCGTCACGGTCGCCGGGCGGCCGCCGCAGCCGATCGCCAGCACCGGGGGCGGGCCGCAGCACCAGCAGCCGACGATGGCCGGCATGGGGCGGCGCGGCGGCGGCATGGGCGGCGGAGCGCGCGTCGAGCCGACCATGGGGCCGACGACCGATCGCAACTCGTTCGAGGTGTCGGCGCTGCTCTTCTCGACGCGGCTCCATCACACCGTGGCCGTCGTCGCGATGACGTACACGGGAAAGAGCGTCGACGAGGCGTTCGCGAGCTTCGCCGCCAAATTGAACACCGAGCTCCACGGCATGACGTGCACCGGCTGGAAGCCCGACGTGCACGTCGACGACCAGCGGATCCGCGAGGCGATCTCGCGGTGAGCGGCGCGGCGCCGATCCCGCGCCTCGAGCCGCGGCCTCGAAGGGGAACGCCCGGGCGCCGAGCCGGCTGACACTCTGTCAGGCGCCGGACCGCGGGGCGCGCCGAGCGAGACAAAAAGTGCAGGAATAAACCGGGAAAGGCTCGTTTTCCCGCGCCGCGGCGGCTCTCCGGGCCTGGCGCCGCGTTTGCTGATGGTCGTCGTCATGCAACCCCTCCCTCGAACCGGGCCCGCTCCTTCCACCATCCTCATCCTCGGCGGCAACGGAGGCATGTCGGATCGCTACCGCGAGGTGGTCGAAGAGCGCGGCCTCGTCCTCCGTCATTTCGAGCAGCGCGTGCCGAGCGGCACGCGGCGGATCATCGGGCGCGTCGCCGCCGTGATCGTCATGGTCGGTATGGTGTCGCACAGCCTCCGCGAGCGCGCGCGGACCGTCGCGCCCGACGCGCCGGTCGTCTATCTGCGCTCGTCGTCCGTGTCGGCGCTGCGCGCCGCCGTCGAGCAGATCGAGACCTGATCTCCGATCGCGCGGGCGACGGCGCGACGGCCGCGTCATCGGGGACGCGAGCGGCGCGACCGAGCCGCGCGACGAGCGCCGGTAGAGATCGATCGGAGACGAGGCCGCGCCGGATACGCGACCGGATACGGGATGGTTGCCTCGCGCGCGCGCGCGTGCGATGGCGGACGGCGATGACGTTCCGTCGACTCGCCCTCTTCGCGGCGACGCTCTCCGCGTGCGCCAATGCCCCGTCACCGCCGGCGACCCCCGCGCCGCCTCCAGCGCCGCCCGCGACCGCGACCTCGGCGGCAGCGGCGCCGGACCGTCACGGCGTCGAGCTCGGCGACATGGATACGTCGAAGGACCCGTGCGCCGATTTCTACGACTACGCAAACGGCGCGTGGCGCGCGGCGAACCCGATCCCCGCGTCGATGTCGCGGTGGAGCCGGCGCTGGGCCGCCGGTGAAGCGAACAAGGAACAGCTCCGGACGGTGCTCGACGAGGTGTCGTCGCGGCGCGATTGGCCGAAGGGGAGCGTCGAGCAGCTCATCGGCGATCACTACGCGTCGTGCATGGATCAGCCCGCGCGCGATCAGGCCGGGGTCACGCCCATCGCGCCGCTCCTCGCGGAGATCGACGCGATGAAGACGCCGCGCGACGTGGAGCGCGTCGTCGCGAAGCTCCACGATCTGTCGATCGACGTGCCGTTCTCCGTCACGAGCTCGCAGGACTACCACGACCCGGTGCGCGTCATCGCCGACGTGAGCGCGAGCGGGCTCGGCCTGCCCGACCGCGACTATTACCTGAAGCCGGAGCCGCGCTTCGTCGAGGCGCGGGACAAATACCGCGTCCACATGGCGAAGATGCTCAAGCTCGCCGGGATGGACGACGCCAAGACGAAGGCCGCCGTCGACGCGGTGTTCGCGATGGAAAAGCGCCTCGCGCAGGCGTCGCTCGACAACGTGGCGCTGCGCGAGCCGAAGAACGTCGATCACAAGACGAAGGTCTCCGACCTCGCGCGGATGGCGCCGCACGTCGACTGGGCCGGCTATCTCAAGGGGGCGAAGATCGGGCTGGACGATCTCAACGTCGAGCAGCCGGCGTTCGTCAAGGCGGTCGATCGCGAGCTCACGCAGACGCCGATCGCGACCTGGAAGAGCTATTTGAAGTGGCAGGTCATCGCGTCGGCCGCGGAGTCGCTCTCGACGCCGCTGGTCGAGGAGAGCTTCGCGTTCAACGGCGCGTACCTCGCGGGCGCCACGGAGATGAAGCCCGCGTGGAAGCGCTGCGCCGAGTCGACCGACGCGCTGCTCGGCGAGGCGCTCGGGAAGAAATACGTCGAGCGGTATTTCCCGCCCGCGGCGAAGACGCGAATGCAGGATATGGTGAAGAACCTCCTCCTCGCGATGAAGGACACGATCGACGGGCTCACGTGGATGGGGCCGGAGACGAAGAAGCGCGCGCTCGAGAAGCTCTCCACGTTCAATCCGAAGATCGGATACCCGGATACGTGGAAGGACTACAGCTCCGTGCCGATCGCGCGGGCCGTCTTCTGGCAGGACGTGGCGGCGGGGCGGAAATTCAACGTCGACGACGATCGCGGGCGGATCGGCAAGCCGGTGGACCGCGGGCGCTGGGGGATCACGCCGCCCACGTCGGACGCCTATTACAACCCGCAGCTCAACGAGATCGTCTTTCCCGCCGGGATCCTCCAGCCGCCGGCCTTCAACCTGATGGCGGTGGACGCCGTGAACTACGGCGCGATCGGCGTCGTGATCGGGCACGAGATCAGCCACGGCTTCGACGACCAGGGGGCGCAGTTCGACGCGCAGGGCCGCCTCAACAACTGGTGGACGGACGCCGATCTGAAGGAGTTCCAGAAGCGGGGCCAGTGCGTGGTCGACCAGTTCGAGGGGTATTTCATCGAGCCGGGCATCCACCACAACGGCAAGCTCGTGCTCGGCGAGTCGATCGGCGATCTCGCCGGCGCGAAGCTCGCGTGGCTCGGGTTCAAGAAGGCGCAGGCCCGGGCGGCCGCGGCGGGCGCGAAGCTCGACGGCTTCACGCTGGATCAGCAGTTCTTCATCGCGTGGGGCCAGTTCCGCGGCGACGCCACGCGCCCCGAGACGCAGCGGCTCATGGTGCAGGGCGATCCGCACCCCATCGCCAAGTACCGCGTCGTCGGCCCGCTCTCGAACTTCACGCCGTTCCAGACGACGTTCTCGTGCAAGGACGGCGCGCCGATGGTCCGACCCCCGGCGAATCGCTGCGAGGTGTGGTGAGCGGGCGGCGCGGCAGCGCGACGCCGCGCCTTGCTCCCCGGCGTCCGGCGCGACTTTTTGACGTCGCGGCGTCGGTCGCGGCGACCGCGGTGCGTCGACGCTTACGCAACGTCCGAGTCGTCGCGCCGGGCGTCGAGCCGCGATCGTCGGCGGAGGCGCCGGCGCGTGCGTAGCGGGCGCCGCAGATCGTCGCAGGTGCGCGGCGACGCGGGGCCCCCGAGGGAGTACCCCGCCGTGGACCTTCGTGCTAATCACCGCCCGAAACCGCGTGCGGATGCACGCCTCGATCGGACGGAGTCACCGTGAGTTGGATCGAAGAGAAGGCCCACAACGAGCTGGCGCGCGTCCGCAAGGCGCGGGAGAAGCAGGTCTATCCGTACTTCCGCGAGTTCGAGAAGCCTGGATTGCACACGTCGGTCGCGGGGCAGCCGATCATCAACTTCAGCTCCAACGACTACCTCGGGCTGACGACGCACCCGCGCGTCCTCGAGGCGGCGACCAAGGCGGCGGCGCGCCACGGGTGCGGCCTCGGGAGCGCGCGCCCGCAGGCGACGACGCTCGATCACGTGGTCCTCGAGCGAAGGTTCGCCAAGTGGTTCCAGTTCCCGTCGTGCCTCCTGTTCACGACCGGGTACCAGGCGATGGTCGGCACGCTGATGTCGATCGCCGACAAGGACACCACGCTCGTCCTCGACAGCTTCAGCCACGCCTGCATCCTCGACGGGACGTTCCTCGCCGCGGGGATCCCCGGCCGCGCGCCCGAGGTCCGCTTCTTCAACCACAACTCGATCAAGGCGCTCGAGCGCGTCCTGTCGACGCGCGAGCGCAAGAACGCGATCGTCGTGGTCGAGGGGGTGTACTCGCTCGACGGCGACGTCGCCAACATGAAGGAGTTCGTCGACATCTGCGCGAAGCACGACGCGGTGCTCGTGGTCGACGACGCGCACGGCACCGGGACGCTCGGCACGAACGGGCGCGGCGTCCTCGAGCACTTCGGCCTCGAGGGGCGCGCGCCGATCCTGGTGTCGACGCTGTCGAAGACGTTCGGCGGGATCGGCGGCCTCCTCCTCGCGTCGGAGTCGGTGGTCGACCTGGTGAAGCACACGGCGCGCTCGTTCCTCTTCAGCGCGACGCTCCCGGTGCCGATCGTCGCCGCGGCGTCGACCATCCTCGACATGCTCGAGGAGGACGGCCCGGCGCTCGTCCGCGGCCTCCACGACAATGCAGAGTACATGCGCTCGCGCCTCGTCTCCGCGGGGTTCGACCTCGGCAAGAGCTCGACGCACATCATGCCGGTGATGTGCCGCGACGAGCGGAAGACGCTCTTCATGCACGTCGCGCTCTTCGAGTGCGGCGTCATGATGGTGCCGCTCACGTACCCGTCGGTGAAGCAGGGCGAAGAGCGCCTCCGCGTGAACGTCACGCGCGGCCACACCCAGGAGGACCTCGATCGGGCGATCGAGCTCCTCACCCAGTACGGCGAGGCGTTCTTCGTCCTGTCCGGCGACGACCTCGGTCCGGCCGAAGACGACTGACGTCCAGGGCCGCCGGCCCGCGCCGCCCGCGCGCGTCTCCCAGGGGCGGCGCGCGGACGGGGGCGGCGCGCGGACCGATCAGCGCCCCTCGAACGACGGCGGCCTGCGGCCGGCGAACGCCGCGATGGCCTCGCGCAGGTCGTGCGACGGCAAGAACGCCGCGTTCCAGAGCGCGACGGTGCGGAGGCTCTCCGCCGCGGCGCGCTCGGACGCCGCGTTCAGGACCTGCTTGATCCCCATCACGACGAGCGGCGGGTTCGCGGCGATCTTCGCGGCGAGCGCCTGGCCCGCGGCGAAGAGCGACTCGTGCGACGCGAACACGTCGTTCACGAGGCCGACGCGGAGCGCGCGCGCGGCGTCGATGTCGTCGCCGGTGAACGCGAGCTCCCGCGCGTGCCCCTGGCCGACGATCGCGGGGAGCCGCGCCAGCGTCCCGACGTCGGCCACCATCGCGAGGCGCACCTCGCGGACGCTGAAGCGCGCGTCGGCCGACGCGAGCCGCACGTCGCACGCGGTCGCGAGGTCGACGCCGCCGCCGATGCACCACCCGTGGATCGCCGCGATGACCGGCTTGCGGCACGAGGCGACGCACGAGATGGCGCGCTGCATCTTCTCGATGGTCGTGAGGAGCTCGGTCCGCTCCTTCGCCATCGCCGCGTCGCCGAGGACCGGGCCGATCGCGCCGCCCATCGTCGCGAGGTCGAGCCCGTACGAGAAGTGCTCCCCCTCGCCGCGCAGGAGGACGGCCCGCACCTCGTCGTCGCGGTCGAGCGCGGCGAACGCGTCGGGCATCTCGCTCCAGAAGCTCGGCCCCATCCGGCTCGCCTTCCCCGAGGCGCGCAGCCCCACCGCCGCCACGTGCCCCTCCACCGCGATCGACAGCGACTCGAACGCCTTGTACGTCGTCTTGTCCATGGGCGGATGGTAGGCGAGCTTCGCCGCGGCTCGAAGGGCTACGATGGCGGCGCGATGACGCCGAAGTTCTTCGCCACGCCGGAGGCGCTCCGCGCGTGGCTCGCCGCGAACCACGAGACGAAGGCCGAGCTCCTCGTCGGGTTCTACAAGCGCGGCTCGCGCAAGCCGAGCATCACGTGGCCGGAGTCGGTCGACGAGGCGCTCTGTTTCGGGTGGATCGACGGGCTGAGGAGGAGCCTCTCGGACGAGACGTACACCATCCGGTTCACGCCGCGGAGGGCGACGAGCATCTGGAGCGCGATCAACGTCGGGCGCGTCGCCGCGCTGGCGGAGCTCGGCAAGATGACGCCCGCCGGGGAGCGCGCGTTCTCGCTCCGCAAGGCGCACAAGACCGGGATCTATTCGTTCGAGCGGAGCGAGGCCGCGAAGCTGACGGAGGCGCAGGAGAAGAAGCTCCGCGGAGACCGCGCCGCGGCGGAGTTCTTCGACGCGCAGCCGCCGTGGTACCGCAGGACCGCGACGCACTGGGTGATCAGCGCGAAGCGCGAAGAGACGCGCGAGCGGCGCCTCGCGCGGCTGATCGAGGACAGCGCCGCCGGCCGCACGATCGGGCCGCTCACGCGCCCCTCGGGCGCCCTCGCGGCGAGCGAGGCGGGGCACCGCGCGGCGAAGGAGACCACGGGGACACCGGCGAAGAAGGCCGCCGCCAAGCCGGCGAAGAAGGCCGCCGCCGAGCCGGCGAAGAAGAGCACGGGGGCATCGGCGAAGAAGGCCGCCGCCGCGACGAGGACGAGACGATGAAGAGGAGCGAACCATGAGCGCCGCCACGTTCGTCCAGGTCGACGTCGAGCCGGGCCCCGCGAGCGAGGACGGCGTGTCGCTCCGGTTCAAGCGCGCGGGGGACGATCGCGCGGTCCGCGAGATCCCCTACGAGTCGGAGGAGGGCGTGGACGGACGATGGACCGTGCTCGCCGCCGAGGACGCCGGCGCGAGCGAGACGCGCGAGGCGCGCGCCGTCCTCGTCGACGACTCGAGCGACGGCGTGGCGTGGCTCGTCTTCGGCGGGCGCCACGGCCTCGTGCTCGAGCACGTCGGGACCGGCGCCCGCGTGCGCGAGCCCTACCTCGTCCTGTCGAAGACGACCGCGATGTGAGCGGCCGCCTCCGACGAGACCGCTCCGTTATCGATCACTTCCGGCCGTACTGGCCATTCAGCTTCGCGACGGCGACGTCGTGGGCCGCGAGCAGCGTGACGATGTCCTCCTTCGTCGTCGCGGCGGTCGTGCCGGGGAGCGCGGCGACGTCGACGGCGTGGAGGGCGAACTCGTAGTTGTGCGCCGCGGCCCCCTTGGGCGGACAGGGGCCGGCGTACACCGGCGCGTTGGCGATGCTCTTCGCC
>Ga0207710_10000746_pt1 | contig 17957 bp, 9 predicted proteins | sample KBSS24metaG_FD_184400 | JGI IMG/M metagenome (GOLD analysis project Ga0207710, IMG submission 184400) | Switchgrass rhizosphere microbial communities from Kellogg Biological Station, Michigan, USA - KBS S2-4 metaG (SPAdes) (version 2) | ecosystem: Host-associated > Plants > Roots > Rhizosphere >...
AAGCGCCACTACACCCATAGCTGGATCCACCGCACGCTCGTCGACCTCCTCGCCATCCAGAAGGAGATCCACACCGGGCTCTTCGCCGTGATGGACGGGACGACCGCGGGGAACGGCCCGGGGCCGCGCACGATGATCCCGGTCATCAAGGACTACATGCTCGCGTCGGCCGATCAGACGGCGATCGACGCGGTCGCGGCCAAGATGATGGGCTTCGACCCGATGACGCTCGAGTTCATCAAGGTGGCGCACGACGACGGCCTCGGCGTGGGCGACCCGCGCGACATCGAGATCGTCGGCGACGACATCTCGAAGGAGAGCTGGGGCTTCAGCGTGGGCGACAACGGCGCCAGCATGGTCGGCGACTTCATGTGGTTCGGCCCGATGAAGCGCTTCCAGAAGCTCTTCTTCCACACGCCGCTCGTGAACGTCTTCATCGCCGGCAGCGAGGCGTACCACGACTATTACCGCTGGCCGCTCAAGGACAAGAAGACGTTCGAGGGCTGGAAGCGTGACACGTCGTGGGGTCGCCTGTTCGGCGCCTACGAGCGCGGCGAGGCCGACCGCGTCCTCGGCGGAGCGAGCGCGCAGCCGTCGGTGTGACGAGGGCCGCGTAGCCGTCACGGGGGACCGGGCCGTGGCGCTCCTACGGCTCGAGGACGATGACCCGGATCGCGCCGTCGAGCGGCGCGGCGGCGGGCGCTTCGCTCGGGACGACGACGCGGACCACGCCGCCCTGAAACGACGGATCGCGGGCGAGGAGGGCGGCGAGGGGGCCGATGACGCGCTCTTCGATCATGCGCTTGAGCGGCCGCGCGCCGCGCGTCGGGTGCCAGCCGATTTCGGCGAGGTGGTCGCGCGCGGCGGGCGTGACGTCGAGGCGGACGCCGCGGCGCTGGAGGCCGGCGCGGGCGCGGACTCGATCGATCTCGAGGTCGACGATGCGGCGCACGTCCTTCGGGGCGAGCCTCCGGAACGAGACGACCTCGTCGATCCGGTTGAAGAACTCGGGGCGGAAGTACTGGCGGACGGCGCGCGTCTCGCTCGCGGCGAAGTCGGGATCGGCGTCGAACCCGACGGGGCGCGGGTCGTTCGCGCCGAGGTTCGACGTCATGACGATCACCATCATCCGGAGATCGACGAGGCGACCCTGCGCGTCGGTGAGGCGCCCTTCGCCGAGGACGCCGAGGAGCAGGTCGAACACCTCGTGGTGCGCCTTCTCGATCTCGTCGAGGAGCAGGAGGCCGAGCGGCTGCGCGCGCACCCTCGTCGCGAGGCTCTCGACGCCGTCGCCCACCTCGAGGAGGCGCGCCGCCGATCCGGGGTGCATGTACTCGCTCATGTCGAGGCGGACCATCCGCGCGGGGTCGCCGAACATGAACCCGGCGAGCGCCTTCGCGAGCTCGGTCTTGCCGACGCCCGTCGGCCCGACGAAGAGGAGCGCGCCGCACGGCTTGTCCGGATCGTTCAGCCCGGCCTTGAGGCGAGCGACGACGCGCGCCGCCGCGTCGCACGCGCGCTCCTGACCGATCACCCGCGCCGCGAGCGTCTGCCCGAGCGCCTCGACGCTGACCATGTGATCGTCCGAGATGACCTCGAGCGGGAGCCCGGAGTACCGCCCGTACGCGGCCACGACGTCGCTCGGATAGAGGACGCGCCCCGCCTCGCCGGTCGACGCGAGCCAGTCGAGGAAGCGGAAGGCCTTGCCCGGGAAGCAGACGTCGCGCTGGAACGTCGCGAGGAGGACGACGAGGCGCTTCCAGCCGCTCGGGTGCACGGCCGGGCCCGCGCGGCGCGACGCGTAGATCTCGAGCAGCGCCGGCATCACGGGCGCTGGGGTCTCCTCGATCCGGATCACGTGCATCGCGCCGACCAGCGCGGCGTGGCGGCGCGAGAGCCGCTCGAGCTCCTCTTCGGTGCACTCCGCGATGACGCCGAGCTCGCCCGCGACGATCGCCGGGGTGAGCGCCTCGCCGAGCGACCCGCCGTCGTACTGGGGCGCCATGAGCGGGGCGAGGCGATCGACGTAGAGGTAGTCGCCCTCGTGCGCGAGCTCCGCCTCGAGGTCGAGGCACCTCTTCTGCCACATGCCGACGTACGTCATCCCGCCGAGCAGGCGATCGGCCGACGTCGCCCAGAGGCGCGCCGCCCGGCGCGCCTGACCGCCGTCGCGCGGGCCGCGCCCGCCGCGCGGCTCTCGCTGCCGCTGCGCGAGGTGGCGCGCGAGGCGCCGCACCCACGCGGTCTTTCCGACGCCGGGGCCGCCGACGAGGAGGATAGACGGTGGCGGCGCGCGATCGAGGAGCTCGACGTGGCGATCGAAGCCGTCGATCTCCCCGACCACCGGCGGCAGGTTGCCGCGGACCGCCCGCGCCACCCAGTCCTCGGCCACGGCGTCGAGCGTCGGGTGCGGCGCCGGCGCGGCCTTCGGGGCGCGGCGCTCGGCCGACTCGCGCTTCACGAAGCGCGGCGACCACTCGACGACGCGCTCGCCGGCCTCGTGGCGGAAGTCGTAGAGCGACCGCCCGCGGTCGCCGAGGAGCGCCGTCGCGACCGCGGAGCGCAGCACGTCGGCGGCGAGCGACCGATCCTCGAGGACGAACGAGAAGCCGAAGCGCGGGAGCATCACGCGGAAGCCGCCGGTCTTCAGCTTGCAATACACGTACGTCATCCGCAGGGCGATCTGCCGCGCGCCGATGACCGTGCGCCGCTTCGCCGCGGTGTGGGGGTGGACGAGCACCGTCACCTCGTCGGTCGCGAACGGCTCGTCCCACAGGTACGCGTCGAACGTGCCGCCCTCGCCGACCTCGAGCTCCACGAGGAGCACCTCGAGCTGCCGCAGGACGTCGTCCTCCGAGGTGCCGATCGCGGCCGGCGCGGACCCGTCGAACGACTGGTCCTGGGCGCGCATCGCGATGCCGCTCACGAGCCCGGACTCGTGGGCGACGAAGTAGACGCGGAGCGAGCGCGTCACGCGTCCTCCCGCGACATGCGGATCTGGAACAGGTCGTAGAGCGCGTCGGCGAGGCGGCGGACGGGGCGCGCGAGCGTCGTGCCCATGGCGTAGTCCTCGATCTCGACGGGGGTCGACTGCGCGCCCTTGCGCGGCGGATCGAACCGGACGGTGCGGGTCGCGGGGAGGAGCGCGTCGGGGTCCTCCGGGAGGTCGCCGCCCGCCGCGACCGCCTCGGCGAACGCGTGGACCGCGGCGGCGTGGCGCTCGACGACGCGCGCCGCGCCGTCGTCGGGGTGCGCGGGGAGCACGCGCACGCGGACGATCTCCGGCGACGCGCCGAGCGCGTGGCGGATGTGCGTCCCGGTCTCGAGCTCGAAGAAGTCGCGCACCGCCACGCCGACGATCTTGAGGACGACGAGGCGCGCCGCCGCCGGGTCGAGCGGCGATCGCCCCGGCTCGCCGCGGTGCGCGTCGGCGCGCGCGGAGGGCTTCGGGCCCGCGGCGGTCGCGACGACGCCGTCGCGGTCGAGCACCGCGCACTCCTCGACCTCGCCGCGCGCGCCTTCGTACGCCGCCACGAGCCACTCGAAGAGGCCCGGCCCCGCGTCGCCGAAGCGCTCCGCGCCGCCGCGGTCGCCGAGGCGGAGCACCTCGACGAAGCACGCGTGCGCGTCGCGATCGCCGGCGTGCGCCATCGCGCGGCGCAGGAAGTACCCCTCGGCGATCGTCTCGAGCGCGAGCGCCCGCGTGATCGGGGAGGCGCGCAGGTCGATCGACCTGCGCTGGAACAGGCGGTAGCGCCGGGGCGGGCGCGCCTCGGTGATCTTCGGCGCGTCGATCATCGACAGCTCGAGCTCGTCGGACGCGGCCTCGGCCGACGCGGCGGCGAGGTGCTCGACGCGCTCGCGGAACGCGCCGATCTCGGCGCGCAGCGAGTCGAGGTCGAACAGCGCGTCGGCGCTCGCCGCGTCGCCCCGCCGGTGCCGGCCGAGGTGGAGGCGGACCTCGTCCTCGAGGCGCGCGAGCGCGCCGCTCCGCTCGAGATCGTCGAGCTGGGCCTTCACCGCGCGCAGGTGCGGCTCGAGCGCGGCCAGCGGCGCCGAGGCGAGCGCCTCGAGCGGGAACGTCGCGCGGATCGGCGACGCCTCGTGGAGCGCCTGCGCGGAGAGCTCGATCCCGTGGCCGCGCGAGAAGAGGCGGACGAGGCGCATCTCGGCGCGCCGCTCCGCGACGAGGTGCGCGGTGAGGAGCGTGCCGACGTGATCCTCGAGCCACCGCTTGAGCGAGCGCGCCCCGTCGGGCGCGTGGAACGCCTCGCGGACGACCAGGTCGACCACGCTCGGGTCGGCGGTGACGAAGACGTTGCGATCGGTGAGCCCGCGCCGGGCGAAGAGCTTTCGGAGCTCCTTCGCGGCGACCGCGCGGGCCGCGCCTTCGGAGAGCGGCGCGAACGGGACGACGCGATCGATCCGGTTGAAGAGCTCGGGCGCGAAGATCTCCTTCACCGCCTTCACGTGCTGGTGGAGGAGCTCGCGCTCGCGCTCGGCGTCGAAGCCGGCGGGCGGCCGGGAGCGCGCGCCGTGGTTCGACGTCATGACGAGCACGGCGTGCTCGAAGCTCGCCGTGTCGCCCGCCGCGTCGGTGAGGCGCGCCTCGTCGAAGAGCTGGAGGAGGAGGTTCAGGACGAGCGGGTGCGCCTTGTCGATCTCGTCGAGCAGGATCACGCTGAACGGCTGCTCGCGCGCCGCGCGCGTGAGGAGGCCCTCCGGCTCCCACCGATCGCCGATCAGCCGCGCGACCGCGTCGGGCCCGGCGAACTCGCCCATGTCGAAGCGGACGAGGCGCGCGGCGGCGCCGTACAGGTACTCGGCGATCGCCTTGGCGAGCTCGGTCTTGCCGGTGCCGGTCGGCCCGACGAACAGGAAGACGCCGTAGGGGCGCGCCGGCTCGACCAGGCCCGCCTTGATCCGGACGACGAGATCGCGCGCGGCGCGCACCGCCTCGGGCTGGCCCATCACCTCGCGCGCGAAGTCGGCCTCGACGCGCGCCGGGTCGAGCGTCTCCGACGCCTCGAGCACGACGCGCGGGAGCCCGGTCGTCTCCGACAGGATCGCGACGATCTCGGCGCCGTCGACCGGGCGCGGCTCGCCCTCGCGCCCGGCGTTCCGCTGCGCGGCACGCCGCAGGAGATCGAGCGCCTTCCCGGGGAGCGCGTTGCCGCTCGCGAGGCCGGCGCCGAGGTCGAGCACGGTCCTTATCGCGCTGGGCGACACCTCCACGTGGTGCTTCGGCTCGAGCTCGCGCACCTCCTGGACCATCATCCGGAACGTCTCCGCGGGCGTCGCCGGCGCGACGTGCACGCGGGCGAGGAGCGCGGCGAACGCGGGGGCGTCCTCCTCGAGGCGCGCGAGCTGCTCCTTCGTGCACTCGCCGACGACCACGACGTCGCGCCGCGCGATCGGGCCGCGGAAGAACTCGGCGAGGTTACGCTCGCTGTCGCGCGACCGGCCGATCCTCCCGAAGATGTGGACGTCGTCGAGCCACAGCGCGATCGGCGCCTCGGCGTTCAGCACCTCGTCGAGGAGGTCGAGCGCGCGCTGCTCCCAGTCGCCGAGGCGGCTCATCCCGGCGAGCAGCCGCTTGCCGGAGACGCGGAAGACGTGCGTCACGCGGTCGAGGTTCTTGTGCGACGGGTAGTCCTCGGCGTCGAGGAGGTCGCGGATCCACTGCTCGAGGAGCGTCGACTTCCCCACGCCGGGCGCGCCCACCACGATCGCCGACTGCTTCTCGCGGCCGCCCGCGAGGAGGCGGAGCTGCTCGCGGTACGGCGCGCGCCCGGCGTGGGCCCGCTGCGACTCGGCGGCGCGCGGCGTGAGATCCTGCCCGATCTCGCGGAGCGTCGCGAGCCCGCGCTTCTCTTCGCGCGGGCCTCTGCCGTCGCGCCCGGGCGACGCCGCGCCGTCTCGCCGCCCGCCGTCGCCGCCGTCGTCGCCGAGCGAGCGCGGCTGCGCGGTGAAGGCGATCACCTTCACCACGTCGCGCCCGCGCGTGAAGTAGCCGGAGAGCGCCTCGTCGTCGACGTCGGCCCACGCCCTCTGGAAGTACGCGGCGGCGAGCTCGGCGATCGGGACGTCGTCGTGCACCGGAAACCACTCGAGCTGCCGGCGCGGGTGGTAGGCGATCTCGATCCGGTGCGCGCGCGACGTCCACCGCGGCGCGACGATGAGCGGGACGAGCCCGGACACCTTGCGCCTGTCGCCGGCGCCGCGCAGCGTGAGCTCGACGTGCACCCGCTCGAGGCGCGTCCCGCGCGCCATCTGGAACGCCGCGAGCTCGGCGGGGCGGAGCCTCGCGATCGTCGCGCGGAGCTGCTCGCGGAGCCGCTCCTCGAGCTTCGACGGGTGCGCGCCGGAGCACGACGCCGCGTGCGGGCCGACGCCGAGCGCGATCCACTCGACGACCGCGCCGTCCCTCGACTCGTAGATGGGGATCGTGACGAACACGTTCAGGCGCGCCTCGCGCGCTCTTGCGGCGTAAACAACATCGCGCGGCTAGCCCTCGTCCAGGGGGGCGCGGAAGACGTCGTCGCGCGCGGCCTCGCCGTCGGCCTCGAAGAGGAGGAGGTGCTCGGCGGCGATCTCCTCGAGGTCGTCGAAGTACGCGTCGTCGCCGCGGAACGGGAGCGCGCGCCGGCCGGCGGCGAGGAGGAGGCGCGCCGCCTCGAGGTCGACGGCGCGCGCGGGGCCGAGCTTCTTGCGCTCCTCGGCGCTCGTCGGCGGCTCCGGAACGAGCGCGCGCGCGGACCAGTCCTCCTCGCCGAGCGCGGCGCGCATCGCGACGAGCTGCACGTGGAGGTGCGCGTGGGGGACGTCGCGCGACACGCCGGACCAGCGGTGGAGGCCCGCCTCGAGCGCCAGGTACGCGCCGGCGTTCGCGCCGCTCACGCGGAGCAGGACGTGGCGGAACGGGACGCGATCGCGGGCGAGGCGCTCGAGGACGAACGACGGCGATCGCGGCGGCCCCCACCGCCGCTCCGCGGGCCACTCGTCGGCGCGCGCGCGCTCGCCGCCGTCGACGTGGACCCACGCGCTCCACCTCCTCCGCGCCGTCGCGCGGAGGAGCGGCGCGAGCCACCGCTCCCACCCGGTCCCCTCGTCCAGGTCGGTCACGAGGAGCACCGCGTGATCGCGCCGCCGCTCGTCGGCGACCAGGAGCGGCGCCAGCGCGCGGCGGAAGCGCGCCCCCTGCGCCGCGGCCTCCTCGACCAGCGGCGCGGCCTCCTCGCCGTCGAGCGCCGCCTGGAACGCGAGGTCCTCGAGCGCGTGGATCTCGCCCTGCACGGCCTCGACGGCGCCCCACAGCTCGCCGAGCCGATGGTACTCGCTCCGGAGCTCGGCGATCTCGCGCGCGGTGCGCGCGTCGGTGCGCGCGGCGCCGTAGCTCAGCTCGGACAGGATCGACGCGAGCCGCTGGCGCACCTCGACGACGCGGCCGAGCCCGAGCACGCGGTCCACGTCGCGGCGGACACGGCTGAGCGGGCCGAGCTCGGCGGCGGCCCGCGGCCTGCGCGCGCCGTCGGCCACCACGCGGAGCGCCGCGCCCTCGCCGACCTCGATCGTCGCGCCGTGGAGGTCCTCGCCGAGCTTCGCGAGGAGCTCGGCGACCTTCGCGGTGACGGTCTCCTCGATGTACCGCCGCAGGGCGCGCGCGCCGTACGTCGCGGAGTAGCCGCGCTCGGCGAGGTGGTCGAGCGCCGCGTCGCCGACGTCGAGGCGGACGCGCGCCTCGACGAGCCCGCGCCGCGCGGCGATGCGATCGAGGGCGAGGCGCGCGACCCGCCGGATCTCGTCGCGGGTCAGCGGCGCGAAGAGGACGATCCGGTCCATCCGGTTCACGAACTCCGGGCGGAACGCCTCGTCCACCGCCCGCTGGTAGCGCGCCCGGTCGCCGCGCGCGCCCGCGCCGTCGCCGAAGCCGGCGATCCGCGGGCGCTCCCCGGCGCCGAGGTTCGACGTCATGATCAGGATCGCGTTGTGGAAGTACGTCGTGCGCCCGCGGCCGTCCGAGAGCCGCCCTTCGCCGCACACCTGGAGCAAGAGGTCGAAGACCGCGGGGTGCGCCTTCTCGATCTCGTCGAGCAGGACCACGGTGAACGGCTGCTCGCGGATCTTCCGGGTGAGGAGCCCCTCGGCGCGGTCGCTCCCGCGGATCAGCCGCAGCGCCGCGTCGGGGCCCGTGAACTCGCTCATGTCGAAGCGGACGAGGCGATCCTGCGATCCGAAGAGGAACTCGGCGAGGCTCCGCGCGAGCTCGGTCTTGCCGACGCCGGTCGGCCCGATGAAGAGGAAGCTCGCGAGCGGCTTGCCCGCGGGCTGGAGCTCCGCCTTCACGACGCACACCGTCTCGGCGACCGCGCGCACCGCGCCCGCCTGGCCGACGACGCGCGCGGCGAGGCGCGCGGCGACCTCCTCGACGAGGAGCGCGCGGTCGGCGCGCAGGAGGAACGACGGCACGCCGGAGCGGACGCTGAAGCACTCGTAGACGACGTCCGGGCCGATCGGCCCGCGGCGCCCCGCCTGCTCGTGCACGACGCGCACCTCGTCGTAGAGGCGCATCGCCTTGCCCGGGAACGCCTCGTACGGGAGGTAGCGCTCGCACAGGTCGACGATGGGGTGGACCGCGCGCGGATCGAGCGGCGACGCGTCGGGGCGCGCGCGGCGATCGTGCTCGGCGCGCGCGCGGAGCGCCTCGGCGGCGCGCTCGGCGCCGAGCGGCGGGACGTGGACGCGCGTGAAGTAGGCGAAGAACCCGGCCTTGTGCCGCTCGACCGCGGCGGCGACGTCGTCCCGGAGCTCGCCGACGATCCGCACGCGCCCCTCCTCGAGGTGCCGCTTCATCGCCCCCGCGAGGTCGACGTGCGAGGAGCCGCCGTCGGCGAGCAGGTCGGCCAGGTTGTCGAAGTAGAGGATGGCGTCGAGCGTCGCCGCTGCGTCGAGCACGCGCTGCACGCGCTCCTGCCACTGCCCGAGCGCGTGCATCCCCGCGACGAGCTGCGTGGCCGACGTGGCGAACGCGGGCGACGCGACGCCGTCGAGCGCCGCCTCGAAGAGCGACGTCTTTCCGGAGAGCCCCGGGCCGGTGATCAGCACCGCGGAGCGGGCCGGCGCGCCGAGGAGCGCCCTCAGCTGCTTCACGTCCGCGTCGCGGCCGACCAGGGCCGGGCTCGCCTCGCCGCGCGGGGTGACGGGCGTGGCGACCGACGCGAGCACCTCGAGCGCCTGGTGCGCCCGCTCGCGATCTTCGACCAGCTTGCGGAGCGATCGGACGCGCCCCGCCGGGAGGCGCTCGATCCGCGACACGTTCAGGCCGACCGCGAGGAGCCGGTGATCGCGCGCCGGAAAGAGCTGGAGGTGCTCCCACGGCGACGGCTCGCGCGCGCCGACGATCCGCGCGACCTCGCGCTCCACCGCGGCGTCGAGGTCCTCCTCGGCCCGGAAGTGGATCGTCTCGTTCAGCGGCAGGATCGTCACCCACACGCCGCTCGCCGACGGGACGATGACGCACGGGATCGCGATCGGCGCGCGCACCTGCGCCTTGCGCGGGAGGTCGTCGCGCTCGACGAGCACCGAGACCTCGCGCAACGACGGCGGCGCGGCGCCCGTCACGCGGTTCGCGTTGGCGAAGCGCGCGACCGTCTCGGCCGGCGCGTACGCGAGGTGGTCGTTCAGGAACGAGCGGAGCTCATCCACCGCGGCCGCCTCGTTCACGCCGTGCGCGGCGAGCGAGAGCGAGGCGATCGGCGCGGCGAGCACGTCGCCGCCGGCGAGCTCGCGCACCAGCACCAGCGTCCGCACCTCGAGCATCCACGCGTCGGACCCACCGGGCATCGTCGATTTGGGTCTACCATGGCCGGACCGGAGGGCAGGCAAGTCTCCCCGGCTCAGCGACGTGACGGAGGGAAACGTGAAGAGGATCGACGAGCTCCTCCAACACCTCGCGGAGCCCGGCGTATCGGAGCTCGCGCTCGTGGGCGGCCGGCTCCCGTGCGTCAAAGAGGCGGGCGCGTTCCGGCCCGTCGACGAGCACGCCCCGACCACGACGATGATCGTCCAAATGCTCATTTGGGTTGGCGGCGCGCGGCACGTCGAGAACCTCGGCGCGAAGCCGGTGCAGTGGCGCGTCGCGGTCTCGGGCATCGGGCAGGTCGTCGTCACCGCGGTCCGCCGCGGCGACACCGTGCAGGCGCGCTTCATCGCCGACGCGGCCGCGCCCCCGAGGGCGCCGTCGCCCGAGCCGCCGCCGGTCGCGTACGGAACGGCGCCGCGCGACGCGCTCGCCGGCGACGGCGGCGCGTCGCTCGAGATCGACGAGAGCCCGGAGCGCGCCGTCGTGCCGCACGCGCCGGCGACGAGCGCGCGCGACCTCGAGATCGACGAAGGCGGCGGGCGCCTCCTCGGGCTCGGCGTCGGCGGGCGCGCGCTCGACACGCCGTTCGGCGAGCACCCCGCGGCGGCGGCGATCGCGACGCGCGCGCGCGCGGCCGAGGGCGCGTCGTTCTCGGAGGCGCCGCCCGCGAGGGACGCCGCGCCGTCGCGCCGCGCGCTCGACGGCCCGCTCGCCCTCGACGCGCTGCTCGCGCGGGCGCGGGTCCGCGGGGCGAGCGACCTGCACGTGATCGCGTCGCGCCCGCTGGCGCTCCGCGTCGGCGGCGCGCTGGACGGGGAGGGCCCCCCGCTCGACGCGGCCGACGTCGAGCGGCTCGCGCTGTCGATCGTCCCTCCGCGCCTCCGCGCGCAGCTCGCCGCCGACGGGTCGTGCGACTTCGCGCTCGTCCACCCCGAGCACGGCCGCTTCCGCGCCAACGTCGCGCGGCAGCGGACCGGCTACAAGGCGTGCCTCCGCGCCGTCGCGCGCGACGTGCCGACGCTCGAGTCGCTGGGCCTGCCGGCCGCGATCGCCGACGCGGCGCGACACCATCAGGGGCTCATCGTCGTCACGGGGCCGACCGGGCACGGCAAGACCAGCACCCTCGCCGCGCTCGTCGACCTGTTGAACCGCGAGACGTCGAACCACATCATCACGGTCGAAGACCCGATCGAGTTCCTCCACCCGCCGAAGCGCGCGCTCCTCAGCCAGCGCGAGGTCGGGACCCACACCCGGTCGTTCGCCGCGGCGCTCAAGGCGTCGCTCCGCGAGGACCCGGACGTCATCGTCGTGGGCGAGCTCCGCGACGCCGAGACGGTGCGCATGGCGCTCTCCGCGAGCGAGACCGGGCACCTCGTGCTCGGCACGATGAACACGCCGAGCGCCGCCAAGACGATCGACCGCCTCATCGATCTGTTCCCGCCGGCCGATCAGGGGCAGGTGCGGATGACGCTCGCCGGCGGCCTCCGCCTGATCGTGAGCCAGCGCCTGCTCCCAGGACGCGACGGGCAGAGCGCGAAGCTCTTCGCCGCGTGCGAGCTCCTGCCGGGCTCGATCGCGCTCTGGAGCCTGATCCGCGACAACAAGACGTTCCAGATCCCGAGCCTCCAGCAGCGCGGGAAGGCGCTCGGGATCGTGCGCATCGAGGACTCGATCGGCGAGCTCGTGCGCGCGGGCAAGGTGAGCCCCGAGGCGGCGCACGCCGAGGCGCCGGAGGTGAAGCTCTGATGCCGCGGATCGATCGCTTGTTCGACGAGCTCCTCGCGCGCAAGGGGAGCGACCTCCACTTCGGCGTCGGCTATCCGCCGCTCGTCCGCGTCCACGGCGAGCTCACGAGCCTGAGGAGCGAGCCGGCCACGGCCGAGGAGGTCTCGGCCCTGCTCTTCGAGATCCTGACCGACGAGCAGCGCGCCCAGATCACGAGCGAGCTCGATCTCGACTTCGCCTACGGCTACGGGGCCAAGGCGCGGTTTCGCGCGAACTACTTCCACCGCGCGTCCGGCCTCGCCGCGGTCTTCCGGACCATCCCGACCAAGGTGCTGACGCTCGCGGACCTCGGCGCGCCCGAGGCGGTGCGGCGCCTCGCCGAGCTGCGCGCCGGGCTCGTCCTCGTCACCGGTCCGACCGGGTCGGGCAAGTCGACGACGCTCGCCGCGATGATCGATCACATCAACCGGACGCGCTCGTGCCACGTGCTCACGGTCGAGGACCCGATCGAGTTCGTGCACGAGCCGATCCGGGCCCAGGTGACGCACCGCGAGATCGGGCCGCACGCGTCGAGCTTCGCCGCCGCGATGCGGAGCGCCGGGCGCGAGGACCCGGACGTGATCCTGATCGGCGAGCTGCGCGGCAACGAGACGATGAAGCTCGCCCTCCAGCTCGCGAGCTTCGGCGTCCTCGTCTTCGCCACGGTGCACACGAACAGCGCGGGCGCGACGATCGATCGGATCATCAACGCGTTCCCCGCCGACGAGCAGCCGCAGGTGCGGGGGCTGCTCGCCGAGAGCCTCGCCGGGATCGTCGCGCAGCAGCTCGTCGTCCGCGCGGGCGGCGGCGGCCGGGTCGCGGCGCTCGAGATCCTCCTCGGCACGAGCGCCGTCGCCGCGATGATCCGCGAGGGGCGGACGTTCCAGATCGCGAGCGTGATGCAGTCGGGGCAGGGGACGGGGATGCAGACGATGGACCTCGCGCTCGAGCGCCTGCTCGCCGACAGGCGGATCGACGCCGCCGCGGCCCTCGACGCCGCCGCGGACAAGGAGTCGTTCCAGAAGGTGATCGACCGCCTGGGCGCGCGCGCCTGACCCGCGCCGGCGCGCTACGCGGCGCGTCGGGCGAGGCGGGACCAGTCGTCGCAGATCCCCTGGGCGAGCATCGTCGCGACGGCCATGATCGGGAGCTGGGAGTTCACGCCGATGCTCGTCGGCAGGACGCTCCCGTCGACGACGAAGAGGTTGTCGACCGCCCACGTCTCGCCGGTCGGCTTCACGACGCCGCCGCGCGGGCCTGCGCTCATGCGCGCCGAGCCGAGCGGGTGGAACGCCATGCACTCGACGCGGTTCGCCGCGGGCGGGCGCTCGGTGAGGAAGTCGAGCTCGCCCCGGCTCTTGAACGGGGTCGCGCCGAAGAGCGGGAGCATCACCTCGCGCGCTCCGGCGGCGAACGCCATCTGCCCGAGGATCTGCATCCCGCGGAACAGGCGGCCGCGATCGCGCGCGCTCATCCGGTACGTGATGAGCGGCTCGCGCGAGAGCCAGCGGCGCACGCTCCCGCCCCCCTCGTCGTGCACCATCCCGCCGAAGACGGCGAGGCGCGGGAGCTGCTCGGCGAGCCTGCGGTGCGCCTTGCCGACCCCCGGGAAGCCGGCCGCGAGCACGTTCGCCGCGCTGTAGACGCCGACCAGCGTGATCCCCTCGTCCGCGAAGTGATCGCAGTAGACGCTCTGGAGCGCGCCGTCCCACCCGCCGACGTGGTCGTCGAAGAGGGCGCTCACGCGATACGCCGGGTGGAGGGTGAGGTGCCGCCCGATGTCGGCCGCGTCGAGGCCGCTCCGGCGCAGCAGGATCGGCGTGTGGAGCGATCCGCACGCGACGACGACGACGCGCGCCCGGACGGTGAACGGGACGCGCGGCTCGCCGGTCTCCTGGTCGAGGAAGCGCCCGCGCACGCCGGCCGCGCGCCCGCCCGCGATCTCGAGGCGCTCGACCAGCGCGTCGGCGAAGACGCGCGCGCCCGCCTCGCGCGCCGCGGGCAGGTACGAGATGTCGACGCTCATCTTCGCCTGGTGCGGGCACCCGAAGTTGCACCTCGACGCGCCGTGGCAGCCGCGCGTGTTCCTCCGCAGGCTCTTCATCGGGATCCCCATCGTCTTCGCGCCCTCGACGAACAGCTCGGTCGAGCGCGATCGCATGCTCTCGGGGACGGTCTCCACGTGGACGCGGTCCTCGACGCGCGCGAAATACGGGTCGAGGCGCTCCGGCGTCATCGCGGACAGCCCCCGATCCGAGGACCACTCGTGGAGCACCTCATCGGGGATGCGGAAGCAGACGCCGCCGGTGAGGACGCTCGATCCGCCCACGCACTTGCCGGCGAGCGTCGTGATGAGCGGCGTGTCGCCGAGGCCGACCGCCGCCGAGAGCCCGGCCTCGCGCGCCATCCGCCCGAGCATGTTCGACGGCGTCATCGCGCCGTACTCCTCGGGCGCGTAGTGCCCGCCCTCCTCGAGCACGACGACGCGGAGGCCCTCCCGCGCGAGCTCGTATGCCGCCACCGCGCCCGCCGCGCCCGAGCCGACCACGACGACGTCCGCCTCGGCGTAGACCGGCGCGCCCAGCTCTCGCCCGCGGACCACGCCGGTCATCGCGCGCCCTCCGCGACGTGGAGGTGGCGGACGCGCGCGGGGCCCGGGTAGCCGATCGACTCGAGCTCGCCGGGGTGCTCGTAGTAGGCGATCGTCATCAGCGTCTTGAACGCGACGAAGACGAGGCACAGCGGCGCGAGCCGCGCCCCCTCCATCCGCTCGAGCATGGCCGTCCGCGCGGCGAGCGGCAGCTCCTCGAACGTCGCGAGCCGCCGCAAAAGGACGAGCGGCAAGACGCGCACGGCGTCGAGCATCGCGAGGAGGCCGAACCGGAGCGTCTTGCTCGCCGGGCTGATGAACCGATCGATCTCGTCGACCAGCGCGTCGAGGCGCGCCGCGGACGGCGGCGCGTCGTCGGCGAAGAGCGCCTCGGCGAACGCGCGCACGACCTCGCGGTGCCGGCGCTTCAGCGTCGTCCGTCCGAAATCGCGGGTGCGGGTCGCGGGCGCGCCCGGCCTCGGCGCGAGGGGCCCCTCGGGGCCCGCCCGGCCGCCGGCGCCGCTCCTTCGGACAGAGGAGGAGGCCATTCGGACATGCGGCGTGCTCATTCGGACATCCTCGTCGCTCATTCGGACATCCACGTCGCTCATTCCGACATCCTACATTGGCTCCAGCGACGCGAGCCGGCGAGTCTTCGGTCCGTTCCGGTTGCCGGACGGTCCGGATCGACGGCGCGGTGTCCGGGCGCTCGCGCGCGTTGGGCGGCGGGTCTTTACGAGCGGGCGCGGGCTGCGTAATCACGTGGGGCCCGTCGGTGCCCCGCGTCGGGGACGATCACTGACCAGGACGAAAGACGAAAGAGGAGGAGACGCCATGAAGGTGTTCGGTCACCCGATGAGCACGTGCACGCGCAAGGTCCTCACGACGTTCGCGGAGAAGAAGGTCACCCCCGAGTTCGTGACCGTCGACATTTTGAAGGGCGCGGGGCACACGCCCGAGTACCTCGCGAAGCAGCCGTTCGGCCAGGTGCCGGTCCTCGAGGACGGCGACCTCCGCGTGTTCGAGTCGCGCGCGATCATCCGCTACCTCGACGAGGTGCTCCCGGGCGTCGCGCTCGCGCCGAAGGACGCGAAGGGGCGCGCGCTGCTCGATCAGTGGATCAGCGTCGAGGCGTCGAACTTCTACCCGCACGCGATGTCGATCATCCGCGAGCTCGTCCTGGCCCCGCTGTCGGGCGCGCAGGGGAACCAGGCGACCGTCGCCGACGCGAAGGCGAAGCTCGCCAAGTGCGTCGCCGTGATGGAGACGCAGCTCGCCAAGGTGCCGTTCATCACGGGCGACCAGTTCACGCTCGCCGACATCGTCTTCATGCCGTACGTCGACTACGTCACGCAGACGTCCGTGGCCGACGTCATCACGTCGAGCCCGAACGTCGTCGCGTGGTGGGGCCGGGTCAGCGCGCGACCGTCGTGGAAGACGGCGACCGGGAAGGCTTGACCGAGGCTTGACCCGGGGCGGGGCTGACGGGACGGTGCGCGTGTCGCGCCGTCCGCGCGAGCCCCGCCTCGCGCCCGCCCGCGCCGCGCTCCTTGGCGCGCGCCGGGTTCTCGACTCCCCCCGGCGCGCCGCGCGCTACTTGCGCATGTAGTCGCGGCCGGAGCGCTCGAGGAACTCCTCGTACGTCCCGTTGAAGTCGCTGACGCGCGCCGGCTTGCGGTCGGCCGCGTCGGTGGTCTGCGTGGGATCGGAGAGCTCGAGCTCGACGACGCGCGTGGCGAGCTCCGCGACGAAGTGCCGGTCGTGGCTGACGAAGACGATCGTCCCCTTGAACAGCTTGAGGCCGTCGAGGAGCCCCTCGATCGACTCGATGTCGAGGTGGTTCGTCGGCTCGTCGAGGACGAGCACGTTGTGCTTCTGGAGCAGCAGCTTCGCGAGGAGGAGCCGCGCCGCCTCGCCGCCCGAGAGCGACTCGGTGTGCTTGAGCGCCGCCTCGCCGGCGAAGAGGAGCCGCCCGAGGATCGATCGAATGTGCTCCTGCGGCGCGTTCGTGTCGAACGCGTAGAGCCACTCGTACGCCGTCTGCCCCTTGGCGGTCTCGCCGAGCGCCTCGTGGTGGTCCTGCGCGAAGTAGCCGACGCTCGTGTCGTGGCCCCACGTCATCTCGCCCGCGTCGGGCTGGAGGACGTCCTTCTTGATGTCCTTGTCGAGCCCGGCGTACCCGCCCACCATCAGCTTGAGGAGGGTGGACTTGCCGATGCCGTTCGGGCCGATGACCGCGATGCGATCGCCGCGGTTCATGTTGAGCGAGAGGCCGTCGAAGACGTGCTTCGCGCCGAACGATTTCTTCACCCCCTCCATCCGCAGGACGTCGCGGCCGCTCGGCTTCTCGAACTCGAAGCGGATGAACGGGCGGACCAGGCTCGACCGCTTCGTCCCCTTGGACTCCATCGAGTCCTCGAGCTTCTCGATCTGCTTCAGGCGCGACTGCGCCTGCTTGCTCTTCGACGCGTGCGATCCGAAGCGCTGCACGAACTCCTGGAGCTCCGCGACCTTCTTCTTGGTCGCGGCGCTCTGCTGATCGGCGCGCTGCTTGTTCTCGTATTTCTGCTCGACGAAGTCGTCGTACCCGCCGGTGTAGATCGTGATGCGCTGGTAGTCGACGTCGGCGATGTGCGTGGCGACCGCGTTCAAGAAGTGGCGGTCGTGCGAGATGACGACGAGCGTGCCGCGGAAATCGAGGAGGAACGACTCGAGCCAGCGGATCGACTCGAGGTCCAGGTGGTTCGTCGGCTCGTCGAGGAGCATGACGTCGGGGCGCGCGAAGAGCACCTGCGCGATGAGGACGCGGAGCTTGTACCCGGCGGGCAGGGACGACATCGGGTCGCCGTGCTTCTCGGCCGGGAGGCCGAGGCCGACCAGGAGCTCCGCGGCCTCGCTCTCCGCGACGTACCCGTTCTCCTCGGCGACGACGCCTTCGAGCTCGGCGAGGCGCATCCCGACCTCGTCGGTCACCTCGCCGGCGAGGAGGCGCTCCTTCTCCTGCATCGCGTCCCACAGCGCCTTGTTCCCCATCAGGACGGAGTCGAGGATCCGCTGCTTGTCGTACGCGAAGTGGTTCTGCTTGAGGACCGCGAGGCGCAGGCTCCCCGGGATGCTGATCGACCCCTGGTCCCACTCCTCTTCGCCGCCGAGCATCTTCAGGAGCGTCGACTTGCCGGCGCCGTTCGCGCCGGTGAGGCCGTAGCGCTTCCCCGGGTCGAACTGCATCGACACGTTCTCGAACAGGATCTTCGGGCCGAATCGCTTGGTGACTTTTTCGAGCAGGATCACGGCGGCTCTCCTATCACGACTGGGAACGGCGCGGGCGAGCCCGCGCGTGGGGGATCGACTATCCTCGTCCGGCATGCTCACCCCGGTCGACGGCGCGCCCGATCCCGATGGCGCGGATTGTGTGGCGTGCGGGCGGTGCTGTCACCACCCTCCCCGCACGGTTCACCTCCTCGTCGACGACGACGCGCGCCTCGAGGCCGCGGGCCCGCGCATGCTCGACACGTACACCGAGCTCGATCCCCGTCCGCCGGGCTGGCGCTTCGTCAAGAACACCGGGTCGCGGTGCGGCGCGCTCGACGTGAGCCGGCCCGGCCTCTACCCGTGCGCGATCTACGAGGCGCGCCCGGAGGACTGCCGCATCGTCGAGCCCGGGTCGCCGGCGTGCCTCGAGGCGCGGCGCCTCGGCCGCCTCGGCGGCTCGATCGAGTTCCGCCGCCCGTGCCCCGGCGG
>Ga0207710_10000753_pt1 | contig 17806 bp, 18 predicted proteins | sample KBSS24metaG_FD_184400 | JGI IMG/M metagenome (GOLD analysis project Ga0207710, IMG submission 184400) | Switchgrass rhizosphere microbial communities from Kellogg Biological Station, Michigan, USA - KBS S2-4 metaG (SPAdes) (version 2) | ecosystem: Host-associated > Plants > Roots > Rhizosphere...
AAGAGATCGAAGCAGCAAACAGCACCGACCCGGCCATAGCTCGTAAGGCGCTCGAAAAGCTGCTCGAGAAAAATCCGCGCAGCGCGATGCTGCTCGGCCGTCTCGGTGCGTCATACCGTACAGACGATCCGGCTCGCTCGCTCGATTATTATCGCCGGGCATCGGAGATTCAGCCTGACGCTCCTGAATATGCACTCGGCTACGCCGCGGCGCTGGTCCAGGCGCGTCGCTTCCCGGAAGCGGCCGGTATTCTGCGACACGTCATCAAGGCGAGTCCCGATAATTACCCCGCGCACGCGAACCTCGCGACTGCTTTGTATGAATCGAAGCGTTACCAGGAGGCGATTCCGGAGTATGAGTGGATCGTTACGACGAAACCCGAAATCAGCGTGGCCCATTATTTTATTGCCACGTCGCACGATTATCTTGGAGAATATCCCGAAGCGCTCAGTTCGTACGAAAAGTTTCTGTCAGTCGCTGATCCCAAAACGAACCAGCTCGAAATCGATAAGGTCAAACTGCGATTGCCATTGCTGCGGCGACAAATTCAGTTAGGAGAGGGCGCGAAGAAGAAGCCCTGACATGACTCGCGAGACACTGCGCAGGATCATCTTCCCGATATTGCTGCTCTTGGCGTGTGTTCCCGCGATTTATGCGCAGGAGTCGGAACCGACACCACAGGCGACACCGCAACCGACGCCCCTGACTGCGCCGCCGCCGTTCAAAATGATCGTCAAAGAAGAGCGCGATCAAATGGAGGCGACGAAAGATGCGCCGAAACGCCTCAAGCTCACGATGGAATTCGCGGACGGACATCTCGCCCGTGCCGAGCAACACACGGCGCGTGGAGATTTCGAAGCAGCTTCCGCGGAAGTCGGCATGTATCACGCGTTGATTGAAAGCGCGTTGGAGTTTCTCAGCACTTTTAAGCGCGACAGCAACAAGACGCGTGACCTTTATAAACGTCTCGAGATGGCGCTGCGTGCGGATGGTCCACGTTTGACGGCGATGCGCCGGATCACGCCGCTCGAATTTGCGGTCTGGATCAAGCAGGTGGAAGACTTCGCTCGCGACGGGCGAACGGAAGCACTCAATTCGTTTTACGGGCACACAGTGGTACGCGACCCAGAGAAGGTCGAGAAACCAAGTCCGACTCCAACTCCAAAGAGTAACAATCAACTATGATCACCCGAATACTCTTCATTTTCTCCCTCGTCCTCTGTCTTGGCATCGTCTCTTATGCATCAGCTCCACAGCGGGACCATCTGACGCCGCAGGAAGTCGATCTGGTCAAGGAAGCGCAGGCCCTCGACAAGCGGATCGACGTCTTTATCAAAGCCGCCGAGCGTCGTCTGATAGTGATTAATAATTCGGCGGCAGCGAATGCGAAGGTGTTGAAGAAGGATTCGGAGCGTTGGGGCGAGTTGCCTACCGGATCGCGCGCTGAGCTGGTGGGAGACATCGCGCGCATTTTCGATGAGGCGATCACAAATATCGACGACGTCAGTGCCCGCGACGAACGAAATCCACTGATCGCGAAGTCACTGCGAAAGCTGGCCACGGCCGTCAACACGATCATGGGCCAGTTGAAACCGCTCAGCTCTGACGCCAAGAGCGACGCCGAGATCGCGAGCTTCGAATTACTGCACGAGGACGCCCAATCAATCCTCGAAGCTGCGAACAAGCTCCCACCGGAAGTCGTCGACAAGAAAGCAAAGAAGAACAATTAAGACTCAGAAAAGAACAAGTCAGACAGAATAGATCAGGAAGAATAGAGCAAGTCAGAATAGAACAAGTCAGGAAGAGGGGCTTGCCCCCGCCGCTGCTTGGATTGGACAAGCGGGGGCAAGCCCCTCTTCCTGACTTGTTCTATTCTGACTTGCTCTATTCTTCCTGACTTGCTCTATTCTTCCTGACTTGCTTTTCTTAGGTTAATCCGCGGCTTTCAAAGTTTTGGTAACGCGCTTGACGGCTTCGACGATCCGCTCGATCGACTCCTTCGCATTGGCCGAATTCCGATCGTCGATCGCCTGCCGGAAATCAGTCAGCGGCTGTGCCGCATATCCCGTATAAACACCCGGCGCGTAGATCTGGTGCTTGTACCAGGCGCGCCCGCGCAACCCGCGTGCATCGATAAACTGCCGCTCCGCCTGGACCAACGCATCGTTAATCTTCGCGAGTTGCGCGCGATCACCCTTTCGCACAGCCTCCTGCCGATCCTTCTCCACGCGCTCCGCTTCTTTCGCAAAATCATCAATCGCCGACGTCATTGACTTGTCATCGACCGGCGCCGCGAGGTTGCGGATACGCGCGAGTCTCATCGCTTCAGTGAAGAACTCGCGAATCTGCGTTGCGTAGTCACCATAATCAAACGGAAGCCCATCAGCGTCCGCGAGACGCATCGCGAGCGTACCCCACAACTGCGCCGCTGCCACGTGATAAGTGAAACCCGGATCGCCGAAGTGGTCCATCCAGTAAAACGAGTCGTACGCCGAGTGGTAAACACCGTAATCGCCGTTGAAGCCCATGTCAGTCGACGCGATCCCAAGATGCTGAAGAAACGGCGTGTAGTCAGACCCTGAGCCGAGTGCGCTGATGCGCGCTTCACGCATGTCCTGATCGCCTTCGGGACGATTCTCGCGCGATCGATCCTGCCACTGTTGATAGACGCTCTTGCCCGTCTTCGGATCTCTCACATCGCGCGCCGCGCCGCGGATAAGCTTCCACAAAGACGGCACCGACGAAGCGCCAAAGTTTGGTCCAGACACAGCCGCGTCAAGATTCAGATACGCCACCGCTTTCTGCCGCAGCTCGTCAGCCATCTCTTCAGCCCATTCAGTCGAGCCGACGAGTCCATACTCCTCCGCGTCCCAACTACAAAGAATGATCGTGCGTCGCGGCTTCCAACCCTGTTTCAACAACTCACCGAATCCGCGGCCCACTTCGAGCATCGCCGACGAGCCGCTGTTTGGATCGACCGCGCCAAACACCCACGCGTCACGATGATTTCCGAGCACGACCCAGCGATTCGGCTCTTCGTTGCCGTCGATGCGCGCGACGACGTCCCAGATCGTTCGCAGCTTGTAGTCCATGTCCGTCTTCAAGCGGAGCTTCACGTCGTTCGTGCCGCCGACGTGATAAGCGAACGGCAAGCCTCCCTGAAAACCGCGCGGTCGCAGTGGTCCTTTGAGCTGCGAAAGGATCGTCCGCGCCACGTCGTAGGCGATCGGCTGCACGGGAATGCGCGTGAGGTCGGTCGCTTCCTCAGGTTTCAAACGCGGTGTGCCGGCGATCGCGGGCTTGCCGGGCGTCAACGGATCGCCGGGATAGTCAAACAGGTACTGCACCGAGCCACGCTGGCCCGACGCGACTGGCCGCCACGGTCCTTTCGGAAACACGTCGCCCTGCATGTAACCGTCGTCTTCCGGATCGGAATAGATGATGCAGCCGATCGCGCCGTTCTGTTCCGCAACCTTCGCCTTCACGCCGCGAAACGAGTTGCCGTAGCGCACGATCACGATCTTGCCTTTCACGTCGACGCCGGCTTTCTTGAGATCTTCGTAGTCGTTCGGCAAACCGTAATTTGCGTAGACGACTGATCCGGTTACGTCGCCGCTCGCGCTGTAGCCGTTGAAGAGCGGCGAGATCTTCGGATTCGACGACGATGGATCGCCGGGCACGGCTGCTTCCTTCACGCTGAGTGGCTGGCGACGATTGGTGATGAGCTCGAGCACGGTCGGCGTGTTGGGATAGTTGAGCCAGACTTCATACTCTTTGAGATCCGCTGAGAGGCCGTAGCTGCGGAGTTGATCGCGAACGTAGACGGCGGTGTCGTAGTCTTCTTTAGTGCCGGCGATGTGCGGCACGAGTGTCAGGCGACGCAGGTGTTCGCGCGCGGATTTCGGGTCGGGAACAGCGCGAAACTGCTCTTCCCAACGACGTTCGGCTGTCGAGCGCTCGGCGCTGAAGCCGTCGATTGCTGTTTGGGCGAACGTTAGCGGGGTTAAGAACGTAATCGAGACAAGAACAATGAGAACCAGTATAGTTTTCATAGCGATATTGACAGTGGAGGCCAGTTCATAGATGGACAGTAGATACTATCCGGGTGTAGAAGCCGACGTTGCGCAGATCAGCGCAGAGCTTCGCAATGTTTTTGACAGTGAGTTTGAGGTGCAGGCGTTTCAGGTTTCGAACACCAGCATTCTCCAGGCGAGCAAATCCAGTACGCTAAGAGATCTGACCGGACTCTCCTCGGCCCTCACGATCAAGATCACACCAGAGCCCGGCGGCACACGCGTAGAGATCGGGATGCAGAAGTGGTTCGACAAAGCGGCGGTTGCGGCCGTCGGGGTTGTTGTTGTCTTTCCACCGCTGCTCGCACTTGCGGCACTTGGAGCTTACTGGCAATACAAGCTTACGGAAGACGCATGGAAGATAATCGAGAATCACATCTCGCGCAAAGCGGGCGGCTACGTTCCGCCGTTGCCGGGACGCTGCGGGACCTGCGGCGCCGCGAACATCGCGGAGTCTGACTTCTGTTCGTCGTGCGGAGCGAACCTGGGAGTTGGAAGAAATTGTGCGAACTGCGGTGCGCCACAGAAAGATTCAGCCGCCCGATTCTGTAACCGCTGCGGCAAGCCACTCTAGTTTTAGCCACAAAAGGCACAAAGAAGAACACAAAAAGCACAAAACATATTAGTGAAGGGATCTCGCTTAATACATCGAGCGACTCACCTCAGCTAATATGTTTTGTGCTTTTTGTGTTCTTCTTTGTGCCTTTTGTGGCTAATCGTGTCTTAGTGCTCGGACGGGATCGATGCGTGCGGCGCGTGAGGCCGGATAGAGGGCCGCCAGAATTGAAACCAACAGCGCAAACAGGATCGCGCCGACAGACAAATAGATCGGCATCGAAAAGAAATCGATAAACGACGCGCCCTGCGGTTTGAGTATGAAGCGGTAAGCGAGACGATTCGCGAGGCCGTCGATTCCCCACGCTACCAACACTCCAATCACGCCACCGACAGTCCCGATCACCGCCGCCTCGACGAAGAAGATCATCCTGATCTCGCGATCCTCGGCGCCAATCGCTTTCATGATCCCGATCTCGCGCGTGCGTTCGAGTATCGACATGATCATCGTGTTGGCAATCCCAAACGACGCAACCAGCAGAGAGATCCCGCCAAGCAGACCAAGAACTGAGTCGATGATCAGAAACACCGTCCGTATCTGATCGATCTCATCGACGATCGAGAAACTGCCAAATCCAAGCTCCGTGATCTTCTGTCGCACTTCCGTCAAATGCTTCGGATCGCTTACACGCACAACCGCCGCTTCGTAACCCTCGTTTTGACCTTCCGCAAGGCTTCCGCCACGACGCGCGAGGGCCAGCGCTACCTGGCCCATCGGGCTACGATGCTGAATGGCCCAGTCGTGGGCCAACTGTAGCGGGATGTAGATCTGCGCGCCGGGAAATAGCCCACGCAAGCCGCCCTGACCGACGCCTTCCTTTATTTCACCGAGGACACCGGCAATGCGAAAGGTCTGGATTTCAACATCGGGATTAGACTCATCGAGTCCCGGATCATCGAGCGGAATACCGAAGAAGTTCGGCGTGTCCTCTTCTTCTTCCTTTTTGTTCTCAGATGGGGGCGCCAGCAGCTCGATTGTTTTGCCGATGGCGTCAGCGGGCTTGTCATAACCGAAGTCCTTGATGAAGCGTTCCGTGACTACTGCTTCACCGGCAGTCGGAGACGAGATCATCTTTCCGGCAGCGAAATGTTGAAAGCGCGTCGCGGCGTTGGGAATGTTAGCGCCGCCAACATTCGAGCTCCGCAATTTACCGTTGGAACGAACGAAAACGTTCAGGCTGACACTCGGCTCTACGTACGCGACACCGGGTATCGCGGCAATCTCTCTGATTCCGGCGTCGTTGAGAATGCGGGTTGGTGATTTGTCTGCACGGCGATCGTTGCGACGTTCGCCTTCTGGGCCACGTGAGGAACGATCGAGTCCGGCGAGATTGCTGAGGCCCTGACCGAAGACTTGTATCTCGTTGAAGAAGTCGAGCGCTTTGAAGCGGTCCAGCATATTACGCTGGAGGCCGAGGCCGAACGACATCATCGTCACGATCACCGCCACGCCAACGATCACGCCCATCGTCGTCAGGATCGCGCGTAGCTTCGCCTGGCGGAGATTGCGAAGGGCTAAATGCAATATGTCTAAAAAACTCATAGCGACAGACGTAGACAGGATTTACAAGATTTTACAGGATGAACAAGAACAATCTTGTGAATCTTGAAACATCTTGTAAATCCTGTCTAAAAAACCAGCTTCACCGCATCGACGGTCCAGTCAGCAAGACTCTTCGTTACGACATCAGCACCCGCCGCTCTTAACGCCTCCTCAGTTACTGTGTTCGTTACGCCAAGCGTCCGCATGCCCGCAGCGCGTGCTGATTGAATTCCCGGCGGCGAGTCTTCAATCGCCAAACATTCCGATGCGAGCAGCGGTAGCTGGCGCTCGTGTTGACGAAGATCATTGAGCTTCAACAACCCCGCGAGATAACAATCGGGCGCAGGCTTGCACACCGACGCATCTTCCGCCGTCACGATCACCGAAAAGAGCGGCGTCAAATTCGCTCGCTGAAACACGTAACTAACTTCAACCAGATTCGCCATACTCACCAGGCCGAGCTGAAACTCCCGCGACGCGGCCTTCAAAAACGTCAACACACCCGGAAACAGCGGCAACTCTTCGATCATCTGCCGGTGCAGATCAGTCTTCGCGCCGAGCACTTCCTCCAACAACGGATCGCTCAACGGCTTCTTCGCGTGCTCAAACATCGAGCGGACAAACGTCCGGTCGTCCATCCCGAGCGCGCCGAAATACAACTCCTCAGTGAGCGCGATCTCGTGGCCACTCAAAACTTCATGGTAGGCCTTCATCTGAATGGTCTCGTCGTCGATGATGACGCCGTTGAAGTCGAAGAAGATGGCTCTGATCATTTGATTTGTGCTCTCATATCGTCGATCAGTTTCGGCAAGCGTTCACTCTCGAGCACATCCAAACGACGTAACACTTCGGCCAGCGAGAGCTCGTTTTTCAGATTAACCTGGTAATCGAGATCCGCGCGGAGTCGATCTTTTTCGCCCTGGCGGTTCTGCGACATCATGATGATCGGCGCCTGCATGCCGGCGATCACTGCGAGTACGAGGTTCAACATCTGGTAAGGCGCCGGATCGAAGCCGCGAATTAGAATGAACGTGTTGAAGATGATCCAAAGGATGATAAGCGCGATCGAAAAGATGATAAATTTCCAGCTACCGCCAAACTCCGCGATCAAGTCTGCCGCGCGGTCGGCTACAGTCAAACGAGCTTTTTCTTCTTCGTTCGCATTACGTGAAACTCTCGACCGCAGCAACTCGTCAGTTCGTCGCAGCCTGTCAGTGAGCGCGCTCAACATCTCGAGCGCAACGTCCGGGTTGTTGCGGACGAACGAGAGAAACGCTTCGCGCGAGAGGATGGCGAACTGTGCGTCTTCAATGACTTTCGCATCTGCCGATCTCTGCCGCCCGTCGATGATCGACATCTCGCCGAAGAAGTCACCCTGCGCGAGTTCTGCGAGGATCACTTCCTGATCGTCATCGTCGCGAATGCTGATCCGCACGCGCCCGCGCTCGATCAGATACATCGCGTCGCCCTTGTCGCCCTGACGAAAGAGCCGCGTGTTCTGCGGCACATTCTTGTCGGAAAGCAGACTGCGCAGATCGCGCGCCGCATCGTCGTCGAGAGAGGCAAACAGCGGCACCGATCGCAGCGCCTCGAGCGTCATTTGAGTTGCGGGCTGCATGGAATCCTCCAGAGAATCAAATTAAATATAGGTCCTATAGGACCAATAGGACTTATACAACTCTCCCATCTTTCATGAACACGATGCGATGCGCGAAGCTGTTCGCCAGCTCGTGATCGTGCGTGACCATCAGAATCGTCAACGAATCCTGATTCACCATGTCGCGCAACAACGACAAAAGCTCGTGCGCGCGAATCGAATCGAGATTTCCAGTCGGCTCATCCGCCAGCAACACTTTTGGATTGTTTGCGAGCGCGCGCGCAATCGCGACGCGCTGTTGCTCGCCGCCGGAAAGCTCGGAAGGCTTGTGCTCAAATCGATCTGCCAGACCAACACGCGCCAGCAACTCACGCGAGCGCTCGCGTCGCTGCTGCCCACGCAGACCACCAAACGCAAGCGCGAGTGAAACGTTCTCGCGCGCCGTCATCGTCGGAATGAGATTGAAGTTCTGAAAGATCATTCCGACCGAGAAACGCCGGTAACGCGCCATCTCTTTCTTCGTGAAAGGCCCCAGCGGTCTCGACGCAAAATACACTTCACCCTTCGTCGGGTGATCGAGTCCTCCAAGCATGTTTAGTAAAGTCGACTTGCCGGAACCGGACGTTCCCTGGATCGCGACGAACTCGCCTTCGTTGATCTCGAGCGAGACATTGTCGAGGGCGGTAACGTTGTTACTGCCCATCTGGTAGATCTTTGATACTTCCTGAGCGGCCAGGAGAGCGGGCATCAGCGCCTACTGACCCTCCATAGCTCAAAACTTTCGTTCTCGAAACCTTTCAATTTCATATCAAACGGGACCGCGTCGAAATCATCCTGCTCGATCAATTCCTGCACTCTCGGATCTTCGTAAACCGAGCGTGAGATTATCACGTCAGAACCGTCCGACAGACATTCCAGACGCGCAGCCATGTTAACTGTCGAGCCGAAGTAGTCGAGTCGATCGTTGAGTGTGACGGCGATGCACGGACCGGTGTTGAGCCCGGCTTTTAATTGCAGCGGCCTGCTGCCGTCACCCGGCTCAGCGAGCGCTTGCTGCACCTCGAGCATTGCGAGCAGACCGTCGGCAGCGGATCGAAACACCGCCATCACCGCGTCGCCAATCGTTTTTACGATCGCGCCGTCGTGTTCAATGATTGATTTTCTCACGACGTCGAAATGACTCATTACGCGCCCGAACGCAGTCGCATCGCCGATCTCGCGATAGAGTTGGGTTGAGTTGCGCAGGTCAGTAAAGAGGACGGTCAACGTGCCGACGGAGATCTGCTCGCCGGGTCGGAGGGCTTCGGCGGCAAACAGATCGCGGAACATTTGCAACGCCGTTACTTCAGCCGCCGTGGTTGCCTGATCGCTCCATTCGAGTCGCTCGAGAATCATGAGCTGCTCGACGTCAGTCTCGTTTTGCAACGTGAGCTTAAACTCCTCGTTCACTTGCAACGGCTCTTCACTCCAACCATTGCGCGAAAGCGTGACGTGCGCCGACGCTTCGCCTTCCGGCGACACGGTTACTTCCTGCGATCCCGGCAGCTCGAGCGCGCGCAGTCGATAACTGCCGGATTCGAGCGGCAACAACAGCTCACGCGTGTTTCCCGCAGGCAGAAGTTGCTGCGCGACGACGTGCGGCGTCCAGTGCGGACTGCCAATGCAATACGGCGCCACTGACAATTTTCGCACCGCCGGGTTCGGACGAAACGTCAATTCCACATAGCGATCGAAGTTGACGGTGAAATCGATCTTGCACGTTTCGCAGTGAACATCCGTCTTGATGTCTTTCAACGAGAGTCCGCTTTCCTGTGGACCACGGCACAACGGACACAATAGGTCCCATTGAAAATCCAGCAGCCCGACACGCGTAGCGCGCAAACAAACTTCGAGCACGAGTCGCCGCGGCTCATGCCACTCGTCCGCAAGCTTGTATGGTCGAATGCGTGCGACTTCGAAATCGTCGCCGTGCTCCAGAAACTGAGACAGACGCTCGGCGACGGCAAGCTTCTGCTCGGGCGACTCAACCGTTTCGAGATCCGCGATCAGTTTTTGCTTGAGCGTCGACAGGCGTTGCAGATCAAACGAAGACTGTGAAGTGTTCGGCGCGGCGGTTTCGACCGCCACACCCTGAGACGCAACGTCGTCGTACTTCTGAATGTACTCACGAAACCGGCGCGCGACGACAAAGTTCAGTTGCATCGGTATCGCGACCGCGCCGGGAATGTTTCGCGGCGTCGACCACACTTCGTAAATCAAATGCGTGCCGCCGTCCGTGTTTGGCTTCAGCTCCGCGCGCATTCGCAAACGCGCGAGCGGACCCTTGCTGTAAACACGCTCGACGCCGAAACGCACCGGCTTCACCCATTCGAATGGCTGCTCTTCCCACTCGACCGGCAAGCCGTAAAATCCGAGCCGTAATTTCCGGCGCGCGTTGCGAAGCTGTTTGTTGGCGGGACCTACTTCGATTTGCGGCACCCCTGTGTCGCGATTGAACCGGTTGGTGTCAGCGATGTAAGGCCAGAGTCTCTCGGGACTCGATTTGAGGTCAAACTCCCATCGTTTGTGATACTCGCGCAGAGCCATGTCAAAGCCTTGTCCACAGATTACACAGACTCATTTCTGTGTAATCTGCGCAATCTGTGGATGGTCAGACTTCTTTATATTCCGAATCCACATCTTCGTGCGACTGGGCCACCCGGTAGTTTTTCGACTGTAGCTGCTTCGTGATCAGCAAATCGTCTTTGGTCTTGAGGAGATCGGCGCGGCTGTAAACAGAGAGCTCGAAGTTGTAGCCGTGAGTAATAGCATCCTTAGGACACGCCTCGACACAGAAACCGCAGAAGATGCAACGGCCGTAGTCGATGTTGTAGACCTCAGCATAACGCTCGTCGACACCAATGCGCTGATCGGGCGGTCGTGGATCGTCGGCGGCCACGATGTAGATGCACTCTGACGGGCACGCCGCCGCGCAGAGATAACAGGCGACACACTTCTCGCGCCCGAGCTCGTCGACATGCAAAAGATGCTGACCGCGATAACGTGGCTGCAGGGTCACGGGATCGTCGGGATACTCGACCGTCCACTTGCGTTTGGGTATGTAAGACAGAGTCACACCCATGCCCTGAATGATTGCTTTAGTTGATTCGATAACGTCAGTGATAATTGACATAAAAACCTTAGACAGGATTTACAAGATGTTTCAGGATTAACATGTAAATCTTGCTCAATCTTGTAAATCTTGTACAACGATTCATCTTAAAGGTTAGTACCAACAGGCGCTCGCGCCTTCAATTCGGAACCGGTCGCCTGCCATCTGCCGTCGCGCCAGACAAACTTATCTATAAAATCCGCACTTCCTGCTCTGCCATCGTGAAAAAAGAACGTGACGGTTCCCGTTAACGTCGCGCGATCTCCCGTCAGCGTCACTTTCTGATTAGTCATGTCCCACTTTTCAATTTGAGTGTCGCGTTCTATTCGACGCAGGTACTGTGCTTTGGTTTCAAGTCCGCCGTCGGGACCGGCCTGGCCGACGTAATCATCCGCCAGGATTCGATCGAGAGCTTTTTTATCTGCGTTGACGTTCGCGACCATCCACTCGTTCTCGAGATTGTTCAAGTGGGCCAGCACCTGATCGCGATCTGACGGCGGCCGAGCGTCGGCATTCGAATTACTGTTTGTGTTACTCGGTTCGGCGGTGTTCGTGTTGCTGTTCTCAGCGGTGTTCGAGTTCGCCGGCTTAGTTGTTGTTACCCGTGGTAGCTCGCGCTCGGACTGTCTCGCCCGCAACCGCGGCACCACAATCATCGCCGCGACAGAGATCGCCAGAATGCCAAGTATGAACGCGCCCGCGATGCCAACAACCCACGGCCACACGCGACGGCGCGGCTTTGGCTGAGTCCCGGGCGGAACGTACGCACTCGGCGGCCGGTAAGCAACCGCATTCCACTCGTTGTCTGCAGTGTCGCGCGGTCTGACGACAGTCGTATCGTCGTCTGTCGCGACCGTTGTCAGCGGTGTGCCGTCATCAATACAGAAACTGAGATTCGGATCGGTGTACGTCCGGTTACAGGTGGAACAGCGCTTCATGCAGATGAATTCTAAACCACCGCTAACGAATTAACTAAGGGCGGCGCTCAGAATTATCCAGAGGATAAGCACGAGGTAAAAAAAGGTGCTGATCGAGCCGACGATTATGCCTGCGGCGGCGTACGACTTGCCGCCGAACTGCTCGGGCGACCTCTTGATTTGCGAGAGCGCGACGAAGCCCATAATCATGCCGGCGATCCCCGGAAGCGGACCAAAACAGCCTATCAGGAACCCCGCGATGCTCGTAATCATCGAGGCCAGCGCCAATCCCTGGCTCTTCTGGGTGCTGATGGGAATGTACGGCAGCGCTGGCGGAGGTGGCGGCGTCCACGGACCGGGACTCATCGGGGGCCGCTCGTCGGGCGCGATCCAGCCACCAGGAAGCGGCGTATCTCGTGGTAGCCACTTCGTTTTCTCTTCGTCCTCAGTTTGGACTTTCGGCTCGCGGATGCGCGGGTTCCAGTTGGGATCCGCGGGTGGCGTCAAGTCCTGAATCAGCGGCGTACCGTCATCTGAACAAAAGCTCAGCCAGGCTTCGTCAAACTGTTTTTTGCAAACCGGACAGTACTTCATTCCCTCAAACGAGCTCTAAACGACTGAAGAAGTATGAGATTTCGATGGCTGCGTTTTCGTCAGAGTCGGAACCGTGGACGGCGTTCTCGCCGACTGAGCCGCCAAACTCTTTCCGCAGCGTGCCCGCATCTGCTTTCGCGGGATCGGTAGCGCCCATCAGATCGCGCCACGCTTTGACGGCGCCCTCTTTTTCGAGCGCCATGACGACACATGGTGCGCTCGACATAAACTCCGTCAGGCCCGCGAAGAACGGCCGCTCGCTGTGTACGGCGTAAAAGCCTTCTGCCTGTTTTCTCGTCATGTGGATCAACTTCAATCCACGGATGCTGAAACCGTTGTCGAGAATTTTCTGAATGATCGATCCTGTGTGACCCGCGCGCACCGCGTCAGGTTTGATGATGCCGAATGTTAAGTTGTTAGACATTTGATTGGTTTTGGTAGTTTTTAGACAGGAATTACAAGATTGAACAAGATTTACATGTTAATCCTGAAAAATCTTGTAAATCCTGTCAAAGGTTTTCTTTCATTGCCTGACCGATATCGGCCGGCGACTTAACAACATGAATCCCCGCTGCGTCGAGCGCCTTCATCTTCTCGGCGGCAGTTCCCTTTCCGCCGGCGATGATCGCGCCCGCGTGTCCCATGCGCCGTCCGGGCGGCGCTGTTTGTCCAGCGATGAACGCCACGATCGGCTTCGTCACATTTTCTTTAGCGAACGCCGCGGCTTCTTCTTCAGCCGAGCCACCGATCTCGCCGATCATCACGATGCCGATCGTCTCATCGTCTGCCTGGAACAATCGCAGCGCATCGACGTGCGTCGTGCCGACGATCGGATCGCCACCGATGCCGATTGCCGACGACTGTCCGAGGCCGAGCGCCGTCAGTTGACCGACAGCCTCGTACGTCAGCGTTCCGGAGCGCGAGACGACGCCGATGTTTCCCTCGCGATGAATGTGTCCCGGCATGATTCCGATCTTGCACTTTCCAGGCGAGATGATGCCCGGACAGTTTGGACCAATCAGACGGGAAGGCTTGTCGCGCAGATATTCTTTCACCTTCACCATGTCGAGCGTCGGAATACCTTCGGTGATGCAAACGATCACGGGGATGCCGGCGTCAGCCGCTTCCATCACCGCATCGGCGGCAAATGAAGGTGGCACATAGATCACGGAAGCATTCGCGCCCGCTTCGTTCACCGCATCGGCAACAGTATTAAAAACCGGAATTCCCTCGTGCGTGGTGCCGCCTTTTCCGGGCGTGACACCGGCGACGACGTTCGTTCCATACTCAACCATCTGTTTCGCATGGAACGTTCCCTCTTTTCCGGTCAGCCCCTGCACAACCAGACGTGTAGATTTATCAACTAGAACGCTCAACGATGAATGCTCCTCAAGATCAATTTAAAAGCCCAAAGTTTACACTAACTCCACGCGCTCACCATACTGCGGCACGTGTACGTTCCAACCAAACTTCTCTTTGATATGTTCGGCCATCGCGTTTGCGGCTTCGGGTTCGCCGTGCGTCAGAAACGTTGTTTTCGGCGCGCCGCCTTGCATTCCCTCGAGCCAGTGCAACACCTCTTGCCAGTCAGCATGGGCCGAGAAGCCGCCGATCTTCGCCTTGCGGCAACGGACTGGTACCCACTGCCCGAGAATCTTCACTTCAGGCTCGCCGTCTTGTATGCGGCGACCAAGCGTGCCCGCGGCCTGATAACCAACGAAGACGATCGTCGCATCAGGATCCGGCACGAGTCTGATCGCGTGATGCAAAACGCGACCACCAGTCATCATTCCTGAGGCGCTGATGATCACGCGCGCGCCTGTCACATCGTTGAGTCGCTTCGACTGCTCGCGTGACGAAGCAGTGCTCATCGAGTGTGTGCGCAACGGATGTCTTTGTTGCATGAGCACGCTTGCGTATTCTTCGTCCTGCTCTTCCTTGCGGTTCGCGTACGCCTGCGTCGTCGCCGCCGCCATCGGAGAGTCGACCGCCACCGGCAACACCGGAATCGCTTTCTCGTCTTCCAACTCGCGAATCAGGTAAACGATCTCCTGCGTACGACCGACCGCGAACGCGGGAATGAGTACTGGCGCCTGTCGTTGTGCGGCATCGTTGATGATCCGCGCGAGCGCGATTTTCGGATCTTCCGGATCGTGCAAACGATCGCCGTAGGTCGATTCGACGAGCAGGTAATCACACGACGGTGGCGGTACCGGATCGCGAATGATCGGTTGGTCGTAGTGGCCCAGGTCGCCGGAGAAAAGCACTCGTCGTCCTTCTTCCAACTCGAGCAACACGAGACTCGATCCGAGAATGTGGCCCGAGACTCTGAAGCTGGCGCGAATCCCCGGCGCCGGCTCAAACGTCTCACCCGTGTTCGGCAAAGGCTTCACGAGCTCGAGCGCGGCGTAAGCATTTTTTTCCGTGTAGAGCGGGAGCGCCGGCTTGTGCTTGGTCAGGTTGTGGCGATTGCGATAGTCAGCTTCTTCTTCCTGCAGGCGGCCCGCGTCGGGCAGAAGGATCTTCAGCAAGTCGCCCGTGCCGCGCGAACAGTAAACCGGTCCACGAAAGCCTTGTTGGACCAGGCGCGGCAGGTAGCCGGTATGATCGATGTGCGCGTGCGTGATCAGGACCGCGTCGAGCGAATGTGGATCAAACGGCGGATCCTGCCAGTTTCGTTCGCGCAGCTCTTTGAGACCCTGAAAGAGTCCGCAGTCGACGAGGACGCGTGCTTTGTCTGTTACGACGAGATATTTCGAACCGGTGACAGTGCCGACGCCACCCCAAAATTCAATACTGGCCAATCAACGACTCCTTCCGGGTTCTTCGATAACCAAACCAAACGACGATAGCGGGCACGAGGAGCGCGAGGTTTCGGAGCGCGGTCTTCACTCCGAGCTGGCTCGCAATAATGCCGCCAAAACAGCCGCACTCCAGTGGCTCGCCGTGCAATCCGTAAACGTAATAAAGCGCGTACCCTGCAAAGCCCATCAACAACACCGCAGCAAGCAACGCTCCGATCCGCACCGTGCGCGGCAGTATTAACAACAGCGCCGTTACGATCTCCGCCCCGATGACAACGATCGTCGCGGGCCAGGACCAGCGCTGGTAATCAAACCCTGACGAGGACAACAGCTCGCCCATGTTTTTGACAAACGCGTTCAGGATCGCAAGCTTTGCGATCGCGGTAAAAAGAAACAAGGCTACGAGCCCGAACCGGCAAACGCGTTTAATCCATTTCATCCGTGTAATCCGTGGCTAAGCTGCCAGCCCAACCACTTTCTCAGCCGCATCCTTCATCCCGTTAGCAACCGTGAAGTTCAATCCCGATTCGCGAATGACGCGTTGACCTTCCTCAACGTTCGTTCCTTCAAGACGCACCACCACCGGCACCTTGATCCCGAGGTTTCGCGCCGCTTCAACAACGCCGCGCGCCACCATGTCGCAACGCACGATTCCGCCGAAGATATTGATCAAAACCGCCTTCACGTTTTCATCCGCCAGCAGAATTCTGAACGCTGCTTCAACGCGCTCCTGCGACGCGCCGCCACCGACGTCGAGAAAGTTTGCCGGCTCACCACCGGCAAGTTTGATGATGTCCATCGTCGCCATTGCGAGACCGGCGCCGTTCACCATGCAGGCGATGTTGCCGTCGAGCTTGATGTAGTTGAGATCAAACTTCGACGCCTCGATCTCGAGTGGCTCTTCTTCATTGAGATCGCGCAGGTCGAGAAAATCTTTGTGACGGAAGAGCGCGTTATCGTCGAAATTGATCTTTGCGTCGAGCGCGATCAGGCGATTGTCTTTCGTTAACAGGAACGGATTGATCTCGGCGAGCGATGCGTCCATCTGTTCATACGCGTGATAAAGCGACTGCATGAACTTCACTGCCTGGTTCACGAGCGCGGCCGGCAGCCCGAGACCAAACGCGAGCTTGCGCGCCTGAAACGCTTGAAAGCCAATCGCGGGATCGATCGTCTCTTTCATTATTTTTTCCGGCGTCTTTGCGGCAACTTCTTCGATGTCCATGCCGCCTGCTGATGAAGCCATGAACACCTGCCGCCCTGACGCGCGATCGAGCACGATTCCGAGATAGAACTCTTTGTCGATCGGCAACCCTTCCTCGATCAATAGCACGCGCACCTCACGTCCTTCCGGGCCAGTCTGGTGTGTGACGAGTTTCATGCCGAGCATCTGTCGCGCAATCTCTCGCGCTTCGTCGGCACTGCGGGCGAGCTTCACACCACCGCCCTTGCCACGACCGCCGGCATGAATCTGCGCCTTCACTACGACGATATCGCCACCGAGCTCTTTTGCCGCCTGGTAAGCCTCTTCAGGCGAGCGCGCCACGATGCCGCGCGGCACCGGCACACCATACCTCTTCAACAGTTCTTTACCCTGGTACTCATGAATTTTCATGCAACAGCCTCAGACATGTTTGATCTTTTGGAACGCGGCGAGTGTAGCAGGAGCCATAAAGAGGCACAAAAGGCATAAAAACTTTTCCGATCAATTTGTGCCTTTTGTGCCTTTTTGTGGCAGACTTTTCTCAAGATGAGCGAAGTTGTGGTTACTTCTCTAACAAACCTGCGCAATGAGGTGCGCTACGGAGCCGGACATTCATTCATCACTGATGAGCCTGTAGCGGCGGGTGGTGAGGATGCTGGGCCTGATCCTTACACGCTGTTACTCGCGGCGCTCGGCAGTTGTATTTCGATGACGGTGACGCTCTATGCAAGACGAAAGCAGTGGCCACTCGAGAATGTCACCGTGCGGTTGCAACAAAACCGGATCCATTCGAAGGATTGCCAGGAGTGTGCGCAAAACAAGGAGGGGTACATTCACCGCATCGAGCGCTCGGTGAGTTTCACTGGTCCACTCACCGAAGAACAGCGCGCACGGTTAGAGGAAATCGCGCACAAGTGTCCGATTCATAAAACGCTCTCCTCAGAGATTGTAATCGTGTAAATCATGAAAATCTTGCAATCCTGTCTAAGTCTTTTACAGGATTACATGATTTGCAGGATTAACAAGACAGCGCAAACTATTGACAACGGCACGAACCCACCTTATCTTCCCGCACGTTAAATCCTAATCCGGTCAGTTCCCCCGACAGACCGTCCAACGCAGCCGGCCCTGCCGTCTCGCGCCTAACCCGATCTTCAAAACGGAAGGACTCTCAAATGAAATCACCCTCTACGCTTTGTACTAGACTCTCGCTTCTTTCAAGAAACAGGAAATACTGGCTACTACTATCTCTACCTCTTGTGACTGCCGCATTGATGTGGACCAGCGCGGCGTCAGCATCATGCAACT
>Ga0207710_10000756_pt1 | contig 17765 bp, 23 predicted proteins | sample KBSS24metaG_FD_184400 | JGI IMG/M metagenome (GOLD analysis project Ga0207710, IMG submission 184400) | Switchgrass rhizosphere microbial communities from Kellogg Biological Station, Michigan, USA - KBS S2-4 metaG (SPAdes) (version 2) | ecosystem: Host-associated > Plants > Roots > Rhizosphere...
ACTTTTCAGCGGCCCCTCGTTTGGCGGGCGCCTTCTTGCTCTCTCCCTTGTTAACCGGTGCTCCTTTGCCAGGCGGCATCCCAACATCCTAGTCATCACATGCTTAGTGGCCGGTTGCGCTCCGTGGATGATCACCGACGGCGACTCCTACCGCAGGCGCCACGCCCGACACCACAAGTCTCCAGCACTACCGCGCGTATCTGTCGTCGTGCTCCCAATCTCTCAGCGCGGCATGCTGTGGCTGACGTGGTGGCGCGCGACTTCACTGCCGAGCGGAGGCCTGGGGCCAACTGGTCGGGGACACCACATCAAGACGTGGCAACGCTGGCTGCATTTGGCGACGGTGATCGATTGCTTCAACAAGGCGGTGATCGGCTATGCGATGGCCGATCACATACGCACCGAGCGGGTCACCCGCGCGCTGGAGATGGCCGTGCGCAACCACTAGCTCGAAGAAGACCGCATTACGCCTTCCGACCGCGGCTGCCAAATATATGTCTGGCGAATATTCCGCCACCTTCGCCGAGCTCGAGCTGCGGCAATCGGTGGGCCATACGCGGATATTGTTGGGATAATGCGCTGGCGAATCGTTTTTCGCCAGTTTGAAAAACAAAAGGGTCCGCTACGTGGTCTAATCCGATCCAGAAGAAAGCGAAGGAGGATATACGTGATTGGACGCAAAATCCGCAGTCGAGGAAACACGAGGCAGCCCACAAATAGGTGATCCCACGCTCATGGCAAAACCCGCTCTAAAGTGGCCCGTTCTACCTGGCAGTCGCCATCGGGTGTGGCCCATCTCCAGCATGCCGCGACCGCGGTGATGGCCGCCCACTACGACGGGTATTGCGGTCACACCTCGGCGACCATCCGGACCGCATGTTCACGAAGTTCGTCGGGGTGCTTGCTGAGAGCGGTCAGTGCGGGTTACCGATCTATTGAATCCGCACCGCCAAAGTGATAGAGCCAGGTTGTATGCTGCACCAGTGGCAAAGTCGGTAGACCGCAAGCGCGTCAAGCGCGGCACCGCTCAGCAGCATCTGCTGACGTCGGCGCAACAGTTATTCGAGGAACGAGGCTATCGCGGAACCACTACGAAGGACATTTCGGAACACGCGGGTGTCTCGGAGAATCTGATCTTTCGATATTTCGGTTCCAAGGCCGAGCTTTTCATGGCAGCGGTAGTAAACCCGATGCTAGAAATACTTTCTGATGCCAGCGAAAGTTGGCGGACTGACGAGCTATACCGCGCGGCACCCGAAGAATATGTGATTCACGAATTCGTGTGTAACGTGATGAGTTTGATCTCGGGCCACCGTGGGTCCGTCAAAACGATTTTATCGCTGCTTATCGAGCCGCCGGCAGATTTTGATGTGGACATAATACGCAGCCGTATTATCGCACTGTTGGGAGAGCTGTCGCCAAGCAACAGAGAGTATTTTAAACAGAAGCATCTTACCAACTCGGATTCTGATCTAGTGCTTCGCATAGCTATAATTTCGGTTGTATCGAATGCCATGCTCATTTCGGCCAGTTACGAAGATTGCATGCAACCCAGCAGTTCGACCGTTGCCAGTCAGTTAACTCGGTTCGTCATAGGCGGCTTGCTGCCATCGACGGATGAGTTGGCTTAACAGCTCACGACTCATCCAGAACTTCGCGCCCTCACCACCGGTGCCGGCCCACAGTCCGAGGATGTCGCGCTCCCCGGCCAGACTCACCCCGATCGCGGCATAAAACGGCCGGTTGGCGACCTGGCCGTCGCGGACCTTGACCACGATGGCGCCGATGAAGATCGCCGCATACGTCTCATCGAGGGGCCGCACCGCCCAGTGGTTCATCTCCTCGATCACCTTGTCGGTGATCCGGCTGATGGTCTCCCGCGACACTGAAGCGCCATAGATCTCGGCGAAGTGCGCCGAAATCTCCCGAGTGGTCAGGCCTTCGGCATACAGCGACAGCACCACCTCATCCACCCCGGACAGCCCTGACGAGAAGACTGACGTGAGGTGCGTTCGGTGGTGAGCGGTCAGGATGCTTGGTCGAGGGTGACGTTGTAGCCCATGGCTTCGAGTTGTCGGACGGCGCTGTTTCGCGCTTTCTGGGGGTTGAGCCGGGTGAAGTAGTCCCCGCCGGGATCGCGGTAGCCGGTGTTGGTCGTGGCGATGTTCCAGATCGCCACCAGCAGTGCGCGTTGCACGGCGAGGTTGGCGCGCAAGGGGCCGCGGCGGACAGCGATGCGGCGATACTTGGCCGCCAGGTAGGTATCGCGGGTGTGCGAAATCGACATCGCCGCGGTGCCCAGGGCTCCTTGGAGATACGGGTTGCCCGGCCGGGTACGCCGCGATTTGACCTTGCCGGCTGATTCGTTGTTGCCCGGGGTCGTGCCCGCCCACGACGCAAGATGTTGAGCGGTGGGGAATCTGGTCATGTCGGCTCCGGTCTCGGCGACCACGACGTCGGCAGTGAACCCGCCGATACCGGGAATGGTGAGATTAGATCTCGGAAGCCGCGAAAGGGTTCCATCACCACCTCGATCCGCTCGGTGAGTGCCTCGATAGCCACGGTGTGCTGGTCGATCAGATCCAGGTGCATGCGGGTCAGGAATGCGTGATGGGCGTTGAACCGACCGTAGAGGGCTTCGGTCAGCTGCGGGATTTTCCTGCGCAGCTGCTTTTTGGCCAGATCGGCCATCAGCGCCGTGTCGGTCTCGCCGGCGAGCAACGCCTCCAGCATCGCCCGCGATGACATGCCGTTGAGATCGGCGGCGACCGAGGACAGTTTGATTCCGGCGTCTTCGAGGAGTTTCTCCAGTCGCTGGATCTCGCGGGTGCGTTCCCGGGTCACGGCGGTGCGGGTGCGGGTCAGATCGCGCAGTTGCCGGATCGGCTCGGGTGGAACGAACGACCCACGGACCAGACCGTGGGCGCCGAGCTGCGCGAGCCAGCGCCCGGCTCGTAAGTATCAGGATCAACCAATCTGCTTGCGCAGATTGGGAAGAGCCTTCTAACATAAACCGATAAACAATTAACGAGATCAAGCTGAGCTCACCCCTGAGCGCATCGTCGCGATGAGGGGTGGGACCCAAGATATGGAACGGAGATTGGCGTGCCCGATGACCCCGTGACAGCGAGGACGAGAAAGATCATCACAGAGGCTTACGAAGCCGCAGCTAGTGGCGACGGCAGCAAACTACTCGACTGCCTACATCCCGACGCTGAGATTTTCGAAGCGCCACTCTTGCCGTTCGGCGGGGTGTACCGAGGCGCGAAAGGTCTCGAGGAGCTTCTGACGAATATCACGCCGTGGATGGATATGTCCGGTATCCAGATGGCCAAAATCATGGCAGACGGCGAATGGGGGTGCGGCATCATGAAAACCCCAACGCAGGACGGTCAACTAATCGACATCGTCGAGATGTGGGAATTGCGAGACGGGAAGCTTTGGCGAGCCAAAGTGTATTATTTCGACATTAGTCCGCTGATCCAGGGCGAGGACCTGCGCGACTCGGGTGCAGCCCACGCACTCGGCGCTTCAGGTAAATAGGGCGTGATTCGGCGGAGCCGCACAATAGTGATTAATGCGTCCCCCGACCCCGGGTGTGCATCTAGATCGGCATATTTCGGAGGTTACTCGTTTGCTGCCTTGAGCTGCGAAGTCAGATCATCCGTCGATGGCAGCAAGCCGCCTATGACGAACCGAGTTAACTGACTGGCAACGGTCGAACTGCTGGGTTGCATGCAATCTTCGTAACTGGCCGAAATGAGCATGGCATTCGATACAACCGAAATGATAGCTATGCGAAGCGCTAGATCAGAATCCGAGTTGGTAAGATGCTTCTGTCTAAAATACTCTCTGTTGCTTGGCGACAGCTCTCCCAACAGTGCGATAATACGGCTGCGTATTATGTCCACATCAAAATCTGCCGGCGGCTCGATAAGCAGCGACAATATGGTTTTGACGGACCCGTGGTAGTCTGAGATCAACTTCATTACCTTACACACGAATTCGTGAACCACATATTCTTCCGGAGTGGCGCGGTATAGCTCGTCAGTTCGCCAACTTTCGCTGGCATCAGACAATATTTTTAGCATTGGATTTACTACCGCTGACATGAAAAGCTCGGGCTTGGAACCGAAATATCGAAAGATCAGAGTTTCCGAGACACCCGCGTGTTCCGAAATGTCCTTCGTAGTGGTTCCGCGATAGCCTCGTTCCTCGAATAACTGTTGCGCCGACGTCAGCAGATGCTGCTGAGCGGTGCCGCGCTTGACGCGCTTGCGGTCTACCGACTTTGCCACTGGTGCAGCATACAACCTGGCTCTATCACTTTGGGCGGTCCGCCGATTCAGTAGGTCTGTGACCAGCACTGACCGGTCTCGGCGAGTCCGGAGACTCAAGACATCGGGAATCTGAGTTATTGGGACGTAATCAGCAACTACCCCGACGAGCTTCGTGAACATGCGGTCCGGATGGTCGCCGAGGTGTGACCGCAATACCCGTCGTAGTGGGCGGCCACCACCGCGGTCGCGGCATGCTGGAGATGGGCCACACCCGATGGCGACTGCCAGGTAGAACGGGCCACTTTAGAGCGGGTTTTGCCATGAGCGTGGGATCACCTATTTGTGGGCTGCCTGAGGTTTACCGGCCGCGGATTTTGCGTCCAATCACGTATATCCACTTCCATTTCTTCCGGGTCGGATACACCATGTGGTGGACCGTTCATTCTTCAAACTCGCGAAAAACGATTCGCCAGCGCATTGTCCCAACATATCCGGGTGCGGCCTACTGGTTGCCGCAACCCGAGCTCGGCGAGCTTGGCGGAATATTCGGACACATATATTTGGCTGCTCAAACCAGATGCAAATACGTTGAGCTGTCAGGCCGCGACATGTACCACTTCGTCAAATCATGGTGCGAATCGTTCCAGGACATCGTCGAATTTCTCACCCGCCAGCACTTTTCACTGACGTCGTAGATTCAACGCGCCGCGCTACGCAGATGGGAGATTCAAGCGGCACGCACTGCTCGATGCGCACGACGTGACAGTTCGGGCTCAGTTCAATCGCTTTCGGCTCGGGAAGTTGATAGCGCAGGCGATGGGTTCTCCGCGATGTTGGCCGGTCCACAAGCGAGCGGTATCTCTAGGTGCCACGAGCTCTCCGCGACGTCCACGCCGACCGCTCATTCGCAGTGCCTGTCGGGGCGGCATCGAGCAATCGGCGAAGGTTGATGACCAGATCACCAATGTGCGCCACCAGCTCTGGCAACACTGAATCGGGGCCGAGTACACCCGTTTTGGCATTCGACGCCGACCACCGCGACCGTGGACGCGTCTTCCGGGGCGATCGGGGATCGGGCCTATCGGCTCCTTCAGGTTGGGACCGCTGCAAATAGATCGACGTCGTTTGCACCGATGGTGGCTGGGGCTCGGCGCTGCTCGGCTTCGCCTATCGGTACGGTTTCCTCCGGCGACATGCACTCGATGCCGCCTGCTTACTCGGCCTGACGGGCGGATGTTCGCGCCCAGTAGGCGTCGCGGAGCTTGCGCTTATAGAGCTTACCGTTGTCGAGCCGAGGCAGCTGTTCGACGAAATCGACGGAGCGGGGACACTTGAACGCGGCCAGGTGGCGGCGGCAGTATGCAATGAGCTCCGCCTCCAAAGCCGCAGGATCGTCAGGCATCTCACCCGGCTGCACCACCGCCTTGACCTCTTCGCCGAGGTCCGGGTTTGGGACGCCGATCACGGCCGTGTCTACCACTCGGGGATGCATCACGAGCACGTCTTCGATCTCCTGCGGATAGATGTTCACGCCACCTGCGATGATCATGAACGCCTGGCGATCGGCGAGATAGAGGTAGCCGTCCTCATCGACGTGGCCGATATCGCCGAGCGTCCGCCAGGCCGGGTTTCGCGGGTGCCGTGCCGACGACGTTTTCTCGGCGTCACGGTGGTACTCGAAAGACGTGAGCGGGAAGTCGAAGTAGACGAGGCCGTCCTCGCCGACCGCCAGTTCCTCGCCGCGCTCGTCGCAGATGTGCACGGAGGCCGAGCCGACCGGCCGCCCCACGGAACCCTTGTGGGAGAGCCACTCCTCGCTCGTAATGGCGGTCGAACCGATGTTCTCGGTGCCGCTGTAGTACTCAATGAGGATCGGCCCCCACCAGTCGATCATCCGCTGTTTGACTTCGACCGGACATGGCGCTGCGGCATGCACGGCGACCCGCAGGCTGGACAGGTCGAACCGATTCCGGTCTGCTTCGTCGAGCTTCAACATGCGCACGAACATCGTCGGCACCCACTGGCTGCTCGTGACACCGTAGCGCTCGATGGCTCGTAGCGCCTCGAGCGCATCGAAGCGCTCGAGTACCACCACCGTGCCGCCCAAGCAGTGGACCGACACGGAAGCCCGCAGCGGTGCGGCATGGTAGAGCGGCGCCGGGGAGAGGTAGACGTCGTGGCCGTCGCCGGCGAGGGCGCACATGCTGGCGACCTGCGCGACGAAGGCCGGCTCGCCCACCTGGGCATTCCAGTCGGGCAGCGGAAACTTGACACCCTTGGGCCGACCGGTCGTGCCCGAGCTATAGAGCATGAAGGTGCCTCGCCGCTGTGGACCGAGCGGCTCGGCCGCGTAGGACCCGATCGCCTCCTCGTAGTGCTCGTACGCCGGTGACGCCCCTCCGATCATCAGCCGGCGCCCCACGTTGGGGGTTAGCGGCGCGATGGCCTCGGCAACGTCCGCGAGAGCGGTCGTGGTGATCAACACTTTTGAGCCACTGTCGTTGACGATGTAGGCGGCCTCCTCCGCCGTCAAATGCGAGTTGATGGCCGTCACGTAGAGCCCGGCGTTGAGACCGGCCCACACCGCCTCGAAATAGCGGATGTGGTTCTCGGCGAGGATCGCGTAGTGGTCGCCGATGCGCAGCCCGGCGTCCCAGAGCAGGCGGGCCAGGCGGTTGGACCGTGCGAACAGCTGGCCGTAGCTCAGCGACTCGCCCGAGCTGGCCATGATCACCGCGGGGCGATCTGGCGCGGTGGCGGCGTACGTGCCGAGGTAACTCACCGATGCGACGGCTGGGGTCGGTGGGCACCAACGAGCACGAAGGCCACCGTGCACGGCTCGCTGCTGCGGTTTCGCCAGGAGTGCGCCGTGCCAGTCTGTACGACGCAGTTGCCCTGGCGCAGCTCTGTCTCCACGCCATTATCCAATTCGAGCCAGATGCGGCCCGTAAGCACCACGCCGTAGTCGATCGTGCTCGTAGCGTGCACCGTTCCCTCGCTGACATCCATGTTCATCCCGATGCCGGCCGCCTCGAGCCGGGACAGGTAGTCGGGGGAGCGATCGGCATCGTCCACTCCGAAGCCGGGAGGAAAGGTCTCGATCATGAATCGGGTGCCCCGCGGCCCCGGGAAGAAGTCGGTGAAGGTCGACGATTGGTCCTCGACGTCCTCGGCCAGGACCGGTGTCTCTTCGGTGCTCCAGATCCACTGGATCGCCGGGGGCCCGTCGTCGGACCACCTCACCTCTCGCTGCGGCTCCCCGTCGTAGACGAACACCGCCTTGCCCTCGGCCGACGTGCCGGTCACGACGCGGCGATTACTGAACATGCGACACCTCCTAGTCCGACATGGTCCAGCCGACAGAATAACAATCAGACGTTTAACTGTTTAACTGTCTGCGCGCATTCCATGGCCCTTAGCGCGCGGTCGGGTGTTCCATAACAGCTTGCGCATCGGCGACACTGCGGAGCAAATCATTGAGATCGTGCAGGCCGCGATCCTCGAATTCGAGTCGTGATCCGATCACCAGGTCGCGCAGTGTGCTAGACAACCAAGACCTCGTTCGGTGCTGCCACTGACGCGCCAACCGAGCACCGATCTGGACCGCGATACTGCCCCGTACATGTCCGTAATCACCTGAAGGTTCGATGTCGATTCCATGTGAGTACCTCCAATGCTGTCGAAAGTGTAAAGGCGGCGTTCCATCCTGGCTGCCGGAGATTCAGTGCGGTTCCGGACAAACCCCCTGCGGCGCAGGTGGTTTGGCCATCGAAGTCACGAACGTGGGTGACATGTGTAGCGACAGCCAAAACGATCTGAAATGGGCTAGCACCGCGTTGGAGCGGCTGTCCTACAGATAAGCCGTGCTGGGTGCGCTCAAAGAACCAACTATCGGTCACCGGTTCGACCGCAACCCACGTCTCGTTGAACGCTGACATCTGCGACAGCGGATCTTCCTCGTCCAGCCCTGTCAGAAGGTTGCGGTTGGCGCCCTGCCGGTCCGGCAGAGCCTCGCCGCTTGGATCGAATGGCCGTGATCCCCATCCGTGTTCGACCACAACGATGCCCGCGCGTGGAGAGTCGGTGACTGCAACGTCGAGCTCGATGGCACCAGTGAGCGATCGCACCCGTGCCCGGTCACCGTCCTTGAGGCCGAGGGCGCCGGCGCGTGGAGACCGGGCAGGTCGTTGAGGAAGGAGTTCATCGAACTGAGGCGTCGTCGATTGCCAAGCTGAAACGACCGGGGGCGCGGGGCCGCAGTAACCGCGCAAGCCAGTTGCCGTCGCGCTTTGGACAGGAAACGGTCCGGCGCTAGCTGAATCCTGTGGTCCGGCATGTTGACCACGCCCCTTGCGAATCCGAATTCCTTGTCGCCCAGCATAATTCCATGTGGATGGGCCAACAATTCCTCCTAGGTTGTCCGACCCCCACGGTCGACAACCTGCTGCCACGCCCGCTCAGGGTCGAATGGCCGGTCGTAGGGCCCGAACTTCGGTAGACCCATAGCGCGACCGAGACCTTCGTAAAACTGCCACTCCGGTTTGACGTTCGGCGGCGGCTCCAACGCTTGGGCGGAGTACTGAGCGAACGGAAGCTCTTGTGTCACCGCTGCGTACGGCACTAGTTCGCCCCGCTCAAGCCAATGCGTGCCGGGGTGAGCCAGTCGGCGTGGCGGTGACTTTCGCGCTGAACGAGGTCGATGGCGACCAGCAGTTCCAGACTCGTCACGGCCTGATCGAGTTCGTCACGTTGCGGTCCGGAGACTACGGGATTTCCGTGATCGATAAATACCGCACGAATTTGACCTCGACCGGGCGTCTCGATTTCCCCGGGAAGTTCGGCCAGTGAATGACACCCTTCGATGGCTGGACGTCCAGCGACACGAGACAGGTGGGCGTCCGTTTCGTACGGAGCTAGGCGAACTGGTGCGTATCCGCGTTGAAGATACCCACCTCCCGGTCGGTCCCACCGGCCCGTGACGACGTTAAGCACCTCGCACAACCACAGCGCGAGGGTGCCTCGGCTGGTCTGCGAAGCTCCCGTTCGCGCCAAGCCCATCGCTGTGCGGACCTGTGCGAATTGTCTTCCAGCCGTCTCGATGTCGGCAGGCGAAACACCCGCTCGGCCAGCGAGCAGGTCGAGGGCGGCTTCGCCGACAAGGTCAAGCAACAGTCCGGCGCCACGCTCGGCGTCGCACGCTTGCCGGTCCTCCAGCTCCCCTCATCGAAAATCACCTTGAGCGTGCCGAGCAGAAAGGCCCAGTCCTCGCCGGGCCGCACTCGCCAATGTGACGTCGCGGCCTCGGCGGTCGCGGTGCGATACGGATCGAGCACCATCAGAGCCGCGCCGTTGCTCGCCGCCACATAGCGATCGCCCTGCCGGCGCATCGGGGAGGTGATCCGCCGAGGGTGTTCTACAAGTTGAGCAGCGGTACGTCCTTTGACGCAGAAATCGCGCCACGACAGCAAGTTCTCCTTGTCCGGACCGATATGAACGGCTCGGTTCTGTTCCACAGTGACTGTGACCCCGCACCGCTGCGCGCAGATCCGACAGGTGGTATGAACCCGGGCCATCTTTGGCCCCTTCTGATCGAGCACTCAGAGATAGTGAAATACATCCCTTGGAGATAGCTAAATATATAGTCCTTATCGAGTGGGACGCCTAATGCCCTTCAGCCCTAACCTAGGACTTACGACTGTGGATCAATCTGCATCTCATTCCACAACGGAACGCGAAATGCTTTGTGCCTGGATCGAACGCGAGATCGGCGGAACAGTCGCTGGACTTGAACCACAGCCACGGTGGCGCAGGGGTTGGTACGCGACGGTGACCGGCGCGCCCGGTGTCGATCAACTCTACATTCGGGGCACCAGGGACAGCGACTTCGTCTCGCTCCCGTTCGAACTTGAGGCGGCGTTTCACGACATAGCTGAACGCCATGGCGTGCCTGTACCGCACGTCTACGGGGTCTGCCCCGACCCTAAGGCGATGGTGATGGACCGAGTTTCCGGGTCACGCGACATCTCGCACCTCGACGATGCGGGAAAGCTTAGCGTGGCTACCCAGTACGCAGGCATCCTGGCCAAGCTGCATGCAATTCCGGCAGAGGCCTTCATCTCAGCTGGCCTCTGGCGCGCCTCGACGCCAGGGGAAGCGGCCATCGAGATGATTAGCCGCTATGAAGACAGCTACCGCCGCAATCTCAAGGTCCGCCCAAACCCTTTCTGCGAATTCCTGAGCCGCTGGCTCCGCCGCAACGTGCCTCGTGATCGCGACGAGTTGTGCTTCATCACCGGCGATCCGGGTCAATTCATCGTCGATAAAAATGCGACGATCACCGCGATCCACGATCTCGAAATGGGGTACTTGGGCGATCCGCTGGCGGATTTGGCGCCGCTGCGCGCGCGGCATGCCTTCGAGCCGATGGGCGACGTCAGGCTGATCTATCTTCGCTACGAGGAACTCACCGGACGGCGACTCGATCACAATGTGCTCAACTATTACATGGTGTGGTGGGGCTACACAGGGGCGATGTGGATCGCGCGCATGCTGGCCGAAGAGAACCCAGACCATCTGCGCAGCCTCTACTCCGAAGTTTCCGGGCCATATTTCGCCATGCAGGGGATGGCCGAGATGATGGGGATCCAGCTCGAAAAGATGACTCAACCCGACTTAGTCGAGACGCGCCACGCGGCGACAATTCGCTCGCTACGGCTGCTGCTCAATCAGATAGAGCCAGCGGCTGAACCCGTTAGCCGCTATAGGCTCGAGGCCGCACGCGGCCTCAGCGACGTGCTGGTGCAGCTTGACGGCCTAGGAGCGGCGCTTGACCGTATGGATCTCGACGACTGCGCGGTCATCCTCGGCCACCGCCCGGACAACTGGCTTGAGGCCGAAACCGAGCTAGAGGCATTCGTCACCGGGGCCGGACCGGAGCACGACGTCGCGTTGCTGCGGTTTTTCGACCGTCGGCGGCAGCGCTCGGCGATGCTTCTCCCACGTTCTTACATCAGCGGCACGCCAGGTGACATTGCCGGCCACGAAGCCGAACTAGAGTTAGTTCCGCTGTCCGAGATGCTGCGAACCGTCTAATCGTCACCGAGGCCGGTACCGGCCGCGATCTCGCGCACAAGCTTGCCGCGCGGCTTGGTGGGTAACCTTCATCGAGGGCCCCGCCGATCAGCTACGGCGAAACAACCCGATCGCTTGCGCGCGCCCGCGGTGCTTGTGCTTCTCCAACGACACCTTCTCTATTCTCCTCTCCAATCGAAGGCCCGCCCGAAACCGTTTGTCGGGCAGGCGCATTGGCGAGGATCACCGATCACACCGCTGCGCGTCAGGGGCGATTCTTATTGCGGCGAGTCAGCCACGTGGTGGCGGCCAGCCCGGTGCCAGTAGTCGCCCACCACTGGCCGCGACCGCCACCCGCTGCGGCGTCACCACGCCGAGCCACCCGTCCCAACCGAACCGGAACCTGATCGCGGTCGTCGCGGTCGCCACCGCGCCCAGCGCGGATTGCCGGCACGCCAAAATGGAAGAATCCAGCGACGGCGGATACACCCTCCGGAGGAACGTCGTCGTCACGACATTCTTGCCCGCCGCAGGGATCCGGCACATCAGGTCAGATCACCTCGTCGACGGGCCGGCCGAAGTCGGTCGGCACGTAGGCTACGCATCCGGCGTCCAGCGCGCAGAACGCCTCGAAGTCGTCGGTCGCCGTGACGCCTATCGGGTCCGACCCAGCCGACACGCCGGAATCGATTCCGACCTTGTCGGCGGAGTGGACCAGCTGTCCCACCAAGCGGATGTCGCTGCGCTGCAACAGCTGCCGCAGCATGACCAGGCCGGTGTGGCCGGTTCCGAACTGGGCGACCCGCAGTGGTCTCATCGCGCGGTCGTCGCGCGGGCGGTGCGCGTTTGCCACTGTAGTGGCAAGCTTTTCGCGGTCCGGATCCCCGGCATGAAATCGGCCTGCCGGCCATCAGCGAGGCGGAACTCGCCGAATGCCGCGAATATTTCGTCGAATGCGACCGTGAGCTCCAGCCGGGCCAGATGCGAGCCGAGGCAACGGTGGATGCCGCCACCGAAGGCCATGTGTCGCGTGTTGTCCCGGGTGGGATCGACTCTCATCGCGTCGGTGAAGGCGGATTCGTCGGTATTGGCTGCCCCGATCAGCAGCATCACCATGTCGCCGGCCGCGATGTGGATCCCGTGCATCTCCATATCCTTTGCGGCGTAGCGTTGCACCATCTGTACCGGAGTGTCCACCCGCAGCAGTTCTTCGATCAATTGGCGACGCTCGTCGGCGCTGGCCCGAGCCTGCCGCTGCAGATCGATGTCGCCGGCTAGCCGGGCGACCAGGCAGTCCAGCGATGCGGTCACCGTGTCCAGGCCGGCCGCCATCTGCAAGTACAGGATGTCAATCATCTCGTATCGAGTCAGCGGCACATCATCGATGCGCGCCTGCCCCAGGCGGGTCGCGAGATCGTCGGCGGGCTCGGCGACACGCCGGTCCAGGAGTGCGTCGAAGTAGTCGTAAACCGCATCAGCGGTGTCCGACCAAAGTCTCGCCAGCACGTCCGGATCATCGGTCCCGGCCACGATCTCGGCATGAATCAGGCAGTCTTTCCAGCGCAAGAACTTGTCGAGATCGTCGACCGGGAAACCGACCAGGTCCAGGAACACCCGGCATGGAAATGGTTCGGTGAAGGCAGCGTGCAGATCTGCCTGACCCGCATCGGCGATCTGGTCAAGCAGTTCACGGGCGGTCCGTCGGCTGCTCGCGTCCAGCCCCTGCATCGCGCGGGGAGAAAACAACGGATCCAGTAACTTTCGGTACTTAGCATGTTTGGGCGGGTCGGTGTTCAACGGGATCACCGGCCGCTTCTGGCCCATGAAGTTGGCTGGGTGCGCGTCTCCGTAATTGGCGGCGAACAGTTCGGGCGACCGCAGCGCGCGATGGATGTCGTCATATCGGCTGAGGATGACGACCGTGCCCGACTGGGACCGGCTGAACGGAGCCGAGACCGCGGGCGCGTGCTCCCGCAGCGCCGCATAAACCGGCCACGGGTTATTCGCCAGCGCGGGATCCGTCATCATGCTGTTCAGATCCACTTCCACGCCTGCCTCCTGATGGTGTGACGAGTGTCACCCTAGAAGGCGGCGGCCTGCTAGTCAAGTGGCTGCCAGACTAACCGGTAGGACACCCCTTACGTCGTCGCTACCATCCCGCCGAAACCACGCACGCCCGAAGTTGTTGCTTGAAGCCGCTCAACAATTGTTCGCCGAGTGCGGGGGGTATGCGACGACCACGAAACAGATCGGCCAGCAGCTGAATCACCCGATAGTGAGCATGAGCGCTCAAAGTTGTTCGTTGGCAACGCTTTACGACCTCGTGCACGACAATCGGACGACCTCCATGCGCATGTTGCACATGTTGATCGGTGGGCCGGCCTGTGCTGCCAGGGGTAAATGCCCACGGCAGCCCGTCGGCGGGCGTACTGACCGTAGGACAGGTTTAGGACACAACGAGATGCCTGACCGGCGTCAACAGATACAGAAGCGCCGCTGTGACTAAGTTCAATGCCGCCCCGGTTACTGTGCCCAGCAACGTAATACCGCTACGGGGTCAATTGGCGCTCTTGAATTGGAAACGTTTCGACATCGGCAGCAACAGCCGTTGGTAACTTGGCCCGGCGATACGAGCAATTAGGTCTGCGGCTCTGGCGTCGGGGCCGACGAGCACTCGAGCTTTACGCCTACGAACCCCTTTCAGGATGACCCGTGCAGCGCGCGGTGCGCTGGTCAACCCCAACTTTTCAGTGCCTTGCACCGCTTTGGCTCGATCGACTCCGGGAGCAAAGCCGCCATGTGCGCTGAAGCTCGTCTTCACGATGCCTGGGCACACCAGCGTTACGGCGACGGGATGGCGCGCCAACACCATCTCTTGACGAAGCGCCTCACTGAACCCGCGGACGGCGAACTTCGCGGCGCAATAGGGCGCAGCACTCGGTACGGCGATCAGCCCGCACATGCTCGACATGTTGACGATATGTCCGTCGCCGGAGGCGATCAAATGCGGCAGGAAGGCCTTTGTCCCATTGATGACGCCCCACAGGCCGACGTCGATCACGCGCTCAATGTCCTTCAAGCCGACCACCTCTACATCTCCGACGTAGCCGATGCCCGCGATGTTGTAGATCTGGTTGACCCTGCCAAAGTGCTTGTTCACCTCATCCGCGTAGGCGAAGAACGCCTCGCTCTCGGTCACGTCGAGCCGGTCCGCGCGCACAGTGGCACCGATGGCGCGGAGTCGACTCTCCGTCTCGGCGAGTCCAACGGCATCCACGTCACTGATGGCCAGCAATGCGCCTGACTGTGCGAGTTCCAACGCCAGCGCCTGGCCGATGCCCGAACCGGCACCGGTAACGGCGGCGACTTTTCCACTGAGGCGGTCCATGCCGGAAGATCATCCCCCGCGGGAGGTTGACGGTCGTGCTGTTGACGACCAGACTCCGCGTGTCGCCATCGCTCGAGTGGGCATTTCAGGCTTGCTTGACCACGGCATCGAAGAAAACTGCTCCTTGCTGTCGACGTATCTGAAGATCAGGTCGTGTGAAGCGCCTGCGCGCGAGGCGATTTCGCGGGTGGTTGCGTCATAACCACGCTCCGCGAAGACCTCGCGCGCGGCCTCCACCAGCGGTCCAGGAGCGCTTCCGTCGAACACGTTGGGCCTGACCAGCCATCGCAATGCCCTCACACCCACAGGTACACGCCCGCGAGGACCAGCCACAAGGTCACGCAATAAGCTTCGAACGGGCCGCGTAGCAACAGCGGTGCGCTGCGCAACTCCATGAAGTCCAGTCCGACGAACCGGATCTTCACCGCCGCGAGCGCGAGCACGAAAATGCCGATGCCCGAGCCGATGCCGTGTTCCACGGTCATGCCAAGTCCGAGCCAGATCGAGGCCTTTTCGATCTTCACATGCAGCATGGCGCTCCCAACGTGGCACCGGTGAGACGCCGTCACAGTAGACCGCGCCACGGCCGGTAGTCAAGCAATAACTGGACTACCATCCGCATGGGCGCAAGCGCTTCGACCGCATCAATCCGCGGCGGTAAATCGTTACTAGTCAAGTGCAGACTTGAGTAGTAGATTGGACTGCCGTTAGCCGAACCTGTGGAAGTAGGAACGATGAGTAGTGCCGGGTTGTTTCAGTTGGCGTCATGGGTGAGCACGGTGGTGCTGTTCGGAGGGTTACTCGTCGATAGCATGCGCAAGCGTCGGGTGACCCCCATCTTGGCGATGGCTGTGGGGCTGTTCGGCATCTTCTGGATGGAGGCCCCGTTCGACTGGGCGACGTGGGCCCAGTTCGATCCCGCGCTGCCGCGCATACCGGCCTGGGGCCCGCTGGGCATGACCGCTGGCGGGTTGCCGTGGATCGCCCCGCTCGGCTACGTCATGTACTGTGCTGTGCCCGTAGTCATCATCGTATGGGCCGCACCGCGCATCGCTAATCGGTTGGGCACCAACCGGATTCGCACGCTGCTGACCGTAGGCGTCGTATTCGGGGCGTGTTGGGACCTGGGTTTCCAGATTTTCGGCGCACGTATGGGCTGGTGGCGCTACGCGCGCGGGTACAACGGTCTGACGATATTCGCGGGCACTCCATATCTCTTCACGCTCACCATTTCGATCTTCATGGCCACGTTGTTCACCCTGTGTGCCTATCTGGTGGGACGCGTCGACGATCACGGCCGTTCCCCGCTAGAGCGGTGGGCCCACGCCCGCTCGGCCAGCCGCCCGGGTCTGTGGCTGATCGTGGCCAGCGTTGCGGTCACCCAGGTGATCTTCGCGGTGCTGTTCGTGCCGAACCTGATCGCCAAACTGGCCAACGTCGCAGGGACCACCTCGTCGCTGCCTCTGTTCGACGGCCTTGCCCCCCAACCTGGATCCGAACCCTCCGCCTACGCCACAGCCGGGGGGCTGACGCTGGCCGCCGTGCTCATCGCCATGCTCGCCGCCGCTATCTACACCATCGTGCGCCTCGACCCGCAGGCGCACACCCCCGCGCCCGCCCGCCGGCAAGCCGTCGCGGCCGGCGGCTGACCGCCACGCTCGGGTGCGAGCAGGCTCTGCATAGCTGGCCAACTGGGCCACTCGAGCAGACACATCAACATCAACTCCGCCACCGCGGGAGTGCTCGCTCAGACGGCTGACGCCGTACCGGCCGAGATGGATGTCTTCATTACGGCGGCGCCACGCGTTCGACGCCAGTAGCTGGCGCGACGAGACAGTTGCGGCTCGGTGATTGCGCTGCCGTACGGTGATCCGACGGACCTCGCCACCGTTGCTGGGGTGTCGATCAACGCGCGGCACCGTCGCTGTGTGCTGAACTACATCGAAGGCGCCCACCGTTGCCGGTGCATCCGTTACCGTCGGCGGTGAGCGTCGTCGCCGCTTGCCGAGAGGCTTCTATGTCGCGCCGACGGTCGTTTCTGGCATGGACAACTCGATCATTACCGAGGCACCAGGGGGTGCCGAGCGCCCTTGGGCGGCATGGACTCATGATCTCGATCGCAGCGCGTTCGAGCAGCGCTACTCACCAGATTGGGTTTACCCAGGACTGCGGGTGCCAGGCCGACTTTGACGAGTTCCTGCACGGGCGGCGGCCGATGCAGCGCTTTGGGGGGCGCCTGTCGGATGAGCAATGGCTGTTGCGGGATCGCGTGGTCGGGAACGGGCGCGGTACCCGGGTCTTCGCTGTCAGCCTAGTTTGCGCTGAAGGGGTAGGTCGCAGCCGGTGAGTTCGGCGGAGATCTCCCATAGTCGGCGTCCGGTGTCGGGATCGTGTGCCCGGCGGTTGAGGTTCGCGACCTTTGGCCTGCCCCATAGATGTAGTAATCCGCGGGGGGCCCAGTAGGCAGGCGAAGGCAAGTCCATGGTGGCTGCTAACACGGTGGAGCGTGCCGCGTGGTCGGCAGACTGGGCGACGTAGGGCTGAAGACGCCGGAGTACGAGCGCGGTGATGCCGGGCGAGTCGGCGAGGATGTCGCTGTCGCTGACGCCGGGGTCGCTGAGGTGCGCGGTGACGCCTCTGCGCGCCAACTCCACGGCGAATACGGTGGTGGCGAGTTTGGATTCGGCGTAGGCCGACGACCATTTGTACGCGCGGTGTTCCCAGTTCAGGTCTTCCAGGTGCAGCCGCGCCATCGCGTGCGTGCTGCTGGTGACGGTCACCACGCGATCGGTGATGCGGTCGGCCAGCAGGCAGGTCAGGGCGAAGTGGCCGAGGTGGTTGGTTCCGATATGGGCTTCGAAACCGTCGGCGGTGTGGGTGAGCGGCTGACCGAACAGCTGCACACCGGCGTTGTTGATCAGCACGTCGACGGAGTCCACGGAAGCGGCGAACTCCCGCACGCTGCTCAGGTCTGCCAGGTCCAGGCGAGCGACCGACACATTCCCGCGCATTTCAGCGGCGGCGGC
>Ga0207710_10000759_pt1 | contig 17717 bp, 15 predicted proteins | sample KBSS24metaG_FD_184400 | JGI IMG/M metagenome (GOLD analysis project Ga0207710, IMG submission 184400) | Switchgrass rhizosphere microbial communities from Kellogg Biological Station, Michigan, USA - KBS S2-4 metaG (SPAdes) (version 2) | ecosystem: Host-associated > Plants > Roots > Rhizosphere...
ACGCAGCAATGACGTTGCCGGTCGGAATCGCAGGACGCGTGACGCAGTACGAGATTAAATGGGGCGTGATGAGTGCCGCAGCGTCGGTGGCGATCGTTCCGATTCTGGTGTTCGCCCTCGCGTTGCAGAAGTATCTCGTGCGCGGGCTGTCGATGGGAGCAGTGAAGGGTTAGATGAGTATCGAGTTTCGCAACGTGACGAAGACTTTCGGTGGCGCGCGCGTCGTTGACGATCTCTCGCTCGAGATTCGCGATGGTGAGTTCATCGTATTGCTTGGACCATCTGGCTGTGGCAAGACGACGACGCTGCGTATGCTCGCGGGTCTCGAAACGGCTACGTCGGGCGACATCTTGATCAACGGCGAGCGTGTCAACGACGTTCCGACGCAACATCGCGATCTGGCGATGGTGTTTCAGAGTTACGCGCTTTACCCGCACATGACGATCGCCGAGAACATCGGCTATCCGCTGCGCGTCAGAAAACTCGACAAAGCGGATCGTGCTGCGCGTGTCCAGCGCGTGGCGGCGATGTTGGAAATCGAATCTTTGCTCGAACGCAAACCGCGACAGCTATCCGGCGGCGAGCGTCAACGCGTGGCGCTCGCCCGTGCGATCGTGCGTGAGCCGCGTGCGTACCTGATGGACGAGCCGCTCTCAAATCTCGACGCGCGGTTGCGAGTGCAGATGCGCGGCGAACTGAAACGACTTCAACATCAACTCGGAACGACGACGATCTACGTCACACACGATCAAGCCGAAGCGATGACACTCGCGTCACGCGTCGCAGTAATGAAGAAAGGACAACTGCAACAGTTCGACACACCACTCAACATTTACAATCATCCGGCGAATAAATTCGTGGCGGAGTTTGTCGGCAGTCCGAGTATGAATTTCATCGAACGGGAGGGCGTAACGATCGGAATTCGACCTGAGCACATTCAGGTGCTGACCGTACCCGAGGACGGCGCGATGGAGGCACGTGTTTACGTCACCGAGTTGATGGGAAATGAGACTTTTGTCTTCCTCTCAACTGGCGACAACCGTCTAATCGCCCGTGCGCCTGCTGACTTCCGCGCGGATGTCGACACGAAGGTGTGGTTGAAATTAGCAACCGAAAAGATCCATAGATTCGATCCTGTAACAGGCAATCGTTTACAGGATTCACAAGATTTTTCAGGATTAACATGTAAATCCTGATTAATCTTGTAAATCCTGTCTACTGCTCGCCAATCACCTTCGCCACGGTGGGCCACATCTGCGTCGCCCACAACTCATACCCTTCATCCGACGGATGAAACCCATCATTCGAAAAGTACTCCGGATGCGACGGCAGCTCTTCCTTCGTGATCGTGTAGACGTCGAAGATCGTCACCCCATGCTGGTTCGCAATCTCCACCAGCCGCTGGCAGAACTCATCGATCTGTCGCTGATACTCACTCCGCATCGAATTCGGAATGCGTGGTGCACTCGAAACGTCCGGAATATTCGTCACCACGATTCGCGCGTGCGTCTTCTCTTTTAGCGTGCTGAGGATCTTTTCGTAATTTATGGCGAACTGTTCGATCGTAAATCCGTGACCGATGTCGTTGATACCAATACCAACCGTCACCAGATCCGGATTCAGTGCCACGACCTGGTCCAACTGACCTCGGATCAAATCATCAGTCGTCGCACCACTCACGCAAAGGTTCTGCAACGTCGAACCCGGTCGCCGCTCGTTGATACGGTTGAAGAGCCGCTTCACATACCCACCTTCCCTGGCCCCAACACCGAACCCCGTCGAATCCCCGAGCGCGACATAAACAATTGGCCCAACCGTCATTGATTTTCCTTCCACCGCGCCTTGTCGATTACATCCCGTGAAAAGCATTGCGAACACACTTCCTCCAAGAAATGTGAGCACAAATGCAAAACGTAGTTGCTTTTTACCCGCCTTGATTGATGAAGCTGCCATTTTTCTTGACTTTATCCTAACAGGAGAATAATGTGCCGCGCATAATGCCGCATTATGAACCCGAAGCATGGCGAGACGGTCACGAGCCTGGCGGCGACCCGTCCAAGCGCGAACAGTGCCGGCTTCTCGATATGCTCGGGCGCATCAACTACCGGATTCTGAGTGGCAACCGGGTTTATGTGGAAGTTGGTGGCGTAGTTTACAAGACCGTTTACGGCGGCTACTGGCGCAGCGTCTTTACCGGCATTGAACATTACCTGCTGCACTGCGAACAGGTGTCGAGTGCGGTGTGGAAAGAAGAGTCGACGACGGCAATAGATCTTCCGATCGCTTACTCAAACGGTGGTTGGACCACGCGCGGCCATTCCCTCTCCTTCATACTCAACCGCGATTAAATCTTACTTTGCGTCTTTGCGCCTTTGCGTAAAAACCTTATCTAGCACCTCGACAACCCGATCCGCGTCGTCCTTGGCGAACGGCATCGGCGGACGAATTTTAATTACATTATGAAGCGGTCCTTCCGTTCCCATCAGTATTCCATGTTCGCGCATTTGATTTACAACCCAGCCTGCATCATCCACTAGCTCGACGCCGAGGAAAAACCCGGAGCCGCGGATTTCGCGGATGACTTCGTGACGCGGATTTAGTTCTCTTAGGCCTTTCAGTAAATGTTCTCCGACGCGGAGTGCGTGGGCTTGCAGGTTTTCTCCCTGGACCACTTCAAGGACCTTCAGTCCAATCGCGCATGACACGTTGTTGCCCCCGAACGTGCTGAAGAACTCCATTCCATTATCAAACGAGTCAGCAATCGCGCGTGTTGTGATCACTGCGCCGATTGGATGTCCATTGCCGATCGGTTTTCCAAGCACAACGATATCCGGCACGACGCCGTACCTTTCAAATGCATAAAAATGTGTGCCGGTGCGTCCGAATCCTGTTTGCACTTCATCCGCGATGCAAACACCTCCGGCGCCTCGCACCTCGTCATACACCTTATTAAGAAATCTATCGGGCAACACGATCTGTCCCGCGACACTCGGCATCGATTCCGCGATGAAACCACACAGCGGCGCCTCGAGCTTTTGGACGATCTCGATCACGTGCGCTGCATCCAGTCGCGCTGTATGCACCCACGACGGCGCACCCTCACCACCACGACCATCATGTTTGTAAGGACTGATATCAATGCATGTCGTTGTGTTTCCGTGATAGGCGTGTTCGAGCACGATCATCTCGCGCGCTTTCGTGTGCGCGCGGGCGAGTCGAATGGCAAGCTCATTGGCTTCACTACCGGAATTGACGAAGAAACAAACACTCAGCGACTCAGGTAACGTAGCCGTGAGCTTCTCCGCATACTCGAGAATCAGCTCACTGAGGTATCGCGTATTCGTATTCAGCACCTCCATCTGTCGCTGTCCGGCCGCAACAACCTGCGGATGACAGTGCCCAACATGGGCGACGTTGTTGTACGCGTCGAGATACTGCCGCCCCTCATCGTCATACAGGTACTGCATCGACCCACGCACGATGTGTAACGGCCTCTCATACGCCACACTGAGATTTCCTCCCAGAAGTCGTCGTCTCGTCTCCAACAATGAATCAATCCGTGTATTCATCCGTGAAAATCCGTGGCAAAGTTTTTTCGATCGCCTTCTGACTGATCCCCAGATATTCATTCTCCGGCTGCTGCCGGATCTGATGTGCCGCGATACAAACACTCATCGCCAACCGCAACCGCACGAGCGGCCAGAGCGCTTCCTTCTCCTCCTCAAGCAACCCAAACTCGCTCCGGTATCCAGCTATGACATCACGCGGATCACCTTCACCCAACACCACGTACGCGACCGCAATCGCGAGATCACTAACCGTGTAGCTATAAACCATATCTCCAAAATCGATCAGTCCGGAAACCGTCATGCTCTCCGGATCAACGAGCACGTTGTAATCGTTCGCGTCGCCGTGAATCACACTTCGTCGCAACTCAGTCGCCGGCTCGAACCTGCACTTCAAAACCAGCGCACGCAGCTCAGCGTCTTCGATCAGCGGCGCATACTCATTCACGACGCGATTTCCATTCGCGAGATCCCAGTGAAAATCGCGATGCACAGCCGGATGATCGAAATCGGCAAGTGCGCGTGAGAGCTGCCCGATCTTCTGACCGAGGTCGTGTAACAGACCCGGCGTGTGCGGCGTGATCTCCGCGAGCGGCACACCAGGAAGATACGTTACTAAGCGGACAAAATGGCCTTCGAATTCACCGATCTCCCCAATCACGCGCGGGCAAAACGAAACGCGCTCCGATAAGTAATCCAGCACTGCATTCTGCGCCTCGAGAAAGGGGCGCGATTCCGAGGCATTGGCTATCTTCAAAACAAACTGCCGGCCTGTGTCGTCGCTCAACAAAAAATTCTGATCACGCTCACTCGGTAGCCGGCGCGCGGTCTTGATGAGTTCTCGTAGGTTATCCACAGATTACACAGATTAGACCAATTCAGTGTAATCTGCGTAATCTGCGGATAGGAGAAATCGATGCTTCGCTCAAGCTTGCTCTTGATTATGGCGCTCTATGCACCCGTGCTGGCTCAATCAAACGTCGACCCAACATTCTTCAACGGACTTCGCTATCGCCTCGTTGGTCCAGCGCGCGGCGGGCGTGTGACCACTGTGACCGGCGTTCCTTCACAACCGAAGACGTTCTACATGGGCGTCGCAAGCGGCGGATTGTTCAGGACAACTGACAACGGCGCAACCTGGACGCCCATCACCGACGGCAAAGTCCCACTCGGCTCAACCGGATCTGTCGCCGTTGCCGACTCCGATCCGAATGTGATCTATCTCGGCACTGGCTCCGACGGTGTGCGCAGCAACGTCTCCACAGGCCGCGGTATGTACAAATCTACTGACGGCGGCCAGACGTGGAAGTTCATCGGTCTCTACAACGCCGGGCAGATCGGCGCCGTTCGCATTCATCCGACGAACCCCGACATCGTCTGGGTCGCAGTTAACGGCGACGTCTTCAAACCAAACGACGAGCGCGGCGTGTTCAAAACAACTGACGGCGGGCAGACGTGGCGCAAAGTGTTGTTTATCTCTGACGGTGTCGGCGCCACGGACGTCGAACTGCAACCAAACAATCCGGGCGTGGTTTATGCATGGATGTCGCATCTGGAGCGCAAGCCGTGGACGATAATCAGCGGCGGGCGTGAAGGTGGGTTCTACAAAAGCACCGATGGCGGCGAGCATTTCACGAAGATCTCGAACGGCCTTCCGAATGAGTTGATCGGCAAAGCAAATCTCGCGGTAACAAATGCGAATCCGAATCGGATCTATGCTTTGATCGAAGCCAAACCCGGCGGCGGCTTCTACCGATCCGAAGACGCAGGCCAAACGTGGGCGCTGATCAATTCGTCTGGCGCACTGATTCAACGTCCGTTTTACTACACGACGCTCGGCGCCGATCCTTCGAACGCAGACGTTGTTTACGCCGGCGCGGAAGGCTTCTTCAAATCAACCGACGCAGGTAAGACATTCGCGCCGTTTCGCACGCCGCACGGCGACAACCACGACATCTGGATCAATCCGAAAGACAGCCAGATCATGATCCAGTCAAACGATGGTGGCGCGAATATCTCGACTGACGGCGGTCGCACCTGGTCGTCGCAGATGAACCAGCCGACCGCGGAGATCTACGGCGTCTGGGTCGACAATCAGTTTCCGTACAAGCTCTACGGCGCACAGCAGGACAACACGACGCTGATCATCTCGAGCCAGGCCGAACCGTTTTCAACAACCGACTGGCGCGTAGGTCCAGGCTGTGAAACTGGTCCAATCATGCCGCATCCGTTGAATCCCGACATTGTTTACGGCTCGTGCAAGGGACAGTATGGCGTGATGAATTTGAAGACCGGCCAGGAGAAGAGCTACTGGATTGGCGGGCAGTCGTTGTATGGCAATCCCGCGAGCGATCTGATCTATCGCATGCAGCGCGTGTCGCCGATGGCGACGTCGCCACACGATCCGGACGTGCTCTACTACGGCTCGCAGTTTGTGCATCGCACGCGCGACAAAGGCGTGACGTGGGAGCGCATCTCGCCTGATCTAACCGCACATCCGGCGTGTTGCCAGGGCGCGAGCGGTGAGCCGATCACGCGCGATGTAACGGGTGAAGAGTTTTACAGCACTTTGTATGCGATCACGGAGTCGCCGCTCGAAAAGGGCGTGATTTGGACCGGATCGAATGATGGGCCGTTTTACGTCACGCGCGACAACGGCAAGAGGTGGACAAACGTGACGCCGAAAGATCTGCTGCCGGGCGGGCGCGTGCAGTACATCGAAGCGTCGCCGCATCGCAAGGGTTCGGCGTATTTTGCGGTGTATCGCTGGTTGCTCGGCGACTTCGAGCCTTATATCTACCTGACCAATGATTACGGCAGCACCTGGACCAGGCTCACGACGGGCAAGAACGGCATTCCCGCTGATTGGCCCACGCGTGTCGTGCGTGAGGATCCGGATCGCGAGGGATTACTTTACGCCGGTACCGAATTTGGTATGTTCATCTCGTTCGACAACGGCGCGCACTGGCAGCCGTTTCAGTTGAACTTGCCGAACGTGCCGGTGAGTGACATCAAGGTGCATCACAAAGATCTGATCGTCTCGACGCAAGGCAGAGCGATCTGGATTCTCGACAATGTCACCTCGCTGCACCAACTCACGTCGCAAACGAAGATTTCAGACGCCACGCTGTTCAAGCCGCGTGACGGCTATCGGACGCGCGTTAGTCCGGCTGTGCTTGGACCAGTGGTTGAATACTATCTGCCGTCAACGCCGAGTGACGCGGTCGTGATCGATATTCTCGACGCGAAGGGCGCAGTGCTCAACTCCTATAACAGTGAAACCGCGGCGGCGCGTGGTGGTCGTGGGAATCAGGGGATGCCGGGTGTTGGTGGCGCTGGGCCGGAATCAGATCCGGATGCCGCGCCTATGCGACGTTTCACACCGCCGCCGCGAGTCACCAAAACCGCAGGCATCAATCGCTTCGCATGGGACCTGCGTAACCAGGCCGGTGTCACATTGCCGCCGGGTCAGTATCAAGTCCGATTAAAAACCGGCGCCGTGAGTAAAACGCAAACATTCAATCTGCTGATCGATCCGCGAGTTGCGGCAGACGGCGTGACCGTTTCAGACTTGCAGGAACAATTTGAGCACAACATGCGGATGCGTGATCTGGTGAGCAGCGTCAACCAGCTCGTGACCCGCGTGCGCGAAGCTATGGGCAAGTCGCCGAACGATGCGCGGTTGCCTGCGCTCGCGGGTAAGTTGTTGACCGAGCCGGTGCGCTACGGCAAACCCGGACTGCAGGCGCATATCTTGTATCTCGCAAGCATGACGTCAAACGTGGACCAGAAGATCGGTCGTGATGCGATCGAACGATATCAGGTGTTGAAGAAAGAGCTCGACGCTCTGCGCGCCGAGGCCGATCGCATACTTGGCGGAACCGTATCGACAAGCACCGCTCAGCCGTAAGTTATGAGTTCAAAGCAAATCATCCTTGCTATGTGCGTTGTGTTGATGAGCATCAGTTCAGCGCCCGCAAAAGCGTGGCGTGGACTCGAACCGCTTCACTCCACGCGCGCCGATGTAGAACGACTGCTCGGGCGTCCCGCCGAGGATGAATCTTCTACGTGGAAATATAATTTTCCCGAAGAGCGGGCCATGATCAACTTTTACTCGGGCGCACCGTGCGTGGAGGGATTGCCGGGCGGCTGGAAGATTCCCAAAGATACGGTTCTCAACATCGTTGTATATCCGGCCGTTCAAACGACAATTTCTGAGCTGCTCCCGGCGTGGAAGGCATACGAACAGGTTCCCGCGCCACACATCCAGAATGCTTTTTATATTGACACAGACGACGGGGTCAGAATCAGCGTTACAGAAGATTACGTTCGGTATATTTATTATGGTCCAACTGCAAAGGACAAGGATTACAGGTGTGGCGAGTACAAATATGCGGCACCCATCGTGCCAGGTGTAAAACTAAAGGATGTTCAAGACATGAATTTTGATGAATTTGGCGACATACGCTTTGTTGATGCACAAGCGCGGTTGAATAATTTTGGGATTCAGCTTTCCAACCTGACGGAACCGGATACGAAGTGGCGAGGTTACATCATTGTCTACGCGGGTCGCCGATCATACGCTGGTGAGGCGCAGTTTAAAGCTAACTGTTACAAAAACTATCTGGTGCGCGTGCGAAAGATAGACCCTGGAAAGTTGTTTGCAGTCGATGGTGGTTTTCGCGATCAGTTTGAAGTCGATCTTTATCTCGGTCACGCCGGCGAATATCCTCCCATGCTTTCACCCACAGTGAGTCCGAAGAAAGCTCAAGTGATCAATCGTGGATTAAGAAGTTGCGACGAGCGCAGTCCCGTCAGCAGGCTACAATAACTTGCCGAGCGCGTAAGGCAGCATCTTGCGCCACCACGGCCAATCGTGGTCCACGTCAGATCCCCAGAGATCGAGCGTGTGTGGGATGCCTTTGGCGTTGAGGATGTCTGAGAGAGCGCGACTGCGTTCCGGCGCTTCGTAATTTCCCTGCCCTGACATGATCACGATCGCATCCGCCTTGCGTAGCAGCGGCAGGTAATGCTCGTCGTTGAGATTGGAAAGGTAGTCGACGGGGTTATTGAAGTAGACGTTATCGTCGTAGTGTCCTTTTAAGTATGAGCGCACATCGTAGCTGCCGCTCATGGCGATCACGCCGCGAAAGACATCCGGGTGTTTGAAGTAAGCGTTGGCTGAAAGAAACGCGCCGAGGCTTGCGCCGGTTGTGAGCGGGCGGTTCTCGCCGTCGCCACAGTCTTTACGGATGAGCGGGAGAACTTCGTCAGTAATGTAGCGATCATAACGCGTGAGCAGCTCGGCCTTGAGATGCGGCGGCATCTGCTCGTTCAGGAGGCTGTAGCGATTGACGCTGTTGATGGAGTACGCGCGCAGTTTGCCGGCTTCGATGAACGACTTGATTGCGTCGACGAGATAGAAGCGCTCGTATTCGAGGTAATCGGCGGCTGCGGTTGGGAACATGAGCAGCGGCGGCCCGGCGTGGCCATAGGCGACGAGTGGCATTTCCATGTTCAGGTTCGGGCTATACCAGGCGGTTGTGCGGCGTTCCATTTCGGACCTTTCGTTAGGGGATCAGGGCTGGAGATATTCTCGCAGATTGTGGCGGAGCGCAAGTTTGGGCGCGGTCTTGGGGCTGTGTCTGGCCTGCGGTTGATTTTGGCGAAAGCCATTTGGTATAAGAACTGCGCCACCAAATACTCCGCAGTAGCTCAATGGCAGAGCATTCGGCTGTTAACCGAAGGGTTGTAGGTTCGAGTCCTACCTGCGGAGCCACGAATTCACGAAGGCCGCCTGGAACAGTTTCGGCGGCCTTTTCTTTCTCACGTCGTGTTCGTAATTGCAAGTAGATCAAACGGTTTGACCGGACACATCATGTGCTAACACACAGGCTCCAGCCAGGCATTGACTCCACTCCAAGAGGAGCGTATAAGCGCCATCAAGAGGCTCACTACTGGTGTCACCGGTTGACGTTGGTAAAGCAGTAAACTGAAATTCCAGGAGTTCCTCATGTCACGTCGATTCTTCACAGCTCTCAGCGCCTTGGCTCTAATTGGTCTTCTTACTTGTGCGGTACTATTCAGTCCCAGAGCATCAGCATCGCCTCAAGAGCTGACTGTAAAGAGTCAAACTAAAGGATATGAAGTCCTGAAGGCCAACCTCGTAGATAATGAGGTAAGAATCCGGCTGCAAAATAATCACAAAAAGACGATAACTGCCTTTGCAATTAGAATTACGGCTCGGCGATAGTAAAGGAAGATTTCGCTTATTCAGAAGTACATTTTGCTATAGAACCCGAGGAAACTTTTGAGGCGAGTTATCCCGTGTCCCCAGGTTCTGAAGCCCCAACTATTCATCTTCTGGCCGTCCTGCTGAAGGATGGTACTGACGATGGAAACTTCAAAGTAGCGCAGCAAATGAAGGACCAAAGGTTGGGCCAAAAAATTCAGGTTCTCAGAACTCTTAGAGTTTTGGAATGAGAAGGGCAGTCACGGAAGGATTTAAAAACAATCAAGAGTGATGTTTTCGCTGCTCTAAATGCCAGTGAATCTGAAACGCTCGCGAATTTAAGTGAGTTATCACCCGCCTCGCGAAGTGATAGCCAACTCTCGGACGAGTTGAAGGCTGGTCTTCAATGGGGACGAGAAAAGATCATGCAAAGATTAAACGTGGTAGAAAACCTACCTACTGAGGACCAGGAGCAGGGACTCACGGAGTTAAAAACTCGAGCACAAAAACTGGTCTCAAAACTCTGATTCTTCACCGCAAGACTTGTCCTTGAAGGGAGCCCCATTATGAGGTATCGCTTCAGTGAGCGATTGAAGGCCCTCGAAAAAGAAAGTTCCGAAGATTGTCCAAACACTGCGTACTATACGTCGACTATGTCACGGTCATCGAGGCTGTCAACCTGCAAGCTGATCGACTGTTAACTCTCAAGTAGTAGTTATCGTTGCCTATAAAGATTCCGGCGCCTGGCAATGTGGCCGTGCCAGTCAACGTTCTCCCGATATTGCTAGTCCCAAAATTCTGCACTTCCGTATCAACCCAGCCACATTGCTTTAACCGGACGCGAAAGTCTTCGCGGGCTGGCGGAAAGGAGCATTCACCCGGGTCGTCATAATTGACCGTAACATTGACTGTAACAGTGGTTCCGCCAGGCGCAGTAAAGGAACTTGAGTAGCATGTGTTGGTGAAAACACAACTATCTGAAAAAGGAAGCCCACTCGCGCTATCGCAATCCGGATCAGCAAGCCGCTGCACTAATGGCGTGGATATTCCCGTATTTTGCTGAATGACATGCGTCAATTCGTGAGCAAGAACTCGCTGGCCCTGAAGTGTTGATGGTTGATACTCGTTTGCAGCAAAGACAATGTTATTACCAATCGTGTAAGCCTTAGCTTGAATACTGGCTGCGGTTCGCGCGGCCTCAGCATTCGTATGCACACGGACGTTTCCAAAATTATAGCCAAAGCGTGGTTCAAAGAACCGCCGCGTGGATACAGGCAATGATCTTCCTGGACCCGGGCTGCCCAGCCCTGCTTGTCGTTGCAAGTTTTTTTCACACGGCGCAGGCATCCGCATCACAGCATTCGACTGCCGCAATCGCTGCAAGGCTTGATTTCCGATCGAGCTCTGTAACTGATGGATCAAGTGCACTGGACCGCGCCGCTCGAAATGTGTCCGGCCAAGCATTGTAGACTTGATGGACGTACGCTGCTGATTTGTCCTTGGTTTGCGTGAGAAAGTCTGCATCGTCAACCTCCTTCCGTTCAGTTGTTGGCGAACGAGTGCTTTCATTTAACGCCCAAAGGCAAAGTAGGGTCAAGTTTTGAAAAAGTTCCAGATGGACATTCAGTCGAGCAAGGATTAGAGTTCGCCCACCTTGGTCTATGAGATTCCGACGAAACCAATGAAAGGAGAAAACCATGTACACACTAGATATCAGCGGGAATGTCCCGCTCTACGGGCAGGAGCAATGCAATTATTGCGGAGCGGCCTGCGGTCAGATGGCTCGCAACGGTTACCCGAATCCGTCTGACCGTTTGTTCTACGACCAGGATGATGTGTGGAATGTCATACAGGCCAATAACAGCACGCTTTCAGCAGACTCCGCCTGGGCCACTGATCCACATGGGTTGACTGCTTGTATGAACTCACTAAGTAATCCCGCCGGGGTCCATTGGGCTGAATTCGCCGATGCCAACCGGGATACCGTGCTTTTCGATATTTTGTTTTGGATGAACATCCGCCATTTCCCTAGTCCGGTTTTGATCAATCGCGGCGGTCACTGGATAAACATTGTCGGCTACGTTACGGATGTGGAACCCGTTTCCGGAAGCAGTCCCGTGCTTCAGAGCATCTCTGTCAATGATCCTGAACCGCACAACGTCGGTACGAGCACTACATTCACGGCATCACAATGGTTCAACGGCCCGTGGAATGGTGACATAATGTATTCGGGGACCTGGTTCGGTAAGTATGTTGCCGTGGTCGAGCCCCCGCTGGAAAAAGGTAGAGTAGTGGTGAAACGAGTGAAGCGGACGGGCGATAACATTATAAAGCCGGAAGAGGCACGCAGATCGGCTGAGGAATGGCTCCGGCAATTTCGCTCGGAGAAGCAGGAGCGACACCACGTTCTCCTTCGCGAGGACATTCGTTCAATGGAGCCACTACTCGTCCGCGAAGGAGTGAGCAAACGGGTGAAGACACCTCCACACTACTACATTGTCCCGTTTGCATTGTCTAACGAGTTTGCAGAACGCGGATCAGCTCGCGCGTCTGTGTTGGTGAATGCTTACACCGGTACATTTGAGGAAGTCACGACGTTTGGCAGACCCATTCGCTACTTGACTCGTGAAGGCGCATTGGGTGTTGTTGCCTCAGCCTTACAAAGGAGCGTTAAGGATCTCGGAGATGTAGACGCAAGTTTGGTGTTCGAAGCCGGCGAAATCACACACGTTCGCTCATATCCATTCTGGCGTGTTGAGCTGGACAAGAGAACGCTGTATGTGGACCAGCTTGGCCGTGTGTACGGAAAGTTCATGCCTGCAATTCCAGGCGACTAGTTCATCAATAAAGAAGGCTAAAACGAGCAGCATTCCGGCTCGAGCGTGGGAGCAGTGAAAAGGGAGCCTAGCGGCTCCCTTCCACCGTATTTGACCAATCAACGCGCCGTACCTTCCTGATCATGGCAGGCACAGCGGGTCGTTCAGGATCGTGTGCAGGATCGCATCCAGCAGGCAGTAATTCTCCCACACTACTGGCTCCGACTCCGCGTATGGCCCGTGCATAGCTCGATGATCCTCTTTGCCCTCCAAAAGCAGAGCGCCAGCGCACTCCGTCGAATCGTAGTTCGCCCCCCCGTTGGTGAAACTTCCGTTGCTCGTGCGCGGCACACCGACGGTGACGCTGCCCGAGCAGGTCCCGCCCTTACCATCGCTGGCCGTGAAGTAGATGGTGTAGACCCGGCCATTGCCCCCGCCTAACAGAGTGGCGGCGCGCTCGGCGCGGACCTGAGCGGTGGAAGTCCCGATGCCATCACCGTCCGGACAGGTGTGGCCGTCGCCCGTGCCGTCGGTGGGTTCGTCCTGTTTGATCTCGTCGATGTTAATAGTGACGGGATCGCCGTCAGGATCGGTCACGCCCTGGATGGTGACGTTGATCATGTCGTGATTGGGCGGCCAGATAGTGGAGACGCTTGGAGAGGCTCCGCTGCAATCCGGCGCTTGATTGGGTGGCGCGAAGACATAGGCCGAGCCTGAATTGCTTCCGCCATCATCGTCAAGAACCGCGCCGGCCACGACCGTATTGCCGCTGATTGACACCGAGAAGCCGAAGCCGTCACCAGCCGCGGCATCGCTTGCGGTCAGTTTCTGCTGCTGGCTCCAACTCGTACCGCTCCGCGTAAACACATAGGCTGAGCCTGAACCGTTTCCGCCATCATCGTCAAGACGCGCGCCGATCACGACCGTATCGACGCTGATTCCCACCGAAATGCCGAAGGTGTCACCAGCCGCGGCATCGCCGGCGGTGAGCTTCTGCTGCTGGCTCCAACTCGTCCCGCTGCGCACGAATACATAGGCCGAGCCCGCATCGGAACCGGCGCCGGTATCATCAAAAGGAGCGCCGACTACGAGCGTATCACCGCTGATGCCCACGGCATTACGGCCGAAGGAGTCCCCAGCCGCGGCGTCGCTGGCGGTGAGCTTCGCCTGCTGGCTCCAACTCGTCCCGCTCCGCACGAAGACATAGGCCGAGCCGGCGGCAGTGTTGTCACCTGGAGCGCCAGCCACGACCGTATCACCACCAATCGTCACCGCCCAGCCGAAGAGGTCACCAACCGCAGCATCGCTTGCGGTCAGCTTCTGCTGCTGGCTCCAACTCGTACCGCTCCGCACGAACACATAGGCCGAGCCTGTGATGGTGTCGTCGCCCACGGCGCCGACCACCACCGTTTCACCGCTGATTCCTACGTTAAAGCCGAATTGGTCCCCGGCCGCGGCATCGCCGGCGGTGAGCTTCGCCTGCTGGCTCCAACTCGTCCCGCTCCGCACAAACACGTACGCCGAGCCTGCATCGTCATCAAGATCAGCGCCGACCACGATCGTATTCCCACTAATCGCTACTGATACGCCAAAGTCAGCACCAGCCGCGGCGTCGCTGGCGGTGAGTTTCGCCTGCTGGCTCCAGCTAACCCCGCTCCGCACGAACACATAGGCCGAGCCTGCGTCCGTGCCGGCTGCGGTGTCATCAGCATTAGCGCCGACCACCGCTGTCTCTCCGTCGATCGCTACACTTATTCCGAATAGGTCGCCTGCCGCCGCGTCAGAGGCCGTCAGCTTCGCCTCCTGCGCCAGCGTCGGGTCAATCGTCACCGGATAGGTCGCCAACTCATCCGCCACTTCCAGCCTCACCTGACCTCCGCTGAGCTTCATTCGCGCCTCAAGCTCACGCCCCTTCGCGTCGAAAGCGTGCAGCTTGTCATATCGTAACCCCGGTCCTGCCGCTCTTCCGTTGAGCAGGATCGCCTGCCCGCTCTCCGCCAGGCGCGCCTTCAAATCTCCGCTCAGCTCCAGCCACAGATTCAACCTCTCTCCAGCCTTTCTCTTTTCGGGACCCTTGGGGATCGTGAAGCCCTGCTCCAATCCGTTCGCCCGGTTGACATACCACTCGCTGATCGAGCGGCCGTCAGGCGCCCGCCTCTCGTACTCGATCCGATCATCCTTAGCTTTGACAGCCGCGAATGTAACTGCCCGCTTGTGCTCCCCGTAACCGTATCCAATCAGCTTCATTCCCAGCCGCCAGTCGCTACCGTTCCGGCCGGCTCCACTCACTTCCACGCCTGCTCGCGTGAAAACGGTGCGGTAACGCTGCTTTGGATTGGACGCTTCATAACTTCCAGCTTTGCGCTCGTCGATGCGATATTCCGCCGCAGTTACTGCCGCCGAAAGCGAGCTATAGAGTCCCGTTTGTTCAAGATGTTTGAGCGCCGCTGGTCCATGCAAGGTGGGGCTAACTGGCGGTGGTGCGGCTTTATGGGTTGAATCGGCGCCGACGGTTCGTGTTGACTTCAGAGAGGCGTAGACGCCAATCAGCACCAGCGCCACGATAATCAAAAAACGCAGAATGTAAATTCGTTGGCTTTTCAGACAACGCACACTGGTGGTCCATGTGGATCTTTGTCCTATATGCATAATTTTCTCCTGGGGAAGTGTGGCGGGCGAGACCACAGGGTATGAGTGAGGGCCGTGAGGAACGTCGATTCAGCCCAGCGGCGCAGCGTCGTTCTCAGACCGACCCGTTATTAAGAAACCCTGTTGCCCTTGGAAGAGTAGGAGCGAAATAGCAATCAGGTTCTTCTGACGCGTTGCTTTAAAGCAAGAGGCATTCCCACGAAAAAGCACACTAAAAAGTATTTTGAGGCAGATTGTTGCCGCGACTATTTGCGGAAACCGTGACTATGCGCAGATCGGGTGCTTTAATTTGCGTCGACGCGTCAACTCAGACGTTAGGTGGGAAATCGGATTTGCAAAGGAGCTTGACGAATGACACAACCGACGATCTCCCGCATCTCACCGCTCTTCATCGTCGCCGACGTCCCGGCAACGCTCGCGTTCTATCGCGACATGTTGGGTTTTGAAATTACATTTCGAGGCCCGGCGCCTGACGACGAATTTTTCGGAATCGTCCGCCGTGACGGTGCGATGATCATGTTCAAGGCGCTGGGCGTGGTCTCGGACGGCAAAGAGGTAGTCGTCGCACCGGTCCCAAACTACAAACGTAAACCAGCCTTTAGTTGGGATGCTTATCTCGAGGTCGCAAATCCGGACGCGTTGGCGGCGGAGTTCGCATCGCGTGGCGTTCGTTTGTCCGTGCCTCTGGGGGAAGATGATGATCTCAGAGGATTCGTGATCGAGGACATCGATGGCTATGGTTTGTTTTTCGGTCATCCTCGAGCCTAGTGCTTTCGCTGTAGACTAAGGCATACTGCGGCAAAAGTTATGTTGGATTATTACCAGCTTCTTGGGGTCAAGAGCACGGCCTCAGTAAAAGAGATCAAGGCTGCTTACAAGCGGCTCGCGCGCCGGCAACACCCGGATCTCAACGGCTTGCCCGAGGCCACCCAGGCATTCATTCAAATTTCGCGTGCCCGAGATATATTGATCGACCCACAGCGCCGCGCTGCGTATGACGCACAGCGCCATGCTTATGCTGCCAAAGGCGCTTATGCTCCAGTCGTGAATGCCACTGTCGAGACTTATGTGCAACGCGCGCGATCCGATGCTCGCATCAAGAAGAACCTCGAAAAATTTTTGATGATTGAACGGGAAGAGGCACGCGCGCTTCGACAAGCTGTCTTTCCCATTGTGGCGTTTCTCTTCGCCGCGTTCTTTGTACCGTTGGTTCGTCCTCATTTGTGGCATAGCTCCGGCTGGACCGGACGTACCGTGATACTCGTCCTGGTTAGCATAGGCGTATGGCATACAGTCTCGAAGATTTGGACCGCCATCAAGTTGCATACGGATGATGATGGAACCGTTGCGACTGACGATCAGATGCTCGCAAAACGGTGGAGTAGACGCCAGGCCATTCTCTACATCGCGCTCGCCGCAATCGGGTGCGGGCTGCTGGGAACTCTTATTGGCATGTCTTTCAGCGACTCTTTGTTGAGCGCAATGCCGATGTTCTTTGACCCGTCGATTCGTCTGGAGTTGCTGCTTTACCCATGGATCATGGTCTTGTTACTCGATGCCGTGTATTCGCTAAGTCAGAGAATCGATCTATGAATTGCTGGTACCGTCTTAGTTTGAAATTTGGATGAATACGCCGAAGGCGTTCGCTAATTGCAGCCCAGGGTTCGAGCTTGCGAGAACCCTGGTGATCACCACCAAAAAGGCGTTCTAACCCTGAAAGGGTTCGCCAACCGCCGAACCCTTTCAGGGTTGGTCGCGATGAAATTATGTCCCAGGGTTGTCGCTGGCGCTCCAACCCTGGGCTCAAATTAGCGAACGCCTTCGGCGTAAATTTGGAAATTTCAAACTAATGCACTACTGAATTTGCTAACTGTCTTGACATTAGTTGCGAACGGTAATAGTTTCCCCCCCTGTCCCTTTCAACTCGACCAGCTTGAGCCGCGCGGCCTCAAACTGCGCTTAACATCCCCCTGACGACTTTCATTGCTTCTTGTCGGCGTTCGCGTACGCCGCCGAGTTGTCGTACCTGGTTAATCATGAATTACCTCGGAAGGGAGTGAAATATGACAGACAGATCGAAACGCGTCGTGACGATTCTTAGTGCGATAGCTACAGTGTGCGCGATTATATATGGCGCTCAAAAAGTACTCGTAACTGCTGACGCGGCTACTGGACCATCGCAATTCTACGCACAGCACAACCTTGTTTCTGATGGGTTTGTACCGGCTGACCATATTAATCCCGATGTTGTTAACGCGTGGGGCCTGGTGTCTGGTCCAACAACACCCTGGTGGATCGTCGACAACGGAACCGGAAAGTCTACGCTCTATAACGTGGCGACCGGCACCTTTCCGTTGACGGTTACGGTTCCGGGCGCTGGTGGCGCGCAGGGAAATCCGACCGGCATTGTGTTCAATGGTGGCAGCGGCTTTGTAGTTAACAACGGTGTGGGCA
>Ga0207710_10000762_pt1 | contig 17645 bp, 10 predicted proteins | sample KBSS24metaG_FD_184400 | JGI IMG/M metagenome (GOLD analysis project Ga0207710, IMG submission 184400) | Switchgrass rhizosphere microbial communities from Kellogg Biological Station, Michigan, USA - KBS S2-4 metaG (SPAdes) (version 2) | ecosystem: Host-associated > Plants > Roots > Rhizosphere...
TCCGCTATCTATCCTACTCGGTGGGCGCCAACTACCTGCTCGACCCCGACCTGGCGCTCTTCGTGCGTAGCAGCGAAGGTGGGCGGGCAAATGCCACGCGTCTGCTCTTCGGAGGAGGTATCAGGCCTGACGGAGGTATCGCCGGGCAAGTGGCGGTAAACAAGGTTCGACAGTACGAGGGTGGCGCGAAGTGGAAAGGCAATTCGCTGAGCGTGTTCGCGACCGGCTTCTATGCAAGGACGGAGGTCACGGACCAGGATATCACTGCACCATCAGCGCCGTTCGCGCGGCGCACGTACGGAGCCCGGGGCCTGGAGCTCGAGATGGCCTATCGTATAGCCGCCTTCAGGGTGGACGCAGGGGTGACGTATACCAACGGAAAAATCACCGCCGACCAGATCAGCCCGGACGATATTGGACGCCGGATAATTCCTCAATATATCTATCAGGTCACCGGAGCGTACACGGCCGGGCGGTGGGATGCCGGCTTGAATCTTGTCGGTGTGTCGGTCGCTCCCGGTATTGATGTATCCCTGCCGGCCTTCGTACAGGTGAATTCTTTTGTCAGCTATCGGCTCAGCGGCGGACTGCAGCTGGCCGTGCGTGGAAATAATATTCTCAACACTGTCGGATTTACGGAGACTCAGGCTACCGCAGTTCCTGCCAACGGACTCGCAACAGCTCGCAGCATCGTAGGGCGGACGATCGAGGCGACATTAAGGTATTCCTTTCAATGAGACTCCAACTCCCGCATTGCGGGCACTGGATCATGCTGCCGGCGTCGCCCTCATGAAGAACTGCAGAGTCAGCAATTCATGCACGTCCGCTTGAGTCAAGTTCCTGAGGGACAGTTTCGGTGTGTCTATCGAGCGGACCTCCGCAAGGTTCCTGCCGGCAAAGGCCGGCATGACCTGCGGGTCCGGGTTGAGGCGAATTTCCTGCGTTCGCCAGCCCGTCTCCGTCAGCATTTCGATGGCCTGAGCGCGCGTGAAAAAGCGCAGATGGCTCACATCCAGGATGCCCGATCCCACGTAGCGCCACTCACCGCCCGTGAGGCGTACCAAAACATTGAGATTGCGGACATTGGGGAGACTGACATACAGCGCACCATTCGCAGTGAGCAACGGCCGCAATCGCTGCAACACCGCCCATGGATTCACCAGATGCTCGAGCACATCGGCTGCCACGATGGCATCCATGCTGTCGGGCACCAGGCCCTCCGCTTCGAAATCGATCGCCTCGATGGACGCTTCTATCACGCGGTCGTAGCTCTCTCTTGCGCGCGCCGCCGCCGAGGCCAAACACTCGATGCCGATCACTTTCGCCCCGGGGAACCGTCGCTTCAGCCAGCGACCCGTACCGCCGCAAAAACAGCCTATGTCGAGCACGCGAGACGGTGCAGGCGTTATCATCTCGAGGAGTCCCGCGGGTGCGTAGTCGGGACGTAGCATCTGCATGTGCAGGTCTTCGCCGAGGAGCGTCCAAATCGGGGCGGGTGGGGCCGGCGCCGGCTCAGGCGAGGCACCCGGTATCGTTTGTACAGTTTCCATGTACTCTCCGCAGTCCTAAGTCCGCAAACGTGGGGTTAGCTCATTCACTCCGCCGAGCGGGGGGGTGTCGGAGTACTCACACAGCACCCGCGGGCAGTGGCTGTTGCTTACCATAACAGAGGATCACGGTCCTTCGCCACTCCCACTCCTACTTACCGGTTGGTTCGTTGAACCGCGTGCCCCGTCCCGTACCATACTGGCCGCTGCACGCTCTTCCGAGCATCGCGCCGATCTTAACATCGGGACTGTTGGCAATCCTGTGCGGTGAGCGCATCGGTCATGAATCGGAGACTTTCGGACATGGATCGCCCTACCGCTTTCCCACATCATGACTATCATGAGCTCAATGTGGGCCGAGCGTTGCTGTGCTCGTGTGTCGTTACGCTGGCGATAGCGTCCGCTGGCTGCGGAGGCGGTTCAGACCCTCCAACCCAGCAGCGCGGCGCGGCCCCAATCGCGAAACGCGCGTTGACTGTCAGCGTCACCGGCTCAGGAGCCGTGAAATCAAGCGGCGGAGAGATCGACTGTGGCACGAGTTGCACGGCGCAGTTCGCGAATGAAACAGCTGTTGCATTGAGCGCAACACCGGCAACGGGAGCGATGTTTCAGGGTTGGAGCGGTGACTGCGCCGGAACGACGCCCTCATGCACCGTTACTATGAGTGCTGCGCGCAACGTGACAGCCGCTTTTGGCAGCACCAGTCCGACGCCGAGTGGCTATGGACCGCGCGTCACGCCGGGTATTGAACCAGAGGTGACGCTGAAAGATGCGCCGGCCGGCTGGTCGACCAGCGCCGACGACCAGGTGGTCGAAGGGCTGATCTTCCGCACGCCTCCTAAAATCATGCATGCCCGCGTGCACTTCAAGAACGTGAAGTGGCTCACGGCAGTTGGCCAGACATATCCGGGCGGCGACCACTGGGCCTTCGATCCTGCCATCACCGATGATCCGCGGGTGGTTGGTTTGGTCTTCGAGCATAACGACTTCACGGACGCGATGCCTGCGTTCGGCTCCCACGACCCAGCACAACCGTGGATCGTGCGTGCTTCAATCATGCGCGGCAGCTCCGACGGTTATGGCGATTCCGCCAAGGCTGGTAGCAATGTCATTATTGAAGACTCGAGCTTCGTGAATGACTATCCGCCGTTGCCGATCGCTCACTCAGACGGTTTGCAATGTGACGTCCGAAAAGGCAGCGCATGTCGGCGGGTGGCTGATCGAGCACAATCGCATTCAGGCGCCGTCAGCCTATTCGGTTCGCGCACGCAATCTCACTGGCGACGGCCGTGTGCTCATCCGGGAAAATATGATCGATCGCACGTGGATTTACGGTCCGTTGGATGTGACCGAGCACCCCGAGCTAATCGATTGGATCGGCAACGTAGACGAGAAGGGTCAGCCGATCCCGAACTTCTGACGCACGGAGAGTAGATCATGCTGACCATCAAATGGGGCGCCCTGGTGTGCGGCGCCTTGATTACGGTTTGTGCGCATGCCGGCCAGGAGGTCGGCGACTACAGCGGCCTGCCCAAAGACCTGGCGGACGCGGCGACCGCCTACGACTTGGCCCAATTCAGGTCCGACCGGCGCGAACTCGAACGACTGCTGGCCGACGACTACGTCCTGGTCGGCTCGGACGGCCGAAACCAGACGAAGGCCGAATACCTCGCCGACGCCACGGCGCCCGGCTCCAAGACCCTGTCGGTTGCGATCACGCGGCAAATCAAGAGAGCATGGCCAAACGGCGCGGTGCTCGGCGGAATGGTCGATGCGAAGGGACTTTCCCACGGCAAGCAAACCACGACCAGGGCGCGCTTCGTCGACATCTGGGCGAAGCGCGATGGCCGCTGGCAGGTGATCTTCACACAGGTGAACAAGGTGCGTGACGCGGTCTTGCCGGCCTTGAGCCGCCACTTGACGGCGGCTCAAGATCGTCGAACATAGGCGGTGTATGCGGTCATCCACCCTCCACGACGATACCATCTCGACTACCGAGCTCAGACCGACACACCTGGAGGTCGACCTCGCGCGTCTTCGTGAGAACTACCGGGTTATCTCCAGGCATGTTGCGCCGGCGAGGGTGATGCCGGTGCTCAAGGCAAACGCATACGGCCACGGGCTCGTGGCCGTGTCCAAAATGCTGGAGCGCGAACAACCGTTTGCCGTTGCGGTTGCTTACCTGGAGGAAGCCTTGCGCCTGCGCGAAGCTGGCGTGCATCTGCCGATACTCGTGCTCGGCGGCATAGTTGGCGCACAGATACCTCGCTTCCTCGAGCAAGATCTCACGCTGACGGCATCCTCGGTCGATAAATTGCTGGCGATCGAGGAGTGTAGTGCTGCAAAGCGCATCAGAGCCCGAGTGCACCTCAAGGTGGACACGGGCATGGAACGCATCGGTACTCACTGGTACAGCGCCGAGCTTCTTCTCGAGGCGTCCTTGCGCGTTCGGCATGTGGAAGTGCAGGGCATATTCACGCACTTTGCGAATTCGGACGAGTTGGATCTGACACATGCGCGGTTGCAGTTGGAGCGCTTTCATGAAGTGCTGCGTTTCTATGAGCGGCGGTCACTGCCCGTGCCACTGCGACACGCAGCGAACTCCGGTGCAGTACTGCAGATGCCGGAGAGCTATCTGGACATTGTGAGGCCGGGAATCATGATGTTCGGCTCGAGCCCCGCTACGGACCTGCCGCTGACACTGGACGTGAAGCAAGCCTTGCGTTGGGTCACCCAGGTCGTGTTCTTCAAAGTAGTGAAGGCGGGCAATGCCGTCAGCTATGGTTCGACGTGGCGGCCTGTTGACAACTCGCGCGTCATCACTCTTCCCGTGGGTTACGGTGATGGATACATGCGCGCCATGAGCGGCCGCGCGCAGGTAATTGTGCGAGGTCGCCGCGTTCCGGTCGTAGGCCGGATCTGCATGGATCAGATCATGGTGGATATCGGTGACGGAAGTGCCTACAACGGTGACGAGGTCGTGCTGCTGGGCGAGAGCAGGGAAGGCGGGGAGTTGCCCATTCGTACCGAAGAACTGGCTATATGGGCCAACACGATCCCTCATGAGGTGCTCACGAATATCAACACGCGTGTGCCGCGCGTTTACCTTGACGGCCCTGGGCGTTGACGCGACCGTGAACCGTGCGGCAAGCCGCAACCGATCATGAGTTGATCGGTCGATTGGCGACGTCTCTCGAAAGGGAGATCTCGAACGAGGGAGCCGATTAAGGCATTCCTTTCAATGAGACTCCAATTCGGCCGCGCCAGCTCGGCACCGTTCCAACAACTGCACGAGCGCACGCGATTGGTACGCCTTGGCAAGTTCCGCAATCCGCGTGGCAAACGCGCTGTAACGCGGGTCGAGTTTGCCCAGGTGATCGGCGAGCAGTTGAATCTCGCGCATGCTACCCACCAATGCGGCCTGATACAGCCGCTCGAGCTCTTCGCTCGGAGGCAGAAGCCAACCATCGCGTGCCGGCTGATATGATGCAGCCGACACCTCGCCTGCGTCTCGGTAGGTCCATTGCAGGCTCAAATGTTCGCCGATCGTTTGCAGCAGCACCTCATGGTCGATCGGCTTGGGGAGGAAGCCACTGGCGCCGGCCGCGGAGCTCTTCGAGCGTTCCTCAGGACCCGCGCTCGCGGAGACCATGATGATTGGCAGTCGCTCGAAACCCGGCAGCTGCCGGATCTGACGCGTAGCTTCTGCACCGTCGATAATCGGCATCATCAGATCCATCAGCACCAGATCAGGTTTCACGAGCCGGACCCGCTCGATCGCATCGCTGCCATTCACTGCATCGAACACGATGAATCCCACACTCGCGAGCGCCTCGACGAGCATCGAACGGCTCTCAGCCACATCATCTACGACCAGGAGTTGTTTCCGGGGACCGTTGTAGGACGCGGTGACTCGTCGCGGCTTCACAGCGGCCGACGCTTCGGTGCACGGCAGATCGAGCTCTAACCAGAAATGGCTGCCCTTTCCCGGTTCGCTGCGGAGCTCGAGTTTTCCTCCCATGAGCTGTACCAGGGCGCTGGTGATGGCCAGCCCGAGTCCCGTTCCGCCCTCCCGCCGCCGGGATTCTCCAAGTTGCTCGAAGGGATGGAAGAGCCGTGATTGTTGCTCGAGGCTCATCCCGATCCCAGTGTCCTCAACCTCGAACCGCAGCCGCGCGTGCGGCGCCTCGGGAGGGTGGGTGGGATGTCCCTGGGGTACTAGTTGACACACCCGTAATGTGACACGTCCGGCATCGGTGAATTTGATCGCGTTGCCGAGCAGGTTCAGAAGGATCTGCCGCAGACGTTTCTCGTCGACGCACACGGTCGGCGGCAGGTCTGGTGCAGTCTCGAATGAGAACTGCAGACTCTTCTGTTCTGCCTTCACCCGAATGATGTCCGTAACGCCTTGCAGGAACCTCCCCAGAACCACTTCGGTAGGAGTCAGCTCCAGCTTGGTTGCTTCCATGCGGGCAAAATCGAGGATGTCGTTGATCAGAGTCAACAAGTGTTGCCCACTGTCCTGGATGATGTTGAGCCGTCTTGCCTGACGTTCATCCAGATGACCGTCGCGCTGCAGGATCTGGGTGTAGCCGAGTACCGCATTCAGGGGAGTGCGCAGCTCGTGGCTCATCTGCGCCAGGAAATCGCTGCGCGCGCGAGCTAACTGCAGCGCTTCGGCCGTGCGTTCGCGCACCCGCTGTTCCAGTGTCTCGATCGATCGGCGCAGCTCGGCGATCATCGCGTTGAAGGCGGCCGCGAGATCGCCGACCTCATCGCTCGCCTGGATCTCCAGAGGCCGCAGCTCTGCAGCCGAGGTGGTGTTGGCAGCGCCCGCCGTGTGGCTTTTGCGCCCAATGGCCATGGCGGCGCCCGTGAGAGCGACAATAGGATCGATGAAGCGCCTCACCCAGAACGCGCCCACGGCTACGCTCAGCGCCAGAATACACCCGGCGACCAATAAGATGGCCGTGAGGGTCTGATGCACGTTCTGTAGCGTCGGTGCGCGGGAGGCGGCGAGACTTAGGATGAATCGGGGCTGGTGGTCGAATTCCCAAAACCCAAGCGCCTGGTAGTACGAGCTGCTCGGAGTATCGATAGTGCGATGGAAAACCGGCGCGAGCGTTGTCTGCGCTCCTGCCCGCACCGGCAATCCGGGACCGAAGGGCACGCTAACGTCGAGTTGCTGGTCATGGGAGCCGTCAGCAGAGAAGATGGCGGCCAAGTTGCCGGTTCTCTGACGAATCTCCTGCAGAGCAGCGCGGTCGATCAGCTTGCGGAATACCACGACGGCAAGCGGCGAGGCCGGTGGCGCGAGCTCGAGCCGTTCTTTGTGCGAGACTTGGGGAACAGTCAGGTCCGATACGAAGCGATCTACCGTCTGACCCCAATCGGGTCGCACATCCTGTGTACGTCCCAGTATGGGGATCGCGATCTCAATAGCGGTGACGTCGCGTGTCGGAAAGTTGAAGGAGACGGTGGGTAGCTTTGGACTGGGCACCGTGAGCGGAATGTCCGACGGGGGTGCGCCGGGCCGCCAGGCGGGCCAACTCTGCAGCGGCAGGGCGCGATGGATATCCGGGGTAGCAGAAATCCACACCCCGCCGGGACGGCCAGCGCGGGCAACCATCATCCCAGCCCCCGAGGAGGACACGAGCTGACTCAGACGACCGTGTAGGTACACGGCGATGCTGTCAAACCCGCCGGTGCGCAGGACCGGAAGCATGCGGCCCAGCGCGACGGACTTTTCGTAACCGAGGGTTCTCGACAACTCCGCGTTCGCGGCTGACTGGTGCGAATCGTCAATCGTGAGCTGCAGGCCCAACAGCTGCGAGAGCAGCGTCATGCTCGCAGGATCGCTCACTTCCCGGATCGCCACGTCCCGCAGATGAACCACGGAGCTCTCGAGGTCGTTCTGCCACGTGCGCAGGTGCCGGTCGAGGTCTGCGAACGCGGCAGACTCGTTCTGGCGACCGGTCGAGTAGGCGGCCAACAACGCAAGGGAGGTGATCGTGACCGACAGAAGTGCGATCAGCAGAAGCAGAATCTTCTGCTTGATGCGGAATTTCATGGTTCCCCCATGGGGTCCGGATAACCGCGGTTGGCGGCAATCTCCCGATCGATACTCACTGCAGCCTTGCTGAGCTCGGTCTGAACATCAGCTCCATCGACAATGGCCAGAATAGCTGTACGGAAGGAATTCCTGATTATTTCGTAGGCCGGCGTTTTGGGCCGCGGCACGCCGTGGCCCGCATCGAGCTGTTGTGCGAAGACTGACAACGGGCCGTCCTTGCCGTACAACGCCGAGCGCGCGCGCGCCGATCTGCGCGCCGGCATCCCCGCGTTGAGGTTGGTGAGGCGCAGAATCTCCTCAGCTGTCATGAGTTGGGCGAGGAACCTCCAGGCCTCAGCCGGGTAAGGACAAGTGCTCGAGATCGCCCAACTCCATGAGCCCATTCCGGTCTTGGTGCCTGCTCCCAGGTCTGGTAGTGGCATGAGCACGAGATCCCGGCCCAGCGCTTGCCGGAAAATAAAGTAGAACCAGTGACCACTCCAGGACAGGGCGGCCTTGCCCTGCTCGAAGTCGCTGTGCCGGCGGGCGGGTTTTGCCCAGCTGCGTTGGAACCAGGATTGGAAGTGCTTCATCGCGGCTACCGAGTCAGGTCCATCCAGCACGCCCCGGGCGGAAGCCAGCGTGCTGCGGTCGATCAGGTCCCCGCCGAAACCCTGCAGAATGGGGGCAAAGGCATAGCTGTAAACCTCAGTGCTTTCGTTTGGGAGATCCAGATTCAGCGCATATTCAACACCGGGGACTGCGTTGAGCTTCTGCATCGCTGCCTCGAATTCCCGCAAGGTCCAGGGTTTCCCCACCGTCGCGATGCGGATTCCGGCCGCGCGCAGATAACGCTTGTTACCCCACAGCCCCAATCCGGACTCGAATTGCCCAACAGTGTATAGGTGCCCCGCATACCAACCCTGGTCCCGGATCGATGGCAGGAGGTCCTCCATGAGCTCCCTGGGTATCAAGCGCTCGAGCGCCTGAAGATCACCGGCCCAGGCAAATTCCGCTACAAACGGGCCATCGACCTCCAGCAGGCAGGGCAGGGTACCCGCCGCCGCCGCCGCCTTCACCTTCTCTTCATAGTTCAGGTAGAGGGCGGGGAGCAGCAGGATCGGATGGGGCGGCCGTTTGCTGTTGAATCGCTGCGCCGCACGCCTCAGGACGTCAAACTCGGGAGCCCCAACGGATTCTCGCATCCATGCCGTGATCCGTTCCTCCGGGCGCCCAACCGCCGCCCCCGTGAGTGCCACTCCCTGCTGCACCGCGGTTGGCTCGTTTGCGCGCTGACTGCCGCATGCCATCACGGGATTGGCGTAAAGCCAAGCGATAGCGATGGCGAGCAGCCGCTTTAAGGTCTTGCCACGAGCGTCCAGATGTCGGCCCCGCTGGCGTGATTTTGCGTGCTCGCGGTCTACATCTTCCCACGGGGATCATGCTGGTGCCAGCCGAGTGATAAGGGGAGGTGAACGCTCAGTGTGATTCCCGCGGAACGTCGGTACCGCTTCCGCCGGTGAGAACGTCAAGGTCCGCCCCCAGATGCGCCTGCTGAACATGGTCAGAATAGAGCTTGTACCAACCGCGGCTCGGTGCAGGCACTCCAGTCCAGCTCGCGCGGCGCTTCGTTAGCTCAGCGTCGCTTACTTCCAGGTGGAGCCGACGCGCAGGGACGTCGAGCTCGATGATATCTCCGGATTTCACCAATGCGAGCGCTCCGCCAGCTGCGGCCTCAGGTGACACATGCAGGACCACTGTGCCATAGGCCGTGCCGCTCATGCGCGCGTCGGAGATACGTACCATGTCGGTGATGCCTTTACGCAGCACCTTCGGCGGCAACGGCATATTGCCAACTTCGGCCATACCCGGATAGCCGCGCGGTCCGCAGTTCTTCAGCACCATGATGCAGTGCTCGTCGATATCGAGACTCTCATCGCCGATTCGTGCCTTGAATTCCTCAATGCTGTCGAACACGACAGCGCGACCCCGATGCTTCAGTAAGTTTGGAGACGCCGCAGACGGCTTGATAACGGCACCATTCGTCGCAAGGTTGCCGCGCAGAACCGCGATGCCAGCTTCGCTCTTGAACGGTTCGGCAAAGGGACGCACCACATCGCGGTTCCAGCACGGCGCATCTTTGATGTTATCGCCAATGTTCTTGCCGTTAACGGTCAACGCATCCACGTGCAGAAGGTGTGCGATCTCTCTCATGACCGCCGGCAGCCCGCCGGCATAGTAGAAATCCTCCATCAGGTATTGGCCGGACGGTTGCAGGTTGACCAGGCAGGGAAGCGCCGAGCCGAGCCGGTCCCAGTCATCGAGCTCGAGTCTCACGCCGACGCGGCCGGCAATGGCAAGCAGGTGAATGACCGCGTTCGTCGACCCGCCAATCGCTGCATTTACCTTGATGGCGTTCTCGAACGCATTACGCGTGAGAATCTTTGACAGCCGCAGATCGTCGTTCACCATCTCAACAATGCGCCTGCCCGTGAGTTGCGCCTGCCGTACGCGGCGCGCGTCAACTGCCGGTATTGCGGCGTTACCGGGAAGTGCAACACCCAGTGCTTCGACCATGCTGGCCATCGTGGACGCCGTGCCCATCGTCATGCAGTGACCCTTCGACCTGTGCATGCACGATTCGGCAGAGTGGAATTCATCAAGAGTCATCCTGCCGGCGCGTACCTCTTCCGACATCCTCCACACTGACGTGCCGGAGCCGAGATCCTGTCCCTGAAATTTTCCGCTGAGCATGGGGCCACCGGACAGGCCGATGGTCGGCAGATCGCAACTTGCCGCTCCCATCAACAACGCAGGGGTCGTCTTGTCACAGCCCATCAACAACACAACTCCATCGAGCGGATTGCCCCGGATGGATTCCTCGACGTCCATGCTGACGAGATTGCGGAACAGCATCGCGGTCGGGCGCAGTTGAGTCTCGCCGAGCGACATCACCGGGAATTCGAGCGGGAAGCCGCCCGCCTCGTAGACTCCGCGCTTCACGTACTCCGCCAGCTCGCGAAAGTGGCCGTTGCAGGGCGTAAGCTCCGACCACGTGTTGCAAATGCCGATGACCGGGCGTCCGTCGAACAGATCCTCGGGATAACCCTGGCCCTTCAACCAGCTCCGGTGTATGAAGCCTTCACGAGCGGTCTTGCCGAACCACTCCTGGCTGCGCAGGCGCGGCTTTTTTTTTGAATCCACGAAGTTGCCTTCAGGTCGTTGTGCGGCAAGGAGTGCCGCTCTACGAGGAATGCATCCTACTCTGCAAATTCAGACCCGAGTAATCACAATTTTACAACCGGCGATAGCGAATTGCATATCGTCCGCGCAGAGCCGCCGCGGGAGCTATCCGGGGCCCAGGTGCGCAAGGGCAACGCGCGCCGGCTGTTTTGTCTCGCGCATCTGCTTGTAGGTGCTCAGCGCCGCGGCTCTCAGGGCCGTCAGTAACACTTTCGCGGCAGGCGACAACAGCCAGTCATTACGCAGGATGATGCCGAACGTATCCATCGTACATGACAGTTGAATCGGCAGTATGGCTACCATTCCATAGGATGCGTAGTAGCCCGCAATGTCGGTCGGCACGACTGCAATGCAATCGCTCTGCTGCAGCATCTTCGTGATAAAGGTGATGGAGGATGCCTCGATGAGATGCGCCGGGATGCCGATTCCCGCCTCCTGAAACATCAGCTCGAAGCGGTGCCGCAGCACGCTGCCCGGCGGCGGCACGATCCACCTTACATGCTCGAGTTGTTCCAGGGTCAGTGCCGGATTGCCGAGCATCGGATGCCCCGGCCTCACCACCGCGCATACCAGCTCGTCGGACAGGATTTGGTACGAGAGATTCGTCTTGTCGTGGGTCTCGAAAAGGCGGCCGATCATGATGTCGAGCTTGCTCTGCCTGAGGCGCTCGATCAGTACATCGCTCGATTCAACGGCGATCTGCACGCGCACACCCGGGTGCTCTTGCGCCAGGATGGCCACGGCCTGCGGCAGCAGACACAGCGCAGGACCGATAATCGCACCGACACGCACCTCGCCGAATCGCCCGGTCTTCAGCGCCGCAAGCTCACTGCCCGCCTGCGTGAGGCTCGACAGGGCAATACGAGCGTGACGGATCATCACTTCGCCGTACCAGGTCGGTCGCATGCCCCGAGGCAGGCGCTCGAACAGCGAGACGCCCAGGACATCCTCCAGATCCTTCAGGAGCTTTGAGGCCGAAGGCTGCGATACGTTGAGGATTTCGGCTGCGCGATGAATGTTACCTTCGTCGCCGATCGCGACCAGCAGCATGAGTTGGCGGGTCTTGAGCCGGGCACGCACAAACCACGGCGTGCTCGTGGGGACCGTCTGGCTCGACATATCAAACAGTATATCGGATTGTGCGGGAGCGATAGAAGAATTTGTCAGACATATACAGGTTTTGAGATTAGCGCCCCCTGCGCACGGCCGCTAGTATCAGCGCCAAGCCTGGTAGTAGTAACAACAGGTAGCACACCGATATTGCAGCGGGCAGAAGCTGGCAAGGTTTCCTGCCGGCCAGCCCACACTGCAGGAGGTCATTGTCACCGGTGTCAGGGGCTCATTGCAGCGGCCCGCTTGGGGCCAGGATGAGGGCTCCCGAATTATGCCGATCATCGGCGTTGGTGAGGCTGGACTGACGACCGGGCAAGCACCGGCCTTCACCGACTTCTGTCGAAGGTTGGCCTAACTGCCGCCGCAATGCCTGCGACGCCCGCAGCCTTTTGCGCCGGTTCACTGGCGCTCGCAGTCTATCTGCACCTCCAACTGTCCTGCGGCTCGTGATATCTGAATTGATATCCAACGTCCCGATAACGGAATGGCAAGTGTATTGCCAGGATGAATACCGGGTGGTAGCGTTAACATCATGTTGGTCGACGCGTTCCAACAGTTTCACGTTGACGTTGCTGGAGGGTCAACGCGTGGTGGCCGCCGATGTGAGACCGAAGAGGAGGTGACTCTCAGACTCCAGACCACGCGTCAAACTCATGACCGCGTGAGTTGACACAAATAACGACTGGGGGCGTCTTCCGTGTGCCCCTTGGTAAATGAGGGGGGGTTATGACTTCACGGGTTTTTTTCCGCGCATCCATGGCTGCACTGAGTGTCACGGCGTCGCTCGCTGCCAGTTCGGCTTGGGCGCAGGCCGCCGATACAACTTCGGTGGCCAGACAAGGCGACGGTCAGAAAGTCGCCGCTGAGGAACTGGGCGTCGTCACGGTAACTGGATCTCGCATCATCACCGACAACGTCCATTCGCCAACGCCGATCACCGCGGTCGAGGTAGGCGAAATCGCGCTCACCTCGCCGAGCGACACGGCCGATGCGCTGAACAAGCTGCCTAACATCATCGGCGGCCGTACCCCGCGCAACCAGGGCAACGGCAGCAACAACAACGGCGGCAACGTGCTGTCGCTGCGCAACTTCGGCGTTCAGCGCACTCTGGTGCTGCTGGATGGTCACCGCGTCGCGCCGTCCAACCAGGATGGGACGGTCGACATCGATATCCTGCCGCAGATGCTGATGAGCCGGGTCGACATCGTCACCGGCGGCGCTTCGGCGATCTATGGGTCGGATGCGGTGGCCGGCGTGGTCAATTTCGTCCTCGACAAGAAGTTTACCGGGCTGGCGCTGAAAGCCGACGGCGGCGTGTCGAAGTACGGTGACGGCAAGGAATACCAGTTCGGCGCCGCCTGGGGCACGGACCTGTTTGACGGGCGCGGCCATTTCGAGACGGCTGCGCGCTACCGCCACCAGGACATGATCCCGATCAGCGCGCGCCCCTATGGCGCCGACGGCCAGGCGTGGCTGCTGGCCGGCAACGGATCGCCTGGCAAACCCTTTGTAAACGTGCCCTTTGCACGCGTGTTCAACAGCGGCCAGTACGGCAATGTCCAGTGCGGTACAGCCTGCCCCTTCAACAACTACACCTTCAACCAGGCGGGCATCCTCAGCCCGATGGTCCATGGCACGCCGACCACCACCGCCAACCTGGAATCGGGCGGTGACGGCTCTTACGTGAAGTACGGCACCTTCCGTTCCGAAATCGAGATGAAGGACGTGTTCGCCCGCTTCAGCTTTGATCTGACGAACGACGTCAGCTTATATGTCCAGGGATCCTGGGCGGATGCCGGCAACAATTCGAACTGGATCAACTGGGTAGTGAGCCCCTCGGCCAGCCGCCCCAACACATTGTTTGCCGACAATCCGTTCCTCGATCCGACCACTCAACAGCAGCTGGGGGCCGGCATCGTCTGCGGGACTCCGGCCGCAGTTGGCTGGCGCTGCCTGCCCCCCGTGCCGGCCATTTCGCCGCAAACCGGTAGCAGGCCGCCGCCGCCGCCCACCACGCCGTATTTCTCCGCGCCTTCCTATATTTGGAACAAGGTCGGCGGGCAAAATGCAGACGGCAACCCAAACCGGCTTTACCGCACCGAAGCGCACGAGAAGACGTGGAATGCGGAAACCGGGCTCACCGGGAGTTTTGCCGGTCTGAACTGGGATGCCTTCTACAACCACAGCGAAAGCTCGCTGACGGTCGTCAATCCAAACAATACCGACAACGCCAAGTACCTGGCCTCTCTGGACGCGGTCAATGACGGCGGTACCATTCGGTGTTGGGTCAGCACCCAGCCGCAGTTCGCTGGCCTGTATCCCGGCTGCGTCCCCACCAACATCACCGATCCTAACGGGCCTTCCGCGGAGTCCTTCAACTATCTGCGGCAAAGCACATCGTGGCTGCTGACCCAGAAGCTGGACAACATCGGCGCCTCGATCGGCCGCGGTCTGTGGGGCTTAGGTCTCCCCGCGGGCGAAATCAGGGCCAACCTATCGGGTGACGCGCGCTGGGCCACGTACGATATGGAGAGCGATTTCAGGCCGACCGACTTCGTCGACTGCACGGGCCTGCGCATGTGCCTGGCCAACGCGGGTGCACCGGTGCGCTGGGTGCAGAACACCAACGCGCCGGTCAGTGCCAAGAACAACGTCTACGAATTCGCGCTGGAGGTGAACATCCCGCTGCTCAAGGATGTGCCGCTGTTGCAGGACGTGTCCACCGACTGGGCAGGTCGCTACACCAAGTATTCGACTTTCGCAGGGGTCAAATCCTGGAAGGGTGGGCTCGACTGGCATGTCAACGATTCGATCCGCTTCCGCGGCACCCTCTCGCAGGATATCCGGGCGCCGACCCTCAACGACCTGTTCCAGCCGGCCGGCGTTTCCTCGACAGGGTTCACCGATCTGCTCACCGGCGGCAACAACAGCCTGAGGCTCGTCACTAGCGGGAATCCAGCCCTGACGCCGGAAAAGGCGCGCACGCTCACGCTGGGCACGGTGCTGACCCCCACCTTCCTGCCGGGCTTCAACCTGTCGGTTGACTATTACCGGACCAGAATCACGGACGCGATCACCCCGATCACCTATCAGCAAAACTCCTTCCAGAACGTCTGCCTGGCCAGCGCTCCTAAGTACGACTCGCCGTTCTGCTCGCTGGCGGTGCGCCCGATCACCGATCCGACCGATCCCAACTACAAGAATCCCAACGTCAACTTCCCGACTGAAATCCACAATTCGCAGCTCAATGCGGCGCTACAGAAGACGCACGGCTACGATGTCGAGATCGGCTACAATTGGGACATGGCGGGCGGACACTTCTCCCTGCGCCATCTGGCGGGCTATCAGCCGGAAAACACGACTATCAACATTCCGGGAGCCCCGCCAACCTTTGCAGTCGAGCCCAAGCTGCGGCAGACCACATTCCTGTCGTACACAAGTAGAGGCTGGACTGTGGCTTTCCAAAACCAGTGGCTGAGCAGCGTCAGCCTGCCGACGAGTGACAATACGCCCGGCAACGACAATCAACACTATGAGGCGCCGCGACTGCGCGCTTATGATGTAGTCGATACCACGATAAGCAAGCGGTTCGGCTTGATGGGTGGGGACTTGGACGTGTTCCTTACCGTAAATAACTTGTTCAACGAACGCGCGCCGCTGTTCCCGTCGAACTCGGGCATCCCCGGCCTGTTCTATCCCACGCTGGCCTTCTACGACGACATGGGGCGCTACTTTACCTTAGGGATCAAAGCGAAGTTCTGACAAGACCTGGCGTCGTGGCACAGCGCGCTCCAGCGCGGCGCGCTGTGCCACTGCTTACCACCAACACCCAATGGTTACCTCAATGTTGCTGTCCGCGCAGCTTTGCCTCGAACGTCCTTTCATGCTCCGCCACCGCAGCCTGGTAGCCTTCAGGGTCAATCCACACGGATTCCCCGGCGTTTGCGGCCTTCGCAAGCTTCCCGACCATGTTGAAATATTCACCATGCGCGCCCAGAAAGATGTCGCACGGCAGCTTCTTGAGCAACACGAACGTCTTGCGGTAATCATCAACGATGCCGGGATATGAGGCGGGCTGCTGTGGTTTGTCGAGGAGCCTGAATTCGTCGTTCACATTCCAGCTCCCGACGATCACCGCGTTGAGCGTCTTGCCGTTCTGTTTGACCTTCATCGTCCAAGTCGTGCAACCGCGTGTGTGACCGGGCGTCTTGTGCGCGACCAGAACTGCGTTGCCGAGTTTGACCTCGTCGCCGTCGTGCAGCACACGGTCAACTTTCGCCTTAGGGTACGGACTGTCGGCGTACGCGAAGTCCAGGGCACCACCGCTCTCCACAACCGGCACGTCGCTATCCATCACCATGTATTTCGCCCCGGTCTCCCGGATCACTCGGGCGCTGCCGGCGTCGTGGTCCCAATGGGCGTGACTGATCAATAGGATTTTGGTATCGCTGTATTTGAACCCCAGTTGCTCCGTGCTGTTGCGAATGAGAGCGGGAGAGCTCTCGAGGCTGGAGTTGATGAGAATGTTTCCCTGCGAGGTCACCACGAGGTAGGAAGCGAGGTCCATGCTTCCGACGTAGTACAACCCCTCAGCAATGCGGAACGGCGCGATCGGAGTCGTCCAGGCGGCCTTGTTTTGCACGGCAACGGCATCGCCGCAGAAGAGCACAAGGAGGGGAAGGGCGAGTTTCCATTTGTTATTCACGATTGCCTCCAAGGTGCATGCCTAAGGTAAGTGTCGCAGAGTCTCGTGCATTCTGACAGTTCGGCGAACGGCATAGCATTCTCGCGCATGAACATACTTATTACCGGCGTAAGCAGCGGATTCGGTCGTGCAATTGCCGTGGAGGCGATGGCACGAGGTCACACGGTCATCGGAGCGGTTCGCAGCGATGCGGGGCGCTGGAAGCTCACTGAAAACCGAAGCTCAGACTGGAAAAGACGGTTTCGAAGTCGGTTTCGTCCGATGACGGGAGCGGCTTCGTCCATATCACATTCAGGAGCCAGGTTCCGGATCTCGGCATGGCGAACGTCGCGCGTGCGTTGCGGTCCGTTAGATGCATTTCGAATGGCGAAGCATCCTGGCGCAGATCGGTGAGCTTCACCAACGCCCCTGCGAGAGGATGCCCTTCATAGAACACGCGCACTGTTAGGGTTGCAGATTGCGAGGCGCGATATGGATTTGTCTCTGGGACGATTTCCAGCGGCAGACCGACGGGCTTGCTGATCTGGTCCTGGGACTGCGCATTTCGCGGACCGACTTGCACGATGGATTTGGCGCATCGGCTGTAACGCTCCGAGCCGTCGCTGTCCATTCGATGCAGGCGCGCCCGTTGCTCTACGGCAGGAGTCAGTCCTTCAGCCTTCAGGTAATCGTTGAATCGTATGGCAGGCAGGTGTGTCTGCGCTCGATCGTCCGTTTGCAGGATCAGGATATGGGTGCCCGGTTCATGGAACTGGAAGTCACCATCCTTCGTTGGTTGCCCCAGCTCGAGTCGTCGTAGCAAGTCCGTTGTGGCGCCATCGGGGGCGATCGCGCGGAATTGCGTGATCCGTCGGGTCGGTATAGGTGAGCGCTGACGCAACGGCCCGTGACCCACTTGCAGTGTCATGGAAGTGGGTGCATCCGCCGGTAGCCAGTACTCGTTCGGTTGAAGCCAAAAATCGTGAGCGGCAACTGGCGACGCACG
>Ga0207710_10000763_pt1 | contig 17635 bp, 13 predicted proteins | sample KBSS24metaG_FD_184400 | JGI IMG/M metagenome (GOLD analysis project Ga0207710, IMG submission 184400) | Switchgrass rhizosphere microbial communities from Kellogg Biological Station, Michigan, USA - KBS S2-4 metaG (SPAdes) (version 2) | ecosystem: Host-associated > Plants > Roots > Rhizosphere...
TAGTGCAGCGCCTCATTAGTCCTGCGGGGGTTGGTCAGGCTGCTTTGAGGGGTTCGCCGGTGTAGGTCCAGCGGTAGGGCTTGGCGGTCCGGTCGTGGACCTCGATGAAGGTGAGGATCTTGTGGGCGAGGTCGTCGCGGGAGGTGAACTCGCCGCGGCGTAGCAGCCGGCGGCTGATCGTGGAGAAGAACAGTTCCACCATGTTCAGCCAACTGGCGTGCTTCGGGGTGTAGGTGACGGTGAACCGGGGGTGGGCCGCCAGCCACGCCCGGGTCAGTTTCGAGGTGTGGCTGGACCCGTTGTCCATCACCAGGTGGATCTTCAGGCTGGGGTGGATCGCCTGGTCGATCCGGGACAGGAACCAGATGAAGTTCTCCGAGTTGTTCCGCCCCGGGATGATCTCCCCGAGGACTTCACCGGTGACGACGTTCATCGCGGCGATCAGGCTGACGGTGCCGTGGCGGACGTACTCGAACTCCCGGTGGGCGGGCTGGCCGGGGCGGGCAGGCCTGGTGGGGTGGCGGCGGGAACGGGCCTGGATGGCGGTCTTCTCGTCCAGGCTGAGCAGCACGCTGCCGGCGGGCGGGTGCAGGTAGAGCCCGCAGATGGCACGGGCCTTGGCGGCGAAGTCGGGGTCGGCCGGACGGTTGAGCCAGCCCCGGACCCGATGCGGTTTGAGGTCGAGTTCCTTGAGGATCCGGCCGATCTGCGCGGGTGAGATCCCGACCGTGCTGCTCAGGTGGTCGGCGAGCAGCGCGTGTGACCAGTGGGAGTCGGCTTCGGGCGCGCTCTGGGTGACCGCGGTCAGGATCGCCAGCTGGGCGTCCGGGCCGTAGCGGCGGGGCCGGCCCGGCCGGGGCCGGTCGACCAGCGCGGCGTCCCCCTCGACGGCGAACCGGGCGCACAACCGGCGCACCGTGTCCGGATGCACGTCGTAGCGGCGGGCGATCGCCGCCCGCGACCAGCGGTCATCGGCGCAGGCGAGCAGGATCTTCGCGCGCTGCACCTGCCGGTACGGCGCGCTCGCCGTCGCCGCGAGCTTCTTCAACCGTGCGCGCTGAGCGGCCCCGAGGACCACGACATGAGGGCTGGCCGGCCTGCTCACCTATCACCCGCAGCATCATCGAAGGGATGTTCCCGGTGAACGGGTAGAACCGGCCGGCAGCCCGGGCGGACGCGACACGCCGGGCAGGGCAGGATGGTGTGGTGGCGAAGATCCCCGATGCGGCGCGGGTAGCGCTGGAACAGCGGCTACACACCCGACACACCGGCCGGTGGCCCGGGCTGCGCACCCTGACGGTGCGCTACCGCGGCGACTTCGCTTACCTCGACGCCACCTTCACCGACGAGGACGACGACGCCGAACCCTACCCGCTGTGCCGGCTGCGCTACACCGGCCAGCCCGACCTGTGGGGCTTCGCGATCTACCTCGACAGCAACGCGACCTACGAGGACTCGTTCCTGCCCACCGGCCAACCCGCCGGTACCCCCGAACAAGCCCTCGACTGCGCCTGCGGGCTCTACCTCGCCGACCCCACCACCTGGACCCAATGATCCACAGCGACACCCGCAAGACTTACGCGGCGCTGCAGTAGTGCGGCTGGCCTGCCGCCACCGAGGACGCGAAGGCCGCCGTCGCGGCCCGGTCGGTGTCCAGGCGGTAGGGCGGCGTCTCGGCGCTGCGGTAGGCCGGCACACCGTCGACGAGCGCGAGCATCGTCTGGTTGCGGTCCGGGATCGCCCGTTCGAGATGGGCCTTGAGCAGGGCACGCACCTCGGCGAACTGCGACCGTCCGGTGGTCGGGTCGACACTCGTGTCGACGAACCGGCGCAGCTCGCTGACCTCCTTGGCCAGGCCCTGGTCCACCCGCTCGGCCACCCGCGCCAGCAGCACCTGCCGGGCCGCGAGCACCGAGCCGAACAGGGCCAGCGCGACGAGCAGCAGCTGCCAGCCGAGGATGCGCAGCCGCGCGGAACCCGCCACGGCGCGAATTCTCACCACGCCGCGCCCCAACCCGCGGGCCCGCGGCTGCCCGGGCGCCATGTCCTCGAGCATCACGGCGACGGCGAAGCCACAGATGAGAACACCATGAGAACCCTCTCATCCGCCGGCTGCCCGGCGCGGCGGGCTACGGCGCGGATCCCGCCCCGGGTGCGGAGGGCACCGGGCTCGGCGCGCTGCCGGGCGCCACCGACGCCATCGGCGGTTGCTGGGCCGCGGCGGCCGGCTGGGGCGCGACCGACGGCTCGGGCGTGACCGGCAGGGCGCGGACGGGCACCGGCGTCGCGGCCCGCGCCCTGGGGGCGCGGGTGCCGTCGGCCTGCACGAACGCCTGTGGCGGCAGCCTGCCCGGGCGCCGGGCGGCGGGCGACGCCGTCAGCGCCCGTGCGGGCGGCGAGGACGTGACGGTGGGTGCCGGCGTTGCTGCGACACCGGGAGCCAGGATCGGGCCGCCGAGGTCCGGCGGGCGGGCCGCGCCCGAGACGGAGCCGACCCCGGCGACCAGGCCGGCGACGACCGCGGCCAGCCCGAGCGCGGCGAGACCGGTTCCCCAGGCTCCTCGCCGGGCCCGCCCCCGCTGCGCCGGCGCGGTGCCCGCGGCGGGGCTCGACGTGTCCGGCTGATCCGCCATGTGGGCCATCTTAGGCAGGCTGGGAACGCCTACCGAGCGTCATGTTCGCCTGCCCGTGACGGGCAGCCCGCCCGTCACGCGGGCGCATGCGGAACCGCGGGCCTCGCGGATGAGAGGGCTCTCACCGTCGTCTCACCCTGCGCCCACCTGCTGCGGACAGGCTCGATCCAGGCCGGCCGATCGGCGCCGGCCCGTGACCATCTGACCATCGGCACCCGGCCCGGATGCCGTCGACGGAATCGAGGCAACCCGCAGATGTTGAGCACATCCCGCCGTCCGGTCGCCGGAGCCGGCCGGCTCCTGCGCAGGTCCGCGTTCGCGATGACCCTGGCCGGCGCTGTCGCCGCCGGAGTGGCGCTGCCCGCGGCGGCCGCCAGCGCCGCGACGCCGAGCCCCGTGCCCGTGGCCGATGCGGCGCCCGCGTCGAGCCTGCCCGCGCCCGCTGGCACCGCGACGCCGGTGCCGGCTCCGGCCACGAGGGCTCCGCGGTCGCAGCCGCCGCGGGGCCAGGGTGCTCCGGGTCAGGGGCGTGCCCTTCCGGTCCAGCCGCGCGGTGGGGTCGACACGGGTGCCGGCGGTACCGCGCCGGACACGCACGACGGTACCGGGGTGGCTGTCCCGCTCGCGGCGGGTGGAGTCGGCCTCGGCGCGCTCGCCGGTGTCGGCCTGTGGCGGCGTCGGCGCGTGGGCGCGCTCCGGTGACGAACGACCCGACGGCCGCCGGTGGCAACGCCGGCGGCAACGCCGGCGGCCGGCACCGGCCGGGATCCGTACCGTGGCGGCGAACCGGCCGGTGCCGCCTGCTCGCCGCGGCGACGGTGGCGGCCGCGCTTGTGCTGGGTGGGATGGTGCTCCCCGGCTGTGGCTCGGGACAGCCGGCCGCGAACGGCCCGAACCCGGGCGTGACGCGCGCGGACGGCACGAGGGCCGCGACGCCGGGCGCCCCGGCGAGCCTGACACCAGCCGCGACGCCTGGCACGACGGCAGGCGCGAGGCCGGTCACGGCGGCGGGCGTGACGCCGGATCCGGTGCGGCTGCGAGTGCCGGACATCGCGGTCGCCGCGCCGGTCGTGCCACTGCGGCTGGACGCGGCGGGGACGCTGATTCCGCCGTCTGGATTCACCGAGGTCGGCTGGAACGAGGCGGGTCCGGAACCGGGTGACGACGGCGTGGCCGTGATCGCGGGGCATGTCGACTCGAGGACGGGGCCGGCGGTCTTCTACCGCCTGCGCGGGCTGAACGTGGGGGCCACGGTCCTCGTCGACCGGGCGGACCGCACGACCGCCACGTTCGTCGTCGACAGGCTGGCCGAATACGCGAAGGCCGACTTCCCCGACGAGGAGGTCTACCACTCGGGCAGCGGGGCCCAGCTCCGACTGATCACCTGCGGCGGCACCTTCAACCACGGAACCGGCCACTACGTCGACAACGTCGTCGCCTTCGCCCACCTGGGCTGAGCCCGCCGCCGCTGTAGCGGTCGCAGCATCGAGAGGAGGCGTGCGGATGCGCGTGTTGATTGCCGAGGACGAGCCCTACCTGGCCGAGGCGATCCGTGACGGGCTTCGCCTGGAGGCGATCGCGGCCGACATCGCCGGGGACGGCACGGCCGCGCTGGAGCTGCTGAGCGTGAACGCCTACGACATCGCCATCCTCGACCGCGCCCGGGGCACGGGCCGGTGGATAGGGCGCCGGGCCCGAGCGTTCGCCTGAAACTCACCCTCAGCTACGCCGGGTTCCTCATGCTGGCGGGTGCGCTGCTGATCGCCGTGCGCAGCACATGATCCCGCTCAGTCTTGACCGGATCGCGGAGGTCGTCGGCGGGAGGGTTGAGGGTGACGGCACCGTGACGGCGACCGCGCCAGCCGTGCTCGACGGCCGGCAGGCGGAACCGGGCGGACCTTTCGTGGCCTTCGCCGGCCAGCAATGCGGACGGCCACGAGTACGCCCCCAGGCCGGTCAGGCCGGCGCGGTCGCGGTGCTCGGCTCGCGGCCATCTCACCGCCGGCACGGTGGTACTCGGTCAAGGCCGCCTCCCGCGGAGCGCGCTTCCACGAGATCGCCGCAGCGCTCGCCCAGCGGCTTCGGGGCGCCCATTCGTCGAGCCCGAATAAATGAGGTGCGCGGAGGTGGTATCGGCTGTAAGCATGAGGCATGGCCTGGTTCATGACAGAAAGCCTAAAGGAATATCGTGCGGCCGCAGGCGGGTTTCTGGCGTCGAAACGGACGGAGAACAACGTGCTGGTGACGGTCGTGGAGACGTTGCGGGCACGGGGCATGGCGGCGTTCGGGGATGCGGCTCCGCTGTTCGGCTGGTGGCTGTCATCCGGCGGAGCCGTCGAGGGTGCGTTTGTGCATACCCCTCCGTATGGAGTTCTCCTGACCTCGGTTCCGCATCAGGCGGTGGAGTCGCTGGTCGAATCCTGGCCGAGTGGCCGGCAGCTGTCCGGGGTGAACGCAGGGGAGGAAGCCGCCGTCGCCTTCGCCGAGGTCTGGTGGCGGCGGACGGCCGTGACCTCGCGTCCGCATCGTCGGGAACGCCTGTACCGGCTGGGAAACCTGGTTTTCCCCCGGCCCGGACCGGCGGGTCATCCGCGGGTGGCAGGCACGACGGACAAGGATCTGCTGGTTGCCTGGGTGGAGGCATTCAACGACGAGATCGGTGAACCCGGCGGGAACGCGCCGGAAAGGGTTGCCGATCGGCTCGGCTATGGCGGTCTCACTCTGTGGGAAATCGACGGGGCGCCGGTGTCCGTGGCGGGACATACCCGCCCAACGGGGGGGATGGTCCGAATCGGGCCCGTCTACACACCGCCGGATTCTCGGCGAGAAGGGTATGCCGGTGCGGTGACGGCGGCGGTGAGCCGGGCGGCGCTGGACGCGGGAGCGCGCGACGTCCTGTTGTTCACCGACCTGTCGAATCCGACCAGCAACGGCATATACCAGCGGCTGGGATTCGAGCCCGTCGAGGACCGCGTGGTGTTGCTGTTCGCGGCATCGCCCGGGCCCGGGACCACGCCGGTGGGTGAGAGCGGGTCCCCCGGCTGAGGTGGGCTGGGTGCCGATGGGCCCGGCGTCCTGAAAGTCATCACGGTCAGGTCCGCCGGTCCGCGCCCCGGCCGACCGAGACTGTGACCGGTCGCGGGCACCCGACGGGTCGCGCGTTGGCAGGGATCGAACACTGCGGCAGGAGGAGGGCGCGTGAGGGAGGCCGTCCCCCCTGATCCCCCGGATCCCGCGGTTGCGGCGAGCGCACCGGGTCTGGCGGACGCGCCGGGTCTGGCGGCATCGGGGGGCGACGGCGCGGATGGGGCGATCCGTATCGAGCTGAGCGGTGTGACCAGGCGCTATGACGCGGGGGAGACCGGCGTCACCGCGCTGGAGGACGTCGACCTGCGCGTCGCGGCGTCGTCATTCGTGGTGATCCTGGGGCCGTCCGGGTGCGGCAAGACGACGCTGCTCAACCTGATCGGCGCGCTCGACACCCCGACCACGGGGACGATCCGCCTCGACGGCGCTGACCTGAGCCGGGCCTCGCCCCGGGTGCGCCGCGAGATCAGGCGGCACACGGTCAGCTTCGTGTTCCAGTCGTTCAACCTCTTCCCGGCGCTCACCGCCCGGGAGAACGTGCAGTTCGGCGCGGAGGTGGCCGGCCGGGCAGGCAGCGAGGACGTCACCGGGCAGGTGCTCGACGGCGTCGGGCTCAGCCGGCGCGGCGACCACTTCCCCCATCAGCTGTCCGGCGGCGAGCAGCAGCGGGTGGCGATCGCCCGCGCGCTCGCCACCGGCAACCCGATCCTGCTCGCCGACGAGCCGACCGGGGAGCTGGACTTCCATTCCGGGGTGCAGATCCTCGGCCTGCTGCGGCGCCAGGCCGCCGACGGCCAGACGGTGCTGGTGGTGACGCACAACCGGGAGATCGCCCGGATCGCGGACCGGGTGGTCGAGCTGTCCAGCGGACGGATCGTCGCGGACGGGCCGCCGCCGGGTGGCCCGCGGGCCGTGAGCGAGCTCCACTGGTGAGAACGCCCGGCCGGGTCGGGCTGTGGGCACGCTGGTCGTGGCGGGACCTGCGCCGGCGCCTGCTGCTGGTGATCGCCCTGGCCGCCGTCATCGGGGAGGGCACTGGCCTGTACGCCGGGCTGACCAGCTCGTCGCGGTGGCGGCGGACGTCCTACGACGTGAGCTTCGCCCGGCTGCACGTGCACGACCTGCGGGTCAGCCTCGACGCGGGCGGCACCGTCGCCCAGGGCCGGCTGCGCTCCCTCGTCGCCACCCTGCCCGGTGCGGCCGACGTGCGCGACACCGCCGAGCGGCTCACGGCCCCGACCGAGCTCGATGTTCCCCGGCCAGGCCACGACGATGTCCTGTCCCGGGGCCAGCTCGTCGGGGTGGACCTGGCCTCCGGTCCGTCCGTGGACGCGATCTCCACCGCGGTCGGCCGCGGCCTCGGCCTGGCGGACGACGGACAGCCCCTCGGCGTCCTCGACCGCGGTTTCGCGGCCGCGAACCACCTGCCGCGCACCGGTACGGTCCGGATCAGTGGCGGTGCCCAGGTGCGTTACGTGGGGCAGGGGCAGAGCCCGGAGTACTTCGTGCTGCCAGGAGAACAGCCCGGCCTGATCACCCGCTCGGGCTTCGGCGTCCTGTACACCTCGCTGCCGACCGCGCAGTCCCTCACCGGGCAGCCGGGCGCGGTCAACGACCTGGTCCTCACCGTCCGTCCCGGCGCCGATATCGCCGCGTTGCGACGGCAGCTCACCGACGCGGTCGCGACCCAGCTGCCCGGGGTGAGCGCGACCGTCACCGACCGCGCGGACATCCGGTCCCGACAGATCCTGTACGACTCGATCGACAGCAACCAGGCGCTGTTCGACGCGCTGGCGCTCATCGTCCTGATCGGCGCGATGTTCGCCGCGTTCAACCTGGTCGGACGGGTCGTGGACGCGCAGCGCCGGGAGATCGGCATCGGGATGGCGCTGGGGGTGCCGTCCCGGCTGCTGGCGCTGCGCCCGCTGCTGCTGGGGCTGCAGATCGGCGTGCTGGGTGTGCTCGTCGGCATCGGCACGGGGTTGGCGATCGCGGCCGCGATGGCGTCGCTGCTGCGCCGAGACTGGCCGCTGCCGGTCTGGGAGACCGACTTCCAGACCGGCCTGTTCGCCCGCGCGGCCCTGATCGGGCTGCTGCTGCCGATGGTGGCGGCGGTGATGCCGGTCTGGCGGGCGCTGCGGGTCGTGCCGGTCCAGGCGATCCGGGTGACGGCGGTCGCCGGCAGCGCTCCGCGCTTCACCGGTCGATGGCGACGGCGCGGACGCGCGTCGCGGCGTGCGCACGAGGGTGGGCCTGGGCGCGAGAGCGGCAGCGTTGCCGGGCGAGAACGCGGCGGTGGACCTGGGCGTGTGGGCCGGGTGCTGCCTGGTGGAAGCCTGACGCGGATGCCGGCGCGCAACCTGGGCCGGGCACCGCGCCGGACGCTGCTGACCGCGCTCGGAATCGCCGCCGCCGTCGTCGCGCTGGTGGTGTTCACCGGTCAGCTCGACACCTTCACCCGGACCACGAACGCCGCGGAGGCAGACCTGACCTCGCGGACACCGAACCGGCTACAGGTGGTCCTGCCCAATGTTCAGTCGGTGACGTCACCGACGGTGCGGGCCATCCGCGACTCCCCGGCCACCGCCGCGGCCGAGACCGCCCTCGCCCTGCCCGCCACCATCCTGGACCGACCGGGTGGATCGGGTACGTCTCCGCACGCACCGATCAACGTGCTGACGTACATCCTCGACGTCCACTCCGCCATGTGGGCGCCGCGGGTGCGCGAGGGGAGCGCGACCGGGGGTCTGCTGCTGGCCGCCAAGGCGACCCATGACCTGGGCGTGCGGGTGGGTGACCACGTCGTGCTGCGGCATCCGCAGCGGGCCGGCGCCGCCTACCGGACGGTCGACACGCCGATCCGGGTCGCCGGGATCCACTCCTTCGCGGTCCGCTCGGTGGCGTTCCTCGACGCCGCGGACGCCGCCTCCTTCGGCCTGGGCGGGCTGACCAACGCCCTCACCGTCCGCCCGGCGCCCGGCTACGGCCAGGTCGACGCGATCCGGACGCTCGCCGCGATCCCCGGCGTCGGATCGGTCGCGCCGGCGACGGCGACCATCGAGGAGATCCGCTCACTGCTGGCCACCTTCGTCGGGATCCTGCGGGTCGCCGAGGTGACGGTGCTGCTGCTTGCCCTGCTGATCGGCTACAACGCGGTGAGCATCACGCTGGACGAACGGCGCCGCGAGCAGGCGACCATGCTCGCCTTCGGCCTCCCGCCCTGGCGGGTCCTGGCCCTGTCTGTCGTCGAGAGCGCGCTCATCGGCCTGCTGGGGACGGCGCTCGGCCTGGTCGCCGGCTACTGGGCGCTGCGCTGGAGCGTCGAGGTGCTCCTCGCCGACGCCGTGCCCGACCTCGGCGTCCGGGCGGTGCTGTCCGCGCCGACGCTGGTGGCGACGGTGGTGCTGGGCGTGGGTGCCGTCGCCGTCGCGCCGCTGCTGAGCGCCCGGCGGGTGCGCCGGATGAACGTGCCGGCGACTCTGCGCGTGGTCGAGTGATCCCATCCGGGCAGTCCTGTGTTCGAGACCGGTTGCCGCGCTCCCGGTGTGCAAGGGTCAGTGCGGATGGTCCCTGCGGTCGGGGCGCAGAACCAGCTCTACCCCGAGCAGCTCGATCCTGGGGCGTCCGCTGCCGGGCGCCTCGGGGTGGGAAATACCGGCTCCGGTCAGGCCGGTGATGGGCGGGCCGCTGTCGAGGATGGCGACGTCGCAGGTGGCGTGGACGCCGTTGACGCCGCGGGCATGCACCACCCCGCGGGCCGGGCCGCGGAGCAGTCCGGGGCGGTGGATCCGGCACTCCTTCACCCCGACCGGGATCGCGCCGCCGAGGGCGAGCCAGGCCCACAGGCCGGCGAGCTGCATACCGCCGTCGAGTGCGGCGACGTCGAAATACCAGTCGCAGCCGCCCCAGGCCAGCTCGTCCACGCCGATGACCGTCCCCTCGGCGCCGTCGGCGGCCATTCCCCGCAGCCAGCTGATCGCGCGGAACCGCGGGCCGTGGAACAACGCGCCGACACCGTAGATCCGCTCCCGGTACTTCGCCGACTCCTCGGGCTGCTCGACCAGTCCGGACGGCGTCGGCCAGTCGGCCGCCGCCTGCGGGCGGGCGTCGTTCAGGCAGAGCCGGGCGCTGTAGTGCGGGACGCCGTCGGCGCCGTCGAGCCGCAGCCGCAGATTGACCGGTGCGCTGGTCGCCCGCGGCTCGGCCATGCCGCTGACCAGGAAGCGATGGCCCTTCCCGGCCAGCTCGGGCAGCGCGATCTTGCGCAGGACGCGCAGGTCCCGCAGCACCAGCCCGCGCGCACCGTCGGCCGGTGTGCCGTCGGCCGGTGTGCCGTCGGCCGGTGCGTCGCCGGCCTGTGCGTCGCCGGCGGGTTCGGCGTCGAGGTGGGACGCCGCTCCGCGGGCGAGCCAGTCAAGTGCCATGGCGAGTGGAAGCACCGCCGTCCCCGCCGGACTGTGGTCCATGAGCCATGGCTGGCTGCCGACCCGCACGGACACCTCGCCGAGTGGGTGGGCGTCGGAGGCGGACACCCGTCCAGCCGCACCCACTCCACGCGACCGACCAGCGCCCCGCGTCGAGTTCGACCCGGTGGACCGGTCCGACTCCGGCGCCGCGGCGGCCCCGCGGGACAGCTCTGCTCCCGGTCCGGCGATCAGCACCCGCACGGATGAGGGCGCGCGGTCCTGGGCGGCGGGGATGTCCGCCAGCTCGCGGGCGAACGCCGCCGCGCCAGGACGCAGCGGGATAGGTGTGATGCCGCGTTGCTCGAAGATCTCGGCGAGCAGCGGACCGACCATCCCGCCGGCCCACGGCCCCCACGCGATCGAGCGGACGAGACAGTCCGGATGGGCCGTCTGGTAGGCGGAGGCGACCTGGTCGAGGGTGGCGTTGGCCATCGCGTAGTCGCTCTGCCCGGCGTTGCCGAACCAGCCGGCGATCGAGGTGAACAGGCACAGCAGCCGCGGCGGGTGATCCGCGAGCGCGTCGAGTACGCAGCGCAGGCCACGCACCTTCGTGTCGAAGACGCGGTCGAAGCCGTCGTCGGTCTTGTCCGCGATCAGCTTGTCGGCGAGCGCGCCCGCGCCGTGCACGACGCCCGTGACCGGCCCCCACTCGCGGCGCACGTCGTCCACCACCGACCGGACCGCCGCGGCGTCACGGACGTCGACCGGAACATAACGGGCGGGTGCGCCGAGATCCGCCAGCGCGGCGAGGGTCGCCCGCACCTCGCGGACCGCGAGGATCTCCCGGGCCTGCCGGCGCAGCCGTGCGGGCCCACCACCGGCGTTCCGGGAGGTGGCGAGCAGCCGGACGAGCGCCGCCTCGTCCGTGGCGTCGGCGAGCCCGGGCGGTTCGTCCACCAGCCGTGTCCGGCCCAGCAGCACCAGCTTCGGCCGATAGCGGCGGGCCAGCTCGGTGACCGCGGCCGCGGTCACCCCACGCCCACCTCCGGTGACGACGAGCACCGACTCCGGACCGAGCACCGACGCCGGGATTCCGGCGCCGCCTGGCATACCCGCCAGCCTGGCCCCGGGAGCCGCCTTCGCCTCGGCGTCCGCTGGCCGTGGCGCCGGGTCGACCCGGGGGACGAACCGGGTTCCGTCGGCACGCAGGGCGACGACGGTGGCCGCGCCGCCGTGACACAGCTCCGCGGCGATGGCGGCGGCGAGCTGGGTCGGTCCGCGGCGCGCCCGTTCGCAGTCGATCGCCTTCACCGTGGCGGTGGGCCACTCCGCGGCCGCCGTGGCGGCCAGCGCGGTGAAGCCACCCAGCCAGGCGCGATCGCCCTGCCGGCCGTCGAGTCCCAGACCGCCCCCGGTGTCCTGGACGGTGACGAACAGCCGCGGGCCGGTCTCCGCCACCGCGCGGGCCCAGCGGAACCCGTCCCGCTGCCGGTCGAGCATGGCGTCGACCGATGCGACCTCGGCAAGGCCGCCGAGCAGGACGAACGCCGACGCCGCTCTGGCATCGGTACCCGCGTCGGCGCCCGGACCTGGAGCGGGCGCCTGAGGGGAATCGGCCGGGGCCACCTCGGCCGCGACGCCGTACCGGGCCAGTTCGTCCACCAGGGACCGGCCGATTCCGGTGCCGCCGTCAACGATGGTCAGGCGGCCGTCGTGCAGCCCCGGCATGGCCAGGCCGGGTGCCGTCGCGGCCACGAGCGCCGGGACGAACCGGGTCAGCGACGGCCCGCCGTCACCGTCACCGGTCCCGTCACCGTCGAGGTCGTCGACGGATCGGGACTCACCGGGCGGGGGCGTGTCGGGACGGGTGTCGAGGCCGCCTCGAAAGGGGGCACCACCCGCCGTCCCGGGTCCGGTGGCCGTGTCGGCGGCATGGCCCGTGCCGACAGCGTCGTCCGTGCCGGTGGCCTCACCGCCGGCCTGCTCAAGGCGTCGGCGGACGAGGCTCACGACCTCACCGAGGGTCCGCATGGCGGCCAGGTCCGCGATGCCGTCGGCCTCGTTGACCTCCACCGCCGTGTCACCCACCTGCTGGCGCAGCGCGGAGAGGATCTCCACCTTCTTCAGCGAGTCGATGCCGAGATCACCTTCGAGTTCCATGTCGGCCGTCAGCACCTCCCGCGGGTAGCCGGTGCGTTCCGCCACGACGGCGAGCAGCAGGTCCTCGATGTCGAGCGCGGTGGCCGGTGACGCCGTGGCAGATGCGGCGGGCGGGGTTGGCGCTGGGGCCGGCGCACTGGACGCCGATGCTGATGGCGGCCCGGCGAGCGGTTCCGCCGCTCCGGTGGCAATCACTGGCGGTGCCGACTCCGGCGCTGGTGCGGCCTCCGGCGCGCGGGGAGCCTCTGCCGCGCGGGGAGCCTCTGCCGCGAGGGGAGCCTCCGCCGCGAGGGGAGTGGTGCGGGCGGGCGATGGTTCGCTCACGGCCGGCGCGGCTCGGGCGACCAGAGGCTCCGGGTACTGGGCGGTGTCCTCGGGGGGCAGCCCCGCCAGTCCCGACACGGCCGCGCCGGAGATCCGCAGGAACTCCAGGTGCGCCTCGGTCAGAAGCTGTTGGAAGGCGACATGTGCCTCGGCCGTCTGCCGGTGGGTGGCCGCGAGCGCGGGCGTCCAGCCGGTGGGGGCGCCAGGCGCGGTGGGCGCCGGTCGCAGCACCTCACCGGACGCGACCGGGGAGGCCAGGACCTCCGCCGCGGGCGGCGGCATCGCCTCGGCCGGGCCGGCGACCGGGCCTTCGGGCGGGACGTCCGCCGGGGCCTGCCGGTCCGCGGGGGTGGGCGCCGGGCGGGTCTCGTGAGCGACGGGCTGGTCGTGCGGTTGCGTGTTCGAGCGGCCCGTGGCCTGGCCGTTGGAGTGGCCGTTGGACTGTCCGTTGGCGGAGCCGGGGTCGGTCCAGACGTAGCCGTTCGGCGACGGGGCCGGGGACGTGTCGTAGGCGGACGGTCCCTCGAGAAGCTCGGGTGTCGGGTAGAAGCGGCCGTAGTTCGATCCGTCGATGTGCACGCTCATCACCGGCTTTCGCTCCTTGGCCGCCGGCTGGGCGGTCCAGAGACGGCTGAGGTCGACCGGGACCCCCCGGACGGCGAGTCGTCCGAGTGCCGAGGTCAGGATCGCGTCGCCGTCCTGGCCGTGGCGGTCCAGGCTGACGGCGAGATGGTCACGTCCGCCGAGGATCTGGTCGACCAGCCCGGTCAGCGCGCCACCGGGACCGACCTCGACGAAGGTCCGCACCCCGTCGGCGTACAGGCGCTCGACCTGGTCCATGAACCGCACCGGGGCGGTGAGCTCGTCGACGATGCGCTCCCGGATGGCGTCCGGATCGGTGGGATAGGGCCGGCCGTCCGCGCCGGCGTGGACCGTGAGGCGCGGCGGGCGGATCTCGAGACCGGCGAGGAACTGGCGCAGCGGTTCCTGCGCCCGGGCCACGAGCGGGCAGTGGAAGCCGGTGGAGGTCCGCAGCCACCGGGAGGTGATGCCGGCGGCGGCGAGCCGGTCGCGCGCACCCGACAGCCCGTCGGGGGTTCCCGACAGGACGACCTGGTTCGGCGCGTTCAGGTTCGTCACCCACACCTCGCGGTCCGCCCCGCCGTCGGCCTGCTCGCCGAGCGCGGCGTGGACCTGGGCGCCGCCGGCGGCGACGGCGAGCATCCGCCCGGGGCTGGCGTCGGCGGCGTCCCGGACGAGTTCGCCGCGGCGGCGGGCCAGGGTGACGAGATCCTCGGGGCTGATGCTGCCCGCGGCGCACAGGGCGGTCAGTTCGCCAAAACTGTGCCCGGCGACCGCGCGGGGGCGGACCCCGAGGTCGTCGAGAATCGCCAGCAGGGCCAGGGAGTGCACGGCGAGCGCGGGCTGCGCCCAGGCGGACTCGATCAGCGTCTCCTGCTGGGCGTTCCGGCCCGCTTCGGTGAACGTCGGCGGGGGGAACACCGTCGCGTGGATGCTGCGCGCGTCCCGACCCGCGCCGAAGGTCCGGCGGCCAAGCCGGTCCCACACCCGCTGGGCGGCCGGATGGCGCAGCGCCACGCCGTCGCCCATGCCGACGTACTGGCTGCCCTGGCCGGGAAACAGGAACGCGGGGGACGCGTCGGCGGTGGGCGTCCGCGGGTCGTCGACCTGGTAATGGACGCCGACCGGGTTGGTGAACGAGGTGTCGGGGCGGCGGGCGACGAGGTTCGCGGCCTGGTCGAGCCGGGCGGCGAGCTGCTCCGGGGTGGCGGCGGCGACGGCCAGCCGGGCGGGCCGGGACGGGTCGTAGTCCCGCTGGCTGGCCCTGGCCAGGGCGGCGACCTGGCCCGAGTGCGCGGACCTGTCCGGGCCGCGGGCGGTGTCGATAGCCCGCAGCGCGGCGAGGACCTGCTCGCCGTTGTCGCCGCTGAACAGCAGCAGCTCGCAGCCGGGAGCCCGAGGCCGATCCACCGCCGTCCCACCGCCGGAGATCGTGCGTGACGGCGAGCGCGGCGGTTCGGGGGCCTCCTCCAGCGCGATGTGGAAGTTGATGCCGCCGAAGCCGAAGCTGGACACGGAGCCGCGCCGCGGATGGTCCGCGGGCTCGGCCCACGGCCGTCCGACGGTGTTCAGGTAGAAGGGGCTGGTGTCGAGCTCGAGGTCCGGGTTCGGCGCCACGACCTTGATCGTCGGCGGCAGGGTGCGATGGTGCAGCGCGAGGACGGTCTTGAGTAGCCCGGCGGCGCCGGCCGCGGACTTGGTGTGGCCGATCTGGGACTTCACCGAGCCCAGCGCGCACCACTGGGCGTCGTCCCGGCTGGCCTCGCCGAACACCTCGGCGAGGGCCCTGAACTCGGTGCGGTCGCCGACGACGGTGCCGGTGCCGTGCGCCTCCACCAAATCGACGGTCCGTGGGCTGTAGCCGGCGTCGTCATAGGCCGCGTGCAGCGAGCGGATCTGGCCGCCGGGCGTCGGCGCGTAGATCGCGGAACCCTGGCCGTCCGAGGATGTACCGACGCCGCGGATCACCGCGTAGATCCGGTCGTGGTCGCGCTGGGCGTCGGCCAGCCGCCTGAGCGCGACCATGGCGACTCCCTCGCCGAGCAGGGTGCCGTCGGCGTCGGCGGCGAACGGCCGGCAGTCCTGGCTGCGCGACAGCGCCGGGGTCCGGCAGAAACTGACGAACGTGCACGGGTTGTTCAGCGCGTCCACTCCGCCGGCGATGATCATGTCGGCGCGGCCGAGAGCGAGTTCGTTGACAGCGGCGGAGACGGCGGCGAGCGAGCTGGCGCAGGCCGCGTCCACCGTGTAGTTCACCCCGTGCAGGTCGAGGCGGTTGGCGATCCGCCCGGCGACGATGTTCCCCAGCCCGCCCGGCAGGGTGGCCTCCTGCCAGCGCGGATAGTCCTTCATCAGGTGCTCGCAGATGCGGTCCGCGTCCCGGTGGGCGAACCCGAGGTCGCGCAGCGCGCGGTACCACATCGGCCGGCCGAGCCGGACGTAGATCTCGCTGAGCAGCTCGAGGTTGCCGCTGCCGAGGATGACGCCGAAGCGGTCGCGGGGGGCGTCGTCGTAGCGCTCGCCGAGCGCGTCGCGCAGTGTCTGGTCGGCGACCTTCAGGGCGAACAGCTGCGCGGTGTCGGTGGAGGGCAGGTCGCGCGGCGGGATGCCGAACTCGGTCGGATCGAAGTCGATCACGGGCAGGAACGACCCGCGGCGCACGTAGGTCTTGTCCAGCAGGCTGGGATCCGGGTCGTAGTAGTCCTCGGGCAGCCAGTGCGAGCGGGGGACGTCGGTGATCAGGTCCTCACCGCGCAGGATCGAGTTCCAGAACCCGTGGGCGGTGTCGGAGCCGGGCATGATCGCGCCGAGGCCGACGACCGCGATCGGCGGCTGGGAACCGGCGTGCGGGGCCGGCGCGCCGGCGGCGGTCGTTGTGAGGTCGCTGGTCGCCATCTCTGCGCTCCTCTCCTGGCCGGCGCACCGCCGGCGGAATGTCCAGTCAGTCGGGAACCGGCGCGAGGCGGCGCGGCGGGAACCGCGACGCGGCGATCGGCAGTCCGTGGCTGCGCAGCTGCTGGACGCGGGCGGCCACCGCGGCGCCCTCCAGAAGGTTCAGCGCGATCTGGACGACGCCTCGGTGGGCGGGATCGGCCAGGAAACTGCCGGCGACCCAGCGGTTGAACGCACCCATCGCCGGCCCGCACCAGATCTGGTAGTCGGTGCGCCGGGCGCTGTCGCCCGCGAGGGCCCACCGCCCGGAGTTGCCCAGGTACCAGCGGAACAGCAGCGCCATCCGGTGCTTCGGGTTCTCGTCCGCCCGCCGCACCTGGGCCGGGTCGCGCGCCTGCCAGTACTCGGTGGCCCGCCGCCAGACCTCCGCCAGCGGCATCCCGAAGACGTCCCGCTCCAGGCGCGTCCGTGCCGCCTCGGGAATCTGTTCGACCGAGTCGTGGCGCCGGTAGGCCTCGTACAGCAGGCCCGCGCGGCTCGCGAACATCGTGCCCCGGCGCAGCACCTGCACCTTCGCGCCCAGCTCGAACATGTCCGCCGCGGGCGCCATCGCCACGTCGGCGAGGTCGGCTCCGGCCAGCATCTCCTTCGCCGCCCACGACTGCCCGGACTCGACGCTGACCTGGTTCACCGAACCGGTGAGCACGTACGCGGCACCGAGCGCGAACGCCCCGGCGACGCCCTGCGGGGTACCGAGACCGCCGGCAGCGCCGATCCGGATCCGGCTTCGGCCCGTCAGCCCGTACCGCTCGACCACCGCGTCCCGGGCGGCCTGCACCGCCGGCAGCAGCACCGCGAGCGGGCGGCCGTCGGTGTGCCCCGCGCTGTCCGCCTCGACGGTGATGTCCTCGGCGACCGGCAGACCGGCGGCGAGCTCGGCCTCGTCCGCGGTGAGCTGGCCGTGCTCGACCAGGGCCCGCAGGATCGGTGCCGGCGGCGGTGACATGAACAGCTCGGCCACCTCCGGCCGGGATATCTTCGCGAACACCCTGGTTCGGCGGATGATCCGGCCGTCGGGCGCCCGCCGCAGGCCGGACGCGGCGCAGCGCACCACCGCCGGGGTGAGCGTCATGAACGCCGACGCCGACACGCACGGGACGCCGTGGCGCAGCAGAAGCTCGGCGGTCCCGTTCTCCAGGCGCGCGTCGCCCGGCGAGTGCAGCAGGTTGATCCCCCAGTTCGGCATGCCCGCGAGGTCGCGGGACAGCACGGCGGCGGCCTGCTCGATGCGGGCCGGGGGCAGCCCACCGGAGCCGAAGAAGGCGAGCATCCTTGCCCGGGCCATCGCCGTCACCAGCTCGGTGCTGGCGATCCCGGTGGCCATCTCGCCGGCGATGTAGGGGAAGCGAACCCCGTGGGCCGCGCCGAGCGCACATCAAACACCCCCAACCCGGATGTCGGGTTGGGGGTTTTCTGTATGGCGCTGGTCACGCTGCTGACGATGGGCAGGTTGTGGTCGTCGATGTTGACCATGCAGGTGATGCTGTTCGC
>Ga0207710_10000766_pt1 | contig 17552 bp, 10 predicted proteins | sample KBSS24metaG_FD_184400 | JGI IMG/M metagenome (GOLD analysis project Ga0207710, IMG submission 184400) | Switchgrass rhizosphere microbial communities from Kellogg Biological Station, Michigan, USA - KBS S2-4 metaG (SPAdes) (version 2) | ecosystem: Host-associated > Plants > Roots > Rhizosphere...
ACCTACGTATTTGCCGCTAGTCCTGACCAGACTCTCATTTCATCTACCTCGAATTCGCCTGTCGGACCAGATCTAGGCGTCCTGATTACGCTATGGGTGGAAGTCAAACAACGCTCTCGCAACAACGTCAACCATCATGACCTCGGGGGAACGATCTTTCGCTCCTCGCTAGAATATGTAACGAAGATCATCTTTGTCTCGAATAGAAATTTCACCAAGCCATTCAGGGAAAACTTGGCTCGTTACGCCCTGAAAAATGGAATGCAGTTTGCTTTAATAGATGGTGAAAGCTTAATCAAGATCGCCGAGGAACTCTCGAAAAAGAAGGCACGTGTACTGTCAGATGATGCTCGGCCCGTATTTGAATGCTCAATAAGCACCGGACTTCACTTTGCTTTAGACCCACTTCTACGCTATTCCGACATTTCAACCTCACGAATAGAGCGCGCCATCGGCGAACCTATATTCATCGTTGCCGACTGTAAGATCGATGCTTTCAACAAGCCTTCTCCGAATCTGCGGCTTGAGCTGCGCTATCTCGAATCCATACCTCTGACCATCACGCCCCGCTCGGGTAACATTCAGTATGCCGTCGGCGCGGGAGATCGTTTCCGCGCAGAGTTCATTATCTTCCCCCAGCATTCCTGCGAACTTTTCCTGGACCGTTTCGAACTTCAAATCTTTGACGAAAATGGTCATGACATCGATTGCAAGATCAACAAAAACCACGAGATTTGTTCTGTCCGTGGAACGATACTGCCCGCTTGGATTCCCCCCTCGAGAGGGGAATCACACAACAAGTTGAGTGCGCTAATCGAGAATTGGGTAGAGACAGGTGGTAATAAAGCTGCTGATGTTCTTGCTATCGCCGGAGCCGGGAAGTCACATCTTGTCAGAGAGAGCAGACCATTATGGCTGAAGCTGGGGGTATTCGAGATTTTTCTGGATGGCGGCACTGAGCAAAGGGCCAATACAGCAGCACTCGCACTTCTCGGCCAACTCTTTCCGATCCCCATGGATGAAGTGACCGACGAGCTTTCAAGTATTCTGGCGGAGTGGCTGACTCGCACAGGGATACCGAAGAAATCAGCGATCGCTCTTGCCCGATCTGTTTGTAAGCCATCGAAGTATGGTGAACTTCCTTTCAGCGATGAGCAGCTAGGTCACTTTCTGTCGTTGGTTTTGGCGAAGCGTTCTGAGCATCGCCCCATCATTCTTGTTTTTGAAGACCTTCATAAGTGCTATCCGTCATTAATCGCCCTGCTGAGGTCAATTCGACAGGCTCTCGTGCGAATTGGGCGGGGCAAGGTTCTCACCCTCTTTACCACAAGAGAAGATTCAGTATGGAACGATGAAGCCGTGCGCGATGACTGGCGGGCAAAAATGGAGATCATGCGCATGGGAAGTGACGCCATACAATTTCGGCTCGGAGGGTTCGTCAGAAATGAGGCGCTGGCGCTCGTTAAAGGAGCTATCCCTGCCATTGAAGAGCACTACGCAGAGGCCATCATTGATCAGGTCGGAACGACTCCATTTGGCATTCGCGAGGCTCTGGGCTTGCTCCTCGAACGTAGGGCACTTGAGGCTGGTGAGCAGAACGGCGTCTGGAAACTCATTAACCCGGACGTGCTGACAAAGTCACTCGACAATCAGGAACTCCAACAAGCCACGCATTACAGACTAAAAGGGCTTCGTGAAAGGCATCCGAAATGGCTTGCTGATTTTTTGGATAGCGGGGCTTGTTTGGGACAGTCATTCGATTTACAAGTCTGCTCCAGGAGCGCTGGAAAACCAAAGCAGGCAGAACTGGAAAAAGCGTTGACCGAATGCCGGCTGCTTGAGGTTCTACGCTTTTCGCTTTTCTCTTACTCGCAGCTCCAGTTTGATCATGACCTGATTCGTCTCGTGCTTTTGCAAGATATGGGTCCTTTTCGCCAGCGACGTCTCGCCGGAAGTCTTTTCAAGTCATTGAAGGATCAGGAAAGCCCAAATCTTTTAAGCTCGCTTGCATATCAGGCCGGTTTGGGAGACGAGTGCTGGTCTTATGCCATCAGGCAAGCGGACGTGGCAAGCAAGGCCATGCGTCACATGGAAGCAGTGCACGCCCTTGGACTCGCGCTCACGGTCACAGACCATAACGCAGTCACGAAGATTTTTGATGTGCAACGTGGACGCTACCGTCCGTCCTTTGATGAAGCGATAGCCGTTGCCGAACCTTGCACCCGTTCAAACTTGGATCGTGAGAAGAGAGAGCGTGAAACGGCCGACTTACTCTTGCAGTACGTTGAGCACCTGGTAGCTGTAGGCAGCGCCGGAACTCCCTCTGTTGACAAAGCTCTGACTGAAGGAGAGATGCTCGCACTAAGGCTTCAGGACAAAACTTTACGTGCAACGCTCAAGATGTATCACGGGCGACAAGAGTTCAATAGAGACCGGCCTGTCGACTCTTTGAGACTTCATCAGGAAGCAGAAAGCATATTTACTACTGTGGAACCAACAAAGGAGGTCAGTCGCCTCCGGGTCAATAATTTGGTCCGGATGGCAATAGCTCTTCGTTCGGATGGTCAGCTTGAAGAGTCCCGAAGAATGTTGATTAAAGCAATGAGAGAAAGGCAGGGTAGAAACTGGTCGTTTGCAATACAAGCTCGGGCCAATTTTGGAGCAACGTTCTTTTACATCGACTGGGACAAGACGAGACATCATTGGCAGCGCGCTGTTCAGATAGCCGAGCGCCACAATCTCGTAGATCGATACGTGCATGGTCTGATCGACGTCGCTTTCCTCGACCTGCTCGAAGAACAAATGATGGCAGCCAAACAGGCTCTTGAGAAGGCTCTTGCGCTAAGCCGTGATTACGGCTTGGAAAACTCAGAGCTGCGATGTCTCTTGAATCTAGGGTGTTTCGCTATGATGAACGGCGATCCAGTTCAGGGGCTAGAGCTGCTGCGCGAAGCCGATCGACTAGGTTTTCGGCACACGATAGGGCGGCGGCTCTGGCGAGTTCGCGCTAACATGGCAACTGCATATTTTATCCTCGGTGATATCGACCGGAGCCTGGCGACCGATCAGATTACGTTGAACTCAATGCCTTCGCTCGGAGGAGAATCCTCGCTGCTCGATGCAAAGCGTTTCTTTGCTGGAACACGAATCGTATTGGCTTTAGGTAACATTGCGTTAAGAGCGGAAGCGTCGGACACCCATTCGAAGCTCCTGCGAACTCTTCCAACTGCAATACAAGAATGTGCGCGAGAGTTGGCCCAAGCTGTTCTTAAAGGGCAACTTGAGAATCTTCCAGGTATGCGTGGCCGACATTGCAAGAGTCTTAGCAGTCACAGGTTCTTTATCATCACTGAATGATTTCTTTATTCAGTAACGCAAGCCCCATGTTCCTCATGAAACGCTGTGCGACTTGCATTTCTTCGCGATCACCAACTGAAAAGCGTTGCAACGTAAAAAATATCACCTCGGCAACTACCCAGCAGACACAAAGGTAACGCTCTCGGCGTGAACTAAGCAGTCTGCAAAGTCGATCGCAAAAATCCGATGCGTTACTATCAATGCGCCCTCGAATACCGGTGATTACAAACCAGAGTGAGAGATCGAGTGGGCCGACCACATACCTCGAGTGCTCAAAGTCAGCAAGCAGTATTTGCCCTGAAGCATCAGTTAAGAGATGTTCCGGCTTTGGATCGGCGTGAGCCAGGGCGGGTCTTTCAATAATAATATCTTCTGTCTCAAGCAGTAGGTCGATGAGTTGCGTGGAACGAACTCTGAACTCTTCGGGTATGGGCCAGCTTCTTATATTCAATAATTGCCGAAACCGCAAAAGCTCAACCTGGGGATGAGTGCGACACAAGACCAGCCGACCTCCGGTCATGCGTGCGTTCAGTTGTGCAGAGGCGCGGTCGAAACTTGCTAAGTGCAAATTGTCCCGAGTCTCTGCAAAAGAGTTTAGCGCGCTCAAGTATTCGTCCACTTCTAAACAATCCGGCAGAATCTTATGCCTCTGGCACCGACTTATTACCAGGTGAATGAGCGAGTCCAGATCTTCGATTGGAGATGTGTTCAACTGCTGCATCCATTCACTCACAATCAACGGCTCAGCAGTCTCTTCAAAGTAGCAAGTAGCCGGGGTGACCGGATTATCTTTGTTATAGAGGACCCGGTTGTAGCTGATGCTGCAACCCCTTTCCATGGAAAATGAAGGAGAGTGAGGCAGGAGCGAAGCTTGCAGCGAGGCCCTTTGTGTGAAGAATTTGGCGACGAACCGAGTCTCACCACTCGCAATTTCAAAAACAGGATGCTTACCGAAACTCACGGGTGTCACCGAAATATGCTCATCTTTAAGGACAGTCTTCAGTCTTGAAAGCCTGTCCGCCGTAAGAAGCTGTGCGCGCGGAAGAGATTGTTGTGTCCAGGAAACATGGTTTGTATCTGGAAGAAAGGAAGACTCATAGACCTTTGTAATTTGCGCCAAGGTGACATGGCTCGAGAAAAGTGTCTCCGCCCTCCGCCTGGCGCTCTCACAATGTAAATTGCGCTGCTGAGGGTTTCGTAAATAACCACAAAGCGTCGCTGCCAGACCTAAAACATCATCAGGTTCGAAAAGTGCTCCTGATTCTTCTCGCACAATATCCTGCAGTCCTCCTGTCTTGGCTGCGATCACCGGGCAGCCGGACATCATTGCTTCAACAGCAACTATCCCGAATTCCTCACGGTATGAAGGTATGACCGTTACTGAAGCTCGACTGTAGAGTTCGCTAAGGGCAAGATTCTCTACTCTCCCCCAGAGGAGGATGCGGCCTTCCTCATGCAGAGTCCTAAGGCAACGAATCCGTTTGATCATCTGTGCGACAGCGTTGACTTCTCGCGGACTTCCCCCGGCAACCCATAGAGCAAAACGGGGCAGTTCAGCGAGTGTCGTCAGTATTTCCACTGCCTCGAACAGTAGTCCCAGTCCCTTTCGCAAATCCGAAGGTCTGCCTACGAACAAAATCACATTCTGATTGAGGTCGCGGATAGAAAACATGAGGGTCAACTCCGTATGGGATGATAAGAGTCTTTGAGAGATTCACATCTGGATATAATCGCTGCAGATCTGAGCGTTCGGATGGACAGACCGTAAGAACTGCATCAGCGGAGTTGAAGACACGAATCTCACACTCATCGCGAAGAGCCGTGCTCGCAGTCCTCGGCTCCGCCTTTTCCCGCTTAAGCCGCCCCAGTGATAAGACTGAATGTATATGTCGGACAGGATGGGTAACACAGAATCTACGAACAACCTCACCAGCAATCCAGTAGTGACTATGCAGCGCCGCAAACTCCAGCTTTCGTTCTTCGATGATCTTCTCGAACGCAATAGAGAGTTCGTCTAGCAATCGACCGACAAACTCCGGGGGAATTTCTTCCGCTGGCCCGACCGGTAAACGATGTATAGAGCAAAGAGGGCCTAGTTCCTCGAAAGCTGCCTTTACGGCATTATTCTGTCTAGTAAAAAAGGTGACACGATAGCCGTTCTGGACCAGAAATCGTCCCAGATCGAAGATGAAGAGGTGCCCCCCGCCAAATCGCTCATGTCCTGGCGGATCGAACGGGTCCGCTATAAAGCAAATCAATGCTATATGAGGGATTACAGGTTCATAACCCACGAGATAATTCTTAGTTATCAATATCAATTGAGGGCGAGTATCGAGAGGTGAGGCAGTGGGCTGAATTGGTTTACAAAAAACTGACCTTCTCCCGCAAAATCCTACCAAAATAAAATAGAGAAAAGCGGGCAATTTATGACAGGATGGAGCCTGACGATTGCCATGAAAAAATCGAAGTTCACTGAAGCGCAGATCGTGTTTGCGTTGCAGCAGGCTGAGACGGGGGTAGCGGTTGCGGAAGTCTGTCGCAAGCTCGGCATCAGCGAAGCCACCTTCTACAACTGGAAGAAGAAGTATAGCGGCCTGGGTCCGGTTGAGCTGCGCCGGCTGCGGCAGTTGGAAGAAGAGAACGCGCAGTTGAAACGGATCGTAGCGGACCTGACGCTGGACAAACAGATGCTGCAGGACGTGTTAAAAAAAAAGCTCTGAAAGTGCGGCAGCGCCGACAATTGGTGCATATGTTGCTAGCGGCGTATCGCGTGTCGGAGCGGCGTGCCTGCGCGACGGTATTTTTACAGCGCACGGTCTATCGCTACCTGGGCCGGCCCCGCGATGATCGCGCTGTGCGGCAACGCATCAAGGAGATCGCGGAGACGCGCGTGCGCTACGGCTTTCCGCGTATTCAGATCCTGCTACGGCGTGAGGGTTGGCGTGACAATCACAAGCGCACTTATCGCATTTACAAGGAAGAAGGGCTGAATTTAAGAAGTAAGCGACCGCGTCGCAACAAGACCGCGGCCCATCGTCAGCAGCGTCCGCTGCTGACTGGACCACATCAGTGCTGGAGCATGGATTTCGTCAGTGATCAGCTCTTTGATGGGCGCCGTTTTCGGGCCTTAACTTTAGTCGATAACTATAGTCGCGAATGTCTGGAGATCGAGGTGGGCCAGAATCTGAAAGGCATCGACGTAGTGGCGGTAATGGAACGGATCAAAGCGTTGCGCGGCGTGATACCGCAACGAATCCAATGCGACAACGGGAGCGAATTCATCTCCAAGGCGTTAGACAAGTGGGCTTATGACAACCAGGTGACGCTGGACTTCTCGCGGCCCGGAAAACCAACGGATAATCCGTTCATCGAATCATTCAATGGGAGCTTTCGCGACGAGTGCTTGAACGTCAATTGGTTCCTCTCGCTCGAGGATGCAAAAGAAAAAATCAAGTTGTTTAAGGAAGAGTATAATGGCTTCAGACCACATAGTTCCTTATCGGGTCTGACGCCGAACGACGTGGTCCAACAGCACTCTAATGGTCCAATTTTCCCTCTTTTAGGACGGTAGCGGAATTGGGGGAGGCTCATGGTCCAATTTTCCCTCTTTTAGGACGGTAGCGGAATTGGGGGAGGCTCAGGAGCTGAATTACAAAAATTCAGTTCTGCACGAACAGAGGGACAGAACACGACCGATACACAAAATGCAACTATGAGAACGATACTGGTTCGTCGGATCTTTTGACCTATATGTTCAGCTTGCGTTTGAAAGATTTTTGAACACACGTGCAATCTCCTCCATACTTCATCGTCCACTCCGAGAATCCTCATCTTTGTTAATGTTCCCAACTGTGAAAATCTGAGTTGATTATGCTTACTTCACCAGTTTGTTCATCGATTCGAATTTGAAATTTTGCGACCGTAAAAAGCTTGCCATGATGAGGGCCGTTGTCTGCGGGTTGGTCCTCTTTATCACTTAGCTTCACAAGCTCAACTCCGTCTGATCTCCTTAGCTGCAATGAGTAATGCCAACCTTCAGGCAAATGTCCACCGATCAACGGAATTCCGCCGGTGTAGCTTCTCTGGTTATAAACCTTGACAAGAACGTCATTCACACCACCTTCAAGACTGAACCTCTTTAGCGCCGTTCGGTCGTTGTTCCAACCGGCAATCTCATTACCGTTTACTAGTATGATTGCATCGTCGTCCGCGTCATTTATCTGTACCGAAGCAAAGATTGGTTCCCAAAAATAGAATTGAGCGGTTAACGAGGTGTTTTCCCATGGAGTCTGCAAGCCATCGGTATTAGATTGAACGTCCTCTCTCACTCTTCGGAAAACACTCTCTACAGGCAGTCCAGGCTTTTGAAGTGTCTTCAATAGCGATCGAGTGTAGGGCGAGTGGGTGCCGACGCCATCAGCAGCGACGCTGCCGGGATCGGTCGCAAACGCGATGAGCGTGTTTTGAGGAGCGTTCACGGGCGCGGCCAAACCAGGAATCCAATCATTCACCGAGACTTCTGCTAAGGGATTTGCACGACAAGCATCCAGAATGACGATTTTGGGAAAAGCATTCCCAACACTTCTGATCGCATCAAAAACAAGATCCAAACTAATTGTCCGCTTCGGAATGTCCGACGGTTGGGTGAATGCAGCATCCGTCGGTATTAAATAATTGACTCCGTTAATCTGCAGGCCGTGTCCTGCATAATAAAAGATAATCGGCAGATTCTTACCCTTGCCCGTATTGGCAAGACTTTGGACTGCGGTGATCATTTGTGCGTGGTTGAGGTCGATTTCTAAATCGACCTCAAAATTCAGTTTGCAAAGTGTTTTGGCGATCTCCTGCGCATCATCTTTCGGTGTCTTTAAGGGCTTGGCACCATAGGAACGATTCCCAATCACCAAGCCAATGCCACGAGTGGGTTTGCCGTTTGTCCCGCTGCAAGGCGAAGCCTCCGCATGCGAGCCCTGTGCAGCATTGGCCGCTATGAGCGTGAGGAAAAACCAAAGCAGAGAGAGCCGCGTCATGGCACTCGACTCCAATACGCGTGCAAGAAGTCACCCCAACGCTCCTTTTGGACGAACTCTACCGGGAAGAGTGTGTTGTTCTTCTCGTAGCCACCTTCATTAAAGGGGTCACCAACATATTCATGTTGTGAGTCTGGGAAATATATGGCGATACCGTTCGAGCCGTAAGACCCAAGCCTGTCCGCTCCCGCATAATTTGCAATTACGCCGGTAGAGATCTGATTGAGCGTCATATCGATTTGGCTTCGAATTGCGTTATCTGAGGTGCGACTCTTTAGCTGTTTTAAGAATTGAGCTAAATCAACGTGGTAAAAGTTGTATCCAGGTGCATAAACAGAACTCGCTGCTCGTGCTTCGATTACCGACTGCACCTGACTGTCAAGCTTCGCGGCCAACAAATCTGCAAGCGTGGACAGCGAGGCAGCGAGCGGCTGCGCCTGGGCTAGATCAAACGCAGCCATGGTCGTCGCAGGATCGCCGGTGTTCGGGTCAGTGTAAAATCTTTGATAAGACTGGACCGTCGCTTTCGCGAGGGACGAGGCATCCTGAGTCGGATTCGCTACGATCATCGAGAGCCAATCATCGTACTTCCAGCCCAAGCCAGGTTCGAGTTCTTCACTACCTACCAGATAGCGAGCGACGTCGTGAAAGGCATACGCGGTTTCTACCATAGACATAAGACAAGCGTCGAAGCCAATCACATCCAGTTTCTTTCCGGCAAGGGAGGTTTTTAGCGAATCCTCCATTTCTCGGTTGTAAAGAACGTCATTGTTAGTTTCGTCATTTGAAGCTGAACGATAGGGCGAACCAGGGGCACTGCGGAACGGAGCGGTTTCCCCGTTCAATCCTGCGACGCCAGACGCGTTTCTCAGAAGTACAGATGAACTACGCAGTGAGGCTAAATCCTCATTCAGACCAATAGTGCGAGATTTTGTTAGAGCCCTGCCTCTCTTTAGGAGATCGGATAGAAACAGGCGCCATCCTTGACCATGATCCCAGATAACCAGCATGTAGCGATTCGCCGGATATCTCGTCATCCCCCATTTCAAAAAGTCCGAGAGGACCTTGCCATCGCCCATATTGGCCTCGCCAATATCCTCTACGGCATTCGCAGGAATTGGCTCCATCCCTTGTGTTACGCGAAATCGAAGCGTTTGAGACCAGTCTGGTTGAGTGTGTGCGTACTTTTTTATCCGATCAAACTGGACGACAACATTTACCTTGTCAGTGCTCCCCACTCGGGCTAGTTGGCGGAAGTTGATTAAAGCGTCTGGTTCAAGGTTATTGTCACCGTTCATAAAGATGAGGATAGTCCACTCAGCAGATGATGTTTGGGCTGTGCCTCTGACGACCGCGTTACAATCGCCCCAGAATAGTGCGAGGAATACAAGCCCTGTAACGATTGAGGAACCTAGCCTAAGCGAGAGATTCATCGAGTTCACTCCTTCATTTCATTTTCTTGTCTCGTACATATCCACCATAAAGTGGCGACGTCCCCGCAGCGACTACCGCGCCTGAAGTGTCAAACAGCATGAACGAGATAATGCTTCCGCCGCTGAATGACAATTTTGAACCAAGAATGTTTGTGGTGGTTTTGGTGCTTCCGCCGGCAGCAATTGGTTTGACTTGAAGTAAATACGCAGAAGGAAAAGCAGTAGCGAGTTGCTCGGCAGTCGCAAAGGTATGAATAAGATTAAGTCCAGTTTGGTCATCTGGTTTGGTCAAGCCCGCAATAATCTGGCCCAAGAGTGTTTGCGTTTCCTTGACTTCAGTCTGGCGCGCAGCTAGAGCGTCGAGGTCGACTTGGTAGAGCGCCTTGCAGGCATTATCAGTTTCTGCGGTCTGCCGTTTAGCGAGATCCGCCTTTCTCTGATCAATTGTGGCCGAGAAGTCGCCTAGATCGAATTGCTTCTGATTAAGATCTCCGAAAAGTTTATAGATTTTTAGCGCAGGCGGAGGCGGGCCAAAAACATTCGGATAGTACGATGGCAGGTACACAACATCGATACTAGACGCTCTGAGCTTAGAGGCGATCATTGCGTAAATCGCGAAATCATCCAGCGTAACCTCCGCTCCGGCGATAGACGTGTCCACCTTAAATAACGCTAGTACCTGCAGAGCTGTATCAACTGCCAGCAGGGGTGGAACAAACTTACGTGGAGTAGTTGAGCAGGGCTTTGTGAGATGATCCGTTAGGAGAGGCGGCATGGTGGTCAATAGAGGTACGCGCGCGATCAGCAAGTTGGTCTGTGCCGAGAACGCCTGGTACGTCATCAGACCGTTCAACTCCTTGCTGCTAAATAGAACCACCTTGCCAGGTTTCGGTACTACCGAACCCACGGACGTAACTATCGCTGTTGTGGAATTGTCAGCGGATCGGTAGGCAAGAATCCGACCTTCAATCTCCAGTTTTTCGGCGGTAATGGTTCCTTTCGGGAGCTTGTCTGTACTTATTTCTCCTATCTTCGCTTTGTATGCATCCCTTTCCGCTTCAGCACGAGCTTTTTCAGCCTCAGCCAGCGCCTGCCGCTTTTGAGCTTCAACGACTTTAGGATCATCACTCGCCGCAGGTTCTTGTTGTCGAGCCACTGACACTAGTGACATCGGTATCAGCAAAAGAAAACCAGCCCATAAGAACCTTGACGATTGGACGCGCCAGCAATAGAGATAATTTGAATTGAAGATATTTCGCATCCTCGTTGGGAGACGTCGATCGATTTCATTGCGATGCAAAGTCATTTTTTTATCCTTCCGATCCGAAAGCGCGACGAAGTTCGAGAAGTCTGCAAACGTACGATAACCGCAGACGTCGCCTGTGAGTCACAAAGCCTACATACTTCTCGGTTTTCGATCCCGGAACGATGAGCGTTAGACATAACGGTAGTAGAGGTCCGGTGAAACTCAGAAGTGTCTTCTTCAACGGTTTTTCGTTTCAAGCGAAAGCGACCGGAATTGCGACTGGATGAACGATCCTTAATTGCCGATTGCCCAAAACCGAAAGTCGCGTTCATTGAGGAAACGCCTTCACCGCGGTGGAGAATGGTTGGATTAGCCATTCATTAAGCCTCCTGCAAAATGGAGAGCGATCAAGTACGAGCGAATGGCCGTCACATGAAGTTTGGTCGTGCCCGCTTCGCCTTTCAACCCTTTATGCAAAAAGCTTCAAAACATTTCGCGGGCTTCGGGTGAGTCAGAAGTGAAGCGATGAATGGGCAGGCTGTTTGGATGTAGACTATGTGGTGCGACCGAAATGAACGTTGCAACGCTCTCGTAATGGGCGTCAGCTGTCGTGCCGCTGAGTTGAATTCGATAGTTCATCCGGAGAAAGGAGATCAGTTTTCACATCTGGTATATTACGACAGCAAATATCGATGACTGGAGGTTTGAGGATCTTGCCGATTAACCTAACGCGCGATCCTCGTCAGCGCTTTGAGTTTTTATAAGGCGGTGAGCGTCATCACTGTTCGGCATCCAGCGCGAGCTAGTTATAGGGAAAGCTTAAGGCCCGTTGACAACTTTCAGACCCACGTTTACTCTCTAAGGCGTTTCACATACTGGTCTTTGATGCGTCCACATACCAAACGCTTCGAGTCAGTAGAACACTCGCAAACTGTTAGACCGTTCCCCAAGGTTAGTCTCTGTATATTGCCAGCGTGTTCTCGCCGCTGGCCTCTAGTTGACTGTTCTCCAATATCGCGTATAGCAGTTTCAATTTCACAACACTGCGACCCAAAAACCTCGTTTCCATGACAAACCAGTGGGATACCACTCAGGAAGGCTTCGACGGACTGCTTGGCTGGTTGGATGACAATCGCGATCAGGCTGCCAAGAAATACGAAATTATTCGACGTCGCCTGATGAAGATGTTCACGTGCCGCGGCTGTTGGGAGGCTGAAGATCTCACGGATGAGACTATAAATCGAGTGACAGAAAAAATTCCTGAAGTTGTGCCGAATTATCAAGGCGATCCGATCCTTTACTTCTACGGAGTCGCAAGAAAGGTGCATCATGAATGGCTACGACGGCAAAACAGGGTCCTACCACCTCTGCCGACCGATGTAACGGATGAGCGTGCATATGAGTGTCTCGACCGTTGCATGGAGACGGTCCCCGAGAAAAGCCGTCACCTGCTAGTACGCTACTATGAGAATGAAAAACAGGCAAAGATCGACGATCGTAAGACGCTTGCTGATGAGTTAGGTATTGGTGTCAACGCGTTGAGAATAAGAGCACATCGGATTCGACTGCTCCTTCGAGAATGCGTAAAAAACTGTATAGAGCAAGTACCCGCCATCTGAAACGTTTGCCCTAAATTCACATATGAATTAAGGGCGATCTAACCCATTCTGATTAACAATGAAACCGGATCTCGAAACGCAAAACAGGATCAGGAGCTACGTACTGGGAGAAGCTGATGAGGCTGAGCGTGAAGCGATCGAAACGATGATTCTCACCAGCGATGAACTCTTTGAAGAGTTGCTGGTGGTGGAAGATGAGGTGATTGACGCGTACGTGAACCAAAAGCTCAATCCAGAAGTAAGCTCCCGTTTCGAAAACTACTTTTTAGCCACACCTGAACGCCTTGAGCAACTTCAGTTCGCTCGCGTCTTCGATCGTTATGTATCTTCGCAAACAACCGCGTCTTTACTCAAGTCGAAGCCAGTACCTTCGTCGCAGGGCTGGTTTTACAGCCTGTATTCGTCACCAATCAGAGCTGTAGTTTTCGCGGCGCTTTTACTGGTTATTGGACTCGGCTCCTGGCAAATATTTTTTCATCAGTCCGCTGTTGATAAAGGTCTAATCGCATTGAATGCCGCCTATCGCGAGGAACGTCCCATCGAGGCACGCATTTCGAACCTTGACTATGCTCCATTCCTCACTAAACGAGCCGGCCAGGCTACAGTAAAAACAGATCAAAATGAGTTGAGCCGCGCCGAGCTAACACTGCTTGAGGCGCTCAAAAACAACCCCTCTCCCGCAGTTCATCACGGTCTGGGAAAAGTCTACCTTGCGAAAAGAGAGTTTGATAAAGCCATCGAGCACCTTGACGCCGCAATTAAAAGCGATCCAAACAACTCACAAGTTTACGCCGACCTCGGTGCAGCATGGCTGGAAAAAGGAAAGCTGGATATAGATGGCGCCGAGCCGGGAAAAGGCATCGAGGAGTTGGGTCGCGCGTTAGAAAACCTCAACAAGGCGCTTGGACTCAATTCGAACTCACTCGAACCTCTCTTTAATCGCGCGCTCTGCGAAGAACATATGAGGCTCTACGCGCAAGCAGAAAGCGACTGGCGCGAGTATCTGAAACGGGATTCCAGATCACCATGGGGCGAGGAAGCACACCGGAGACTCGAACTTCTCGAAGAGAAGAACAAAAGAGCGTCACAAACAAAAGAAGATCTCTTCAAAAATTTTTTGCAGGCGTATGAAGCTCGTAATGATGATGCGGCGTGGTCCGCACTCAGCCTCAGTCGCGGACGCACTGGCAATTTAATCGTCGAGTCGTTGCTTGATGAGTTTTTTCGCTTGTCGGCTCAAAACAGTAATGACGAGGCGCGCACGGTACTACGTAAGCTTGCCTATGCTGGTGAAATCGAGACTGTAAAGGTCGGTGATGCGTTCACGCGTGACATCGCTTACACACTGACAATAGCAAATACTCCTCAGCGAGAAGGAATCGGTGATGGCCGCCAGCTAGTCAAGGACGCCATTGTCCGTTACAACAAGTCCGAATTCAAAGAAGCAATCGAACTACTCTCAGCAGCGGATCGGAAATTTGTCGAGTCCGGCGATCAGTGCCATCACATATTCGTCGAGGCATGGATTGGTTATTGTTATCTCCGACATCAGGAATCAAGCAAAGCGCTGCAAACTTTTCAACGGCTTTCGCAGCAGTTCGCTTCAAAGAATTACAAGTCGATGCTTGCCCAGTCGTTGTTCGCTCAAGCCGATGCGCTCACTAGTAAGAGAGAGTTTTCAAAAGTTTTGGAGCTCTCAAGCGAATCCTTGATGTTATCCCAACAGATCCAGGACAACGCAAACGCCGTTCGATGCTTGCAAGCGAGCACGTCGGTGCAACTGATGATGGGCGACTATAACGAGTCATTACGCGCCACGTTTCGCGCCCTCCGAGTAGCAGAAGAACTACCAGTCGACGCCAAAATTACCTGGCCGTTTTATCACGAAGCTTCCATCGACTATTACTTTCTTGGATTACCCACCTCAGCACTCGCATTTGAAACTGAGGCCTTGCGACTAGCAACCACCGCCGGCTTACCACTGCAAGCTTCACGCTCTTACGACCGTTTAGCCGTTATTCAGGAAAATCTTGGTAGTTACAGAGAAGCGATGAAGAGCAGCGAGTTGGCCCGTGCGGAAGGTCAGAAGATAACGGATGAAAAAACTCGTACAAACATATTGGCCCATGCCGCGATGACTCTCGGCCGACTGTATCGCGAGAGCGGCGATCCGCAGAGCGGACTCGCTTCGCTTGACACTGCCCTTTCTCTGTATAAACAGCTGGACATGAACGTCTATCGATATCAGGTTCACAAAGGGAAGATGCTCGCGTTTATGGAGTTGAACAATAACGACGCGGCTCAAACTGAACTTGACTCGATGCTTTACTGGTTCGAACAAAACCGCGAAAAGATCGTGGAAGAACGTTTTCGAAATAAGTTTTTCGACACGGAGCAGGACACGTACGACTTAGCTGTTGATTTTGTTTATTCGAGGAAAAAGGACGGAGTTCAGGCACTTAACTTTGCCGAGTTATCGAGAGCCCGTTCGCTACATGATCTAATGACTAGCGGCGGGCAGTTTTCGCGTGACACGGAAAATGCGGAGTTGAGACTTACTTCTGTTACACCGCCTTTGACCGCAAGAGAAATCTTAAACAAATTGCCGGAGAATGTGCAGTTATTGGAATATTCAGTGCTCCGTGACAAGACAATAATTTGGGTGATCACCAAGAATTCGATCACGACCTTGACGACACCAATCTCCAAAGATGAGCTGAACCAGGAAACACAACGATACTTACAGCTTCTCACACGTGCCTCGCCCAATCGAGATGATGTGACCGGTCAGGCAAAGAAGCTCTACGCAGCGTTGATCAGACCTGCTGAACGCTACCTAAATGAGAATCTTAAACTCTGCGTTATTCCTGATGATAAACTTAACTTCCTTCCATTCGCCTCACTAGTTTCACCAGATAACGGCCGACATTTGATCGAAGACTACACGTTGCAAGTAGCACCCAGTGCAACCACTTTCATCGCCAGCTCTGAAAACACAAGACTCAGACAGTCGGTCCTTAAAGAGCGTTTGTTAATTGTTGGCAACCCGCGCTTCGATCGAAAACACTTCGCTGATCTACCTGATCTTCCCTCCGCAAAACGGGAGGCAGAAGAGATTGCGACGCTCTATGACGCAACTCCGTTGGTTGGTGACGCAGCCGTAGTATCGCGAGTGACATCTGCTCTCACCATAGCCGACGTTGTTCACTTAGCGACACATGCCGTGGCCGACGATAAATCACCGCTGCTGTCAAAACTTCTGCTCTCACCCGGACGAAATGAAATGCATCACGCCTCAGGTGCATACATAACGGCCGCAGATATTTATCGAATGAAGCTGACGCGGACACGCCTCGTGGTGCTCTCCGCTTGTCAGACCGGGGTCGAGAAAACTTATCGTGGCGAAGGAGCGATAGGTTTAGCACGACCTTTCATCGCCGCGGGTGTGCCGCTAGTGGTAGCGACCCTGTGGCCCGTGGAGTCTGACGCAACTGCGAATTTAATGATCAGCTTTCACAAACATCGTAGGCAAGATCACGTTTCCACGGTTGAAGCACTTCGCCGAGCCCAGTTGGAAGCTCTTCACGAAGGGCGCGCAAGTCAGAACATGAATTACCAATGGGCTGCATTCATAACCGTGGGTGGATATGCAAACTTTTAGAAAGGAAGACCGAAATGAACCGACGCGATTACCTGAAACGAATGGGATTGAGCACCGCAGTTGTTGTGGGAAACAACCAGCTAGCTAGCTTACGCGCAATCGCCGGCAGCAGCAGCGAGGATGACGCTTATTGCGTAAATAGGAATTATATGTCGCATTCAAACAATACCGCTGCTCCCCAAGCAAACGTAGGGCACTGGCCACCTACCCAGAGTAAGCCAAGCCCAACAGATTTTGGCGTGAAACTGATTTTTGCAGGTATGTGTATTTTCGGCTATAGAGGCAACGAAGCTCGCGTAGTGTTTCATCGTGGCCATACCGACACGCATAAAATGAGGATTATCGTGTCCGAAAAGGCACGGTCGTGTTCTGACATTTATACAATAGGTGACGGCAGCCTACCTGCCAACATTTACAAGCTCGAAGTTGGTATCGAAGACAAATCCAGCAATGTTAATTTTTTTCTCGCACCCAATTTTGACCGTGCAGCTAAGACGGGAGACGAACTTGATTTTCGTTGGCTCATCGATTTGGAAGGACCGGACGGCTACAACAGGGAGCTGTCTAAAACTGACGTGAAATTCAGCGCCAAAATGAAAGTCAAACACGGAACTTTTTATACATACCAACGAACTCACGCGACGTTTAAGGCTCAGGGTGGGCTGTTCCCCGAAAGACCTTTTGGCTATATCGCTAAGGTGATGGCCGCCAATATCGGACGCCTTAATGATGGCGAATCGGTGTACCTGCGCGTCAATGACAACGACGTCCTACCCTATCCGTTGACCAACCGGGCTCAGTACGAAATATATTTTTTCAACGAACCCGATACGAGTACCTACGGTGATTTCGACATGGTATTTGACGCCTTTGACGACATCAAACCTAACGAAAGGTTTAAGCTCGTTAGAGTCACGCGGGGCTATGAGGAGGAGACAAGGGATCTCTGTCATAACATTCCATATGTGAAAAAGGGTACCGATGAAGCGCCCTGCATGGGAGGTGGCTTTAGCTCAGGCAAGGGATTCCCGTAACGAACCACAACCTTCGAGAATCTCCAAGAACTCACGGCGATGCCCGCTTCACTTGAACGGCTGCTTTATTTAATTGAGGCACATAACGGGAGTGCATGTAGTCAGGCGAGCCAACCAAAATTACGTCCGCAACGCAGTTGGTGTGAGTTCCTGGTGTTCAATGTAACTGGCG
>Ga0207710_10000771_pt1 | contig 17435 bp, 15 predicted proteins | sample KBSS24metaG_FD_184400 | JGI IMG/M metagenome (GOLD analysis project Ga0207710, IMG submission 184400) | Switchgrass rhizosphere microbial communities from Kellogg Biological Station, Michigan, USA - KBS S2-4 metaG (SPAdes) (version 2) | ecosystem: Host-associated > Plants > Roots > Rhizosphere...
CGATCACGAGGCTAACGGCCTGATCTTTGTATTCCTGGGTGAAATGTCGGCGTGTCGCCACTGTCGCCCTCCGCTGAGGATCAGTGACAGCTTACTACCGAGTGTCTACAACATCGGGAACGGTCCAACTGTCGATCCCTCACGGTGGACCCAAACCACCACGACCAGCCGCGGCCCGCCCGGCGTGTCATCACAACCGGCGAACGTTCCTGGTCAGCGCACTAGCGGCTCGGCAGGGAGCGAGGCAGGCAGAAGGACGGGAGGACCGTATTCTCGAAGCGGGTCATGGCGCTGATCCGGTCACCGGCGAGGGTGAGGACGTACAGGCCGACTCCGTGGCTGATGCCCTCGGGGCCGCGTAGGTAGGCCCCGAAGGCCGGCTGCCCGTTGGCCCGGGCCGGGACAAGCTCGAACCTGCGGCCCGCGTCGAAGATGGCGGCGCAGAAACGGCCCACGACATCCCGGCCCCGGTACTCGAACGGCATCGGCGGCATGGACATGAACACGTCGTCGGTCAGCAAGGTGACCAGCGCGTCGATGTCGGCGGACTCCCAGGCGCGGACGAACCCCGCCACGACCGTGTCCTCGACGGGTGATCCGGCGGGCGGCGCGTCCCGCAACGGGCGGCCGCGGGCCAGCCCGGCGCGGGCCCGCTTGAGCGCGCTGGTGACCGACTCGACCGTCGAGTCCAGCATGTCGGCCACCTGCGAGGCAGGGAAGCCGAGCACGTCGCGCAGGATGAGCACGGCGACCTGGCGGGGCGGCAGGACCTGCAACGCGGTGACGAAGGCCAGCGAGATCGACTCGGTCCGCTCGTAGCGGGCCTCTGGCCCGAGCGGGACGGGGGCCAGGAGGGCGTCCGGAAACGGCTCCAGCCAGACGACCTCGCCGAGCCGGGTCGGCTCGGGCGGTTCAACATCGGGCACGTCCCACTCCTTGGCCGGCCGCCGACTCGCCGAGCGGCGCGCGTCCAAGCAGCGGTTGGTGGCGATCCGGTACAGCCAGGTGCGCAGCGATGCCCGGCCCTCGAACGTGCCGAGCCCCTGCCAGGCGGCCAGCAGCGTGTTCTGCAGGGCGTCCTCGGCGTCCTGCAGGGATCCGAGCATCCGGTAGCAGTGCACCTGCAGCTCCCGGCGGTACGGCTCGGTCAGCTCCCGGAACGCCTCGCCGTCTCCGGCCCGCGCAAGGGAGAGCAGATCCGTCGTAGCCATCCTCGCGTCACCCTTCTTTCCCACCTCTTTCAGGTACGGACGCCGGCCGGAGCCCGAAATGGGCGGCCCGCGGACGCCCAGTTTCCCGGAACCGCGACGCCTCTATCAGCAACCGACCCAGAAGGAGAGAACGCCATGGGAAAGATCGTCCTCAGCGGGCCGCAGAACATCACGCTCGACGGGGTGGTCCAGGACCCCGACGGCAAGGAAGGCTTCGAGCGAGGCGGCTGGTTCGTCCAGTTCGGCGGTGACGACCTGGAGGAATGGAACAAGGTCGCGCTCGGCGACGCGCTGAGCGCCCAGGCGTGGCTGCTGGGCCGCAGAAGCTACGAGTCTTCGGAACCCGGTGGCAGCCACGCACCGGGGAGCTCGCCGACCGGATCAACAGCCTGCCGAAGTACGTCGTGTCCGCGACGCTCGGCGAGGCCGACTGGACCAACTCGACCATCCTGCGCGGCGACGTGGTCACCGAGGTCACCAAGCTCAAGGAGCAGATGGACGGGGAGATCGTCGTCCCGGCCAGCTACCGACTCGGCCGCACGCTGCTTCAGCACGACCTCGTCGACGAGATGCGGCTGGTCGTCTTCCCGGTCGTGCTCGGAGCCGGCGAGCGCTTGTTCGACGAGACCGGCGGACTGAAGCCGATGCGCCTGGCTCAGACCCGGACCATCGGTACCGGCCTGGTCCACCTCACCTACCGGGCCGCCTAGCCCCCGCCAGACCGGTCGACCGGGCTGCGGGATCGGCTGCTCGCCCCTGACACCCACCACCCCTCCGCCCGGTTCGAGCTCCCGTCGCGACGCCCGCGCTGGTGCGGGACTTCTCGCCGCAGCTTGGGCGGGCGTCCGCCATGGGGTTCTGGACCCTCGGTCCGGTGCTCGGCAGTCTGTGGGACGGAAGATCCCGCCGCCGGCTGCGCTACCGGCAAGACCTTCGACGCCTGGAACCAGACGCTGTCGTCCATCCCATACGGTTCTGGCTCTCGGCTTCGTCGGCGCGATCGCCTTCACGACCTTTCTGCCTCTGTACACCCGGGAGATCGGGCTCACCGGATCGCAGTGGGTCTATCTCACGTATGCAACGGTTATCCTGGTGGTTCGCACCGTCGGCGGCCGGCTGCCCGACATGCTCGGCTCGTTCCGAGCGGGCACCGGGGCGACCGCTGACCGCACTCGGCCTGGTCCTGATTGCCAGCACGCCGGAGCCTGTCGCGCTGTATCTGAGCACGGCCGCCCTCGCCGCCGGCGTGGCGCTGCAGTACCCGGCACTGATCACGATGACCGTGAACCGGGTGCCCGAACGCGAGCGCTCCGTCGCGGTGGCCACCTTCACGATGTTCTTCGACCTGGCGCAGGGGCTTGGCGGGGCGGTGCTCGGCCAGGTCGCGGCCCTCGGTGGGATCCGAGCTACCTCGCCGCGGCGGTCTGCGCCCTGATGGCGCTGGTGGTTCCGCGGACCTGGGGGCGGCGGGTCCCCGACGCGGTGGGGAGCGCGCCCGCCGGACAGGAGGCGCGACGACAGCCGTCGCCGCCGCAAGACGACGAGGCGATGATCGACACCGCGATCTCCACACGGCGACCGCCTCCTACGTCTGACCACATGCGGAATACCTGCTCGTGACGTGATCTACAGCGCGGTTAGGACCAACGCCGTTTCGTCAGGTGGGTAGAGCCGTCCCCCGATGTCGTTGACGCCCGAAGTCACCCTTCCAGTGGTATGCGGGTGAGTCTCTGGTCATACGGTCGGCGGGGCGGGGCGATCTGTGTCTACGGAGGTCATTCGTAGTGCGATGAATTCGCGGCCTGGGAGGTCGACCCGGAAGGTGCCGGTGTAGGTGCCGGGCAGGGTGTCGATGGTCATGTTCCAGGTGTCGATGATGTCGACCTGGTATTCGTGGCCGGGTGGCAGAGTCACCTCGCGGAAGATCGGCTGCCCGAATCCGTAGTATTCGAGATAGAACTCGCCCTGCACGCCGGCGACGGGAAATCCCTGATTCGAGGAGATCGGGTCGAGGACGCCGCCGGGTGCCTGTTCGATGATCTTTCGGAGGAAGCCGATGCGGGCTGGTGACTCGCCGGTGAGCTGGCCGCCGGAGTCGGCGAGGTCAACCGGTTCGCGACCAGCGCGGCGATCACCTGCCCGTGGGGTGGCCCGGTCATGCACGACAGGCAACGCACCGAGCGGCTTCTCGACGCTCGGCGGCCCGTAGTCCATCGCGACCGCCACAGCCAGGACAGTCAGAGGCCCGCAACTCAGCCCCCCCGTGAGCGACGCCGTGCTGCACGTCGAGGTAGGCGAAGTGTGCCATCAGGTCCCGGCGGTAGGAGTCCACGCAGGCAAGGCCAATCATGGTGCCGGTGAAGCCCCTCGCCGCCTCGTCCGACATGTAGGTCGCGTCGATGACCGGGCCTAGGGGCCGCGCGTGGCCGTCGGGCGCATGCCACCAGAACTGCAGGGCCCCGTGGTCCAGCCGCGCCTGCAGGACGACGTCCCCACGCTCCACGGCGGCCCGATCGAGGAGAAACTCCCGCTTGACGCCCTGCTCCACCAGCACGACACCGACGGCTGTACTGGACAGGCTCTCACTGAGGTAGACCCGCACATAGGCGAAGTTGTCGTTGTCGTAATAGACGATGAGGCCGGCCGAATGGGAGAAATGAGATGGCTCGACGCTGACGCGGGTCTCGGCGACGGCCGTGAAGTCCTGCAGCTGGGTGGCGACGAGGGAGACGTCGAACCGCGACGTGAGCGCCTCACCACCCCGCAGGGTGAGAGCGCCTGGCCGCCGCGTCAGGGTGAGCCAGTCGTCGGACGCGGGCCGTCGCAGGGTCGACAGGCGCCGGTCGATGCCGGGGTTGTCGAAGTCGTCACGGACGCGTTCGTACGCCGGGCCGGTGGGCCGGCCCGTACCCCCGGCCGGGCCCGGCGTCGTCCGGCGGGCGACGACGCCTCCGGCGGTCAGCCGCAGCCACCCGTCATCGGTCCATTCCACCTGTTGCAGCGCCGTTTCCCGGCCCAACACCGACCGCCGCTGAGGGCCGGCCAAGGGCCGGGAGCACAGGTGGGCGACATACCATTCGCCGCCCGGCGTGCCGACGAGCGAGCCGTGTCCCGCCTTCTGTAGCTCCGCGTGCGGGTTGTAGAACCCCGGACGGATGTACTCGCGGTTGTTGCGCCCGAAGTGGCGAGCCGGGTTGCTGGTGAGGAAAGGGTTGACCGGCCCCGGTTCGTAAGGTCCCGCGATGTCGCGGGAGCGCGCCAGCGTCACACCGTGGTCGAACCCCGTCCCGCCCTCTGCCGCCATCAGATAGTAGTACCCGTCCCGTTTGTACAGGTGCGGGCCCTCCAGGCAGCCCCGGTCCGTGGCACCCCGGAAGATTCGGCGGGTCGGGCCGTGCAGCTGGCGGCGCTCGGCGTCGTACTCCTCCAGGACGATCGCGCCCGGGTGCTCGTAACCCTCCCGCGGGTCCCATTCCAGCGTCACGAGCCAATGACGGCCGTCGTCGTCGTGGAACAGCGAGGGGTCGATACCGACGCTGTTGAGGTAGGCCGGGCCGTTCCAGGGCCCGGCGATGTCAGGTGCGGTGACGACGAAGTTGTCCACGTCGAAGTAATGGGCCGCCGTGCTGCGGACCAGTGAGTAGGTCAGGTAGAACAGCCTTCCGGTCGGGTCGTAGCTCAGGGACGGGGCCCAGATCCCGGCGTTGGCGTCGAGGCCGCGCAGCTCGTGCGCACCCTCCTGCAGGGCATGGCCAACGAGAGTCCAGCGCGCGAGGTCGGTGGAGTGGAAGAGGCGGATTCCAGGTTGCCAGACGAAAGTGGACGTGGCGATGTAGTAGTCCGCCCCAACTCTTATGATCGACGGATCGGGGTTGAAGCCCGGGATGACCGGGTTACGGATCATTGGCGGGTCGTCCGCCTACGTCCGAGCGAGCGAGGTCGAGCCCGAACGGCGCCGGGACAGGGCGTCGATCGTCGCGGCGAGGATGAGGACGCCGCCAGTGACGAGGAAGGTGAACCCCGCGGAGTAGCCCTGAAGCCCGAGCCCGTTGGTGATCATGGAGATGAGCAGGGCTCCGACCGCGGCCTGGACGAGTCGACCGCGGCCACCGAACAGGCTGATACCGCCCACCACCGCCGCGCCCACACCGGGGAGCACGATGTCGCGACCGGTCGAGGACTGCACCACGCCCGTCTGGCTGATCGTGAAGATGCCGGAGACGACGCCGAGCAAGGAACAGAGCAGGAAGGCGATGATCCGGACGCGGGCGACCTTGATGCCGGCGCGCCTGGCTGCTTCCGCGCTTCCGCCGACAGCGTAGATGTGTACGCCGAACCGTGTCCGATCAAGGATCGTCGTCCCGGCCCACAGGATCGCGAGGGCGACGGGTACGACGATCGGCACGCCCTGGATCGGGGACAGCCCCCGGGAGCGGTTCTGGTTCAAAAGGAACACCATGATTCCGCCGCCGACGGCCAATGCGCCGACGTGGGCCCACAGCAGGGTCATGGGCCTGACGGGCATGCCCGTCACGACCCGCCGCCGACGGTCGTAGAAACCGGTGAGCAGCGAGGCCGCCACCATCACCACGAGCATGACCCAGCCCGCCCATACCGGCATCGACTTGTTCATGATGTCGATGATCTGCGGCGTCTGGACCTGATAGCTGCCGGCGTTGCCCAGCATCACGAGCATCAGCCCCTGGAAACCGAGGAAGAGCCCGAGGGTCACCACGAACGAAGGGATTCCAATCTTCGCTACGAGGAACCCGATGAACATGCCGATCGCCACGCCGGTCAGCACGGCGAGGACGATGGCCGGGATCCAGTTCCAGTGCTCCTTGTTCACGAGCAGGATAAACACCGCGGTGCCCACGCCCCCGGTCACGCCCACCGACAGGTCGATCTCAGCCAGGATGATCACGAAGGTCAACGCCATCGAGAGCATCATCAGCGCCGCGGTCTGCGTCAGCAGGTTGGCGATGTTCCCCCGAGTGAGGAAGTAAGGGCTGAGCGCGCTGAACAGGATGCCCAGGACGACCAGCCCGGCGAGGGCGGGCAGCATGCCCATGTCGCCACCCCGGACGCGCTGGACGTAGGCGCGAAGCTGGTCACCAGCCGAACCCTCGTAACCGGTGGCGATTGGCTTCTGCCCCGCGGCGACCGTGGGGACCGCTCTGTCCAGGGGCAGGCCCGATGACTTGCTCAGGCCGGTGGTCATACCAGCGTCTCCTCGATGGTCGTGTCCCGGGTCTTCGTCCCGGTGAGGTAGCCGACGACCTCGTCGCGGTTGGTGTCGGTCGTCTTCAGCTGGGCAACCATGTTGCCGAGGTAGAGGACGTCGATGTAGTCCGCGACCTGGAAGACGTCCACGAGGTTGTGGCTGACGATCAGGACACTCACCCCGGAGTCGGCCAGGCGCCGCACCAGCGCGAGCACCTGCTCGGTCTGCGCGACGCCGAGCGCCGCCGTGGGCTCGTCCAGGATCACCACCTTGGCCTTCTTCAGGACCGCCCGCGCGATCGCCACGGTCTGACGTTGGCCGCCAGACAGGGACGCAACTTTCTGCCGCACCGACTTCAACGTCCGCACCGACAAGGACTGCAGGGTCGCGGCGGCGTGCTTTTCCATCTCGGGCTGGTCAAGCATCCCGTGGTGGAGCTCCTCGCGGCCCAGGAACATGTTCTGGACGATGTCGAGGTTTTCACACAGCGCGAGGTCCTGGTAGACGACCTCGATACCGAGCGCCGACGATTCACCCGGTGACGAGATGGCAACCGGTCCTCCGTCGAATAACAGTTCGCCGGAGTTGTAGGGCTGTACGCCCGCCAGCCCTTTGATCAGCGTGGACTTGCCGGCGCCGTTGTCACCCACCAGCGCCGTCACCTTACCGGCGTGGATGTCCATGTTCACGCCCTTGAGCACGTCGACGGGACCGAAGCTTTTTCTGATGTCGCGCAGCTCGATGAGGCCAGCCATGTCACTCCTTGTCTTTCGCGAACGGGTGCGGGACTGATCCGTCCGCCCCGCACCTGACGTCGCCCCGCCTGGCGGGCGGGGCGACGTCATCTGGATTAGTCGAGGCCGTGTTTCTTGCACTCAGCGGCGACCGGGCCGGTGCAGACGTCGGATATCTTGGCGTTCCCGTCCTTGAACACGATCTGCATGTTGTCCGCGTTGACGACAACCGGGTTCTGCACGATGAACGGCGTCCCGTCGGGAGCCTTCCTGTCAATTGTCGGCTGCTGGCCGGCGAGCAGTTCCTTCGCCAGGTCGACCGCGGCCTGTGACTCGAGCTGGTAAGGCTTGTAGACGGTCGCGACCTGCTTGCCCAGCAGGATGTTGCGCAGGCCGACGGAGGCCCCGTCCTGCCCGCTCACCGGAACCCTCAGGTTGTACTTGTCGAGCACCTGGATGACGGCGGCCGCGTGGGTGTCGTTGGCCGCCCACACCGCGTCGACCTTGCCCGAAAGAGCGGTGTAGGCCTGCTCGAAGCCCGTCGCGGCCTTGGTGGTATCCCACGTGCCCGGGACCTCGAACGCCGGCTTGATGCCCACCGCCTTCATGGTGCTGTCCGCGCCGTCACGGAACTGCTTGGCGTTACCGTCGGTCGGGTCGCCACCGACATAGACGACCTTTGCGGCACTCGGATCGACGCCGTTCGCCTTGAGGCCGTCGACGATCATCTGGCCCTCGAGCTCACCCACCCGGAAGTTGTCGAAAGAGATGTAGTAGTTCGCGCCCTTGATCGGCCGGTCGTAGGCGATCACGGGGATGCCCTGGCTCGTGGCCTTCTGGGCGACCTGGATCCCGGTGCCGTTGAGGTCGACCAGCAGCATGATCGAACAACCCTGGGTGAGCTCCTGCTGGGCGAGTGTGACGTACTTGCCGGTGTCGTTCAGGGCGTTCTGGATGTTGACCTTGAACCCGGCCTGCTTGAACGCGGTGTCCAGAGCCGGACGGTCACTGATGTCCCAGCGGCTCGAGGAGTCCGCGTCGGGGAGCATGACGCACGCCGTCTTCTGCTTCGCCGAACCGCCGCCGGCGCTGCCGCCGCCGCTCCCGCAGGCGGCAAGGGCGACGAGGGCGACGAGGCCGAGCGCCGCCACGGTCGTCAACCTGGCCCTCCTCGACGTCGCGATCGGGCTCGTTCGTAAGGCCATCGGCCAGACACCCCTTCCAGGAGGGTTCCAAGATCGATTCGAAAAGTTTTTATAAAATTTCGATAGCAACGAAGGTTACATGCAGGTCTGTTACCTGTGTCAAGACTCACATTGCTTCGAGTTTTCGAGGGACAAGTACATTAAGTAATCATTTCATTGCAGAAAGTGAAGGGCTCGACGTGAAGTTCAATGACGGCTACTGGTCGCTGCGAGAAGGCCGCGCACTACGCCACCGAGGCGCTCGACGTCCGGATGGACGCCGCGACCTGCTCGATCGCGGTGCTGACCAGGCCCGTCCACCACCGCGGCTCACACCTCAACACCGCCACGGTCACCGTCGATCTCTCCGCCTCACCCTGCCCATCGGCGCGAACGTCTACGGGTTCGGGGAGCGCTTCACGCCGTTCGTCAAGAACGGTCAGGTGGTGGACACCTGGAACGCCGACGGCGGGACGGCCAGCGAGCAGGCGTACAAGGCCGTCCCGTTCTTCGTCACCGACGCGGGCTTCGGCGTCTTCGTCCACTCACCGGCGAAGGTGTCCTTCGAGGTCGCCTCCGAGGTCGCCTCCACCGTGCAGTTCGCCGTCCCCGGCCATCAGCTCGAGTACCTCGTGGTCTACGGGCCCACTCCGGCGGAGATCCCGCGCAAGTACACCGCGCTCACCGGCCGGCCAGCGCTGCCCCCACGCTGGTCGTTCGGCCTGTGGCTGTCGACGTCCTTCCTCACCGTCTACGACGAGCCGACCGTCACGAGGTTTGTGGACGGGATGGCCGAGCGTGAGATCCCGTTGAGCGTCATCCACTTCGATTGCTACTGGACAGGCTCGGCAACGGACCCCGCGCTCATCCTCACCATCGGGTGACAGGTAAGTACACCTTCCCTGGACCCGCGGTGGTCAGGCCGAGGTCGTTCACACGCGACAACGCGCCGTGGACTGGCGGATGACGAGGGTGGTCGCGAGCTCGACGCGGTCGCTGGTGAGCGGTTCGCCGTCCACCAGGAGTCGCAGGTTCTGGATGGACGCGCGTCCCATGGCTGCGAAGGGCTGGCGCATGGTGGTCAAGGGCGGCGCGGACCATCGCGCCCCCGGCATGTCGTCGAAGCCGACCACGCTGAGGTCCTCGGGCACGCGAACGCCCATCGCACGGGCGGCCTCGAGCACGCCGAGAGCCATCAGGTCGTTCGCCGCGAACACCGCTGTCGGCGGGCGGTCCGTCGACAGCAGTTCGGTCGCCGCGGCGACGCCGGCGGCGAAGGTGAAGTCGCCCGCGCGGATCAGCGAGGAGTCGCCCACGATGCCCGCCTGCGCGAGAGCGGCATGGTAGCCGTGCAGGCGGGCCATGCTCACAACCGCTCCCGGGCCCTCGACGAACGCGATGCGCCGATGGCCGAGGGAGAGCAGGTGGGCGGTCGCCTCGACTCCCCCGTTGAAGTTGGTGGCGCCCACGCTGGCGAAGCGCGAGGCGGGGATGTTGACTGGGTCGATGGTCACCAGCGGCACGCCGGCCTTCTGGATGCTGTCGATCTGGTCCGTGGTCAGCCGGGAGGTGACCAGCACGAGTCCCTCGCGACGAAAGCCCTTGACGCGGCGCGCCCACGCCGCGCCATCACGGTCGTCAGGGACGATGCCGACCACCACATCCACCCCGGCCTCTACCGCGTACTCGGTCGCCCCTCGGATGATCTCCAGGTTGTTCGGGTTCTCCATGGCGTCGAACAGCATGCTGAAAGTGCGGACCGTGGAGTCGGCCGGCCCGGAGCCGCGGGCGACGTAGTTGTGTTGCTGGAGCAGCTCCTTGATCCGCGCCCGGGTCTCGGGCGCGACGTCGCTGTGGCCGTTGAGGACCTTCGACACGGTCGCCACCGATACTCCGGCCGCGCTGGCGACCGTAGCCTGCGTGGCGCCACCCCGCGGCCCTCGCCGGCGCATCTCAGCCTCCCTGTTCAGGCGCTCGCCGCCTGCACAGACAATACCGCACCTCATGCCGATAGTTTCGAAAAGTTTCGATCGTCAGAGGTACGTAGCGGAGATGAGGGTGTAGGGGCGGTTCGGGCCTAGATCGCGTGCAGGTGCAGCTCCCAGGTCCAGGTGTAGGTGTGGCCGGTCAGGCGGTGGCGCGGGCGGGTGTCGGGTCCGAGCGCGCCGGTTCCGACGCCGCGGTGCGCGATGTCGAGGTGCACTGTGGTCGTCTCCCGGTCCGGCAGCTCCCACCAGTGCTTCGCGGCTTCGAGGTCGTCGACGGTGTTGCGGGCGACGTTCATCTGAACCGGGACCGGATGCGTGGTGATGACCTCGCCGGCGGGGCCGGTGAGGCGCAGCGCCCGCACGTCGCCCCGGCCGCCGTTCTCCTGCGGCCTGATGTAGGGCAGGGCGAGCTCGTCGATGGGACGCTGCCACCGGCCGAGCAGGGCGCTGGTGCGCCGGTCGGGGTAGTTCTCCCAGGGGCCGAGCCCGACCCATTCGGCGTCGGTGAAGCCTTCCGCGAGCTCGAACCGGATGCCGACGCGCAGGCCGTCGGTGGTCCCGGTGGGCAGCGAGACGTGTTCGACGATCCGGTAGTGCTCGTTGCCGAGCGCGGTGATGGTCCGCCGGTGGGTGACCTCGTCGCCGAAAGCGGCGGTGAGGAGGGTGGTCACGACGGTGTAGTCGCCGTCCTTGTCGACCTGGGTCGATGTCGGGGTGAGGCGGAAGAAACCGGAGCGGACGAACCGCTGGTCGAGCAGGAACGACTGGTCGCAGTCGGTGAGGGCGCGCCAGAGGGCGAGTGTCGGCGCTTCGCGCAGCAGCGGATGCGTGAGCCGGCCCTCAGCGTCGACGGGCACGTGGCCGGGTGCCCCGGCCGTGACGTCCGGCGCCGTGACCTCGGGTTGCGGCAGCGTCACCTGGTGGACGGCGACGACGGTGCCGGCGTCGGCCCAGCCGGTGGGCTGCGCGGTGCGGACGGTGACGGTGACCGCCAGCGCGGAGCCGGCGGCGAGCCGTTCGCGCAGTGCGGCGGGGATGACGACGTCGGCCTCGGCGCCGGGTGCGACGGACGGTGTCGGGAGCGCCACCGGGTCTGTCGGGCCGTCGGCGGCGTCGACGTGCAGTTCCAGGCTATAGGCGCCCAGGTCGTTGAAGATTTGCCGGTTGCGCAGGCGCAGCCTGCCGGCGAACGCGGCGGCGGCGTCGGAGACGAGCCGTACCGGGCTGAACAGGCCGCGGGCCTCGTAGAGCGCGGGTTTGGGCGTGAGGTCGGGGAAGACGACGCCGTTGATGCACACGACACCGTCGTTCGGCTCGTCGCCGAAGTCGCCACCGTACCGGTACCGGCCGTCGCCCTCAGGGTCGAGGCCGTGGTCGTGCATCTCCCAGATGTAACCGCCCTGCAGGCCTGGGCTGTTCTCGATCAGCTCCCAGTAGTCGGCGAGCCCACCGGTGGCGTTGCCCTGGGAGTAGGCGTACTCGCACATGATGAGCGGGCGGTCCCCGCGCGGGTCCGCCGAGTAGGCGGCAAGCGCCTCGAACCCCGGATACATCGGGCAGACCAGGTCGGTGGCCGCGTGGGCGCCATACCAGTCGAAGGCGATCGCGGCCTCGTAGTGCACCGGGCGGGTCGGGTCGAAGTGGCGCAGCCAGCCGGCGGCGGCGTCGTGGTTCGGCCCGTAGCCGGTCTCGTTGCCGAGCGACCAGACGATGACCGACGGGTGGTTGCGGTCGCGCAGCACCATCCGGGAGACCCGCTCGACGATCGCCGGCAGGTAGGTCGGGTCCTGGCAGATCCGCGAGGCGAAACCGTGAGCTTCGATGTCGGCCTCGTCGGTGACGTAGAAGCCGAACTCGTCGCACAGGTCGAGGAAGACCGGGTCGTTCGGGTAGTGCGACGTGCGGATCGCGTTGACGTTGAACCGCTTGAGAAGGGCCAGCTCGGCGCGCATGCGCTCAGCAGAGACGACCCGGCCCGTCCTCGGGTCGAAGTCGTGCCGGTTGACACCCTGTACGAGAATGCGCCCGCCGTTCACCAGCAGGTCGCGGCCCTCGACGAGGACCCGGCGGAAGCCGAGCCGGATGCTCGTGGTGTCGACGGTCTCGCCCTGTGGGGAGACCAGCGTGACGGTGAGGTCGGTGAGGACGGGGCTCTCCGCCGACCAGGGGACGACCGCGAGGCTGGTCAGGGCGAGCTGGGCGGTGCCAGCGAGCGGCCTGGGCCGCATGGACTGCTCGAAGCGGTCCGCCAAGCCGGCGAGCGGTGCCGGGATCGGCGCGGCCGCGGCCTTGAGGGAGAGCAGGTCCATCGTGTCCGGCGGCAGTAGCGGCGATGGTCGCTGGGACCGCTCGTCCGTAAGAGGTGGCAGCGAAGGGGTGGCCGTCCGCACGGCCACCGGGACGGTGTGCTCCTCGTCGAGAAGCCGGACCCGGACCTCCCAGCCCGGCTCCGTGACGTGGGCCAGCCCGGCGGTGAGGACGGTGAGGTCGAGCGATCCCGTCCGAGTGGCCGGGTCGAAGTCGGCCACGGCCTTCAGATCGGCCAGCCGGGTCTCCGGGACGGTGTAGAGACCAACCGAGCGGGACAGCCCGGACTGCCACCACTGGTCCTGGTCCTCTATGTACGACATTGACGACCATTTCGCGATCGCGAGCTCGATCGTGTTCTGCCCCGGTAGGCACGCCGCGGTCACGTCGAACTCGGCGGCGAGGTGCGAGTCGGTGCTGATCCCGACCGGCCGGCCGTTCACGAACACCCGCAGCAGGCCCTCAGCCGCACCGACCCGCAGGATCACCCGCCGGCCGTCGAACGCCGCCAGCTCGAACGCCCGCCGATAGATGCCTACAGGGTTGTGGGCGGGAATCCGCGGCGGAACCTCGTCGAAGGGCATCACGATGTTGGTGTAGTGCGGCCGGTCGGCCGCCTCCCGCATCGTCCACAGCTCCGGAACGTGGACCGGCGTCCAGTCCTGACCGGGCCGCGTGAGGCCGGCGCGCAGTTGGAAGTCCCACTCGCCGTCCAGGTCGACCTCGGCCGCGCGACGCAGCCCGTGCATCGGCAGTCTGCCGATCGAGTGGAACCCGGAGTCGTCCCATGGCATCGCGGCGAAGTCGGTCCCGGTCATGAATGTCCCTTCTCGCGGATCCTGAATAGCCGTTGGGCTGTTGGACGGACGCGTGACGGTCAGGTCGCGGCCCTCCTGAAACCGAGCCGGGTCGACAGCTCGGCCGCGCCCGCGGCGGCGAGATCTGCCAGCTCCCCGCGGCGCTCGGGGTTCCAGCGGATGCCGGGTACCGAGATGGACAGGGCGGCGACGACGCGGCCGGTGCGATCGCGCACGGGGGCGGCGACGCAGGACGCGTCGTTGTTGGACTCGCTCTCCTCGACCGCGGTGCCGCGTGCGCGGGTGTGGGCGAGTTCGGTGTGCAGGGTTGCGGTGTCGGTGATGCTGTTCGCGGTCATCGCCGCCAGGCGGGTGCCGTCGGGGATGCGGGCGTGCAGCTCCTGCGCTGTGAGTGAGGCGAGCAGCATCTTCCCGACGGCGGTGCAGTGTGCGGGCAGGCGGCGGCCGGCGGCGGAGACCAGCCGGACCGCCTGGGTGGAGTCGGCTTTGGCGATGTAGATGACGTCGGTGTCCTCGAGGATCGCGATGTGGACGGTCTCCTGGCATTTGTCGGCGACGTTTCGCGCGACCTGTTGGCCTTCGGCTGCGAGATCGAGTTGCTCGGCGTAGCGGCTGCCCAGTTGGTAGAGGCGGACGCCGAGCCGGTAGCCGCCGGTCCGCTCGGTGACCAGGTAGCCGCGTGCCACCAGTGTGGCGAGCAGTTCGTGGACGGTGGTGCGGGGCAGTTCCAGCGCCCGCACGATGTCCGGGGCGGTGAGCGTCTCATCGCGGTCCAGGAACAGTTCCAGAATGTCGAGGGCCCGCGTCACTGCGGGGGTGAGCCGTCCCATGGGCGGGATATCTCCTCGGGGTGGCGGTGCGTCGGGCGGCTAGCGGGTGGCTGTCGGTACGGCCGACGACGGCGCGGGGACGTGTGATGCGTCGGGATTGGGGAAGCGGTGCAGGGGGCCGGGCAGTCGGGAGCCGGGCGGTGACATGCCGTCGGCCGCGCGGTGGCGGGCCAGCAGGTCCAGGACGAGCCTGCCGCGGCGTACGCGTTCGCGAGCTGTGGCCAGGACGGCTCCGCGCAGGTGCGCTCCGGAGGGGTAGAGCGCAGGTGCCTTGGACAGGCCGAACTTCAGGTAGAGCGGGGCGCCACGGCGGATGAGTTCGGCGGCGTCGTGCATGCGGACGTAGCCGCCGAGGTCGTCGGGTGCCTCGATGTACAGGTCCATGGGGGCGCTGCTGACGCGGCGGATTTCGGTGAGGTGGTGCAGTGTCAGGTCGGAGGGGATGTTGACCGAGTCTGCGCCCAGGTGCTCGAACACCTGGTACGAGGCGGGGTTGACTGGGCCGATGAGCGCCGAGACCTTGAGGGTGGTGTCGGTCGGCAGGACGCCGGCGGTGCGCAGGCGGTGCAGGGTCCACAGCACGCCTTCGTCAGCGACGAGCAGGCAGCGTACGCCGAGTCCGGTGGCGCGCAGGGCGTCGTCGACGCAGCCGGTGAGCGCGTCGTGACCGCGGGCCCGCGGTCCGGCGCCGCCGGACGTTGCGCGGGTGCCGGCGCCGATGTCCCAGGTGCCGCGTGGGCCGGTGAACAGGCACAGTTCGACGCCGTGTTCGGCGCACGCGTCGACCATCTCGATGATCTCGGCGTTGGTGAGCATCCACACGCCGCTGCCTTGGCTGACCCGGTGCACGGGCACGTCGAGGCGTGCGGCTTCACCGAGAACGGCCTGGAGTGCCTCGGGGCCTTCAACGGAGGGGATCTCGGTGCGCCACGACCCGCCGTCGGGGAAGCGGTGCGGCGAGGTGTCGCCGGGGTCGGGCGGCGGCGGGGCCAGGCTGAGCGCGGCGAGTGCGGCGTCGCCGGGGTGGCGGAACGGCGCACGCTCGGATGCCGGTACGGACACGGAGACTCCTTGCGGTGAAGGTCTGGCACTGAGGCGCTACCCCGCCGGGCTGGTGCCAGAGGCATGGGCGGGTTCCGAGAGGTCAGACCGCGTCGTCGGGGTAGGCGCACAGCGTGGTCTCGCCGCGGTGGCAGCGGTCGCACATCTGGCAGTTGCGGAAGCCTTCGCCGACGACCTTGCGCCCGAGCACATGGCCGGGAACCCCATTGCCGACGGCCTCGACGGTGCCGGACCATTCATGCCCCGGCGTGAGGGGTACTGCACGAAGCCCTCGGGGCGCGTGCCGTGGAAGATCTCGCGGTCGCTGCCGCACACCCCGACGGCGTGCACGCGGACCAGGGCCTCGCCGGGACCCGGCACGGCGGGGGGGTGGGGAGCGAGGCGGGCCCGACCGGGGGCGTCGACGACGACGGCGTGGGTGCCGTTCACCGGACGGTCTCCGGAGTGCGCTTCTCCCAGCCGTCGGCGAACAGGTCGAAGTGCGCCTGTTGCCGCGGGAACTCGGCGGCCGCGTCGGCGTCGGACTCGACGCCGAGACCCGGGACGTCGCTGATCTCGAAGTAGCCGTCGACGACCTGCGGGGCGCCTTTGACGATGTTCTTGATCTCGGCGTCGGCGAAGTCGTTGAAGTGCTTCAGGACCTTGAAGTTCGGGGTGGAGAAGCCGACCTGGAGCGAGGCGGCGGTCAGGGTCGCGAACGGGTCCGAGCCGACGACGTGGTTGACCGCGGCCTCGCGCAGGTAGCCAAGCAGCGCGTCGGTGTGACCGAGCATGCCGGTCTCCCCGACACCGGAGAGGCCTTCGTCGGTGTGCACGACCACATAGGTCAGGTTCCGCCACGGCGTGCCGACGACGTGCGTATCGACCCGCGTGATCCGCATGACCACTCCCAGAGTGCTCGAAATTTCGTCACATGTTCAGAACTTCGGCGACCGTAGGGGGCTCTCGGAGTCGGCGTCAAGGCCCGGGTGGCCGTTGACCAGGTCGATGGGCACGCTTATCGTCGTTCGGCGTTCACATTTGCGAACCACGTTCGATATATCGAACAAGAGGAGCGGGGACATGCCAGCAGCGCCCGTGCGGAGCACCGACCCGCGGACCGGCGAGCAGCGCGAGCACGCCATGCGGGAGGCGACGACCGCGGACGTGAACGCAGCAGTCCGCGCGGCCCACGCGGGGTACGCGGTGCCCTCGCCGACCGCGCGACACGCTCGGCGTTCCTCCGCACCGCCGCCACGGAACTGGAAACCGCCCGGGAATCCCTCGTGGCGGCCGCGGACGCCGAGACCGCCCTCGGAACGGCCCGCCTGACCGGGGAACTCACCCGCACCCAGACGCAGCTCCGGGCCTTCGCCGACGTCGTCGACGCCGGGCGGTTCCTCGACGTCATCATCGACCACCCGGACGACACGACACCGCACCCCGACCACCCGGCCACCTCGCACCTGGTAGGCCAGGCCCTCCGGACCGCGGCGCCGCGGCCCGCTCCGCACTGCCCGGCGTCCGCACCCTCGTCACTGCCGACGCCGACGGACCCTGTGCGGTCACCCCCGCCCTGGTCGCCGTTCCCGCCGCGCAACTGGCCCACCCAGGCCCGTGCGACCTGCTGCTCGAAGAGAACTTCGGCCCGACCACCACCATCAACGGCTGCCCGGAGGCCGCCGGTGTGGTGTAAGAACAAGTTGACTGGCCCGCTCTGCGCGGCGTCGATAGGGACTGTAAAACCCACCACGCGGGCGACGCGGCGACAGACCCCAGCTCGTTGCGTGGGCTATTCGGCGGACGGGATCTGTGTGGGGGCTCCCATTGACATCCTCTCCGCCCTGAAGGGCGGCGATTCCCGTCTGCTACACCCCGAAGGGTGTGGGCTTCGGGTGGGTTCCCGCTTCGCCGCGCGGTGCCGGCACGGATGCCGGTCTTATCTGCGCTCCACGGGCAGACACCGCCAGTCCGGCGGCCAAAGCGACATTCACAGCCGCGTTCACATCCCGATCGTGCGTCGACCCGCACGCCCGGCATTTCCATTCCCGAACGGCCAGCGGTTTCGGGCCGTCCTTCACCCCGCACACCGAACAGA
>Ga0207710_10000774_pt1 | contig 17403 bp, 15 predicted proteins | sample KBSS24metaG_FD_184400 | JGI IMG/M metagenome (GOLD analysis project Ga0207710, IMG submission 184400) | Switchgrass rhizosphere microbial communities from Kellogg Biological Station, Michigan, USA - KBS S2-4 metaG (SPAdes) (version 2) | ecosystem: Host-associated > Plants > Roots > Rhizosphere...
GAGCAGAGCGGTGAGCTGCTCGGACCCCGGTTCCGGCCGCCGGCCGCGCCGGCTCGGACGCCGCGGGCGCAACCGTCCCAGCGGCTTCCGCCGCGAGCTTCCCGCCAGCGCCTCACGCACCCGCGCCTCGCTCATCCAGGCCGGGTGGGGCGGCTCCGGCGCTGCCGTGACGATCCCGCGCCGGCGGACGAGCCCGCGTGCCCGCGCCGCCGCATCGGCGAGCAGGTAGCCGTGGTTCTCCAGGACCGCCTGCTCCGCCTTGCCGAAGGCGTCGAGGTCAGTCCGGACCGAGGCGATCGCCTCGCCGACCAGCGCCGGCGCGTAGCCCGGCGGGTGCGCGGCCGCGTCGAGGTCCCACTCGACCCGCTCGGCGTGAGCCTGGACGAGGCCCGCAAGGGTTAGGCCGGCGGCGCCGAAGACGAAGCGCGGCCCCCGCTCGGGCTCGCCGCCGAGGGAGTCGAGCAGTTCGCGCGCATAGCGCTCCTCGAGCGCCGCTTCGGCGCCCGGCGAGCCGAGCGGCATGCGCAGGAAGGCGCGGGCGCGGGCGTTGCGACGGGCGATCGCCCGCATCGGCTCGACCACGCGCTCGGGCCAGTCGCGATAGGCACCCTGCAGCGGCCACTCGACCCGGGCCGCCAACAGCGCCGCGACGATGCTGCCGCCGGAAACAGCCGCCACCGTCTCGATCTGACCCAACAGGCCGAGCTCGTTCAGCCGGGTCAGAGCCCCGAGGTGAAACAGCGAGGCCCGATACCCGCCCCCGGAAAGCCACAGCGCTTTTTCGCCGCGCCCTGCGTCGCCAAGGCCGAGGCCGCCGAGCCGGCCGAGCGTCGAGTCCGATTGGACTACTTGCCTTGATCGATTGACGTTCCCCACCATCTTGAGCGGGGCATGTTAATCAGTGATTTTTGCTCTTTGCGATTGAAGCGGTGAGGCGGATCCGCGCCTGTGGGAGGATGCGGCGATGGGCGAGCAGGTCCGCTACGAGCGAATCAATTCCGCCGCGGTACTGACGATCGACCGTCCCGCCCATCGCAATGCGGTCGACATGGCGACGGCGACGCGGCTGCGTGAGGGCCTGCAGGAGTTCGAGGCCGACGACGAGGCGCGCGTCCTTATCCTCACCGGCGCCGGCGGCAAGGCCTTCTGCGCCGGCTTCGACCTCAAATCCGCCGGCCTCGACGTCGACGATCCAGCCGGCCCAATGGGCTTCACCCGCCTCACCCCGAGCAAGCCGACGATCGCCGCCATCGACGGCTGGTGCGTGGCAGGCGGCCTCGAGCTCGCCCTCTGGTGCGACCTCCGCCTCGCCACCCCCCAGTCCACCTTTGGCTGCTTCGAGCGCCGCTGGGGCGTGCCGCTGGTCGACGGCGGCACCCAGCGCCTGCCCCGCATCGTCGGCATCGGCCGGGCCCTGGAGATCATCCTCACCGGCCGCGCCGTCGAGGCCGAGGAGGCCCATCGAATCGGCCTGGTGAATCAGGTGGTCGACCCCGGCACCCACCTCGACCGAGCCCTCGAGCTCGCCGACCGCCTCGCCTCCTTCCCCCAGGAGACGATGCTCGCCGACCGCCAGGCCGCGATCGAGGGCTTCGGCCTGCCACTCGCCGAGGGCCTCGACCTCGAGCGCCGCCTCGGCCGCGAGACGCTGATCACCGCCATGGAAGGCGCCGCCAAGTTCGCCGCCGGCGAGGGCCGCCACGGCGAGGGGACGTAGCGCCCCAGCCCCAGGCCAAGCAGCACCTGGGGCGGGGAGCTTCGAGCAACTATGCCCACCAAGCGTTCGCCATCACTCCGCCTGGATCCGTCTCCGATGTGAGGAGCACGTTCCCTGTTGAATATTCGCCCGTGATCGGCGTTTTGGCAGGGTCCATGAAGCATTGAGCTTTCGTCCCTTCCAATTTCATCGCAATACCCGGGACTTTGAATTCCACTGTGACTTCTGTCGTGGTTTTGGCTTCTTCCCCGATGTTGTGAAACGTCACTCCTTTCAGCGGACCCTGGGCACCGAAGGATGCGACGCAACCCGTTTCCGTGAATGTAATCAGGATTCGGAAGGTTGCTGTACATGTGTATTCGATCGTGTTCGACCCAAAGTAGATATGAATTTCATGGCATCCTTCCGAGTGAATGATCACCGGAGAGCCATTTGCGGTGCATTCTTCGTATTTCACACCCTGAAGGGTAAGTTTGCTTGCTGTTTTCGTAGAGGTTGTTCCCGATGCTGACAGACGGTTGCATGTAACCGACACGCTTTCGCCGGCACTGTTTTTCAGAATGAACACCTGATGTGCTGTTTTCCCAGTGCCGTCCGGTTTAACTGTGTACCTGCACGGTTCAACCGAGCAGTGCAATTCGGCTGCCTGTGCAGAGCCGCTGATGACACCGAATGCGACTAGCAGCATCGCTGAGCATATTCCTGCCTTGATACCGAGCCTCATTGTCTCCCCTTTCGCTATTCACCTTGAAGACTGAGCTAAGGGGTAGCTCCTCTACCGATTGGGATCAACTCCAGCCCCACAACGCCAGCAACTTTGGAGCTCGACCGCGGAAGCAGCTGATGTATCCCCTGCAAAGCGAGCTCGGCAGGAATTCGCGCGCGCCAATTAGTGCAGAGCAGAATTTGGTCGGCAGTGCGGGTGGCGGCGCTAGTCCTTGCCGCTGGACCGCTTGCTCTCGTCGCGACGGTGGCGGTGGACGACCGGGGCGATGTAGCCGATCAGGGCGCCAACTACGACGGAGACGAGGAGGATCACGATCAGCGGCGCGTTGACGCTGAGGAAGAGAACGTCGACGTGGACCTGCTGGGAGTTCTGCAGGCAGACGATGGCGACGAGGGCGATGAGAGTGCCGATGCCCCAGGCGCGCCAGTTGGTCTGGCGCTGCTGGTTGTGAGGGCCGGTCGCGTTCATCGAATGGGTGGCGGGTCGCCGTTGGCGGTGGCGGCCAGGCTCGGGTCCCAGCTGCAGACCGCGCAGGCGTGGTCGAAGGCCGAGTGGAGGAACTCGAGGGCGTAGGCGCGGGGATCCGCGGCGGCGATCACGTCGTCCCAGTCGAGCACGTACTCGCCGAGCCCACCGTCCCAGCGGGCGCTTTCGGGTGAGAGCGTGGTGCCGGCAAAGCCATCCGGAGCCGGGTGGGCGTAGGCGTAGAAGGCAGCGCGCGGGTAGCGCGGGTCGCCGGGCCACCAGCCAACCGCGACCTCTTGGGAATCCATCGCGTTGCGCATGATGAAGTCCTCCGCCGGCGGCGACGCGGGGGCGCCGGAGAAGAGGCTGACGGCGAGGTCGAAGGATCCCCACCAGGCGTTAACCGGGGTCGAGCGGCCGCGGAAGGGAGCGCGGAAGGCGGCAAGGGTCAGCGCCGCCTGGCCGGCGGCCTGGAAGTAGACGGCGACCGCCTCGGCGTCGTAGCGGGCGTGCTCGCTGTCCTCGTCGAGCGGGACCGTCCAGGGGACCTCCTGGGGAGTCGGGTCGATCTCGACCGGCCCGGCGAGTTCGCGCACTGCGGCCAGCACGCCCTGGGTCACCTCGGCGACCGGGCGGTCGGGGGTGAGCGGGACGGCGCTGCGTCGGCCATCGGCGTGCTCGACGATCGCCAGGTGCGAGCGCAGGTCGAGCGCCACGGTGAAGGCACCGGAGCCGTCCGGGGCCGGCAGCGGCACCGTCTCCCAGCCGCGCGCCGTCAGGCGCAGTCCCGCGTGCTGCAGCTGCGGCTCCGGTGGTGCCAGTTTGGCAGCGAGCTTGCCCAGCACCTGCGTGTGCGCGTGCAGCGTCTCGCAGGTCTCGCTCCAGTCCGCGAAGGAGGCTGGGGGCCAGGGGGCGGGCATGACCCAACGTTAGCGCCGTGTTCGACCCATGTGCGGGTGCGAGAACGACGGGGCATCGCCGCGGTATCTCGCATGTCAGCTCGTCCTTCCAGATGAGACGAACTCAGCGAGGAGTCAGAAGATGATTCGCAATCTCAAGACCCTGGGACTCGCAGTGGTGGCGGTGGGAGAATTTGGCGCCGTGAACGCGGCGACGCCTTGGCCGCCCGCGAATTCCACTCAAGCGGTCGAAACCCCCGCACCCGCAGATACAAGCCCAGCACAGAGCGCTCTTACTCCGAGGAGGCGCAGCGGATTCGCCTGGTGGTGGCGATGGAAGGCCGACCAAGTTTGCGCGGACGAGGACCGTCACGGCGACGGTGTGTGAACCGGGCGATTCCGAACCGCTAACGCAAACGACCCGGGCGACGACGTCGCCCGGGTCGTGATGCTGAATTAGTGATGGCTAAGGGGCGGTAATGGCAAAGCTGCCGCCGATGTGAGCATCTAAATGCCTACCTTCCGAAACCAAGAACGCGCCCGATGCGCCAACGCCGTCGTTCACGAGATCAGGCTTGAAAACCAGCGGTTTCCCAAATGCGAGATTTCCAGACCGCGACGCCGCTACCACATACAGACAAAGGGTTCCAGGTTTGGCCTTCGGATTCAACGGAGTGCCAAGGCATTCCGGATCACGTTCCGCTGGTTCTTGTTCTTCAAGCCAAAAATGAACCGTTACTTCACCGGCGGCCTGTTCCGAAAGCGGAATCGCGAAGCTGATCGGAGAGTAGTCGGTGCGTTCGGTGAATTCGCCGGAACCGGGTGCAGTTTCCGTATTGGTGCCCTGGAAAAGCCAAGTCCCGGTCTCGGTCGCTTCAGATTGAAGAACTTCGTCGGGGTGAAGAACACCTTTTTCACCGTTGCAGACTGATTTTTTGACCCCCGATCCTTCAACTTCGACGCTTATGCCACCTTCGGCACAAGGCGGGGTGCCCTGGCCAGGGTTGAGGTTGCCCGTGACGATCGGTTTGCCGTTGGCGCCAGGATTACCCTGAGCACCGGCATCGCCTTTGGCCCCAGTGTCGCCCTTGGCCCCGGTGTCGCCCTTGGCCCCGGTGTCGCCCTTGGCCCCCGGCGCACCTGGGCTGCCCGCGTATTTCTTCGCGATCTTTTCGACTTCCTTCTTCTGCTTGCCGGTGAGCGCGCCGGACGCAGCGTAGGCCCCCCCCGCCAGAGCTCCGACGAGGGCGATTACGCCAATTGCGAACCCAACCGGCCCGAGCTTTTCTCGGATCCTAGAAATCATGTCTCTCAAACTCCTTCTTCCCTGGCCGCCAGCGGCGCCTCAGAGACGTGGCTCTTCTCCCATTTCCCAAATCCCCCACCGGCAGCTGGACCAGCGCCCCAGGGTCCCAAGTGGGTACATCGGCATTCCTTCATCGGTCCAGCCGAAGTCCCCCTGCTCGCGAATATGCCACAGGGGCACCCCAACCGCAAGGCCGAGATCTGCACCGTTCCGGCTATTTCGTACGGAGCTTTTTGTGCATCCCGGTGAGCAGTTCCGACGCCAGCAGCTCATCTCCAGCGAGCCGCAGAGCACTGATGTGGCCGTCGAGGATTGCGGCGATCCACGCGTCGATGCCCCCTGCGCCGCACGCTTCGGGAGCCCCTGCCTGTTTGCGGCGGACCGTTACTGCACCCTGCTCGATGACCACGCTGAGACCAGGGCTGTCCCCGACTTTGAGCCCACACGTGCCCGTTATTGAAATTGGCAGCTCGACCAACGGCAAGGCAAGCAAGAGAGCGGTGTCAAGCTCCTCGGCGGTGGCAGCGGGCGCATCCCATCCCCACCGGGACTCCCAGCGCCAGGCGGCTGCGAGGGGCCGGACCCCCAGGCGCAGTCGCTTCGTGATCCGGAGCGGCCCGGGACCTTCTCGTCGCGTCGATTCCAAGAGCCGGGCCCGGCGCATAGCGGCGACCCGTCGCTCGAGGGCCGGGTAGCTGAGATCGTGGATGAGACCGGAGAGCTCGGTCAGCGACCGCGGACTCGCAGCGAGCGCGTGCGGTATACCGGACCTCCAGGCATCGATCAGCACCCGAGTGGTCCGCCTGCCGGTTCCGCTCGTGAGTGAAACCGGGCCTCCGTACACACCCTGCAGCCAGTCGGATAGGGCCTTAGCCACCTCGATCAACTCGGTTCCCGGCGTTGAGAGGTGGTAGTCGAACCCACCAGGGAAACCGCCGTGACGCTGCTTCTCAACTGCGCCCGAGCTGGTCAGGACCCTGATTTGGCCCCGCAGCGTCGTCGGCGGCGGTGAACCGAACTGGGCGCGAAGGGCCTCCAGGGGTTGGGGACCGTCTTGGAGTGCGTACAGGGCGGCGAGCGTGAAGGGCATCGTCAGGACACTCAACGACGAGGCCGGTCCAGATGCTCTCGATCGCATAGATCTGGCAGTTTATGAGAAGCTTCTTGATTAACGACGATTCTTTGTATCGGAGAGGGAGAGATGGACGAAGGAAATCACTTGTCGCCGCCGGCCCTTGCCGGCGTGCAATTGACCGAGAGGGACCATCTCTCTCGCGGAGATGTATTGCTCAAGGGTGTCCTTGCTACCGCTGGCCTCTACGGCCTGGGGGCTATCGCTCCATTCGTGAGGCGAGCGCTGGCGGACTCGAGCAGCGACATCGAACGCCTCAACTTCCTGCTCTCCTTCGAGTACATGCAGCAGACGCTCTACACGCGGGGTCAATCGGAAAAAAACGACAAAAACGAAAAAATGCCGCTGAAGCCAGAAGAGAAAAAACTGATCGACTTTCTCGTCACCCAAGAGGGCGAACACGTCGCGGCGATGGAAAAGATGGTTAAGGAACTCGGGGGCAAGCCCGAAAGTCGCTGGAACCAGCTTGCCTTCTCATTTCGCATCTACGAGACGTTGCTGCAATTGGCGGGGGAGGTCGAGACCGCTTCAGTTGGCGCGTTCAACGGGGGGATTCCCACCATCGAATCGAAGGAGGCGCGCGAGCTCGCCTTCTCGATCGTCCAGGTAGACGGCAGGCACGCGGCGACGGTCCTGATCCCGCAGCACCAGGAACCGGCGCCGGAAGCATTCGATCTCGGGACCGACGAAACGAGCGCGATCTCGAATACCGAGCAATTCACGGGAGCGTTCGCAGAATGACCGCCGCGATCTCACGACGCAATTTCATGGGCATGGTCGGTGGCTCAGCCGCAGCAGCAGCCGCTCTCTCGGCCTGCGGCAGCAACAGCGACGCCGCCAGCGAAACGTCGGAATACGGCGACGGCGATGCCGGCATCCTCAACTTCCTGCTGACGGTCGAGTACGTCCAGGAGGCCTTTTACGCCGAACTGGGAAAGAGCAAGCTGTTCACTGTCGCCGCCAGGGAAGCTCTCGGCAAGTTCGGCGAAGAGGAGGGCGAACACATCGGCAAATTGGTTGGGCAGGTTGAAAAGCTGGAAGCCGAACCGATTGCCAAGCCGAAGACTAAGTTCGAGCTGAAGACGGAAGCCGGCACGCTCGAAATCGCCAGCACGCTCGAGAACGTCGGCGCCGCCGCCTATCTGGGGCAGCTGCCGAATATCGAAAGCGATCCGCTGTTGAAACTCGTCCTTTCGATCCACAGCGTCGAGGGACGCCACGGGGCTTCGATCAACGACCTGCTGAAAAAACCGGTCACCCCCGACGGCCCCTTCGCTAAACCCAAGAACGTCCGCGACGTGATCAAGGCGATGAAGCCGTATATGGCTTAAGGCTTAACGGTCTGAGCTGCTCGCCACCTTCACCAGGCGCGCATGGAGCCCGTCGACCACTGCGCGGGCCAGTTCACCGTCTCCGTCGATTTCCAAGTCGTTGACAGTTCCGCGTCCGAGCGCCCTGAACCAGGCGTTGATGCTTCCGGTGACTCGCGCGGCGGCCACTCCCTCCAGTCGCGCTCGGCAGTAAGTGACGTCGCCCTCCTCGATTCCGACCAGCACTCCAACGATGCGACGTTGGCTATTGACGGTCTCCACTCCGAGTCGGCAGACGCCGGTCGCGCTCGAATCGAGCTTCAGCAGCGGCATGGCAAGAAGGAATGCGGCCTCAATGTCGATCCGACCGATCGGCGCGGTTTGTTTGGGAAGGTGCGTGCGCTCCCAGCAGGCGGCCGAGACCAGCGGCCCGGCGCTGCTTCGCAGCCAGTCGGTGACGGCATAGGGGGTACCGCGGCCCTCGCTCCAGGCAGGCTGCACCTGCCTGGCCATTCGCATGGCGACAAGACGGCGCTCAAGCGACGGATAGCTGACCCCCGAGATCAGTGCGTCCAGCTGGGTCAGGGTGAGGGGACGAGCCGCGAGTGCGCGCAGGAGGCTCGTCGACCAGCCGTCGACGAGGGCCTTGATCGCGCTTTTGGCCGCGATGGTACCGAGTTCCAAGAGCCCGCTCGGGGATTCGGCCAGCCACGCGTTCACGACCCCCGCCGTGCCGAGCAGATCTCGCCCGGACTTCTGCAGCTCGTAGCTGACGTTGCCACCGAAGTTGCGTTTCCGCTCCCTAGTGATGATGCCCTTGTCGACCAAGGCCGCAAGGTGCTTGCGAACCGTCGTCTGCGGCGGTCCGCCGGCGGCTTGGCGCAGCTCCGCCAGTGAGGCCGGCCCTGTCGCCAGCGTCCGCAGGATGTACGCGTTGAGCGGCGCCGCGAGGACCGACAACGCGTATGCACCCGTGCGTGTGCGTGTGGCCGCCTCCGGCTGCGCTTTGACCTGGACGCTCAAGACCCGAGATCGTCCGCTAGGCCTTGCGGCTCGCCACGAACACCTCGAATTGACTGTCCTTGGGTTCCTTCGGGCGGCCGTTGCCATGGAACGTGGTCTCAAACTCGAGGCCGACGCCGGCGAGGATCTGTCGCATCTCGTCGACCGTATACAGGCGCTGGCGGAACTGGATCGGGCGTAGCTCGTCGAGCACCTCGCCAAAGCGGATCGGGATCATCGCGCCTTCCATGTAGCGGTCGGCCTTGTTCCAGCGATGCTCGACCAGTTCGACCATCGCCTCGCCGGAGATCCAGGACTTCTGCGGCAGGTGCTTCTGGGCATAGAGGACATTGGGGAGCTGCATCAGGTGCTGGCCGCCGGGACGGAGGGCCCGGCCGATCACCTCGAAGCTGCGTAGGTTCTCCTCGTCGGTCTCGAAGTAGCCGATCGCGCCGTCGTTGAGACTGAGGACGACGTCGAACTCGGCGTCGAAGTCGAGCTCGCGCAGATCAGCCTCGACGAACTCCGCCTCGAGGCCCTGCTCGGTGGCGTCGTGGCGGGCGATCTCCAGCAGCTCGGGCGAGATGTCGGCGCCGACCACCTCGAAGCCGCGGCGGCGCAGCTCCAGCGAGTGGCGACCGGAGCCGCAGGCGAGGTCGAGAACGCGGGCGCCATCGGTCGGTCGCAGCATGTTCAGCGCCCGGTTGATTTCGGACTCGGTGCGGTCGGTCCAAGCCATGTCGGCGGTGTCCGCGAAAGCCGTGCGATACCAGTCCTGCGGGATCTCCTTGGGCAGGACGCTCATAGACGCTCCTCCTCAGATGGTCGATCTAGAGAGCTTCCCCAGCTCCGCTCAACTAGCATTGATTATGTCAGTTTATAATTCTGATTCAAGTTGGACTGAGTGGTGGGCGCTCCGGACCGAACAGCGCGGTATGCAGGCCGCTGAGCAGGCTCGGAGCCAGCGGCCCGCTGCCGTTGACCACCAGCCCCTCGGTGCGACCGTCGACCACGGCCGCGAGCCAGGCGATCGGTGGGCCGCTCACCCAGCTCGGGGAGTGGCCGCCCAGGGAGGTGACGCAGGAGACGACCCGTCCCCGCTCGACTGTGACGAACACGCCGGCCGCCGGTCTCCTCCCGGCCGCCGCCGGCACCTCGACCGTGAGGCGGCAGGTCCCGTCCGCTTGGGGCGTCAGCGGGACGATCGGAGTGGCGAGCAGGAAGGCTGCCTCGACGTCGAAGCGCGTGACCGCGCCGGTGCCTGGGACGCTGTTGATGTGCTCCCACTGCGCCGAGGCCGCGAGCGGCGCGACCGCATGCCGGAGCAGACGCGTCGGCCGGAGCGAAACCGGGTCGCGGTCGGTCACCGGTTCGGCCAGGCCGCCGCGGCGCACGCCGTCGAGGACACGCTCGAGCTGGAGGGGATCGACCCCGCTCATCAGACGCTTCAACTCCTCCGGCGAGAGGGGCCCGGCGGCCAGCACGCGGACGAGGTCCGCGGCCCAGCCGTCGGTGACTGTCCGCAGCTGCGCCGACGCGGTCTCCTCACCGAGCCGGAGGCCGCCCTCCGGTGCCATCGCCAGCCACCGTTCGAGGATCGCGGCGACGTCGAGCAGCCCCTGCCCCGCGGCGGTCAGCCCGAACTTCGCCGAGCCGGAGAAGGCGTCCAGGCGCCGGCCCTCTATCACCCGAATTCGCATCAGCTCTTCCAGCTGCCGCTGCATCGCCGCGGCTGGACATCCGGAGAGGCGGCGGAGGCCGTCCAGTGTCTTCGCCTTCTCGGCCAGCGCCTCGAGGACTGTGACGTTGAGCGGGCATGCCAGCAGCCGCAGACCCAGGGTCCCAGCGCGGACTCCGCTTCCTCCTCCCGCCCCCGTACTCAATGCCAGAACTATTACTGCATCAGAGGAGTTTGGTAAACCAAATTTACTTGAGCTTTTGTGATCGGTTGCATACGCTTGAGCGGATGGCCCGGACGACCTTCATCACCCTCGGTCCCGAGGGCACCTGCCACGAACGCGCGGTGCGCCGCTACGCCGAGTTCCAGGGGGTCGAGGAATACGAGTTCGAGTTGATCACCGATTTCTACGAGGGCCTCGAGCGCCTGCGCGGGCGCGACGAGGCCTTCCTCGTCCAGTGCAGCGCCCACCCGCTGGTCCACAAAATCACCGAGAAGTACTGGACCGAGGTCTTCGTCGTCGACACCTTCATCTACCCGACCAAGCACCTGGTCCTGCTCAGCCGACGCGAGGTCGAGCGCCCGCGCTCGATCGGGATCGTCCCCGCGACCAAGGGCTACGTCGACCTCTCGCAATGGGACGAGGTAATCGACGTTGCCTCGAAGCCGATCGTCGCCGAAGGCCTGCTGCGCGGCGACTACGACTCCGGCCTCACCCACATGGAGCACACAGAGGAGCACGGCGACGAGCTGCGGCTCGATCTCGACATCGGCGAAATCGACACCACCTGGGTGGTCTACGGGACCGCGAAGCGGTTTCGGGGCGAGGTGATCGGGATCCCCTCGGCCGAGCTGTTCCTGGCGGCGTCCGTGCCGGCGGGCTCTTGACCGCGCGCTGACATCCGGCCTCCCCGCCTCCTGGCCTTCGACACCGATGTGGTCGACGCTTGCTTCGGCGCCGCCGGCCGGGCCCTGGCAGCCGACTAACGGCGACCCGCCGACCGTGCGATGAACGCGACCGTCCTCACAACCCGCAGCCCGACGAACTGGCGTGCGGCTGGTCTAGGCGTCATTGCCAGGCCTAGAAAGTCCCAGCCTTTGCTGATCCACCCCAGTCGGAATCGCACATGCGCCAGTTAACGCCCTGCGCCGATCGGTGCACGCGCACTCTTCGTCGTTGGCAATTTCCAGGCAAAAACCCGACTGGCTGGCAGGTAAAGACGGGTCCGAAGAGATCATGAAGTGACAAAGTTGATCGCTCAACACTTGCCGACTATAGATGGCGGGGGTAAGTCCGGCCATGGGGGTCGGACCCAACAAAAGGGAGCATTTCTGATGATCCGTAATCTCAAGGTACTGCTGCTCGCCGCCTTGGCGGTGGCAGCATTTGGCGCCCTGAACGCCACGGGTGCCCAGGCAGCCGAAGAATTCCACTGCTCGGTCAATCCCTGCAGATTCAGACTGAATCCAGACGGTACCGGCACCACGTCACACCATGTCTTCGTCATTCACAACAGCGCCGCCGAATCGGCATCTGTGACATGTAAAAAACTCACTGGCGAAGGCACACTGGCGGCACTGGCGTCCACGGACGTCACCCTCACCAACCTCGCCTACTCAGAATGCAACATCAGCGGCGAACCAGCCGACGTTGAAATGAACGGCTGCGAATACACATTCACATCGGCGAACGGAGCTCCGGGGAACGCTACCGGCGCACAGGTGCACGTCCTCTGCTCGGGCGCCAAACACATCGAAATCAAGGTGACAAATGCCGCAAAAGAAGTTCTGTGCACCTTTGAAGTAACACCGCAGACAGCGACCGGCATCCGCTACACCAACATCACCTCAAAAACGGAAGTCACAGCGACCGCGAACACCACGGCCCTCGCGGTTGAGAACACGGGTGGGACTAAAGCCAAATGCCTGCTCGACCCCACCAAAACCCCGCTCACCGGGAACTACACGACAGGCAACACCATCATCACAGGGGAGACGGATCCCGGTGAAGTGATGGCTAGCGCCTGGTGGGAATAGAGACCACAGCAGCACTGGCGCTCGACGCTAACTACTAGTAACGAGGACCTGCCGCGACCCGCGCACCGCGGGTCGCGGCATAACAAACTGGGCTGTTTTTGACAACCCGACCTGCCTGTAGCTAGGGTGATTCACGGGACAAGAGGGTCATTCAAGGGGGATTACGTGGTGCAAAAGGCGATCTGGCCAGTTCTTGCGGCCACCGCGTTTTTGTTGGCGTGGCACGCTGGAGACGCACGAGCCGAAGCGGCCTTCTGCCTGCCAGGCAGCGGGCCTGGACAGTGCAGCGGGCAAGTGGGGGTTGCTGTCGACAACGAAGGGGAACCGGGTCCAGCCGCCCGCGTCTATGTGGCAGACCGAGGGAACAATCGAGTCGGCGTCTTCAAAGCAAGTGGCGCCTTCGTGAAGTCATTTGGCGAAGGGATTCTTTCCGAACCGACCTGGGTCGCCGTTGACAATGGGTCCGCCAGTGCCTCACGCCACGACATCTACGTCACTAATGGCAGCGAACCGCTTATTCGCAAGTACTCTTCATCAGGGAGTACTTTCACCGAAGTAGCGTCATTCGGAAAAGTGGGTAGCGGACCATGCGAATTCGCGCCCAACAGACCGATCGCCATCGGGCCTGGCGGCAATATTTACGTGGCGGCAAGTGTCCCCAAAGGGATAAATAATTTCGAAAGCAAGCTCCTCGTGTTCAGCCCTTCTGGAAGCTGTCTGGAAGAAGTCGCGCTGTTCGAAGCTCCGCAGAGGATCTCGGCCCTTGCGGTCGACTCGAACGGGAACATCTATGTGTCAAATGAAGGGATTGCGGTAAGCGAGTTCGCGCCTAACGGAGTTCTAGTGCGGGAACTCGATCCGGGAGGTCAAGCAGAAGGACTCGCAGTCGACCCTGCTGGCAACTTGTTCGCAAAGCAGCAAACCGTGCAAAAAACCAAAGCAGCTCTCATACAGCTATTCACCGAGTTTCCTCCTACGGGGACCGAACCACTGCGCCGCTTCTCGTATTTCCCGGGCAACTTTTTTGCCGCCCCCGGCCTGGCCGCTTCTTCGGGCGAATGCGATCTCTATGCCAGCGAGGGTGCCGAACGCGGTATCCGCTGCCTCACCCTGCCCCCACCTGGACCGGTCGCGGTGCCCGAACCCTGCCGCGTAAAGAGCGGTGCCCTCGGAAACACGAAAGCGACCCTGCAGGCCGAACTCAATCCCGAGGGCGAGGAGACCACCTTCAAGTTCGAATACGCGACCGGTTCGACCACGAAGAGCACCTCCTCCAGCACGCTTCCCGCCGACTTCGAGCTCCACGAGGCGACGATCGAAGTAGGCGAGTTGGAACCGGAAACCACCTACCACTGCCGGGTGGTGGCAGAAAATGCGTCTAGCACGTCGCCTATGGTGGGCGAAGAAGGTGAATTCACGACCAGGCCAGGGTTTGAATTCGGACCCGCCTGGTCTTCGTCCGTGCAGGAAAGCTCGGCCGTCATCAACGTCGAAGGGGATCCGTTGGGCGTGCCGGCGACCGGTCAGGTCGAATACGTCACCGATGCCCAGTACCAGGCCGGCCGATTCACCGAAGCTCAGACCGCCCCGACGCCAGAACTGGAATTCGGAAACGGCGAAGGAATGCAGTTGCGCAGCGTCGCTCTGACCGGTCTCGCTCCAGGCACCCTCTACCACTTCCGGCTCCGGGCTCGCAACGGGACCCCGCCCCAAGGGGTCGTCTGCCCCGAACAAAAAGAAAACTGCTCCGAGCTCGAGCACACCTTCAGGACCTATTTGCCGGAAGCCCAGGGGGATCATCGCGGCCATGAGCTGGTCTCGCCCGGCGAAAAGAACACCGCCGAAGTCGCTACTCCCAGTCAGCCCTCAGGCCTCTTCGAACCTCGATCTGTTCGCCTGCAGGCGGCTGCCGGGTCGGGTGAAGCGATCACCTATACCTCATTCACCTCGTTCGGCAGCGCCGAAGGCTCTGCGGGTACCAATCAATATCTGTCGAGGCGCACCGAAGAAGGATGGAGCACCAAGAACATCTCTCCCTCGGGCTTTCTCGCTAGTCCTCTGATTCCTCCCCTCAACGGGTTCACTCCCGATCTGGGCTTCGGGATCTTCAAAATCACGGAACCACCGCTGACTCCGGACTGCCAAAAAGCAACTGGTGGCTCGATCCCGGAAAACATCTACTTGCGCAACCTCGACACCGGGGCGCTGCAGTGCCTGGACCCGGGAGGACCAGGAGGACCGGAAGGAATACCGTGCCTCCTCTACGGCGGAATGAGCGAAGGCGGCGGCAGGGTATTCATTGCCGGCACGCCCAAAGGCGGCCAGATCTTCACCTACAGCCTCTATGAATGGACCCCCCAGGGTCTGCACCCCGTCAGTATCCTGCCCAACGGTGAACCGGCGCCGGCGTCCGAAGCGACGGCTTTCGGGAGGTCAGTCAGCAAGAACGGGGTCGAAAGCTGCTCGGTCGGGCTGGCGCGCTTGCGCAACGCGGTATCGGCTGACGGCTCGAGGGTCTTCTGGACCTACGTTCCCGAAGCCCACGAACCGAGCCAGCTCCTCGTCCGATTGAGTGGAGTCAAAACCCTCCAGCTCGACGCAAAACCCGCGAAAAAAGCCGGCGCAGGTCCCTTTGGCAATGGAGTCTTCCAGGCGGCCAGCAGTGACGGCTCGGTGACCTACTTCACCGACACGGGACGGTTGGTTTCCGGGTCCAAAGCCGAAGTGGGAGAACCGGGAAAGGCCGACCTCTACCGGTATGAAGTCGAAAACGAATCCGAACCACTCACCGACCTGACCAAAGGAGCGGTCCCGGGCGACGTGCAGGGCGTGATCGGGGCATCCGATGACGGCGCCTACGTCTACTTCGTGGCAAGGGGGGCATTGACCGGCGAGGAAGAAGGCTCGATCGGCGAGAAAGCGCAACAAGGCGCCGACAACCTCTACGTCTTCCACGAGGGCCAGAGCCACTTCATTGCCACGCTTGCGGCCGAGGACCAAAACGACTGGTCCGTGACGCCCCAGCCCTTGAGCGCCCGGCTCACTCCGGACGGCAAGCATCTGGCGTTCCTCTCGGTCGAAGCGCAGAAGCTGGCCGGCTATGACAACGCTCGCGCCCAAGGCGAACACTGCCAATACGAACTGACGATCGAAAGCAACGCGAGGTTCGTCGGCAGCCCCCTCTGCGCCCAGGCCTTCATCTACAGTGCCGAAGATGGCAAGGTAACCTGCGCCTCCTGCAACCCCTCAGGAGCACGGCCGCTGGGCCCCACCATCCTGCCCGGATGGACGAATCCCTTCGAAGGGCCCCGCTATCTGTCCGATAACGGATCCCGCTTCTTCTTCCAGAGTTTCGACTCGTTGCTGCCCGCCGACGTCAACGGCGAAAAAAGCGATGTCTATGAGTTCGAGCTGGCAGGTGAAGGGACCTGTGACGCGGCCAACCCCAACTTCGACTCGGCCTCGGGCGGATGCCACTTCCTTGTCTCCAGCGGCAAGAGCGACGACGAAAGCTACTTGGTCGATGCCTCCGCGACTGGCCATGACGTTTTCTTCTCGACCAGGCAACGGCTGGTCGGTTGGGATATGAATGACAACTTCGACGTCTACGACTACCGGGAAGGGGGAGGATTCAGGGAGCCGGTGGAACATAACCCCTGCCCCTCCGTAGCAGGGTGCCGACCGCCCTCATCTCCCGCGCCCCCGGCCGCCAGCCCGCCGACCTCCGGCTTCGCCGGCCCCGGGAACCCGAAGCCGACCAAGCCGAAGCGCCACAAAAAAAAGCACGGCAAGCATAGTAAGAAGAAGCACGGCAAGAAGAAGCACGGTAAGCGAAAGGGGGCTGGTCGATGAGCCCCCGGACGGTCGTGGCGACCGTGGCCGTGCTCGTCGCATTGGCGGTTCCCAACGGCGCCGCCGCGGCGGTCGCGACTCCGGCCTGGAGCATCCAGTCGCAATCGACGCCGACCAACTTTCTGCCTGGAGATGAAAGCGGAGCCGAGCGCTATCAGGTGTTCGTCACCAACAGTGGGGGAGAGAAAACCAGCCCGAGTCAAATTACGGTTACCGATACCCTGCCGGCTGGCCTGGTGGTGAAAAGTGCTGAACTGACTCAGGGTGGCAATGGCCCCAACAGTGGCAAAAAAGTCAACTGCGAAGTAACCGTCGCCGGTGAAGTAAGCACCGCGACTTGCAAAGCGCTGGAATCTGTGCTGGTCCCGGATACCGGATTGGCCTTGACCATTGCGGTGTCGGTCCCGGCATCGGTGAGTGGGCCCCTGATCAACAGGGTCGAAGTGGAAGGAGGCGGAGCCGAACCTGCTGCACTGGAACGTCAGAACATCGCAAGCAGTGAAGGGGCCGAAGCGGGCTTTGAGGAATTCGGCGCCGAGCTGACGGGGGCGGATGGCAAACCCGTAAGCGCGGCAGATTCCCATCCGTATGAGTTGACGACGAACTTTGCGGTGAACGTGATTGCGGCGCCATTCGGGTCCTCCGCGCCCTTCGTCCCGGCGCAGGGCGACCTGAAGGAGATCGAAGTAGCGCTGCCGCCGGGACTGGCCGGCAACCCTCTGGCGGTGCCGCGCTGCACGGCGGAGGAGTTCACGACGCATCGCACTTTCGAATCGGCTGAAGCGGGAGTCGTCAATCAAAATGACTGTCCGTATGGATCTGCAGTCGGAGTTTCGATGCTGCAGCAGTTGGAAGGAGAAGAAAAATTCGAAGCCGCGACGATTTATAACCTTGTTCCCCCAAAGGGGATGCCGGCGCAGTTCGGTTTTCTGATTGCCAACGCGCCGATATACATCAACACTCGACTTCGCAGTGAAGACGACTATGGGATCACGGCCTTCCTCCACAATGTGACGGAGGCGCGACGGGTGACCGCGGCGCGGATCTCGATCTGGGGATCGCCGTGGGATGAAAGCCACAAGGCACGCCGTGGATTCTGCCCCGGAGCGTGTCCACCACCGCCGGCGGAGCCGAAGCCCTTCCTGCGCGCCCCAAGCCGCTGCGGCAACCCGCTGACGACGACGATGAGCTTCACGACCTGGGCGCAGCCGGTGACGGGGGCGAGCGAACCCTCGGTCAGCCCGGCGATGGCGGGTTGCGCGGCACCGCCCTTCACCC
>Ga0207710_10000776_pt1 | contig 17388 bp, 16 predicted proteins | sample KBSS24metaG_FD_184400 | JGI IMG/M metagenome (GOLD analysis project Ga0207710, IMG submission 184400) | Switchgrass rhizosphere microbial communities from Kellogg Biological Station, Michigan, USA - KBS S2-4 metaG (SPAdes) (version 2) | ecosystem: Host-associated > Plants > Roots > Rhizosphere...
GGCGGTGGACCCGGGGGCGCAGGTAATGACTTGCAGCGCTATCGTCTCTGCGATCGCCGTGCGTCGACATTCGTCGGCAACGTCGCCGCTTACGAGATCAGCGCGGATCGTCGCAAGCTCGTTTATCGCGCGGCTGCTGGTGGCGGTCAGGGCGGTGGTCCAGGCGGCGGCTTCGGTGCGAATGCGCCGGCGCCGCAGTTGTTCCTCGTCGACGCTGATCGAACACCGCCGCAACCAGGCGCGGGACGTTTGAACTACTCGTTGCGCATGTATCTCGATCCCAAGGAAGAGTTCAAACAGATCTTCAACGAAGGTTGGCGCAACCAGCGCGACTATCTCTACGTGCCGAACATGCACGGCGCTGACTGGCCGAGGATGCGCGAGATGTACGGGCAGTTGCTGCCTTACGTGCGACATCGCGCCGATCTCAATTACCTGATGGACATGATGGGCGCGGAGATCGCGATCGGGCACTCGTACGTTCGTGGTGGCGACATGCCGACCGTGCCGCAGCCCGTCGCTGGTCTACTCGGTGCTGATTTCGCCATCGAGAATGGTCGTTACAAAGTCACGCGCATCTACGATAACGAGAGTTGGAACCCGGATCTGCGTTCGCCACTCGCAACACCAGGCGCAAACGTCAACACCGGTGATTACATCCTCGCCATCAATGGCATCGAGCTGATCGCGCCCGATAACATTTATCGCTTGCTCGATGGCACGGCGAATCGCCAAACCACACTAACTGTCAACACGACGCCGTCGATGCAGGGCGCGCGCACCGTGACAGTCATGCCGGTTGCAAACGAGCAGGCGTTGCGCACACGCGCGTGGGTCGAGTCGAATCGGCGTCTCGTTGAGAAGCTTTCCGATGGGCAGCTCGCGTACGTCTACCTGCCGAACACCGGACAGCCGGGCTACACGAGTTTCAATCGTTACTACTTCTCGCAACAGGACAAGAAGGGCGTCGTTGTTGACGAGCGTTTCAACGGCGGCGGATCGGCGGCTGACTACATCATCGAGGTGCTCGCGCGCGACTTTGATGGTTACTTCAATAACGTCGCCGGCGAGCGTTATCCGTTTACGAGTCCGTCGGCTGGCATCTGGGGACCGAAGGTCATGATCATCAACGAAATGGCCGGATCGGGCGGCGACTTGATGCCGTACATGTTCAAGCGCCGCAAGATTGGGCCGTTAATTGGCAAGCGCACTTGGGGCGGACTCGTGCACACTGCCGACACGCCGCCGTTCATCGACGGTGGATCGATGATCGCGCCGCGCGGCGGATTCTTCACGCGCGATGGCAGGTGGGCGGTTGAAAACGAGGGCGTCGCGCCGGATGTCGACGTTGAGAACTGGCCGAAGGACGTGGTTGCAGGCAAGGATCCACAACTCGAACGCGCGGTGCAGGAGGCGATGCGACTGCTGAAGGAGCATCCGGTGGAACGGTCGCCAAAGGAGCCTGCGCCGCCAACGTGGGGGAAAAGACCGTAAACCGGGGGAAGCAATGAAGTTTAGGGCAATCTTTTTACTCGTCGCGCTCTGTGTTGTAGTCAAGGGGCAGGAACCCGAGGTAATTCGGACCAGGACTGAGCTGGTCCAAACGGCGATCACCGTGCTCGACAAGAAGGGCCACTTTGTTGAAGGACTCCAGCGCGATCAGTTTCAGCTAATAGTCGATGGTAAGTCGCGGCCGGTGGCATTCTTCGAGCGCGTAGCGGCCGGCAGTCCACGTGAAACTGAGATCGCGAACCTCGGAAATACAAACACAGCCGCGGCCGCACCAACGACCAGCGCCGCGCCGCGAATCCCTGGACGCACGATCGTCTTCTTCGTCGACGATCTACATCTCTCACCGGACAGCATGAACCGCACGAGATCGATGCTCCAGCATTTTCTCGATCGCGAAATGAGCTCCAAAGACAACGTCGCGATCCTCACCGCGAGTGGACAAGTCGGCTTTCTCGAACAGTTCACCAACAATCGCACCGTGCTCGATGCGGCGATGTCGCGACTCATTCCGAGGCCGTACAACGCCGAGGGGTACAGCTACGGCAATTCGACAAAAATGTCGGAGTACATGGCGTTTACGATCGACACGAGCAAGACTGACGCCAAAGTAATGAACTTCTATATCGAAGAGTGTATGAAGGGATCGAGCACCTTCCGCCGAGCGCGCCAGGCCCTCGCTCTCGTGCGCGCCTCGTGTGAAACGCAGGTCAAAAGCAGCGCTCGCGCCGTGCTGATGCAGGCCGCACAGATCACGCAGAACACTTACAACTCACTCGAGTCTGCGATGCGTTCGCTCTCGCGCGCGCCTGGTCGCAAACTCGCTTTCTTCGTCTCTGACGGATTTCTACTCGATGCCGGCCCACGCGCCGCGAATGTGCGCGACAAGCTCGATCATGTCATCGATGCCGCACAACGCGCCGGAGTTGTTGTTTACACGATCCACGCCGCGGGACTCGTCAACAGCAGTTTCCTTGATCCGGGAAACAAGCGGCCGATGGATCCCAATGGACGACTCGACATCGCTTCCGTGGGCGAGCTCGAGGCTAACCAGGACGCACTCAGCGCGATCGCGAGCGACACGGGTGGCCGCGCGCTGCGTAGCATGAACTTCTTCGATAAATGGGTGTCGACCGTGCTCGACGAGACTTCGAACTACTACGTCGTGGCGTGGCGGCCTGAGAACGAGGAAGAGAAACTGCTGAAGTTTCGAAACGTTAAGATCACAGTTGTCGGACAACCGGAGCTGACGGTGCGCGCGCCGAAAGGTTACGTCGCCGGTCCACAACCTACTGAGGCGAAGACTACTGCCGCCGCCGCGAAAGATAAGCCCAAAACTCCGGAAACTGAACTGCGTGACGCGCTCGGTGATTTTTATCCCACTGTTGGGTTGCCGACACTCCTGTCACTCACGTACCTGAACACGCCTGCGAATGGTCTGGTGGTGACGTCGTCGATCGAGATCGCGGGAGCAGGTGCGGAGGCTACGACGATCAAGCTCGCAGGCGTCGTGCTGAATGACAAAGGCAAGATCGCTTCGAGTTTCAAGAATGAATTGAACATCGATGCGCCGAAGAGCGGCGGCTCGGGTTCGATCTTCTACAATCATCACACGCCACTCGCGCCCGGCATTTACCAGTTTCGCGTGGCGGCGCGTGAGGAAAAATCCGGTCGCGTCGGCAGTGCGATCCAGTGGATCGTAATTCCGGATCTGACGAGGAGCCAGCTAACGTTGAGCAGCGTGCTGCTTGGTGGGCAAGTACTCGAAGACAAGAACACTCCGCACGTGCAGTTGAGTGTGGATCATATTTTCCCACGCATGTCGCAGATGGGTTACTGGGTGTTTGTTTACAACGCGAAGCGCGATGCGAGTGGAAAGCCGCAGATCACTGTGCAGACACAAGTGCTGCGGGATGGCCAGACGGTGTTGAGCTCACCGCAGCGGAAGGTGAGCAACGCCGGCCCGGATTTGGAGCGGATTCCATTCGGTGAAGGACTCGCGCTGAAAACACTCGCCCCCGGCAAATACGATCTCAAGGTAACCGTAACAGACAGCATTGCCGGCACGAGCACCTCTCAGATCGCTGACTTCACCGTGAAATAGTTTAGCTGCAGAGAATAGAACCAGTCAGAAGAATAGAACAAATCAGAATAGAACAAGTCGGGAAGAATTAAGCTAGTCAGAATAGAACAAGTCAGGAAGAGGGGCTTGCCCCCGCTCGTCCAATCCAAGCAACGGCGGGGGCAAGCCCCTCTTCCTGACTTGTTCTATTCTGAGTTGTTCAATTCTTCTTGACTTGTTCTATTCTGGCTGACTTGTTCTATTCTGAGTTGTTCTATTCTTCTGCGGCGTGAATATTGTTCAAGATGCTGAGCGCCGTCCCGGAAAAGATTTGGCTGATTTCTTCTTGATCGATCGGTAAGTTCTCGATCGACGTCACCGCTCGATCGATCGATCCGAGCAAGTGCGGATAATCGCTGCCCATCACCATATGATCCGCGCCAACCATGTCGCGCACCATCTTTAACGTGTACGGGCTGAACGACACCGTGTCGTAATACAACCGCTTCAAATAAACACTCGGCAGCTTATCGATCTTCACCCGGCAATCAGCAAAATCTCGAAAGCCATTGTCCATCCGCTCCATCAGGTAAGGTATCGCGCCGCCGAGATGCCCGATGATCCAACGAATGTCCGGCAACTCCTCAAACATCCCGTCGTAACACATCCGCGCCACCGCCAGGCTCGTATCAAACGGAAAGCCAATGATCGGCCCCAGCACATACTCCCGAAACGCATCAGAGTTCGCCGGAATCATCGGATGCAGAAAGATACACAGCTTCATCCGGTTCGCTTCCTCGAAAAACGGCCGGTACTCGGGCGACGTCAGTGCCTTGCCACCGATGTTGCTCAACAAAACGACGCCGTTGAGTTTCAGTGTATCGATCGCACGGTGCAACTCTGCGAGTGCGGCGTCGAGCGCGTCCATCGGAATCGACGCGAAGCCTTTAAATCTTTTCGGGTGACGCGCGATGAGCTCGGCGTACGAGTCGTTCATCATCTTCGCGACTTCAGGCTGGTGCGCGGCGTCAGTAAAGAAGACGTTCGGTGTTGAAAGTGAAACGACTTCGACGTCTATTCCGACGCGATCCATGTCTTCAATGCGTTTCGAGACGTCGGTCATCGCCGGAGTGACGCCAAAAAACCGCGCGCCGCGATGAGTAATGATAGTCTGCCCGGTCGAGCTGGCGCCGAAAGAAAACTCGGAAGGAAGATCGCGAATTGTTTGAAAGAATGCTTCGGTGTAGAAATGCGTGTGTAGGTCAAACTTCATCATTTTGATCGCAGATATTGATTCAAACTCTCAGCCTGCACAAACTCGCCGCGAAACGTGTAAATATCATCGAGCTTCCAGGCGCCGTCTTCGAGCAGAAAAACGAAGGAAGTCGTTCGCTCATCGCCGGGATAGTTCGTCTTTGGTCCCCACTTGTAAAGCACGTCGATGACGGCGCGCTTGCCGTAACGCCGCGACGAAACAATCGCATAGGTTGAAGGCTGATCCCACGATCCGATGAAGGTGTTGTTGCTGGGATAGTCAGGATCGTCAGCGGGACTCCTAAAGGTCGCGAGTTTCTGCGCGAGTGCTTTGCGCAACTCCTGACTGAGCCATCGTTTCTGCGCCTGCTCGTCCCGAATGATTCCGGGCTCACTGTTTTGCAGGTAATTGAAGAAAGCGCGGAAAGTCACCAAACATTCGCGCGGCGCAGCAGCCGCAGGGGCAGTGTATTTCACTTCTCCGATCTTCTGTGCGCAAACGAGTCCCGCACACATGAGTATCAGTGCAGCAGCAAATAATTTTTTCATTCAGAGTTGTGCTCCGTCTTCACGTAGATGCCCCGGAGATGTCTCGCAACGGCAATCTAATCGTAACATTTCCCGACAAGACGCAAATGATATAGTGTCGACAGCCAGGTAATTTTTCTTTCCTTCCCGACACTCCGAGGCACACTGTGGCAACTCTCGTTAATAGTCAGCGGACTAATGTCAATAAAGATAATTGGCTCGGCTTCGTCGGCGACGTCGTGAATTTTACGGGTGAAGTCTGCTTCAAATCGATGCTGCGTATCGATGGCCACTTCTCCGGAAATGTTACGTCAGAGGACGGAACGCTCATCGTCAGCACCGGCGCGCAAGTTACAAAGGCTGTGATCAATGTCGCGGTCGCGAAGATCAATGGAACTGTTGAGGGCAACATTCGCGCCACGAAAGAGCTCGTGCTCGGCCGCACTGCAAACGTCAAAGGGCAAGTTGCCGCACCCGCGTTAATCGTCGAAGAAGGCGCGCAACTCAACGGCAGTTGCCGCCGACTCATCAACTAGCCACAAAAAGCACAAAAGTTTTCGGCCACAAAGAAGCACAAAAGAACGCAATAAAGCTTCGCTTGAGGTCTAAGTTATTTCACTGCTCGAGCCAATGAAAATCTTTTTTGTGTTTTTGTGCCTTTTTGTGGCTAATATACACCTCACACTAAATCGTGGGAAAAATCAGCGTTGTAATTCCGACTTATAACCGTGCCCGGCTTCTGCCGCGCGCGATCGAGAGCGCTCAGCAGGCAGGCGCAGATCTGGAAGTGATCGTCGTTGACGATTGTTCGACTGACGACACGCGCGAAGTTTGCGCCGGAATTGCAGGCATTCGTTATATCCGGTTGAAGACTAACGGCGGTCTCGCAAACGCTCGCAACGTTGGCATCGCTGAGAGCTCGTGCGAGTTCGTGGCTTTCCTCGATGACGATGATCTACGATTGCCCGGCTCACTCGACAAACAATTCCAAGCGCTAACCGCTGACGATCGGATCGCGTTCTGTTATGGCCGCGCGCTCATCGGCGACGCGCGTCGACAACTTCCAACCGGCGAGATCTATCCGCTACGTTGTCCGCAAGGTGACATCTTCTGGGATCTGCTCGAAGACAATTTCATTCCGATGCCTTCGGTGCTCGCGCGCAAGTCGAGTTTAGTCGACGAAGGCGGTTTCAATACCGCGCTAAAATTGATCGAAGACTGGGACATGTGGCTGCGTTTGAGTGAACGTTTTCTCGTCACGGCAGTGGAAGAGCCGGTCGCGATCCATCGCAAGGCCGTCGCCGGATCCGAGCAAATGTGCTCAAATGCCGCCGAAATATGTAAACAGGCGGCGCGCGTGCAACAGATGGCGCTCGATCGCCCGCGCGCGCGTGCATCGGAGAGCGCAAAACGCCGCCGCGTGCAACGGAAATTCCGCGACCGCGCGTATGAGATATTGATGACTGAAGCAACTAACTCCATTCACGAAGGGAAACAACAATCAGCCAGAGCAAACGTTCTCGATGCCTTTCGCTTTCGCCCGTTTCGCACCGTTGCGAGTGGCCGGCTGTTGTGGTTGCTGAATTCCCGCTGAAGCCATGAAGATTGCTCTTTGCAAGAGTCACTTCTTTGGACCAGTAAGTGGCGCTGACGAGATCCTCGTCAGTTATGCGATCAGCCTACACAACGCCGGACATGACGTCGACGTCGTGTTGCTGTACAAACCGACCGAGAACGATCGTTTCAACCGCCGGTTGCGACAGGCGGGTGTTCCCATCGTTACTGTCATCAACCGCTCGATCGCGTTCACGATCCTGCGCAGCCTGCGTGGTTTGCTGTCGAGCTTTCTGCTGTTCTTCCTTCTCGTGCCGCGCACGGAAAGAGGCTTGCGCAAGATCTGGCAAGTCTTGATCGATCTGATCTCGCGTGTTCACTATAAAAACTGTCGCGCTTACTTCGCCGGGTCAAATTATGATGTGCTGCACGTGTTCACGCCTGACACCGGCGCCACGCTGATCATTCGCGCGGGCAAGGAAGCCGGGATTCCCGTGCTGTATCACGAGATGGGGACGCCGCATTACCTGCCGCCACTCGAGCCCTACTACCGGCGACTCGAGAAGGTGTTGCCGCTCTGTTCCGAGGTCGCGGCGCTCTCGCCGACACTCGCGCGACAATGGACCGAGCGTTTTCCTTTCTTGTCGTCGGTCTCGGTGTTACCGCTGATCACCGACGATTCAGACATGCTCCGGATGCCGCTCGGCGTCAATGGTAAGCACGAAACGATCTTCGGATTTGCGGCGCGGATCGAAACCGGTAAAGGACCGTTTGTGCTGGCTGAGGCGCTCGCGCAGTTACGCGAGAGCCGCGACGACGTGCTCGTGCGTTTAGCCGGCACGGGTCCGGCAGTGCAGGAAGTGAAAGCGCGTGTGCGCGAGCTGCGATTGAATGGATCGTGGGAGTTTGTTGGATCTTATGACGGCGCGGTTGGGTGTAGCGCGTTCATGCGCACGCTCGACGTGTTTGTGTTGCCGTCGTTTGCTGAAGGAACGTCGAAGAGTGTTATCGAAGCGATGGCGCACGGCCTGCCGATCATCACGACAAACGTTGGCGGCTCGCCCGATCTGCTTACGCACGATGCTGGTATTCTCGTGCCGCCGGGCGACACTGCTGCGCTTGCGGAGGCGATGCAACGTCTCGCCTCAGATCCTTTGCTGCGAAAGCGAATGGGCCAGGCCGCGCGCGAGCGTTATCTGAAATTGTTTGCGCCAAATGCAGTGTTGTCGATGCTCGTCGATACTTACGCGCGCGTCGCCGGTCGCAACGGCCACGTTTCACAGAACGGCCATCATCCATGGTCCATAATGTAAATCCTGTAAATCTTGTCTAAAACTGTCTTGCGTATCGCATTCGCCACACCGGAATTCGTCACTGAAAACCACTTCGACGGCGGCTTGGCCAATTACCTCAATCGCCTTTCAAAAAAGCTCGCTGACCTCGGTCACGACATCCACATCGTCACACTCTCCACCAAAAACGAAGATGAATTTGTTCACGAAGGCGTGATGGTCCATCGCGTAATGCTCAAACCCGGCTGGCAAACCTTGAACCGCCTCACTCGTTATTCAATGACAACGACGTTGCACTGGCTCAACTTCAGCACTCAGACATATCGCAAACTCAAACAACTTCATCGACGCCAGCCATTCGACTTGATCCAGTATCCAAACTACTCTTCGTGCGGGCTCTTTTCGATGGCGTTGCTGCGCACAAATCATGTCGTGCGAGCCTCTTCTCAACCGGGCTGGAATGCGTCTGTCAAACGAAATCTCGACTCGACTCTCGCGGAACGCCTCGAAGCGCTGCAATACAAGCTCACGCGAAACGTTCACGCTCCCAGCCGGGCGACTCAGACAATACTCGCGCGTGATGCGCGGCTGATCCGCACACCTTTTTACGTCGAGACTGACGACTGGGACACGACTGTCTACGACCAGTTTCTGAAAGACAAGAAATACGTGCTCTACTTCGGTCGCTTTCAGTTGCGCAAAGGATTTCACACGCTCGCGCAGGCGTTGCCACGCTTTCTGAATCAATACCCGGAGGCGCATGTCGCGCTCGTCGGCAGAGACATGGAAACGAGTTTGGCTTCGTCAATGGCTGCTTTTGCGCGCGCGCAATGCAACGGATTTGGCGAGCGACTGATCATCGTCGAGAACCTGCCGCACAGTTCTTTGTATCCGATAATCAAAGAGGCTCGGTTCGTCGTGCTGCCTTCATTGAAGGACAATTTTCCAAACGCGTGTCTCGAGGCGATGGGTTTGGGCAAAGTGGTAATCGGCACGACCGGCACATCACTCGACGAATTGATCAGCGACGGCGTGAACGGGTTTCTCGTTCCACCAGACGATCCGCAGGCGCTGGCTGACAAGATGATCGCGGCGTGGACGGATCAGCATTTGGCTGAGATGTCGGCGTCGGCGAAAGAACAGGTGCTCGAGTTCGCTCCGGAGAAAACCATCCCGTCGTTGTTGAGTTACTATTCCGCAGTTATTGCTCATGATCGTTACACGGATTAATAATCGAATTCGTAATAGCTGGCTCAATTTGAGACCCGTGCGGGCGACGAAAGTTGTCGGCATCGGTTTTCCGAAGACCGGAACTACTTCGCTCGGCTACTGCTTCAGGCGTTTTGGATTCAAGCACCAGACGTACGACATGGACCTCGCGCTCAAAGTCAAAAGAAATCAGATCGACGATGTGTTGCGCGTGGCCGAGCAGCACGAGTCGTTTGAAGACTGGCCGTGGTTCCTGCTTTACAAAGAATTCGATCGACGGTTTCCGAACACAAAATTCATTCTCACGTTGCGGAAAGACACTGCGACTTACGTCAGAAGTTTGCAGGGTCATCACGAGCGCGAGGGCATCCGAAACCACGACTGGGTGAAGCCGTACTGGTGGGATGAGGTTCAGGGCATGCAGCCGGCTGAGTGGGATTACGGCAAGTCGGCGCAGCGCTATGAGAATCACAATCGCGCCGTGCTCGAGTATTTTGCCGGAAGAATCGGTAAGGATCTGCTGGTGGTGTGTTGGGAAAATGGTGACGGCTGGGATGCGTTGAGTCGCTTTCTTGACAAGCGCGCGCCTGCTGAGCCGTTTCCGCACTTGCGTTGAACGTCAAATGGGAGTCAGGAATCGCATCGCAGTTTACTCATCGCGCCATTACGACGCGCTGCGATCGGTGTTTAGTGAGTCGCTGCTGCATCGCTGTGGGATTCGCAGGTACTGGCACGACGTCGATGGTTGGTTCACGTGGCGTTCGGCGCAGGAAGAAGCTGTGAGATCGTTTCCGGCGGGCAGTAGGTTTGTCGAGGTGGGAACGTACCTGGGTCGAAGTCTTTGCTCGCTGGGCGAAGTGATCGAGCGCAGCGGCAAGAACATCGAGGTGATCGGGATCGACACTTGTCGCGGCAGTGGTCCCGAGGGCTTGAGTGGAAAAGACTACCACGCTGATGCAGTCAACGACGGTGGCGGCACTTTCGCCGGCATACTGCACAAGAACGTGCTTGATTGTGGTTTTGGAGAAAAGATCACGTTGATTATTTCGGATTCGGTCAGTGCGGCGCGATTGTTCAGTGATGCGTCGCTCGATTGGGTCCATCTCGACGCGCGCCACGATTATGCGAGTGTCCGGGCCGACATCGAAGCGTGGCTGCCGAAAGTTAAAACGGGTGGCTGGTTATCTGGTGACGACTACGACCAGCAGAAGTGGCCTGAAGTCGTAAAAGCTGTTTCTGATCTTTTGCCAGATGCAAAGCTGTGGTCCACTCAACAATGGCGCTTCATTGTTTGAATCTTGTCAATCCTGTAAATCTTGTAAATCCTGTCAAAAACTATTTGCCATTCACGTATTACCCGGCCTTCGGTCCCCCACCCTCATGACTCATCGATTTGGCGAGTTTACCCATCGTCTCATAATCAACGGTCCATCCTGCACACACAGCCGCCAGCCCGATCACGCCTCCCTCCCCCGAAAACTCACCTTCACTCTGTAACAACTCCGCGCCCCGGGCCCACGTCTCAAAGAACCTGCCTTCATTCCCATCCTTCGTGATCGCAAACAACGCCTCGCTACACCACCGCGCCGAGTTAATGACTTCTTTATCACCGGTGAGCTGCACAGCGAGCCTCTCAAACGCCGGTCTGCGATGCGATCCATATCGATTCAAGTGCTCCGCAATACTCGCACTCACCTCTTTTGTAACTGCGATCCCCGCCTTGAAATTCGGCAAGCTCGGCAGCGCACTAACACGCGTATCAGCGTCGACAAAAATCGCCGTCTCAAACTCTTCCAACGCCGCCTGCAAAGCAAATCGTTTATCGTGATACGCTGGCCGTCCCCGCCCATTCCCCATCGCCGACAACCTCGTCACAAAATCCATCGCCATTGGCCCAGTCGGCACATGCCTAATCGCGCGCACCCCCAACCCCTCAAACTCCCCCGGCTCATCCGTCAACACCACCCACGCCACCTCCGGCACATCCGCCACCAGCAACCTCGCCCGCCTCCTGTAAGCCTCATGAATCGCAAGCGTACAAAAGCACACCTTAGACGCGCTCGCGTGTTGCCGCTTCGTGAGAAATCTAAGCATCACTTTGCGCTCTTTGTGCTTGTTTGTAGCAGTAATCTTGTTATAGGAGTACGTGAAAGCCGGCTTGGCGGAAGTGGTTATCGGCTGTGAGTGCATCATTGATCCCCTCATCGTTCATAACAACAAAGGACATGCAATCAATCAACCCCCACTCCTTATCGACTCGGTCACTGAAAATCTCAAAAGCTCGTCGATAGAGTTCATCTGATGCCCCCACGATTTCAACTTTTGGATCATTTTCGAGCGCGGTGAGTAACCTTATTGCTGCCGATCTATGACGTACTTTCGATAGTGCATTTCCTATTTCAAGGAGAATGGCACGGGTGGTAATGAAGCGCGTGCCAGATGTTTCTAATTCGTCGGCCAACTCCACGGCGCGTGCATGATTTTCGTCAGTAGTAGCGGAAAGCGCAACCGCGTATGAGGTATCGAGGAAAACCCTATTCATCTGCTGTGTCAGTTCCACTGTATAAATACTCGTCGAGACGAGATGACCAGTCAGGAGGTCCTTCGAGGTTCAGTGAACGAGCAACGCGGAGAAAAGATTCGGGTTCTTGAGCAGCGATTGGCGCCGGCTCGATCGTTAGGCGAACGCGTGTGTTTGGTTCCAACTGAATGGGACCGTCCGGTCGAAATACATTTCCATCAAAAATTGCATCCAGCGTCTGACTCATAAACACCTCCCGATAGTGAGGGTACCGAAGTACTCACCAGCATATTTATACCATTAATAGCCGACCGACGGCAGATAGCAAGCGCGTGGCTCGTGATATTCACCCATTGCCATGAGAGTCAACGGTTTGATTATTCGCATTCCATGTTTCAAACACCAACGAAACAGACTCGTCTGTCGCGTTGGTAATAAGAACAACATCGCACGGTCTGGCGAGAGATTCCCGGCGCCTATCAGAAGCAATTGCATGTCCTCTTCGGTTTCGGCGACGGCATGATTCAGTGGGTAGAAGTGTGGCGCAGATGTATAGGCCGTGAGACGACCATCACGAATGGCGACAAATGAAGTGAGAAAGGAAGGCATGTGCTTCAGCTCGTTGAGACGATCGAAGCCGTGCGTCTTACGACACAACTCGGCGCAAGCCTCATAATCCTGCTCTTCGATTGCGCGGACGCTCACATTCGGAGGGAGATCGCCCTTCAACTCACCTTCAATCAGCGCCAGCGGCTCTTTCACATCAAATCCAAGCGACGCGTACAACGAAAGCGATGCGGTATTGAATGCATCCTGGACCAGTCGAATCCCGGCGCTGCCCTTCCCACGCTCGATCACAGCCTCCATTAACATTCGGCCCGCACCTTTTGCCTGTGCGGCTGGATCCACCGTGATCGGACCAACCGCGCGAATGGGATCGTATTCGACGAGATGATTCGACCCGATTACCTCGCCATCACGTTCCGCCACAACGCTGAAACTGTACGGACTTTCAAACAACATCCGCATGAGGTCTACCCCCGCTTGTGCTGTCGGAAAATCAGGTCTGAAGTTGTGATTCTCAGCAATTGAACGCCTCGTAGCAAATCCTGCCACACGTTTCGACATCTTCCTCTTTCATTGGACGAATTTGGATGGACATAGGTGCCCTACTTCTGACGATATACTCGGACCAGTTTTGCCCTGAGGTCTCCAGCTTGTGTAATTGCCTCAGCAATTCGGCGTGCCTGACCCAAACGATCCGGATCTTCTGTGCAGATAATAATTCCAGCGTGTTCGGGCGCGTTAGCGTGTAAACGTTTGAAGTCGCGACGATTTAGAGTAACTATGGCCCTGTTAAGTTGAGTTGCTCTTGAGAGAATATCGGAATCGCTAATCGACTGATTTGCTCTCCCGTCTTCAAAGGCAGTGAGGACATCCTGACCCAACCGGCGCAATTCTTCAATTACTCGAAAAGGGAAGTTTTCATCCGCATAGAGTGCCATCAATCATCATCTTTCTCATTGGCCTCTATCTGTGCATCGATTTCCGCGCGGTGAGAGCGAACATAGTTCCACGCATTGGCAAGATCCTGAACAGTGAGGGTTGGATAATCTCTTAGCAGGTCAGCTTCACTTGTTCCAAGACGTCGTGATTGTTCAAGGAGCCACACCGGTATCCTCGTACGCGTGATACAAGGAACCCCTCCCATGACATCCGGCTTACTTTCGATCCCAGGAAAGTCGTCGCCGAGATCGCGCACTATCCACTGAAGGAGTTCAGCCTTCTCGGCACGTGTCATTTCGGACAGCATCTTTTCCCGGTCTGCTGATGTGCTCATAACATTATTCTTATAACATTTTTTTCGAGCTAGTGCTTCGCCAACCGTGAGAGGTTTTGAACTGAAACTGGTGAGGAGGCTCGTACTCTTTCGACTACTTTTTTCAAGCCTTCTTCAACAAGTGCCCAGGCGTCTTCGCGGGGAGTTATCGATGAGATCAATTCGTCTTTTCGCGGTAGCTTTTCCAAATCGGCGAAGTCTTCATCCTTCCATAAACAGGCGGATAGCAGCACCGGCACCACTACTGCTTTCTTTTCTTCCATCAAGCGCATCGCTACTGGACGCTCATGCTCGGTGATGTATCTCGAAGCAAGAAAGTCACGGCTGACCATGAAGAGAATGATCTGCGATTCAGATAACCGCTCTTGAATCGTCTCATCCCAATCGTCTCCGGGTATCAGATCTGTGTCGCGCCACGGCGAGATGTAGCCGCGACGAGCCAACACCTTGAGACTCGGAACCAGTCGCTTCACAACATGATCGTTGGCACGCGCGTAACAAATAAACAGCGAAACGGGATTGTCGCGCGGCGCACTCGCCTCCGGACTCTCAACTTCTCGCAGCCGCTCGACGACATTCACCATTACAGTACTACCATCTGCCTTGCGTTCAGCACGCGTTACCTCATCTCGCTTCACAGCATCACGAAGAATATCGAGGTCGCTCCAGGCGCCGGATTTGTCTTCGACAAAAACTCCCACGGGAAGCTTCTCGTTCAGAACACGCATCTCGGAGAGGATGAAATCTGTAAGCCAAACGCGATCTTCCGCACTATCGCCGATTACAAAAACATCAGTGACTCTGCCCTCATGATCGCCACGAACTAAGGCTTGAGCGGAGCGTCTCGCCAGGACCACTCCACGCCGCCAACGTGGCTGCTTTTCACTCAACGTATGCGATCGAACGATGAAGCGCGGTAACAACCCTGGCGGCCGCACGTCGTCGTAACGCAGTTGAATGTGATGGGAGTTCTCTCCGGTGTACTTCTTCAATTCGCGAGGCTGATTTTCATCCAGCAGTCCGGGCACCAAATACAGCTCTTCCTTCTGGTCCAACGGGAAGCACAGCTCAAACTTCTCCATCAGCGCCAAAAGAAATCGGTGCATGTCAGGCGGGTAGTCTTTCTTGCTCTTCAATGCTTGCGTGAAGTCAGCCAAACGCATCACGCCATTCGTTTCCTGCTTATGAAGCCAACGCAGAATCTTGTAAATCCCATCAACGAGCCAACGCGGTTTCAGCACACTCGTGTCGCGTAGCCGTGGATCGTCGCGGTAATTCAATGCGATTCCGAGACAGTCCAGGATCGTCGCCAGCGTGTCCTGAGCTCCTTCTGTTTCGACTCCCTCGTCAGTACAGATTTGCCGGTAATCCTGGAACGTGACAAAACTGGCTTTCATCTCTTCCAGACGACTGCGCACGCGCGCCCACGAGGGCGAGATCTTTTCTCGCACGCTCGGCATTTCTCCGGCTAATTTGGCGAGGAGCTTTCGCAACGGCTCGATTCCCACACGCGGCTGGCAATCAGTCTTCACGACCGCCTTGACCTCAGGATATTTCTCCTGGAGGAAATACTCGTCGATGGTGAAAGGATGCGCTTTGATTTGATTGAGCGCGATGACCACAGGCGAGCCCGCTCCATACGTGCGGATTAACCGCAGCCAATATTCAGCTTCCTGCATCGGTCGACCTTGACGGCCAGACAGGACCACGAGGTAGATACTACGTTGAGAAAAGAAGAACTGGTGGGTTTGGTGTAGAAACTCCTGACCGCCAAAGTCCCAGATGTGCGCGGTGATCGTAGGCTCGCGCGCGCCGAGTTTGAGTGAATGACGCTCGATGCCGGGCGTTTCGGGTTCCTGGTTGTCGTGAGCAATGACGCGCAGCGCTTTGCTCAGCGAGGTCTTGCCAACACGGCCGTGACCGACGAGTAGCAGTTTAACCTCATTCAGCGGCTTTGCAGTCCGCTGTCGCTGGGCGAAGTAAAAGGCCAAGATGGCTTTCGGATCGGCAATCGGTCTCCCGCTTGTGTCGTCGCCCCACTTGCGTCCCAGAATCTCCTCGGTGAGTCCAAGAGCGGAATTGCCATGCAGATAGATTTGCGTTAAGGAATGCAAGTTGAGAATTGAATTAGGTAACTCAACAAGTTTGTTATTGTTGAGAACGAGTCTACTTAGCTGCCTAAGCTCGCCTATCTTCTTTGGCAAAACGGTCAGCCGATTGTCGCTTAGATTCAAATACATTAGCTGTGAGAGTTGACACAGCGTATCCGGCAAAGATGTCAAGTAATTGCTATAGAGATCGAGCCGGATCAGCTCTTTCAGTGCCCCAACCCACTCAGGTACTTCGGCCAGTTCATTTGCACCAAGAGCCAACTCCTGCAACTTTGTAAGGTGGCGTAAATCGCATGGTAGAGACTTCAATTCATTCAGAGAAACCTCCAACTGTACTAACTGACGAAGTCGGCCCAGCCCCTCTGGTAAAGCTTTCAAATAGTTAAGCGAAAAATCTAATTCATTCAACTCATTTAATTGAGTGAGCGAGTTCGGTAGAGAGGTAAGGCTATTAGACCAGGCGCTAAGATGTTTCAAAAATCTCAATTCGCCTATCCATTCCGGCAGCGCAGTCAATTTGTTCGCATTTAGTGACAACCCCTCCAAGTGTGTAAGTCGGCGTAACGATGTCGGCAGGTGGGTGAGTCTTTCTTTATCATGGTCTAATCCATCGAGATCGAGATACTTAGCTCTCGTTTCGAGTGCATCCATGATTTTTGTTTCGGCCCATTGAGGAGTTGTTTCAGCCATCACTTCTCATCCATGAAAATACTAACGAACGGAACTTCGGATAGGCAACTTACTTCCACCGCCGCCCGTGCTTGATCACGATGTCCACGTTCTGCAACAAATCAATGTACCGCAGCACGTCGCCGCGCACGGCGATGATGTCGGCGTATTTGCCTTCGCTAACGGTGCCGACCTGATCGGAAACTTTCATCGCGACTGACGGCCAGTAGGTTGCGGCGCGGATGGCGGTCATGGCGGGGATGTTGAAGTTGTTGACCCAGGCGTCCAGCTCGCGCCAGGTGGTTTGGCTGTGGAAGTTCATGGGAATGCCGCTGTCCGTGCCGATCAGAAGCACGACGCCGGATTCGGAAAGCTGCCCAATTTTCCGCGCGAGGGTGGGACGACGCTGGGGTGTGATTTGGTAGTAGCTTAATTCCCCGGGTTTCTTCAAAGACTGTTTGATGTCGTCAACAATCGATTGCGGCAGACCAACTTGCCACGACGGATCGTCAAGCTGCTCAGGATTGTCGCGCACGTACTCGTAGTTCAAAAGCCCCTGCACGGTCGGCGTCCAGAACAATGGGCCAAGGCTCATCTTCGACGTTCGTTCACGAATCATCGCGATGATATCCGCGGGATACTCGGGCGCGGTCGCGAGGCCCGTGTGCTCAAAACAATCAACACCGACTTGCAGCCCGCGACGAATCTCCTCCGGCCGGTGCGAATGCGCGACGACCGGCAGCTTGCGTTTGTGCGCCTCGTCGACGACGGCCTCCACTTCCTCCATCGTCATCTGATCCTGATCGATCAGCTTGATCACGTCGACTCCGGCTTTAGCC
>Ga0207710_10000787_pt1 | contig 17295 bp, 16 predicted proteins | sample KBSS24metaG_FD_184400 | JGI IMG/M metagenome (GOLD analysis project Ga0207710, IMG submission 184400) | Switchgrass rhizosphere microbial communities from Kellogg Biological Station, Michigan, USA - KBS S2-4 metaG (SPAdes) (version 2) | ecosystem: Host-associated > Plants > Roots > Rhizosphere...
CGTGGCCGTGGCCACCTCGGTCAGCGACATCGCCGGCCGCTGTGGCTGGAACGCCGTGATGACCTCCAGCCCCCGGGCCAGGGCCTCGATGAAATCCGGACCGGTGCCGTCACGTGTCATGTCTGGGCTCCTCGCAACTTCTCGTCCCCGGCATTCGGAGGCGCCAGGTCAGCCGGGTCGGCCGCCGGGACGATGCGGGTCCGGAGGCACCGGCCGGTTGTTGCGGTCCACCGAGAGGAAGATGTCGTTCGCGACCGGGTGGCGCAGTTCCTCGGCGAGCTGGCCGATGAGACCGGCGGTCCGGGCGAGCAGCGCGAACCCGCGCAGGAGCTGGACAGGCAGGCCGAGATCGGCCAGTGCGGCTCCGCACACGCCAGCTCCGTTGAGCGGGAGCGTCTTGCCGAGCACCCGCGGGTGGACACGCCCGATCGCGACGAACAGGGCCAGGTGCGGGCCGAACAGGCCTTCCTCGGTGGCGATCTGGAGGAGACGCGGCGTGCGCGGATCGCCTTCCTTGTGGACGTGATGACCGAGGCCGGGAATGAACTTTCCAGCTGCCCGGCGGGCCCGCACGGTCGCCACGGCGAGGGCGTCCCAGTCGGCGTCGTCGACGGGCAGGTCGCCCGGCACGGCGGAAAGCACGTCCTGGAGGAAGGCGCCGGTGTCCTCGGTCACCCCGAGGAACCGTGACCCGCCGCCCAGGAGCCCGGCGGCGAGCGCGCCCTGGAGGGAGTCCGGAGCGGAGAGGTAGGTGAGCCGGGTCACGATGGCGGTCGGCGTGAAACCATGATCTGCGAGCGCGGCGAGCACCGACTCGAAGACCCGCACCTCACCACGGGTGGGGCGGCGCTGGGTGGCCAGCCAGAACGCGAGCTCACCGAACCCGACGCTACCCATGACATCCCGGGCCAGGTCCTGGCCGAGCAGGGTGATCGTCTTCAGGTCGGACGCGCCCAGCGCGGTCGGGTAGGCAGGTTGGGCACCCTGCTCAGCCACGGACTTCCTCCTCTGGCCTCGACAGCCACTTACGCAGTTCGGCACCGTGCTCGTCCAGATCTGGTGGGGGGAGCCGGTAGCTGACAGGGGAGACGGAGAAGGTGATCGGATGCCTCGTCGTCGGGACCGCCCGGTCTCCCTCACCCACGACGACCACGGGGTCGAGCTCGAAGCGTTCGGCCATCGCGAACCCGCCGTCCATGGTGTTGATGGGCGAGCAGGGAATTCCGGCGTCGACGAGCAGGTCGAACCACTCGACCGCGTTCCTCCGGGCCAGCTGGGCCGTCAGGATCGGGCGCAGCTCGTCGCGGTTGGCGGTGCGGTCGGCGTTGTGGGCGAACCTGGGGTCGTCCGCGACCTCCGGGATGCCGAGCACCTCGCACAGCCGGCGGAACTGGCCGTCGTTGGCGGCGGCCACGATGAGGTCCTTGTCGGCCGCCGGCAAGGGCTCGTACGGGAAGACGCTGGGGTGCGCGTTTCCCATCCGATAGGGAACCACCCCACCCGCGACGTACGCGGAGCTGTGGTTGACCAGCCCGGTCAGCGCCGAGGAGAGCAGGTTCACCTCCACCAGCTGCCCCTCCCCGGTGGCATCGCGGTGCCGCAGCGCCGCCAGGATGCCGATGGTGGCATGGTTACCAGCCATCACGTCGAACACCGAGATCCCGGCTCGGAATGGCGGGCCATCCGGGTCGCCGGTCAGGCTCATCAGACCAGACATCGCCTGCACCATCAGGTCATAACCCGGCACGCGCCGGCCGGCGCCGGAACCAAAGCCGCTGATCGAGGCATAGACGACGCCCGGATTGGCGGCCCGCACCGAGGCGAAGTCCAACCCGTACCGCGCCAGCCCGCCCGGCTTGAAGTTCTCGATCAGGACATCCGCGCGGCGGGCCAGCTCGCGAGCGATCTCGGCGTCGGCCTCGTCCCGGAGATCGAGCGCGATGGACCGTTTCCCACGGTTGACACCCAGGTAGTACGTCGACACCTGGCCCCGCACGGGGGGCATCCAGGTCCGGGTGTCGTCGCCCCCGGGCCCCTCCACCTTGACCACCTCGGCACCCAGGTCCGCGAGCAGCATCGTGGCGTACGGCCCGGCGAGGACCCGGGAGAAGTCCGCCACCAGAACCCCCGACAACGGTCCCGCGGCCTCCGTCCCGGCCGCCGGAGTCGTCCCTGGCATCGAGCATCACCTCGCTGTCCGTCATGCGGACACTTGTCCGATGAACCAATCGTGCCCTTGGCGCAGCCAGTCGGTCAAGGGACGTGACGGGACACTGGTCCGGGGTACCCGATAGCTGGAACCCCCGTCCCCGTGTAGGTGGAGAATCTGACCCCGGTCGGCCCCCGTCCGTTACCGGGGGGACAACCCGAATGTGGATCTCCGGCCTACCGCATGGATAGCGGCGCGCGAAATCCCTAGCGTGAGTTCCGTGAGCACCATGAGCATGAGCGAGCAGACGATCCGGGGGCCGGCGCTGGGCCGTAACCCGTTGCGGGCCCTCCTCTCGCCGACCACCTGGGCGGCCATCGGCTACCTGATCACCGGCTTCCCCATCGGCCTGTTCGCCTTCACCGCCGTGGTGGTCCTGATCGCCACGGGCGGCGGCCTCGCGCCGGTGGCCGGGGTCGGGCTGATCGTGCTCGTCGGCGGCCTCGCGCTGGCCGGCGGGATCGGGGCGTTCGAGCGGGGCCGGCTCGCCGCCACGCTCGGCATCACCGTCGCGGCTCCGACCTACCGGCGCGCCCCCGGCGGGTTCGCCGGCTGGGTCGGGTCCTACCTGAAGGACCGGGCGCGCTGGCGGGCCGTCGCCTACACCCTGGTGATGCTCCCGCTCACCACCGTGGGGGCGGTTCTCGCCGCCAGCCTGTTCGCCGGCGGGCTGGTCGGCATCACCCTCCCGATCTGGGCCCGGTGGCTGCCTGGCCCCGACGTCAGCGTCTTCGGCGACTGGACGGCCACGTCCCGGCTGGTCTCGGCGGCCGGCAGCGGCCTGGTCCTGCTGCTGGTCGCGCCGTGGGTGACGCTGCTAGCCGCCCGGGCCTGCGCCGGGCTCGTGCGCGGGCTGCTCGGCCCCAGCCGGGGCGATGCCCTGGCCGAGCGGGTCGAGGAACTGCGCGACTCCCGGACCCGGGTCGTCGACGCGGCCGACGAGGAACGCCGCCGCATCGAGCGGGACCTCCACGACGGCGCCCAGCAGCGGCTGGTCGCGCTGGCCGTCGACCTCGGCCGGGCCCGGGCCCGCCTGGAGGCGGAGAACCCCGGCGCTGCCACGGAGACGACGGCGCTGATCGCCGAAGCCCACGAGCAGGCCAAACAGACGCTGCGGGAGCTGCGCGACCTGGTGCGTGGCATCCACCCCGCCATCCTGACCGACCGCGGCCTGGACGCGGCCCTGTCCGCGCTGGCCACCCGCTGCCCGGTGCCGGTGACGGTCGCCGCCGAGATCCCGGCCGGCCGCTGCTCGCCCAGCGTGGAGGCCGTGGCCTACTTCGTCGTCGCCGAGGCGCTGACCAACGTGGCCAAGCACAGCGACGCCACCCGGGTCGTAGTCCGGGCCCGGTTGGCCGACGGTGACCTGGTCGTGAGCGTCACCGACGACGGACAGGGCGGCGCGAACCCGCGCGGCGGCGGCCTGCGCGGGCTGACCGACCGGGTCCGGGCCCTCGACGGGGAGCTGGCCGTGGACAGCCCGCCCGGCGGCCCGACGACCGTCACCGCGCGCGTCCCGTGCGCCTGATGCGCCGCGAGGCGCGTCTCGCTGACCGCTGACCATCGCCCCTGATCCGGAGGGAAGACATGCTCCCCACCACGGACGGCTTCGAGGCCCCCGCCGCCGATGCCGCGGATGCCGCCGATGCCGCCGCGCCCGCCCACCCCGTCGAGCTGAGCAAGCCCGGCGCGGGCGGCCCCACCGGTCCCACCGGCCCCAGCGGCGCCAGCCCCACCGGCCCCAGCGGCCCGGGCGGCCCGGGCGGCCCGTCCGGTCGGTCCGGCCCGTCCGGCCCGGGCGGGCCCGGCCCGGCCGCCCGCCTACCGAGCAACCTGGCCCGCGGCATCGCGCTGACCGTCGGCGCCATCCTGACCCTCGCGTTCGTCGGCTACGCCTGCCTCGCCCTCGTCGCGCTGGCCGCCCAGCAGAAGAAGACGTTCACCAGCTCCTTCCCGGCCGCGGCGGTCAAGGCCGTCGACGTCGACGTCTCCGACGCGGCGGTCACCCTCGTCGGCGACGCCGCCCCCGACGGCCGCGTGACGATGAGCTCGACCGTGCACTACTCGTGGTCGAAGCCGACCTACACGGCCACGATCGACGCGAGCGGGACGCTGCGGGTCCGGCTGAGCTGCACGACCTGGGCGCCGATCAGCTGCACGCCCAGCCCCGAGCTGGCGATGCACATCCCCCGCGGCGCCCAGGTCACGGTCCACTCCGGCGACGGAGCCGTCCATGCCCGCGGCCTGACCGGAGCACTCAACCTGACCACCTCCGACGGCGGCATCACCCTGTCGGACGTGTCCGGCGACCTGGCGCTGACCACGAGCGACGGGTCGATCCGGGCTGATGACGACGTGACCTCCGCGCACGTCACGGCGAACACGTCGGACGGCGCGGTCACCCTGGCCTTCGACCGCCCGCCGACAACCGTGACCGCGCGCACCGGCGACGGCGGCGTCACCATCCACCTGCCTGACCGCTCGGGCCCGTATCACCTCACCACCAGCACCGGCGACGGGTCCGTCCACGCCGGCAGCGTCCGGAGCGACCCGACGGCCGAGCGGGCCATCACCGCGAGGACCGGGGACGGCGGGATCCGTATCGACTACCAGGCCGGCTGACGTCGCCGCGCGCTCGGCCGGCTTCGCGCTCGGCCGGCTTCGCGCTCGGCCGGCTCGCGCTCGGCCCGGTCGCCGTCAGCCGAGAATGCCGCGCTCGTAGGCGACCGCGACGGCGGCCGCCCGGTCCCGCACCCCCAGCTTGTCGTAGAGGTGGATCAGATGCGTCTTGATGGTCGCCTCGCTGACCAGCAGTGCCCGGGCCGCCGCCTGGTTGGTCGCGCCGCCGGCGATCAGGCGCAGCACATCAAGCTCCCGGGGGCTGAGGCTGCTGGGCTCGCGCATCCCGACCCGTCCCATCAGCGTGCTGGCCACGGACGGCGCGAGCACCGACTGGCCGGCGTGTGCCGCCCGCACCGCCCGGATCAGCTCGTCGCGCCGCGCGTCCTTCAGCAGGTAGCCGGTCGCCCCGGCCTCGATCGCCGGCAGCACGTCCCGGTCGGAGTCGAACGTGGTCAGGACCAGGACCCGGGCCGGATGACCGGTCGCCCGCAGCCGGGTGATGGCCTCGACGCCACCGGTCCCCGGCATCCGCAGATCCATCAGGATCACGTCCACCTCGACGCTGCCGGCCACCCGGACCGCTTCGGCGCCGTCGCCGGCCTCGCCGACGACCTCGAAGTCCGGGTCGCTGGCGAAGACGCCGCGCAGCCCGTCCCGGACGATCGGATGGTCGTCGACGATCAGCAGCCGGATCGGCGCGGCGGTCACGATCCCATCCTGGCGGCGGGCCACCCGCCCGAAGCGACCGGGAGAATGGGCGGAGCCCCCGGTCGCGGAGGGCGGCAGGTTGGAACAGGTGCGGGCGCGGGCAGTGGGATCGCCGCGTTCACCGTCGTCCCGTCGCCCGGCGTCGACTCGACGGTCAGGCTGCCGGCCAGCGACTCGACCCGCCGCCGCATCCCGGTCAGCCCGTAGCAGCCGTCCCCCGGCTTCGCGATGGCGTCGAACCCGACGCCGTCGTCGGCCACGTCGATCAGCACCAGGTCCTCCATGTAGGTCAGGGTCAGGTGGACGGCACTGGCGCCCGCGTGCTTGGCCACATTCGACAGCGCCTCCTGGGCGACGCGGAAGACGGCGGTCTCGACGTCGGCCCCGGCCCGGACCGGCGTCCCGGTCGTCTCGACGCCGGCCGGGATGCGGGAGCGGGCGCTCCAGCCGCGGGCCAGCTCCGCCAGGGCCTCGGGCAGGGTGGCCTCCTCGAGCTGCTCGGGCCGCAGCGCCCGGACCGAGCGCCGGGCCTCGGTGAGGTTCTCCCGGGCCAGCGAGTCGGCCAGCTCCAGGTGCCGGGACCACTCGCCCGGGTCGCTCCGGGCCTGCCGGGCCGCCTCGAGCTGGGTGATAATGCCGGCGAACCCCTGGGCCAGCGTGTCGTGGATCTCCCCGGCCAGCCGCTGCCGTTCCGCCAGCACCCCGGCCTCCCGGGCCTGGACCAGCAGCTGCTCGTGCAGGCCGGCGTTCTCGTCCATCGACACCCGCAGGCGGCGGTTCGTCTCGGCCAGCTCCGCGATCATCTGGCCCCGTTCGGTGTTCTGGGCCATGACCCGGTTCGTCAGGTTGACCATACTGAGCACGGCGAGCGTGTTGAACCCGAACATGATCACGAAGGCGACGGTGTGGACGTTCCAGCCGTCCGGGTAGCCCGCGGTCTGGGAGGCGGACAGGACCCCGGCGGTGGTCGCGAACCCGGCCCGTCGCAGCCGCGGGCTGAGCTCGTCGGCCAGGAAGTAGCCGGTGAAGGCGAACACCCCGAACCACGGGTTCAGCCAGACCAGCACCCCGCCCAGCAGGACGTGGACGCAGAAGACCGCCGTCCGGACCCGCGGCGGCACGCCCGTCGTCGGGTAGCGCAGCATCGCGGCCGCCCAGACGGCCGCCACCGCGATGGCGATGATGACGTAGCGGAGCGCGACCGGCCCCTGGTAGTCGCCGGTCGTCACTGACAGCACGGCCAGCAGGGTCGCCACGGCCAGGAGGGGCAGGAGCATGCGCCGTCCCAGCCGGTCGGCCCGCTCGGACCACGTCTCGACGCCCTCGGCCTCGCCCTCGGCGCCGGCGCCTGCGCCGGTCGCGGTCGCGGTGCTCATGCGGTAGATGGTGTCACTGCCAGCGGAAGGAGCGGGCCGCGATCGCGCCGCACCCGACCGCGTAGGCGGCCATGACAGCCAGCGCGGCTGCGGCCGGCCAGTGGCCGTCGATCGTCGCCTGCACGGCCCGCACCCCCGCACCCAGCGGGCTGTAGTCACTGATCGTGCGCAGCACCGTGTTCATCTTCGTGCGAGGCACCCACATGCCGGCGAAGAACAGCAGTGGGAAGAACGTCACCAGCCCGGCCGCGTTCGCCGCCCGCTCGGAGGCCGCGAGCGCCGTGATCAGCAGGCCGATGCCGAACGTCGCCGCCGCCACCAGGAGCAGCGCGAGGGCGAACCCGACCGGCTGCCCAGGCGCGGGCACGCCGAAGGCGATCCCGATCACCAGCATGACGACGTCGACGACCGCCGCCAGGGCCAGGTAGATCAGGCCCTGCGCGCCGAGCAGCCGGGCCGGCGGTACCGGCGTCGCCGACAGCCGCCGCAGGATGCCCCGCTCCCGATAGTTGGTCAGTACCGCCGGCAGCAGGTTCACCGCCGTCATCAGGAACACGTACATCATGAGGATCGGCAGGTAGACCTCGAGCGGGCTCAGGCCGTTGAACGCGCGGCTCGCATGCCGCGTCCCGGGCACGACGCCCAGCACGACGATCGCGGCGACGGGCAGCAGCGCCGTCCAGACGACCGCCTGGGCGGAGCGGGCGAACAGAACGGCCTCCGTCTTCGCCAGCCGCCAGAACGGGTGCCGCCGGACGGCCTGGCTGGGGGCCGGGGCCGGGTGGGGGATGGCAGCGGTTGTCATGATCTCTCCTCAGCGGATGGGCGCTTAGCGCCGGGAGCCATCGGTGATCGCGAGGAAGGCGTCGTCGAGGCTGGGCGCCTCGACCCGCAGGCGATGGGCCAGCACGCCGTGCCGGGCCAGGTGGGCGACGACGACCGAGACGGCCTCGCCGTCGCCGACGACGAGGACCTCCCCGTCCGGCTGGCCGGCGCCGGTCTCGCTGGCCGACTCGACGCCGGGCAGCGCGGCCAGCTCGTCCAGCGCGACCGGCCGGGACGGGACGAACCGGATCCGCTGGGTGATGTCGAGCCGGGCGGTCAGCGCGGCCGGCGAGTCGAGCGCGACGACCCGGCCGGCGTCGATGACGGCCACCCGGTCGCACAGCCGCTCGGCCTCGGCCATGAAGTGCGTGACCAGCAGGATCGTCACGCCCCGGTCGCGCACGGCCTCGATCAGGTCCCACGTGTCGCGGCGGGCGGCCGGGTCGAGGCCGGTCGTCAGCTCGTCCAGGATCGCGATCCGGGGCTGGCCGATCAGGGCCAGCGCGATGGACAGCCGCTGGCGCTGGCCGCCGGAGAGCTTCCCGTACCGGACGCCGGCCTGTTCGCTCAGCCCGAGCAGGTCGAGCAGCTCCCTCCAGTCGGCCGGCTGCTCGTAGAACGAGCTGAACAGCTCCAGCGCCTCACCGACCCGCAGGTTGGCCTGGAGCTCGCTGTCCTGGAGCTGGATACCGACGGCGGCGGTGACGCCGTCCCGGTCCCGGGCCGGGTCGAGCCCGAGGACGCGCACCCGCCCGCCGTCCGGCCGGCGCAGGCCGCCGACGCACTCGACGGTCGTGCTCTTGCCGGCCCCGTTCGGGCCGAGGATGCCGAAGATCTCCCCCTCGGCCACCGAGAACGACACCCCGTCCACCGCGGCCCGGCCGTCATAGACCTTGCGCAGCCCTTCCACCTCGACGATCGCCACCGATCCGCCCTCCCGGCTCCCCGCGTTCGTTCGTGAACGAGGTAGACGATCGCGCGAACGGGGTGCCGCCCACATCGCCTCGACGGCTGGATCGGGCGCCCTGGAGGGTGGACGCCCGGCATCCACCGATCGGTTGACCCGGTATTCCGCCGGCCCCCGGTGACCAGAACCTCGGCGCCGGCCGAGTCGCGTGGGCGCCAGCGGAGTTGGCAACGGCCCGTAAAAGCCCCAAAAGAGGCGGGATCCAGAACGATATGTCTGTCACAGTAGATGAATGGGCATTCTCGGTGACGCTCTTGAGGCCATGGTCACCAGTGACCGACGGTGGACTTCTCTGCGGGCCGAGGTCGGCCGGCGCGTGGACTGTGACGTTTCGCGCGCGGCCCAGGACGCCGAGTCGATCGCCCGAGGATTTCAGCCACTGGTTCAGCCACCGGGGACGCCGTGGCCGAGCGACGAGCGCGGCGGCGTGTCGGAGCGGACCGGCTCCCTCCTCGCGGCGCCCGGAGCGCTGCGCATCGACTGGCACGACACACCAGGCGGCACCGCGCCGGGTGACGGGGTGGCGGGAGGCCAAGGCCGGACCGACGTCATCACCCTGGTCCGGGCGAGCGGTGGCGCCGGCGCGGCCGCGACGGTCACATCAGCGGCTCGGCGCCGGGCGAGGTCGGGGCGTCGCTGCTGGTCGCGAGCATCCTCGAAATGATCGTGATCCGGCCGTGGCAGGTGCTGTCGACGCTTGAGCTGTCGGCCGAGGCCCGGCTCGAGCGGGACGGCCGGCCCGCGACCCTGCTGCGCGGCCGTCCGCGCGGCACCACGGCCGGGGCTCGGCGTTTCCTCCACGGCCTGCCCGAGGGCGATGCCTACGAATTCCTCGTCGACGACGCGACCGGGATCGTCGTCGAGATGGTCGCCTGGTGGGACGGCCGGGAGGTCGAGGGTTTCACCCTGAGCGACCTTCGGGTCGACGGACTGCCTGCCACCGAGCTCGAGGCCCTGTTCGACGGGCAGTTCGATCTGGACTCACTCGGTCCGGTCGAGACGCCGAAGCCCGACGTGCTCCGGCCGAAGGCGATGGCCGCCGTCGCGACGGAGGTCGACTTCACCGTCCTCGCCCCCCGGAACGACTCCGACCTGGGCCGTTCCTACCTGGGCGTCGTACACCGGGACGAGCGGGGAATCACCGTCGGCGCCCATGCCTACAGCCAGGAACGGCCGCCGGGCCGCCGACTCTGGTACTTCCAGTCGGCGGGCGACGCGATGGCCGACCCGGCGAGCTGGGAGACGATCACCCTGCCCGACGGCACGCCGGCCCGCTGGTGGTCGCCCGAATCCGACCCGGACCAGGGTCACCTCCGCTTCGAGCGGGCCGGGACCCAGGTCTGGATCCAGGGCTGGGGCCCAGCCGAGATCCGCGACTTGGCGGTCGCCCTCGAGCCCGTCACCTGACTCCGGCGGTCAGGCGGACCCCGCCGGCGCCAGGGTGACCGGGAGCGCGGACAGGCCGCGGTGGACCCGGCTGGGCTGGTAGGCCGGCTCGTCGATAGTCATCGTGATGGCCGACGTCCGGGCCAGCAGCGTCCGGAACACCGCCGCCGCCTCCAGGCGGGCCAGCGGCGAGCCGAGGCAGTAGTGCATGCCGAGGCCGAAGCCGAGGTGGCGCGGGGCGCTGCCGCCGGCGGCGTAGCGGGCGGCGTCGAACCGCTCGGAGTGGGCGAAGGCGGCCGCGTCGCGGCTGGCCGAGCCGAGCAGGACAATCACGCCGTCACCGCGCCGGTAGGAGTGCCCGCCGACGGCGTTGTCGGCCAGCGCCACCCGCATCGTGAACTGGGTCGGGGTGTCGAAGCGCAGCATCTCCTCGACGGCGGCCGGGACCAGCTCGGGCTGCGCGCGCAGCAGCGCGAGCTGCTCGGGCTGGCGCAGCAGCGCGATCATCCCGTTGCCGATCAGGTTGATGCTGGTCTCCATCCCGGCGATGAGCAGCAGCACGCAGATGCCGACGACCTCGGGCCCGGTCAGGACGTCACCCGCCTCCTCGACGGCGACCAGGCGGCTGAGCAGGTCGTCGGCCGGCTCGCGGCGCCGGTCGGCGGCCAGCTGGCTCAGGTAGCCCACGACCCCGGCGGCGGCGGTGTTGCGCCGGGCGACCTCGTCCGGCAGCAGGGTCTCGTCCGGGTCGGTGCCCTTGGCGATGTCGAGCTCCCAGGCCCGCAGCATCGCCCCGTCACGCTCGGGCACACCGAGCAGCCGCCGTCCGACCATGGCCAGGGCCAGTGGGGTGGCCAGGTCGGTGACGACGTCGAGCGACCCCGCGGCCAGGGCCGCGTCGACCAGGTCGCTGACCAGCGAGTCGATCATCGGGGAGAGCTCGGCCACCATCCGGGCCGAGAACGCCTTGTTGACCAGGGTCCGCAGGCGGCGGTGGTCGGGCGGGTCCATCCGGATGAACGAGCCGGGCAGGCTCGCCTCCTGGTCCCAGAACGGGCTGAGCCGGTCGGCGTGGCCGTGGCCCCAGGCCGAGCTCTGCAGGACGGCCGCGCAGTCGGCGTAGCGGGAAAGCACCATCACCTGGGTGTCGCCGAGCAGGTACGGCGCCGGTCCGGGTGTCTCGCGCAGCCGCCGGTAGAGCGGATACGGGTCAGCGGTATGCCGGCGGTCGAACAGGTCCGTCGCGACGTCTTCTGTTTCCACGGCGGTCATCGCCGGCTCCTCGGATCGGTTCGGTGAACGTCGGGGAAAGGGCGGCCGTCGAGAAATGAGGCGGCCCGGGTCGGGTATTCGGCGTAAAACCTCCCGGCCGGTTAATAGTGAGTCCGCCGGGAGTGGGTGTCCAGTGCGTTGCTTTCCCGGCCGGATGATCCGATCGGGCGATCGGATCATCCGGGGCGCCGGCATGCGAATTCTGCATTTCCTCTCGCGGCAGCGGCCGTTCCTGAACGAGACCTACCGGGGCGAGGTCGCGGAGTACGAGGTCGCCAGGTCGCGGAGTACTGGGGCTGACTGGCCGTCGTACCGGACGTATGCCGCGACACAGGTAGGCTGCGACATAGATAGGAAGCGACACAGGTAGGAAGCGACACAGGTAGGAAGCGACACAGGTAGGAAGCGCGCGCCGCGACGGGAGGGTCGCCCCGTGTCCAGCACCGAGCAGGATCGTCCGAACGGCGAGCGGCCCCGGGCCATCCCCGTCGTTGACATCGGCCCCTTCCTGGCCGGTGCCGACCCGGCGCCGGCCGTCGCGACCATCGCCGACGCCTGTACGTCCGTGAGCTTCCTGAACGTCACCGGCCATGGGATCCCGGCCGCGACCTTCGACGCCGCCTACCGGGTCGTGGACGAACTGCTTGCTCGGCCCGAGCCGGAGCGAGCCGTCCTGGCCTCACCGACCGGCCACCCCTTCCGCGGCCTGTCCACCCAGCGCCGCGCGGACGGGACGCCGCGGGTCCACCGTTTCCAGGTCTGCCACTACGACGACGCGGCGGCCGCGGCCGCCGCCGGCGTCCCGCCCGAGTACGGCGACTACTTCGCGCCGAACGTCTGGCCCGAGCAGGTCGCCGGCCTCCGGGAGGCGACGCTGACCTGCTTCGCCGCCATGCGGATGGTCGGCGACGCGCTCATGGAGCTGTTCGCCCGTGCCCTCGGCCTGCCGCCGGACCATTTCGCGCCGATGCTGACCCACCCGGTCTCGGACTTCGCGGTCAACACCTACCCGCCGCGGCGCACGCCGGCGCACGCGGGCGCCGGCGAGCTGGAGCTGACGTTCAACGAGCACACCGACTCGGGCATGCTCACCGTCCTGCACCAGCGGGGCGACTACGCCGGCCTCCAGGTCCAGGACCTCGACGGCACCTGGATCAGCGTCCCGGTCCGGCCGGACGCTCTCATCATCAACATCGGTGACCTGATGGCCCGGTGGACGAACGACCACTGGCCCTCGACGCGGCACCGGGTCGTCGGCTCGCCCGATCCGGCGGCGGCCCGGGCGTCCCTGGCCACCTTTCACCTGCCCAACGTCGACACCGTGATCGCCCCGCTGCAGCCGTTCGTCGGCCCGGACGGCCCGCGCTACGACCCGGTCACCCCGTTCGTCTGGGAGAAGATGTTCCTGGCCAAGGCCTACCGCCCCGCGAGCGGCCCGCCGCGTAGAGGCGAGCCCCCTAAGGCCTGGCCCGCCCGCCGCCGATGAGTTCGGCCGGCGGGCGCCGTCCTATGGTTGTCGGTCCGCACTGATCGGAGGCCACTGATGGGCTCGGTTCTCTCGCACATGACGATGTCGCTCGACGGGTTTATCGCCGACCCGCACGACGGCATCGACGAACTGTTCGGCTGGTACGGCGCCGGGACGGTGACGGTTGCCACGGCGGACGAGAACATGTCGTTCCGGGTGAGCGAGGCCGAGGCGGAGCTGCTGCGGACCCTGGTGTCGAGCACCGGGGCACTCGTCTGCGGACGCCGGCTGTTCGACATCACCAAGGGCTGGGGCGACTGCCACCCGATGGGCGTCCCCGTCGTCGTCGTGACCCACCGCCCGCCGGACGACGCCGGGAAGTGGGCCACCATGAGCTTCGCCCCGACGGTCGAGGACGCCCTCGAGCGGGCCCGCGGCATCGCCGGCGAGAAGGACGTGTGCATCTCGAGCGCCGACATCGCCGGGCAGGCGCTGGAGCTGGGTCTGCTTGACGAGATCGCCGTCAGCCTCGTCCCGGTTGTCCTGGGCCGGGGCATCCGTTACTTCGACCGCCTGGCCCAGGGCCCGTACCGCCTGGGCGAACCCACGGTCATCCCGGGCCCGCGGGCCACCCACCTCCGCTACCCGGTCGAGCGCCCCTGACCCGGCGCCGAACCGGCTCAGGTCGCGGTCTGGCCGTCGATCGTCTCGCGCAGGATGTCGGCGTGCCCGGCGTGCTGGGTGGTCTCGGCGATGATGTGGATCAGCACTCGGCGGGCGCTGTGCCGGGCGCCCGCCTCGTGCCAGGGCGCGTTCGGCAGGGGGTGGCTCGCCGACAGGTCGGGCAGGTTGGCGACGATCTCGTCGGTCCGGGCCGCGGTGCGCGCGTAGTTCTCGAGTATCCCGGCCACCGTGTCGCCGGGCCGCATCTGGAACTGGTTCTGCCGGTCGACGAGCCAGCTCGGGAGCTCGCGGGCGGTCCCGGACAGAAGGTCGGCCCAGGTGACGCCGTCCGGGAGGTCGTAGGGAATCGCCGAGGGCCCCTCCAGGATGAAGCGGGCCCAGTGGTCCTCGCACGCTGTGACGTGCTTGACCAGCCCGCCCAGGCAGAGTGCGCTGGCCGTCGGGCGCAGGCCGGCCTGCTCGTCGCTCAGCCCGCGCACGGCGTTGGTCAGCGCGGCCCGGGCGACCGCGAGCTCGGCCAGCAGGTCGGTCCGCTCCGCGTCGAGGACGGGAGCCGGGGCGGCGGTCGTGGTCATCATGGGTGGCCCTTCTGGTTGGCGGGTCGGGCGGTACAGGAAGCAGACTCGTCCGAGTACCGGCCAGGTTGTGTCCGCTTCTCGAGGCAATCTGGAGTCATGCCGACGACGTCCGCCCGCCTGCTCGCCCTGCTCTCGCTGTTGCAGGCCCGCCGCGACTGGCCGGGCGCCCTGCTGGCCGAGCGCCTGGAGATCAGCCCGCGCACCGTCCGCCGGGACGTCGACCGGCTGCGCGAGCTCGGATACCCGATCCGGGCGGCCAAGGGGCCCGACGGCGGCTACCGGCTGGATGCCGGCACGGACCTGCCGCCGCTGCTGTTCGACGACGACCAGGCCGTCGCGCTCGCCGTCGCCCTGCGGATCGCCGCGACGTCCGGCGCCGGGCTGGAGGAGGCGGCGGCCCGCGCGCTGACAACCGTCCGGCAGGTCATGCCGGCGCGGCTGCGGCATCGGATCGACGCGCTGGAGGTGACCGCCGTCGAGCGGGCCGGCATCCGCCCGAGCCCGCGGGTCGACCCCGCGGTACTGGTCGCGCTGGGCGCGGCCGTCCACGCCCGCGAGCTGCTGCGCTTCGACTACGCCGGCCCGAGTCCGGGACCGCCGCGCCGGGTCGAGCCCCGCCACCTCGTCACCTGGGGCGGGCGCTGGTACCTGGTCGCCTGGGACCTGGACCGGGAGGACTGGCGGACGTTCCGGGCGGACCGGATCAGCCCGCGGACCCCGACCGGCCCTCGGTTCACCCCACGTCCGCTGCCCGGCGGGGAGGACGTCGCCACGTTCGTTGCCCGGCGGTTCCAGGTCTCGACCGGCCCGACGGGCTGGCCGTGCACCGGCGAGGTCATCATCGAGGCGCCGGCCGCCCTCGTCTCGCGCCACTCCTGGAACGGGATCGTCGAGGAGCTCGGGCCGGAGCGCTGCCGGCTGGTTCTCGGGTCATGGTCCTGGGTCGGCCTGGCCACCGCCGTCAGCCGGTTCGACGTCGACGTCCAGGTCGTCGGGCCACCCGAGCTGCGGGACGCCTTCGCGCTGCTGGCCCGCCGCTGCGCGCTGGCCGCGGCCAGCGGGCCGGCGCGGCCCTGAGGGCGGTTCCCGGTCAGTTCCAGAGCGTCAGTTCCAGAGCACCGCGTGCTGGCCGTCGGGCGCGCTCGCGCGGCCGACGACCTGGCCGCGGTCGTTGACGGCCTGAGCGGAGGCGTCCCCGCCGCCGGCCAGCGGCGCCAGCTGGGTCACGCCGGTCGCGGACCAGCGGAACGGCCGGGTGCCGCGGCCGGCGACGGCGTCGCCCACGACCGTCCCGGACGCGTTGATCGCCGCGGCGGACGAGTGGGTGCCGGCGGCCAGCGGCACCGGGCTCAGCACGCCGCGCGCCCAGCGGAAGGCCTGGTTCTGGTAGGTGCCGGCGACCTGCCCGGCGTCGTTGATCGCGACCGCGTACCCGACTCCCGAGCCGAGGACGGTGAGGCGCCCGCCGCGCCAGAGGGCGGGATGGCTCGTCCCGGTCGCGTCGACGGTGTAACCGGCGATGTCGCCGGCGCCGTTGATCGCCAGTGGATGGGCCTGCGCGCCGGCCGGGACCGGCAGCGCCGTCCATCGGCCCGCCCCGCCGGCCGTCCCACCCGAACCGCTCCAGGCCGCGCCGAGCAGCAGCCCGTCGGCCGTCGTCGACTCGCCGATCACCACACCGTGGCTGTTGACGGCGACCGCCGCGCTGTAACCGCCGCCGAGGGTGCCCAGGTCCGTCGTCGTCCCGGCCCGCCAGCGCTGGGCGTGGACGACGCCGCCCGCGTCAGAGCGGCCGACGACGTCCCCGCTCGGCCCCTGCCCGGTGACGATGAACGAGAGCGGGACCAGCGCGCCGCCCCGGATCACGAAGCCCGGATTCGGCCGGGACCCGATGGTGGTGCCGGCGATCTGGCCGGCGTCGTCGATCTCCGCCGGGTTGTCGGCGCCGGCCGGCAGCTCGGTCCGCGCCCCGCCGGACCAGCGGAAACCGTGGCCGACCTCGGGCTCACCGGACGAGCCGCCGACCACCACACCGGCGCTGTTGATCGCGTTCGCCGCCGTGTCCAGGCCACGCAGGCGACCCAGATCGACCGGCGCGGGCCCCGTCGACCCCACCGCCGGGCCGGCCGTCGAGCCGCCCGTCGACCCAGCGGGGACGACCGCGCCGGCCGGACCCCCGCCGACCAGCAGGAGAGCTCCAGCGGTCACCCCGGCCACCGCCAAGCCCAGTGCCAACCTGCCGCCCTCCGCGACCGGGGGCTCCGCCCATTTTCCCGGTCGCTTCGGGCGGGTGGCCAACCTGCCGCCCTCCGCGACCGGGGGCTCCGCCCATTTTCCCGGTCGCTTCGGGCGGGTGGCTGCTCGCCTGCGTCCCACCACGCCACCCCGTTTCGGTCGCTCCGGCACAAATCGGCGAATTCTGGCGGGGCTGACCCTAGACCGAGCGCGCCTCGTTTCGGGCGATTCGGCAGGAACGGGCCATCTTCCGTCCGGGCCGACCTTAGACCGGCCGTGCCCCACCTGACACCCTCTGCGCCGACAATCCGTCGGCCCGGCTCGCCCGCGGGTGCTCCAGCGCGGCCTGGACGCCGTCGCGGGCGGCCGTGCGGGTTTCCTCGGGGAAGGGCGGGACCAGCGTGGACGCCACCGCGTAGGGCAGCGTGGTCGTGGTGATCGCGCGCTGGTGCGTGAAGGTGTCGAAGCCGGCCCGGCCGTGGTAGTAGCCCATGCCGCTGGGCCCGATGCCGCCGAACGGGACGCCGGCCACCAGCATGTGCAGCGCTATGTCGTTGCGGTCCACCCCGCCCGAGTTCGAGCGGCGGAGGAACTCCTGGTAGTCGGGGCTGTCCTCGCCGTACCAGTAGCCGACGAGCGGGTGCGGCCGAGCGGTGACGTGGTCGATGGCCGCGTCGACGTCGTCGTAGGGCAGGACGCCGATGACGGGGCCGAAGATCTCCTCGTCGGCGACGGTCATGTCGTCGGTGACACCGAGCAGCACCGTCGGCGGGATCCGCCGGGTCGCCGGGTCGGGCAGCTGGTCGCGCTCGTCCTCAGCGCCGCGGCCCGGACGGGACGGCCAGCGGCGGTGTCGTCGTTACCGCCAGCCCCACCCGAGGATAGCGGTGTCCGCGAGCCTGCCCCCCGGGGCGCGTGAAACTGCCGCCGGCCGCACTCGCGACATTGTCGAGTACGGCCGGCGA
>Ga0207710_10000791_pt1 | contig 17230 bp, 12 predicted proteins | sample KBSS24metaG_FD_184400 | JGI IMG/M metagenome (GOLD analysis project Ga0207710, IMG submission 184400) | Switchgrass rhizosphere microbial communities from Kellogg Biological Station, Michigan, USA - KBS S2-4 metaG (SPAdes) (version 2) | ecosystem: Host-associated > Plants > Roots > Rhizosphere...
CCGCCGTAGGGCTCGACGCGGCCACCCGTGGCCGGCGCACCGACGAGATCATCCCGCTGCTGCGCCGCCTGTGGAGCGAGCAGATCATCGAGCACCGCGGCGAGTTCTACGACTTCGATCCGGTCCACTTCGAGCCCAAGCCGTTCCAGCGGCCGATCCCCATTGAGATCGGCGGCACGTCGCCCGCGGCACTGCGGCGGGCCGGCGCGCTCGGAGATGGCTGGATCGAGCTGGGCAGCACCGGTCTGGAGCAGATCAAGAGCCGCCTGGAGACCGTCCTCGCCGCGCGTTCCGCTGCGGGGCGGGACGGGCTGCCCTTTACCGTCAGCTCGGAGCTGCCGCTCGACACCGACGCGGCGACCGTCGAGGCCTATGCGTCGGCCGGTATCGACCGGGTGATCCTGCGCCTGCCCCCGGAGCTCACCAGGGACGCCCTCGGCGCCCGCCTGCAGCGCTTCGCCGCCGAGCACGGGACTGCTTGTGCTCCGTGACGCATCTGATTACAGCACCCGCGGGTCTGGACGGACCGCCTGCCGGCGAAGTACCGCGAGATCGGGCCGCACATCGTCGAACTCGACCCGAAGGACGTCGGCGCGATCAACGTCGCCGGCATGTCTGGCTCGTCACCTCGCCCCGATGATATGGCGCTGGCAGAGGGGTGGGAGCCGCGCTACTGGGGTGTGGTGCCTGGTAGTGCTGTTTCCACTCGGTTACGTCCGTGGTCTTTCGCCTGGTAGAGCGCGGTGTCGGCGAGTTCGACGAGGGTGGTGGGGTCGTCGTGGGGCGTGGGGGTGGTCGCGGTGACTCCGATGCTGACGGTGACGATGTGGTTGTCGGCCAGTGGGTGTGGTTCGGCGAGTTGCGCGACGGCGGCGCGCAGGCGTTGGGCCAGGTGGGTGGCGGCGTCGAGGTCGGTGGCGGGCATGACGATGGCGAATTCCTCGCCGCCGTAGCGGGCAGCCAGGTCGGTGACGCGGGTGCTCGCGGCCAGGCAGGCGGCGACCTGTCGTAGGCAGCGGTCGCCGACGGTGTGGCCGTAGTGGTCGTTGTAGAGCTTGAAATGATCGATGTCGATCATGGCGAGTGCGAGGGGTGTTCGTTGGCGGGTGGCTCGGTGCCATTCGGCCCGTAGGGCCTCGTCGAGGCGTCGTCGGTTGGCCAGTCCCGTCATCGGGTCGGTGAGGGAGAGCTGTTCGAGGCGCCGGTTGGCGGCGGCGAGCTGGTGGGTGCGATCGGTGACCTTGCGTTCCAGGGAGGTGTAGATCTGGGCGTTGTCGAGAGAGACGGCGAGCTGCCCGGCGATGAGCATGATTCCTTCGAGGCGCTCGGTGGTGAACGCGCCGCGGATCATCCGGTTTTCCAGCAGCAGCATGGCGCGCAGCTCACCGCGGATGGTGATGGGGATGGCGAGCAGCGCGCAGCGTTCGAGGTCGGCGAGGTAGGGGTCGTGCTGGAACCGGTCGTCGCGGGTGGCGTCGGCGACGACGAGCGGTTCGTGGGTGCGTTCGGCGTAGCGGACGGCCGAGGGTGGTAGCAGGCACCGTCGGCCGGCCTCGGCGAGCGGGACGGTGCCGGCGTCGCCGGCCAGCACCGACCAGTCCTGCTGGTCCTGGTCGCGCAGGAGGAGGTGGACGCTGGTGGCGCCGGTCATGGCGGAGAGGATTCCTACGATCCGGGTCTGCATGCCTTCGATGGTGATTTCGGCGCTGAGTGCCTGGGAGGCGGCGACGACGCCGAGCCAGTCGATGGTCCCGGTGGCGAGGGTGGAGCGGCGGACCGGAGGCGCGGCCGACCGCGCTGGGGCCGACCGCGCTGGGGCCGACCGCGCTGGGGCCGACCGCGCTGGGGTCGACCGCGCTGGGGCCGATGGCACTGGGGTCGGTGGCACTGGGGTCGACGGCACGGTGGCCGGTGGGGCGCTGGTGGGCTGTGTCCGGAGGGTGGGGTAGGCCCAGTCGAGTTGGCTGACCTTGGCGGTCGCGCCCCAGTCCTGGCACTGGTCGCGGGCGGCGGCGAGCAGTGTGCTGCCGGTTGCCGCCAGGCCGTGGGCCAGGTGGAACCGGGCGGCACGTTCCAGGATCAGCGCGCGGTGCCAGGGGCGTGTCCGGGTGGCGACCTTGCACTGGGCGAGGTCGAAGGCGACTGCCGCCTCGCGGAAGTCGCCGCCGGCCCAGGCCCGTTCGGCCTCCACGAGGTGCAGGAGGTGTTCGAAGTTGGCGGGCGCGTCCGTCGCGCGGTCGGACAGCCAGGCGATCTTCTCGTCCAGCTCGGCGAGTGCCGCCTCGCGCCGGCCGGGCTGGGTGGCAGTGCGGGCCTGCCCCGCCAAGGCCATGGCCCGTAGCAGGTGCGCAGTCGCTTCCACGTACACCGCGTCGAGGAAGGGCAGCAGCGTCATGAGGGCTTTTGTGTGGTGGGCAAGCTCGGCCGGGCGGTCGAAGATGGCCGCGGCGAGGGCCTGGGTGAGACGCATGAACGTGGCGGCGAGCGGGTTGGCGGCCAGCAGCGCGGTCGGTTCGTCGGTCGCTGGTCCAGCGGCCTCGCCGCGTAGCACCCGGGCCAGCTGGCGCCAGGGCGACAATAGTTCCTCGGACATGCTGTTTCCGGTTCGGATGGCGAACGCGAGCCCGGCCTCGATCTGGGCGACAAGGGCGTCCAGCGACGGCGCGCAATCCAGCAGGTCCTGCACCAGTACGTTATAGGCCCACGAGGCACTCGGCAGGTCGCCGCTCTGCAGAAAGCCCTCCAGGACGCGGCGCAGCTCGGGCACGATGTCCTCGACCGGGTTGAACCAGGGGGCTGCACTGACCGCGTACAGGAACCGCATCCCCCACATGTCCGGCTCGGACTCGAAGCCGCATTCCCGAGCGGCCGCGAGGATCCGCCGCAGGATGCGATACCCGGTGCGGTAGTCCCGCCTGCGGACGCTGGTCACCATCGCGGCATGGCTGGCGGGGCCGAGCAGGGCAGGGTTCGGGCCGTCCCGGGCCCACGTCTGCAGCGCTTGCACGGACAGCCAGTCCCTTGCCGGCTCGGCGGCGAAGTAGGTTGGGGCAATGAGAGAATCGGCAAGCCTGAAAGTGTCGGACGTCGCGCGGTCGATGATTCGCGGCCGGGGCAGGTCCTCGGATGTGCCAGTCTGGTTGATCCACTGGTAGACGGCATCCAGTCCGCGGTCGGTCTCGGCCTCGAGATGGTCGCGGTCCGGGACGGCGAGACCGAGCTGGCGCAGCTCGTCGAGGCCAAACCGGATCGCCTCGTCGAGCCGAACCCGGCTGGTGAGGCTGCGCACCTGTACCACGGTGGCGGCCGCACGCTGCACCGGGCTGGCACCCAGCTCGCGGATGATCCGGTAGACCTCGTCGCCCTCGTCCAACCGGCCCAGGCCGTACAGCGCGGCGTGCCGCCCGGCGTGGACCGTGATCAGATCGTCGACGTCGGCCGGGTCCAGGAGCGCCACCGCGGCGGTCAGGTACCGCTCCACCAGCTGGTAGTCACTGACCAGTCCTGCGTCGCCGGCGGCCCGGCGCAGCAACTTCGCGATCAGCTGCCGCTCGGCCGGCTCGGTCACGGCGTCCAGGACCGGCAGGTACTGCTCGGCCGCGACCGAGACGAAGTCGTCCCGCCCGGCCAGACGGCGGGCCAGGCGCAGCCGCTCGGCCCGCAGCACCCGCGGTCTCAGAGCACCCAGGACCGATTCCTGCCCCCGGTCGTGGTGGAAACGCGCGCTGGACTGGCCATCGGACTCCAGGACCAGCAGACCGGCGTCGCAGGCGGGGGCCAGCCGCCGCTCGACCTCGTCCGCCGCCAACCCGGTCGCGGCCTCCAGAAGGTCAAGCTCCACCCGGCCCGCCAGACAGGCCATCACCCTCACAACCTGCCTGCTAGCCGGCGGCAACGTCGCGGCACGCGCGACCAGCAGCCCGGTCACATCCACCCGTTCCAACCGCCCGCGTAGGGTGGACCGGTCCCACCGCCAACCACCATCACCAGCAACCAGCACACCGTCACGGCGCAGCGAATGAAGCAGCTCCACCGTGTTGTACGGGTTGGCTCCGGTCGACGGCCTGATCAGCCGCGCCAGCTCGGCGGCCCGCCCCGCCGGCAGGCGCAGCAGGTCAGCCACCATCGCCGCCTGGCCTTCCGGCGTCAGGTTGTCCACCCGCAGATGGCGCAGGCCGCCTGGCTGCCGCCACCACCGCGCCAGCATCGGCGTCAGCGGATGAGCACTGTCCACCTCCTCCTCCCGATACGCCCCCACCAGCAACAGCCCCTCGATCTCCTCGTCCCCGCTGATCAGTAGATCGACGAAACCCAACGGTGTCCGCCCCGCCCACTGCAGGTCGTCGACGAAGAACACCACCGGCCGCTTCCGCGACGCGACAGCCCGCAACAGATCGACCGCGGAACGTTGCAGCCGGGCCTGCGCGGTCATCGGATCACCCAACTCGGGTGGCACCCTCAGCAACGCCGCCAGCTCTGGCGCCACTGCACTGATCAACCCGGCGCCCGGCCCCAACGCCCGCAGCATCCGCTCCCGCAACTCAACCAACTGCTCCTCAGGCTCCGGCAGCAACAACCGACCCAACGCCCGAAACGCCTGCCGAACCGCGTCATACTCCCGATCCCGGCGAAACTGGTCGAACTTGCCCGCCACAAACCAGCCATCCTCACCAGCCACCACCGGCCGCAGCTCATTGACCAGCGACGTCTTACCCACCCCCGCCGCCCCGCCGACGAGAATCCCCCGGCAACGACCCGCCACCGCCTCGACGAACGCCAGGTTCAGCTCGCCTATCTCCTCCCCCCGGCCAGACAGCCGCGACGGCGTCAACGGGCTCGCCGGAAGATCATGCTCACCAGGACGCACCACCGCGCCCCGGCGCAGCAGGTTCAGATCACGCACCAGCCCGTCCGCGCTCTGGTAGCGATCATCTGGCTCCTTCTCCAACAGATGCATGATGATCGCCGACAGGTCGGCCGGCACCGCCGCGTTCACCACCGACGGCGCCACCGGCACCCGCGCAAGATGATCATGGATGATGCGCAACGGGTCGTCCACACCGAACGGCGGCGCACCGGTCGCCAACTCGTACAGGGTCGCCCCGACCGTGTACAGGTCGGCCCGCTGGTCGACCTGGCGGGCGGTCCGGCCGGTCTGCTCCGGCGCCAGGTACGGCAACGTCCCGACGATCTCGCTGTGGTGCACGAACCCCGGCTGGACCGCCGTGAAGGTCGTCGCCAACGCGAAATCGATCAGACAGGCCGCGCCTTCACCCTCGGTGACCAGAACGTTCGCCGGATTGATGTCCCGGTGCACCACACCCCGGTGGTGCATCCCCGCAACGGCGCGCGCGAGTGATCCGGCCAGCTCGACCAGCTCGGCTGGATCCAGCGGACTGGTGCGCTCGGACAAAGGCCTGCCGGCGACATCGACCAGCAGGATCGCACCCGGCGACCGCGGCACGCCGGTCGCCAGCTGCGCGACCCCCTCGACCCCGGACAGACGCTCCAGGATCTCAACCTCATGCCGCAGCCGCTGCTGCCCACCAACCCCCAGCGGCTCCTTCCGGATCACGGTTTCAGCGTCGGACCACGCCCGAGTGACCCGGGTCCGCTCGGACTCGTGAAGCAACTCCACACGAGCCGATGACGACGGAACCCGGCTCGGTGCCGCTCGCTGGACTCCCATTTCTCCCAGCGTTCCCGCCGTCGTGGCAGGCGTAACACTCTGTCAGCGAGGCCGCACCCCCGCTCCCGCCCTGACCAGACACAAAGCGCCAGAACGGACGACGTCCCCAATCCCGTGCCCTCTACCACCAACGCCCTCATCCCGACCGCCCCATCGCAGACCTCGCGGCGGAACGGATCACACCGAGGCAGCGCCGCGGACGGGACCGTAAAACCAACGGCTCCGTCGCAGACCGGTGGTCGCTGATCTGAGGTGATCTGCCACGATACGTCACGACACGTGTGGATGGGCTGGTGGCGCTGGTGCTTGCGGGGTTGGCGCCGCTGGTCGTGGAGGACGTGGCGGACGAGGGTGACGTGATCTGGGTCGTGGCGCGGACGCCGGGCCCCCGCGGGGCGACTCCTTGCGGGCGTGCTCGTCCGGCGACACCGCCCAATCTTCAGAGCAGGAGACCACCGTCGCCGCCGCGCTCAGAACATCGATATGCGCGCCGATCGTTTGCTCGCGCCGGTATGCGGATATCACCTCTTGCCATGTGTGACCAAGGGGTGGTACCGCTGGTCCTCGCCCATGCACGGGCGCTGCTGACCAGTCATCCGCTGGGCCGGACAGCGTAGCGTGGGCGGTCAGCGCCGCCCGACGGCTCGACCTTCCCGAATTCACGACCGAGTTCGGCGGGCTCCTACCCCGTGTCCGTCGCCGCATCGTGAAGGTGGAGGTCTGGCCGACCTACCAGGAACCGGACACCGGCTCCCTCCGCGCCTATATGAACGGGAACCATGCCGTGGTCCGAGCGCCGGTCAGGTTGTTGGCTCCGCTTCGAGCACGCTGCCCCGGAAGACTAGGGGACCTCCCGGACCAACATGGCCACGGGCTCGGCAGGGTTCTTTTGGGCGGGCACAATCGCCTCCTTCCACACGTCGGCGCCCGCCAGAGACAACCGCCGGCTCCGGCTCCCGGCGCGCCATTCGGACAAACGATAATGTAGCCACCGGACGGACGCTGTGATCGCATTCCATCAAGGTCGGCGCGTCAGGCGACAACACCACCGCTGCGGGCTCTTTGCCCTCCTATTCGGCATGTTCGCGAACATTGCTGGGGAAGCGTTGGCACTGCACTGTTCAATTTGCACAGGAAGCCTATTGACCATGCGACTGAAGGTTCTCGGATGATCGCTATGTGGATTACGATCGTTTTCCAGGTTGAGGCGCTGTTCAACGAATCAGCCTATGGGGCCGGGCTCGCCGCCACGGACTCGCCGGCCGAAGAGAATGTAGCGGGGTTGTATTGAGTACCGACAGAGGGCGGGGGATTTTGCAGTACCGCGTACCCGGTAGCTGAGAACAAGGCGGTATCGGGGTGGGATTGGCGGCACGTGACGTAGTCGCCCCACCGGCCGTTGGACCCAGCGCCGCTGTTGGTGGAGTCGGTAGCATTGCTGGCCTCGGAGAACCATACGACGAAGTCGCCGAGGATGCCGACAGCGAAACTGGCGTAGAACTTGCTCCCGCCACCCCACGCTAGTGCGATTCCCACCTCGCCATCGCTATTGACGGCTAGCGAGGGGTAGGAAAAGGCATGATCGGATCCGGGTGGGGCGGAGCTCGTCGAGGCCGCGCTCGGTGAGGACGACCCGCAACCGCCCGGGGCCCAGTCGGCCGGTACGGCCAGGCCGGTGGTGAGTGGGCCCGGTCGCGGCTCCAGACGCACGGTCGGGCCGGGTCCGACCAGGGCGGCGCCGAAGCCGATGGACGACAGATGGCCCTCACCGATGCAGCGAAGGCTCAAGGCCACCCGCAGTGCCCCGGGCGGCAGCCCGGTCTGGTCGGGATGCGGTACCGCCGAAGGGTTGGCGACGGCGGCGCCCTCCACCGCGTACTCGGCGGTGAAGGCCGCGCCGAGCGGCAGCCTGCGCGCGGGCGAGAGTGTCGCGGGCGCGCGTACCCGCGACGCCACCACCGCGGCGTGTCGGGCCAGGAGGCCTTGGTAGTCCCCGTGGCGGGGAGCGAAGACCGCGATCAGGCTGGCGACGAGGCCGGCGACCTCGCGCTCGGGCAGGGCGAGTACCCGGTCCACGATGCCCGCGGCTCGGGAGTGCGCCTCGTTCCCCTCCTCTCCCGGGAGGAACAGCTTCGCGATGACCCGGCCGGGGTCCGCGGTCATCGCGACCGGGTGCCGGGTGACCAGGTCGGCCTCCAGATTCGAGATCACCGAGTCGCCACGTCGGTCGCCCGCCGGTCGGCCGTCCGCGGACCTGGACGACCGGTGCGCGCCGGCCCTCGCGCGCTCACCGTGCCCCTAGCAGACGTCGGGCATGCTGTGCCGTCGAGAGCAGCGCAAGGGTCGACTCCGCGCCCTGGTTGATGTTGCGACCGTGCGGCTCGAGACCGTCGCAGCAGCCACCGGTGTTGATGTCCAGAAGGGGCATGACGCTGTCGTTGTCCCCGAGGAACCAGGCCTGGGCCCGGGCGAGCCCGACTAGCCACCGGGTCTCGCCGGTGACGTCGTAGGCGCGGGCACACGCGTCGGCGAGGGTCGCGGCCTCAATGGGTTGCTGGTCGAAGCCGGGCTCGTCGTCTCCCCCGGGTTGCCGGCCGCCGACCGGCGTGGGCGACAGCCGGCCGCCGCGGGTCTCCAGGTCGAGCAGCCAGGCCAGCAGCCGCAGGCCGGCCGCGAGCGCCGCCTCGTCCGGCAGGCAGACACCGGCGAGGATCAGCGCCTCCGGCACGGCGGCGTTGGCGTACCGCAGGGTCGGTTCCGGCCAGGGCCAGGCCGGGTCGACGCCGAGCGGGCCGATCGCGGTGACCGCGGCGGCGAGCAGGTCACGGGCCGGCTGATGGTCCGGGAGGGCGAGCAGCACCTCACCGGCACCAAGCGCGGCGAACGTCATCGCCCGAGGCCAGCGCGAGCGCCGGCCGGCGCTGACCCGGAACCGGGCCAGCGCGGTCTCCCGCGCCCGCAGGGTAGGTGCCCGCGCGGCGACGGTGCCCAGGCCCCACAGGGCGCGGCCCCACCAGTCGCCGAGGCCGGGCTGGTCACGCCAGCGCCCGGCGGTGTCCCGACGGTTGCGCATCGCGCCGTCCGACGACTGCGCCGCGACGACGAAGGCCAGGTAGCGCTTCAGGAGCCGGACCAGTTCGAGGGGCGGATCCGGCTCGCGGGCGAGGACGACCAGCCCGCGGGCGACGTCGTCCACGCAGTAGCCGTGCTCGCGACGGGGAACCGCGCCCTGGGCGTGCTCGAACAGGCCGATGTCGTCACTGAGCCGGAAGAGGTGGGCGAACGACATGTCGGCGGTCACCGGGCCACCGCCGACGGCCTGGTCGGGCCGCTTCGCGTCTGGCTCATTCTGCTGCGGGTCCGGGCGACCAGCCCGGTGGCGAGCCGCTGGTAGCGGTGGGCGACCGAGGGCCACAGCAGGTCGGGGGCGCGCGCGGCGGCGGCGCGGGCCAGCTCACTGATCAGGCTGTCATCGGTGATGATGCTGCGTATCGCCGCCGCGATGGCCGGGGCGTCGCCGTGCGGTACGAGCAGGCCGGTGCCGTCGCCGAGGAGCTCGACGGCGTGCGGGAAGCGGGTGGCGACGATCGGCCGCAGCGCCGCGACCGCCTCGATGAGAACGCCGGAGGTCACCTGGTCGCGGGAGTCGTAGGGCAGCAACACCACGTCAGCCGCGCGGACCAGCTCGCCGAGCGACGCCGTGTCGCGGTAGCGACCGTCGAAGGTGACCGACCCGGCCACGCCGAGCCGACGGGCCTGGGCGACCAGACTGTCGCGGTAAGCCTCCCCTTTCCACGCGAGCACCTTGGGATGGGTCTCGCCCGCGACGACGTAACGCGGGGCCGGGTCGAGATCGGTCAGCGCCGCCATCGCCGCGATGCCCCACTCGATGCCCTTGCCTGGCCCAATCAGCCCCCAGGTGAGGACCGTCGGCCGGCCGGACCGGACCGGCGCGCCGCGGCGGTTGTCGGCAGCACCGTGCGGGATGACCACCACCAGGCGTGGATCGACCTCGTACCCGGCAGCGAGCCGCGCCCGCGCCGTCTCGGTCATGACGACCACCGCATCCGCGGCGGCGGCCACCGCTTCCAGGACATGGCGCTGGTGGGGGGTCGGGTGCACGAGCACCGTGTGCAGGACGACGACCACCGGCACGTCGAGGTGGCGCAGCACTGTCAGCACCTCGTCGCCGTCCGCGCCGCCGTAGATGCCGTACTCGTGCTGCACGACCGCGACATCGAACCTGTTCAGCAGCCGGGCTGCCCGCTGCGGACCACCCGCGGTCCCGGCCACCAGCTCCCCGACCACCCCGGTCGGCGCGGCCCACAGCGAACCCGGCACGGCGGGCACGTCCAGCAGACGCACCACCCCGCTGGACCCGCCGGCCGCAGAGCCGGTCAGCTGTTCACGCAGAGCCGCGGTGAACGTCGCGAGCCCGCACTGGGTCGGCGGATACGTACTGAGGAAACCGTAGCGCAGGGACACCCTGCTCACCTTCCGGTCAGCGCCGGCAGAAGCCGCCGGCAGGCGCGCGAGCGTAGAACTCGCCTGGCGAACGTCCAGGAAGGCAGAGCGGGGTCAGAAACCCATATCTCCCATGCCGCCCCCTCGGCGGCCGCTACGGAATCCGGCTTGTCGGCGATGACAACCTCGATGGTGAGGAAAAGGCCGGCGCTCGACGCGGCGTTCCGCAGCGCCGAGCGGGTCATTTTCACCGGGTCGATGATGCTGGCGGTGACCAGGTCGAGATATTGACGTTTACGGCGTCGGCCTGTTGGTTCAGGCCGCGCCGCGCCTCCTCATCGAAGCCGATGATCTTCGGCATATGGGTGCTTCCTCCTGAGGCTCAAGCCCGTGTGGAGGAGTGTCGGCCGCCCGCGGCGCCCGCGACGAAGGCGATGCTCCAGGCTGCGGCAAGGCACCCTTCACGCCATCGGTTAGCACTCGGCCCTACTGAGCGCTAACCTTTTGTATACGCCCTGCCGGGCGGGAACGCAATGGGTCGATCTGCCCGTGGCCCGGGAAACCGACGACGAGCGGGTCGGCGGTAGGGGCACCGTGAACGCACAATCCGCTCACCCGCGGCCGTCCGCCGCTGCCGGGTCTGAGGGTCCGGTCATCCGGCGATCTTCGGGGTGTCCTCGTCGTGTCCGCGGCGGCTGAAGCGGCGAGCCCGACGGCGTTGCGCCCGGATTGTCGAATAGCGCTGCCGGGCGGGTGGGGTGATGGCGGCGTGACGGTAGAAGATGTGCTTGCCGGCCTCGATCAGCGCGAGGTAGCCGATGACCAGGCCGACCAGCGCCGTGAAGAACCCCAGGGGCAGCGGACTGAGACCGAGTGGGTGCGCGAGCGGGCTTGCTGGGAGCGCCGACCCGACGATCACGACGGTCACGGCCGCGAGAGCCAGTGGCAGGCTCGGGCGGCTGCGGAAGAACGGCACGCGGCGCGTCCTGATCGCGAAGATCACCAGGGTCTGGGTGGCGAGGGATTCCACGAACCAGCCGGAACGGAACTCGCCGGCCCCGGCGTGGAAGATCCACAGCATGACGCCGAAGGTGACGAAGTCGAACACGGAACTGAGCGGGCCGAAGAACATCATGAAGCGACGGATGAAGCCGATGTCCCATTGCGAGGGCGCCCGCAGCTGCGCCTCGTCGACGTGATCGGTCGGGATGGCGAGCTGGCTGGAGTCGTAGAGCAGGTTGTTCAGCAGGATCTGGGACGGCAACATCGGCAGGAACGAAAGGAACAGCGACGCGCCGGCTGCGGAGAACATGTTTCCGAAGTTGCTCGAGGTTCCCATGAGGACGTACTTGATGGTGTTGGCGAAAATCCGCCGGCCTTCGGCGACACCGTCGGCGAGCACGTCGAGGTTCTTCTCCAGCAGGATCACGTCGGCGGCGTCCTTGGCGACGTCGGTGGCCGAGTCGACGGAGATGCCGACGTCGGCGGAGTGCAGGGCGAGCGCGTCGTTGACGCCGTCGCCGAGGAAGGCGACCCCGCCGCCGCTACGACGCTGCACGTGGACGATCCGCGCCTTGTCCTCCGGACTCACCCGGGCGAAGATGGTCGTCGTGGCGATCGCCGCGGCGAGGGCATCGTCGTCCAGGGCGCCCAGCTGGACGCCGGTCATGGCACGTGCGCCGTCGAGGCCGAGTTCGTCGCAGACCTTGACCGCGACGGCCGCGTTGTCCCCGGTGACCACCTTGACCGCGATGCCCAGGCCAGCGAGCCGGGTGAGCGCGCCGGCGGCGTCGGGCTTGGGAGGGTCGAGGAACACCAGCAGGCCGGCCAGACGAAGCCGCTGCTCGTCGGCGGCCGTCGGCGCCCGGACCTCGGTGGCGGCGCGGGTGGCGACCGCGACGACACGGTTGCCCGCCGCGAACTCGACGGCCAGCCGGTCCCTCGCCGTCCGGGGCACGTCGAGACAGCGGTCCAGGACCGACTCCGGGGCACCCTTGGTGACCAGGGTTATCTGGCCGTCCGGGGCGCGGACCAGGACCGAGACCATCTTCCGGTCGTGATCGAATGGCAGTACACCCAGGCGGGTGAAAGCCTCGACGGCGGCCAGCTGCTCGATGACTGGGGGCGCCCGCCACAGTGCCTGATCCAGCGGGTTCCCGCCCACGACGGCCTTCCCCGCCGCCGGCAGGTTCTCGGTGGCAAGAAGGCCCCATCGCAGGACCGTGTCCGCGTCGATGCCCTCGACGGGCACCGAACGCATGTAGTCGATGTGCCCGGCGGTCAGCGTGCCGGTCTTGTCGGTGAACAGGACGTCGACGTTGCCCAGGTCCTCGATGCAGATCAGCCTTTTGACGAGCACCTTGCGTTGCCTCATCCGCCGCGACCCGGCGGCGAGGCTACTGGACACGACCGCCGGGAGCAGCTGGGGAGTGATGCCTACCGCGATCGCCAACGAGAACAGCAGCGCATCCATGATTGGCCGGTGGAGCGCCACGTTGAGGACGAAGATCGACGTGGTCAGCGCCCCGGCGACGTAGACGAGCAGCATCGAGAACTTTCGCAGCCCGATCTGGAACTCGGTGTCCATCGGGTGGGTGCTCAGCCCGGCGGCGATCTTGCCGAGCTCCGTGCGCGGGCCGGTGGCGGCCACGACGCCGGTCCCACTTCCGGCGTTGACCACGGTGCCCATCAGCGCGCAGCCGGTCAGCTCGGCCAACGGCGTGCCAGCCGGCACCGGCTCGGTGTCCTTGTCCACCGGCAGTGCCTCGCCGGTCAACACCGACTCGTCGCATTCCAGCCCGGCGGCGGCCAGCAGGCGGATGTCGGCCGGGACGACGTCACCGAGGCGCAGCGCTATCACGTCGCCTGGCACCAGGTCGGTGACATCGACCGAGGTCGGCGTCCCGTCGCGAAGGACCACGGTCTCGTGCCGGATCTGGTCATGCAGCGCCTCGGCGGCCTTCTCCGCCCGGAACTCGTTGACGAACCCCAGCGTCACCGACAGGGCGACGATCACGCCGATGATGACCGCGTCGCCGCGTTCACCCACGAAGTAGGACGCCAACGCGGCACTGAGCAGCAGCGCCAGCAGCGGTGACCGCAGCTGATGCCAGAGCACCACAAGTGGCCGCGCCCGGTGCGAGGACACCGCGTTCGGCCCCCACCGCGCGCGCCGCCGGGCGACCTCGGCTGCCGAGAGCCCCCGGTCCGCCGTGCTGTCGAGCTGACGCAGCACGTCTTCTCCGGTCCTCCCGGCGACGGCGGCGATGCCCCGGACCACGCCCGTCCCGTGGGCCGGGGCGGTGACTGTCACGGGCGTTCACCGTCACGTCGGTCGGTTGTTGCCGCAACACCCGCCGCCCCAGAGGCGGGCTGGCGCGGTCGCCCTGCCTCAGGGCTGGTCACCGTGGCGGTCACGCCACCGGATGAGCCCGGAACCCTGGTCCAGCGGCAAGGCCTTCCGCGGTGCATCGTCACCTCCGTGTCCACACTCCGAGGATGGGCCGAACCGAGTAGGACCGCGTCTCGTTCACCCGCAGGTGGGCGGCTACCGGCCTACGGAGCTCGCCCAGAGCAGGGTTTCCGCGGTCTGCGTGCTCTGGGCTTGGGCGGGTTTGCTGGCGCTGTCCCGGGTGTCGTCGTAGGCCGGACGTGTCCTGGTGCCCAGCGGTCGGTCGACGGTCTCGACTAGTCCTGCTGGTCGGTAACTGGTGGTGTGGTGGCGGCTGGGCGTCGTCGGCCCTTGCGCACCCCCGGCCAGCGGTCCATCAGGACGAAAGCGGCCAGAGCGAGGGCGACGCCGATCAGGACGACTGCCCACAGCGGCGCGATCGCGTCGAGGACGCCACCGACGATGAACGCGGCGAACAGAGCGACCACGACGAAGTTCGGGCTCATGAGGTGCCCGCGCGCGGATGGCGGCGCGGAGCCCGCGTGACGGCGCCTTGGGCATCCGCCGGGTCGCTGTGCCGGTGGTGGGGGGCTTCGGCGTCGCGGTGGCGGCGCGCGACCCGGCGGAGCTGGGTGATGCGGCCGATCCCGGGGATCGCGATCAGGAGCGCTCCCGCGATCGCTGCGAACAGCATCGTGACCGCGAGCGGCAGGTGACCGTGAAAGCCCAGGAACGATACCGTGACGCGCTGGCCGTTCTGCAGAACGAAGACCAGCAGCAGGATGCCGACCAGGACGAACAGGATCACCGCCGTCCAGGTCTGGCTGGTGCGCGTGGAGCGTATGACATGCGGTCCAACCGCGGGCTGCGTGGTGTCGGAGTCGGCCGGCTGGAGGTCCGACGGCGTGCCGGTGGTGGTCACGAAGACTCCCTATTCCCTTGACTGGCCTGATGAGCAGGCTGTGGCAGCGGCGACCGAGGCGGGTATCAGGTTCCGTGTGGTCGGGGTGGGGTGCACATCGAGCCGGTCGACCAGGCGGGTCAGGGCGAAGCGCCGGTAGACCCGGGGACGCGCGCCGATGACCACGATGGGGATGCCGGTGCGGGCCGCCCGGTTCGCGACGCCGACCAGGACTGCCAGGCCCCAGGCGCCTAGAACCGACACACCGGCGAGGTCGACGATCAGCGGCGAGGGTGGCCTCTCCAGGCCGGTCGTCAGCGCCGCGCGGAACGCGGTCCGGGTGGCGCGGTCGATCTCGCCGTGCGCACGCACGATCGTCCGGTCGGCCGGGGCGTAGATGTCGGTATGGAAGCGGGAGGCGAACCTGCCCGAGCGCCGTGGCCCCGTTTCGGAGACGGGGAGGAGAGTTTTCAGCATGGTCAGTGGCGCGACGTGGTGTGTCGACGTCCCCGCGGCGAATGGCCGTTCGTGCCGGTGACCACGCGCACGGCCCCCAGGATTATGACGGCCCCGACGATCGCGGTGATCCAGGTCGACACGTTGAAGAACGTGTTGAGGGAATGGACGTGGAAAATCATTTTGGCGAGCCAGCCCCCGAGTAGGGCGCCAGCGATCCCGGAGATACCCGCGACCACCCATCCCGTGCGTTCCCCGGTAAGCCTCTCGGCGATCAGGCCGGCGATGAGTCCCAGCACGATCCAGGCAATGATGCTCATGTTTTTCCCTGCTGATTGATAATGGCGGGCTCTCGGTATGCGGGATGGACGTCGAGCGTCACGACCAGGCCGGCGGCGAGGAACTCCTGGAAGACGGCCGGCTGGGCGCCGCGGGCAGTGATCCGGCTCCCTCGGCGAGCCGCCCGCGATGCGGTATCGACCAGCACCGCCAGGGCCGCCTCGCCGAGGGATGGCACCTCGCCGAGGTCAACGACCAGCAGCGGTTGCCCCGCGTGCATTCCGTGGTCGAGAGCGGCCTGAAACGTCGGCGCGGCCACGCCGGCCGGGGAGAGGAGATGGATGGTCGTGGCCCGGTCGCGATGAGGGGTGAAGATGCCCACCACGGTCCCGGACGGACCGAACCCCCGATGCCTGATTATGAGGCCTTGGCTGGCGTTTTCGGCCCCGAGCTGGGCCAGCACACGAGGGCGTTCGCCGACGTCGAGGGGTCCCAGGAGAACGTCGAGAAAGTCGCGTCGGTACTCCACTACGCTTGCCCGATCCCAGCCGACGACCAGTGATCTAGGCGTACCTTGCCATGCGGCGGCGAGCCGCCCAGAGGCCCCCGTGGGGATGACGAGGAAACGCAGGCGGAAACAGCAGCGCAGAGGTGGCCGGAAAATTTGGACAATGTCACAGACGACGCCCTGTGGACGATCACTGGCGGCGCTCGAGCGTGAGTCGCACACTCGCGGTCCCGCGGCAGCTACGCGGCGTTCCCGATCCCGAGCCGGCTATGTCCTAGCACGCTGAGCATAGCCCGAAGAACGCTCGAATGTCGACAGCGCGACAACAACTGGCGACTGTGCTGCCACTCGCGGAAGCGCTTGATCGAGGATCAGGGCGTACCGAGTGGGTGCCTCTCGTCGTGATCCGGGGTGTTCGGCCGGCTCGTCGAGGCGACGCCCGGGGCACACGAGGCCCACCGCCGCGCCGCCGCCCCCGGCTCGGACGTCGCGAACGACGCGCCGGAGCCGGTCGAGCCGGACTGATGGGTTGATGGCCACGACCGAATCTCGGGACTGACGACATCGGCGACGGAGGTCGCTTGGCCGCCAGCTCACCCTCCGGTGCGGTTCCAGATCTACACCAGGTCACCAGGCGACCGTTGGTAGACCCTGATGGGGTCGAACAGGGTCAGCGTCAGTCCGACGGATCCGAACCGCGTCATCAGGTCGTCCCACGCTGGCCCGGCCAGATTTGGCCAGGCCGTTGGGTATTCATCTGGCGCCGAGGGCACGCCACCCCGCTCGATGGCGGCGACCGGATCAGACTGATTCACGACTGCGCCTCGGGGCCGGTCTCCCGAGCAGCGGCGGGCGTCGGTTCGCCGGTGAGCCGACTGAGCGTCTAGGACGTGATGAGCTGTTGCAACCGGTCGCGGCTCGCGTGTTCGACGAGGTTCGGTACGTAGTGCGTGATCGTCGCGTGTGTCAACGGTGCGTAGCAGCTGCGCACGACCGCCTCGACGGTGGGGCCTGGCACCGTCCCGTCGTAGGCGGTTTGGTGGCGTTGAATGAGGATTGTGATCCGCTCGGGTAGTTCATCCCGCACCGGGATCGAGTTCATGACGCTTTGCCTCGACGAATGAGATCCGGTGGTGTTGCGTTGACCTGTCGGTGGCGTAATACCTGACCGAGCTGGTAGCTATGATGGCTCCTTCTCCTGGGAACGGTGGCCCCAGGAATTCGGAGCTGTCAGCGGCGATCGCCACCTACCAGCCCAAGGTTGAGCCTACGCCGCGAACCGGATCCGGCGCTACGGGTCTCGTGGCGGCTGGGTGGGTGTCGGCCCCCGGCCGGGGTCGTGTGTGTGCGCTGGGCGCCGTTCGTCGGAGCGCAGGCCTGTCGTGCTCGGCAGGTTTAGTTCGGCGAGGATCGTCTCGGCGGCGGTGGGTCGGTCGACGCGGGTGTGGGCGGCTAGCAGGTCGAGGTGCTGATGTGCCTGTTCGAGGGTGTTGCCTTGGCTGATCAGTACGCCGATGGCCTGGTCGATGGTCGAGCGGGCTT
>Ga0207710_10000792_pt1 | contig 17165 bp, 17 predicted proteins | sample KBSS24metaG_FD_184400 | JGI IMG/M metagenome (GOLD analysis project Ga0207710, IMG submission 184400) | Switchgrass rhizosphere microbial communities from Kellogg Biological Station, Michigan, USA - KBS S2-4 metaG (SPAdes) (version 2) | ecosystem: Host-associated > Plants > Roots > Rhizosphere...
GCTTGAGCGTGTGGACCGGCTCATCAGGGTTGAAGTTCGCCGACACCATTACCGGGATCCGATCGGTTCGGCCCGCCGTTTCGGCCTCTGCGTCCAGCAGCGCCAGCAGGCGCTTGAAATCCTCTATTGTCTCCAGGGCTGGACTGCGACGACTGACGGTGCGACCCCGTGGATTGACGAGAGCCATCCAGCCGGCACCGCAGTTCGCGACGCGGCGCATGGCCGAAAGGCTGTTGCCGCCGACCCACAGCGGCGGGTGAGGTCGTTGAACAGGTCGCGGTTGCGCACAAACGTCAACCGCATTGAACCTGTCGGTATGAAGCGTTACGGGCTCTCCAGTCCACACCGACTTCATCGCGTCGATGTTTTCCTCGAAATACTGGTTGCGACGTTCGAACGAGACTCCTAGCGCGGCGAATTCCTCTGGGAGATAGCCGGTAACCAGCCCGAGTTCGACGCGCCCCTCCGAGACCACGTCGAGTGTAGCCACCGTCTTCGCGAGCAGAAAGGGATTTCGGATCGAGATGATCGTCGCGTACACGACGAGACGAATATGCTGTGTGACCGCGGCCGCCGCCGCAAGCGCTACGAACGGATCGACCGCGTCGTGGCCATCCCCTCCGTCGCGCCAATACGCCGGCGGGATCGGATGCTCGTCAAAGCAGATTCCTGCCCAGCCAGCATCCTCAGCGGTACGCGCCACACGTCCAATCGCCGAAGCCGACAGCAAATCGACGCGCGCGGGTACTGACCCGCCGGGCATCCTAAAGACTAGGTTCATCGGCTCGCGGAGCCACGGACGTCAGGGAGCCGCGTTTGCCCTGCACCATCTCTCCGAACTTGAGGCCGCTCACCTTGTGGCCTCTAAGCTGACGAATTGCGACCGCGCTCAGGCCGGATGATCCCTTGGGCGGCAGACCTTCGACGTACGAACCGTGACCACCGCGCGGCGTGGGGATGATCTTCGGCGCACAGTCATGGTATTGCCTTGGCACACGGAGGGACCATGTGTCCGGAGGCTCGTTGACATCATTGTCGGGTGAGATGAGGTCGTAGCTCACGCGCACTCCCAGTCTCCTTGTTGGCCCGCGCAGCGGTGGTCGGCTGAGGCGGGGTGAGCCTATCGCTCGACTTCGAGGACGACAAGGCCTTGACAAGAGGTTGTCAAGGGAGCCTGATGGAGGCAGCCAGATGTGAGTTGGGGTAGCCCGACCGGTCGAGGCTTGAGAGCTGGAACCGCAGCGAGATAGGAGCCGGGCCCCTTGAACGTCCGCATGATCCTGACAGGCCTTAACGCCCAAGGCACCTCGACAATCGCCGTCGACGCCACCGTCTCCGAAGTTATGACGCTGCCGGACATTGCCGGCTGGGCCTACGCGGCTGTCGCCAAGTCTCGGGGTGACGTTACGTTGAGCGCCGAGAAAGACTCGACGCCGGTCGACATAGGCATCGCTCCCGGGGAGACGCAGTTCGCGGTATGGAGGCTCCCCCCTGTCGAGCATGGACCGAACCCAGCGGGCATGCATTCAACGAACACGGTCGATTACGTCATCGTGCTCAGCGGCGGTGTTTCTCTGGTCATGGCGGACGGCACCGAGGTGGACCTCGATCCCGGAGACTGCGTAGTCCAGAACGGGACTCGGCATGAGTGGATAAATCGAAGCGGCACCGACTGCACGATGGCCGTGTTCGCCGTGGGTGCCCCCCGCGCCTGACTCATGCCGTACGGCGCGGACAACATTCAGGCATCGATGGGTTTCCAGGACGGGCGCCAGCGATACAGCCGGGGACTTGTGAGGCGCCAACAACCGGACAGCACGTCTGATCGACCCCACCTCAGCACTGAGGCCAAGCCAAGATCCATGCCGAGTTGAACCGCCAGAACACACCGAGCACACCCAGTGCACAGTCGAGCGGTTGGTCAAGGCCGCAGGTCTGCCCGCGACGCCGCGGGAGCTGTACCGCGTGTCCGGCATCTCTAGGGGGTTGCCTAAATACTTTCAGTATGAGACCTTTTCGATGTGAACTAGCCGGCGCTGCTCGGCCTCTCGCCTGGGATCGCGTGTTTCTTCAACGGCCTACAAGGAGTTGATTGTGACGGAGGTATCCTAGGGCATGCGGGTGATTGATCCGACGCAGCGGCATTGCGGGCTCCATCGCGATGAGGCGCCCCGCCGACTTCGGTGCTTGCGTGATCCGCATCGAGCCTGCTGCGGCGATCGAATGTCGGACATCCGGCCCGCGATGCGTTGCAAGCGTCCTGTCCAAAGCGTCGCTTGGAACAGGACGACGAACGGTGGGCGTCTCCGATTGACGGCGCCGTCCATGATGACGATGTCACGGTTCGATCCGTGGCGAGGAGGACTTAGTCATGCCATTGCCAATTGACGCTCAACTCATCTCCGTCGATGATCATGTGATCGAACATCCTCAAGTCTGGCTGGACCGCGTGCCGGCCAAATTTGGAGACGCGATCCCGCACATCGTCCGAGAAGCTGACGGGAACGACTGGTGGTACTACGAAGGCAAGCCCGCCGGTAACTTTGCCTTAAACGCAGTGGCTGGAAAGCCGCCACAGCAGTTCGGTCTCGATCCGCGCACCTACGATGATATGCGGCCGGGCTGCCACGATATTGCCGAGCGCATCAAGGATATGGACATCGACGGCGTGTGGGCACAATTGTGCTTCCCAAATATGGCCGGCTTCGCCGGTCGCGTCTTCGAAGAATCAAAGGATAAAGAGCTCGGGCTGGCCTGCGTCAAGGCATACAACGACTGGATACTCGATGAGTGGTGTGCTTATGACCCAGAGCGTCAGATACCGCTCGTATTGGTTCCGTATTGGAACATGGACGAAGCCGTCAAGGAACTCTACCGGACGGCCGAGAAGGGCGCCCGCACTTACGGCTTCATGGAGCTTCCGCACATGCGGGGCTTTCCGTCCTTCCACACCGACCATTGGGACCCACTATTCGCCGCCACGCAGGAGACTGATCTAGCCATCTCGGTGCACTTCGGAGGTTCAGGCGCTTCGGACATGATACCTCCGGAAGGCGGCCATGAGGGTACTAACAACATCAACCGCATCTCGGTCATGGGCCTGAATTCAGCATTTGCCATGGCTCAGTTAGTTACGTCGCCAACATTTCATAAGTTTCCGGGCCTCCGGTTTGCGCTGTCCGAGGGTGGCATAGGATGGATGCCATACATGCTTGAACGTATGGATTACGTCTGGGAGCGGCACCGCTGGTACAACAATGTCAACCGCGAAATCCCGCCGTCAGAAATATTTGCGAAGCACATCTTCGGATGCTTTATTTCCGACGAGGTCGGCATCGCGATGCGGCACCGAATCGGAATCGACAACATTCTCTTCGAGAGTGATTACCCGCATTCAGATAGCAACTGGCCGCACAGCCGGAAGATGCTCGAGGACGCCTTGGCGGACGTGCCAGACGAAGAAGCCCGTAAGATCGCGGAGTTGAACGCTCGCCTGGTCTACAACTTTCCCCGGACGAGCTAACGATTTCCGCACATACAGCTGTCGACAGATGCTGCGCTGACGTGGCGACGTCGGGACGGGTGCTTCCTGCTCAGCGTTCCTCCCCGGTAGCTAGTAGGAGATTGAGGACAGGTACCGCTAGCTCCAGTACCTTGCGCTGCTCCCTCGACAGTTTTTCAAGTCGAGCGGCCAGTTCGACGTTGATGTCGCCGATCAAGCTTCGCTGGACCTCGATACCCTGAGGGGATAGCCGCACAAGGGACACCCGACGATCGGCGGCGCCAAGCCGCTCGACCAAACCTCGAACCTCGAGAGAACGCACCACCCGGCTTACGGTCGGTGCAGTCAAATGTTCCAGTACTACGAGTTCGGCCAAGGAAATCGGCGCATTACGTTTAATGGCTCCGAGCAATATTAGCTCTGACGGGTTGAATTTTCGGGCATTAACGCGTCGCCAAAGGCGAGCGATAGAAATAATGCTGGCGGTCAAACCGTCAACGAGCTTGGGAATTTCTACGTCGGGGTCACCTTGTTCGCGCGCGCGGCGCTTTGCGGGGCGCACTTCAGCATTCTTCACAGGCCAAGCATAGACGTGGGGTAAGGTGGGGCCGCTGCGGCATGAGGGGAATGCCCTTCTCATCAGACCCGCACCCGCGCCCACATGCGGTCCGCGGCGTTCCCGGTCACCAAACGGCTCGCCGAGTTCGACGTAGCCGTCAGCCAAGCCCACTTCTCCCGGCACTGCCGGGAGAAGCCCGAATCCATGGGCGGGCAGCTACCGAATCGGAGTCGGCTGGGGCGAGGAGTTCGCTGACCTGGTCGGCCCATGTCATCGCGATTCCCATGCTCGACGGCGAGGCTATCCGTCTCTGACAGCGCAATCCGGCCGCCTTCCCGGTGATCCTCTCGGTACTGCCGGAACGGTGGAGGGGCGGTTCGCGCCCCTCCGTCACCGGCCGAACCACCGAAGCAGCCTACGTCAGTCGCCGCTGGATGAAGCCGCTCATGACCTGAAGGGCCTGAAGCGACTGAGGAAGTGCTGGCTGCAGTAGGGGCCACACATGTTGCATCCCGCCGAATGCGTGGAGCTCACACGTGACTCCGGAGAGGCTCGCGCTGTGGACGAATCGAAGCGAGTCGTCTAGCAAGACTTCCTCGGACCCGACGAGCACGAGCGTGGGAGGAAAGCCCTCCAACTGCGCGAGAGCAGGTGACGCCAGTTCATCTCGCGGATCGATGCCCTGGAGGTATCGCTCAGCGGACGCGAGAGCGTTGTCGCGGCCGAACACCTTGTCCCTCTCCTCGTTGCGTTCGTAGGCGCTCGCTTCGATAGTCAGGTCCAGCCATGCTGAGACCAGCATCAGGCCGTCCGGAACCCGTCTTGCCATTTTCACGAGTGCGAGAACGACAGACGCCGCGATGCCACCGCCTGCCGAGTCGCCGCCCACGAACAGAGGACCGGGCAGGCTCGACAGAATGGCGTAGACCGCAAGGGCATCATGGATCGCGGCAGGGAACGGCCGTTCGGGAGCCAGGCTGTATTCCGGCAGGATGACGCGCAAGCCCATGGTGCTCGCCAGGCGCGACGCGTATGGAACCCACATCGACGGCGCACCGCGCCAGAACGCCCCACCGTGCAGATAAACGATGGCGCCGTGCACGACAGGCGGGGTGCAGGTCGCGCAGGAGATTCCGGCGATTGTCTCTGTCCCGATGACAACGTCGGGGCTCAAAGGCGACTCCGGCACCTGTTGCAGCCTGGCCGCCTGGATCTCGCTCGACGACGGCCGTCCTGGGCGCAAGTCTGGAAGAGACCATCGACGTTCAGTGCGATTCGGCGATCCGAGCGACTGATTCATATCTGAAATGACGGAACACCTCCAGATTCATCGGAGCGACACCGGTTCGCGTGCGGGAAGCCTCAGGACAGGTGTAGGTCGCGCCACTCTACGATGGAGCACATTCGGTGGAAGTCCGGCCCCCACCAGGGGGCGTTAACCTGCAATCGATTGTGCTTCTGGTTGACATAGTAATTCTTGTCCGGTGCACCGCGCTTGTCCATGAAGATTAGTTTCGCTGCTTGAGCATCCAGTCGCTGGTTGTAGGCCTCGAACGCCTCCTCGGTCACCTCTACGCGAGTCTTCTGATCGGTCAACAATTTGACAATACATTTGGCGACATAAGAGGCCCAGATGACGAACATGGCCGGCAACTGATGGCCGCTTGGCAGACCTTGAGCATTGGGTCCATAGAGCATGAACATGTTAGGGAAATCGGGAACCATCATGCCGAGATATGCACGCGGTCCGTCGCGTTCCCACGTTTCATGCAAGTCTTTGCCGCCCGTACCCTTTATGGTGGCCGGCTTGAGGTAGTGCACCACTTCGAAACCGAGCGCGGCGACGATGACGTCGACTTCGTGGAGGCGGCCGTCGGACGTTCTGATGCCCTTGGGGTCGAGTCGGGTGATCGACTCCGTGACTAGGGAGACATGCGGTCGGGTCAAGGCCTCGTACCAGCCGTTGTCGACCACAGGACGGCGTGAGAACGGCGCGTAGTCAGGTACCAATTTTTGCACGAGATCCTGACGGCCGCCCACTTCGCGAGTGAGGTAGGTGAGGAGTTCGTCGCGCAGCTTGTCATTCTTCTCGTTGACCAGGCCGCCCTTTGCCACCCACTCCTCGTTTGTGAGCAGAAGATCGTAAGCGCCGAACTGCGCAGAATTGTAGATGTAGCGCTGCCAGTTCCAGTATCCGGGAAGGTTGTCGCACAGCCAGTGCACTTCAGGCTCGATCGGTTTTCCGTACAAGGGGCGCGGCGCGATCCATTGCGGCGTTCTCTGAAACACCGTGACGTGATCCGCCACTGCGGCGATTGGAGCAAGCAGTTGCACGCCGGTGGAGCCGTTCCCGACGATAGCGACCCTGGCGCCCTCGAGGCTCAGCTCTTCCGGCCACCGGGACGGTACGACGATCTTGCCGCGAAAGTCCTCTTGCGACTCGAAGTCGGGCTTCCTGGCGTTGGCGAAGGTGCCCGTCCCGGTGACCAGTATGTTCGCGGTCACCGTGTCCTGGCCATCGGGCGTTTTGACGGTGAGGCGCCAATTGCTGGTCTGATCGTCGAACTCGGCCACTTCGATTTCGGTGTCGAGTCGAACATTGGGAGTCACGCCGTACTTTTGCGCGATGAATTGCAGGTACTTTCGCACCTCGTCGCCTCGCGCGAAGTACTCGCTCCAGCGGTGGTCCTTCTCGAAACTGAATTCGTAGCCGAGGGAGACAGTGTCCACACGTACGTCGGGATACCTGTTCTGACTCCAGGTGCCGCCGATTTCCCTCTGCTTTTCCAGGACCACGTACGGGATATCCAGCAACTGGAGCTGGACCGCCATCGCTAGCCCACTGAAGCCGGCGCCAACGATGGCAACGCTGAAGCCCGGTGGCACCGTGGGTCGACTCTCGCCCCAGACCACCGCCCAGGGATACTCGGTGAACGCGGGGATCTCGCGACGGAAGTCGAACTCGACGTCGTTCAGGGTCTCACCGGCGGCTAGTTGCATCAATCGCCGCAGTTCGTCGGGCGGTGGTTCGGCCAGTCTGCGCGGCCCTGCGTGGTCCATCAGCCAGGCGACTGCCTTGTCGACGATGACCTCCCGGCCTGCCTCGTCGAGAGTGGACACAGGAGGCAGGTCCACGAGCTCGGGGTCCCATGTGAGCTGGCAGAGCGCGAGCCGTATTGCATTCAGCTCACCCCTGTTCACCGCGCGTCGGACGAACTCTGGGTCGAGTCTGCTCAGCATTGAGCCCCCCATCTGGGCGACTGCGTCGCTCCGATAGTCACCACGCTCGAATTCAGTGAAAGTAACATGATGCCACGTTCTATTACAATAAGATCGAGGAGAGCACGCGGCCTCGATCGAAGTCCGCTGCGCGGACCGTTGGTTGCAGAGTGGATCATCGCTACGCGTCGGCCTAGGAGACCGCTGAATACTCGGCGGGCCCTCGGTCTGTTGATCTCGGTTTGTCGGGACGATCTTGCGATGCAGGGTTCCGGGTTCGCCCCGCGGGTCGCGCTGGAGAGCAGCGACATCAGCACCGCGGTCGCCTTCGTCAGCATGGGGCTCGGCGTCGCCCTGGTTCCCAAGTCCTTCGCCAAATGCGAGCAGCACCGGATCGCACTCGTCGACGTCGCCGGCCCGCCACTGAGCCGCAGGATCATCCTCGCGTGGCACGACCGCCGATATCGCTCCCGGGCCTGCTGTCGCTGATCGACTGCGCGGTGGACGCCTTTCGCTGACGCTGCCGGTGTCTACTGCCGCCGAGGAGAACCCGGTGTTCCTCGGCTCGCCCAGCACCGTCAAGACTCACTGTGAGACCTGCAGTCGTTGCCGAGACGACGTGAGTACGGCGCTCCCGGGCCAGCCGTCGGCTCCGATTCTCAGGAAACGGTGCCACCCGTGCGACGAACCGCAGAATCCGGTGTCTTCGCGACGAGCGCCTCGATGAGGCTGGGCTCGCTGTACTCGACAAGGCAGATCCGCAGGCCAAAGAGGTCGTCGGCCTCAAAGACCGCTTCGCGCATTGTCCCGACCAGGACGTTAGCGACGAGCCGAACGCCGTGACTTTGCATCTCGGCTATTGCCTCGTCTATGTCAGGTACCTTGAAATGAATGTTGCGCATGCGATCCCTGCTGGAGTCTTCATGGGACTCCACCAACTCGAAATATCCCTTCGTATCGATAGATATCCGAGTGGGCTGCGTGATGGTCCGGGGGTCCTCCGCCTTCTCCCCTGTCTTCGGAGGGATGTGCACAATCTCTGCTTCAGTGAACATCACCGCACTCAGGAATTCGATTCCAAAAAGTTCCGAAAACTTTTTCTCCGCCGCCGCAACATCGTGAACGTTGATGCCGGCTATCTCGATCCGCTCTACCTTGATGACCACTCTGCAACTCCTACAGTCTTCTCGAATGTGTGCCCGGTCACATATAAGGTGGAGCCACGTTAGCATCCGGTTGCGCTTGCGTCGAGTGGCCCGTACCTGCCGCTGCTTGCAAACGCAGTAGCCGTCGTTAGGCGCGAGGACTCCGGGAAGGCAAGGCGTCGCATCGCCGGAACGGAAACGGTGCCGAGGTCCTCGAGCTCGTGAATGGCCTCCTGCGATGGAATGTGACCGAAGATTGTTCAGGTCTGAACCATCAGCGTCCCCCGCTTCCACCCGTCCAGAAAGGGGGGGGGGGATGCGAACGCCGCAAAATGCCCACGCTGCTCACGCAGAGCGAGCCAGATTCCAACTGGCACGGGCGTGCACACATGGGGTAGCGGGCAAGAAAGAGAACGGTGATCGCGCATCGACTGTCGTCAAACCGCAGGCAGCACACCGTGCTCGTCGTGCTCAGCGGCTGCGCGCGATGACCTCCGCGTCGGCGCGCTCAGCGGACTGATTGCCAGGGAGGACAGTAGGCCTATGAGGGGGGGCTCGCGTCTCTGCCGCAGGGAGGCCTGAGGATGCGATCGTCGCGGCTGCTGATGCGAGCGTTGCTCAGTATGGCTTCTCTAGCGCCCGCGCCTGGACGCGAGCACGCAGTGAGTGTCTGGCATTCGGGCCGCTCCGTAGGATTTCGATGCCACAACTACAATATGGCCAAGGCGTTTGCCGGCGAGCTGACTCCACCGTCGGCGTTCAACGGTGCGCTGGCAATGAGAACCTCGTGCCGACCAATCTCGACGCAACGATCGGCCAGCTTGTCAAGCTCCCACAGCTCGCCGATCCACATGCCGAACTGACCTAGCAGTATTCGATGCAACGCTCCGAACGGGAACGCGGCGGCGCTGTAATCGTACGGCCAGACTTCCAGCGACGGGCAATCCGCGGCGACAGCTGCAGCATGACTGTTCCACAGATATTCCGCCATCCGTTCTGTGTGCTCCAGACCGCACGCGCGCAGCTCCCTTGGGTGTGAGATACGCTCCCGGTCCGGGGATGGCAAAGACCGATACCACCGCAGGAATCCAGTGCGGAGCACGATGATATCGCCTTGCCGGTAGGTGATCTCGGCGTTGACTCGAGCCCGCTCGAGGTCATCGACCGTAAATGCAAATGAGGTTCCTGGCGAATACGACTCATCGCGCTCCCGCGCTACTGATTCGAGGTCTAGCACAACACCGCGAGTAGCGATGCCCTTCTGGGCCAGATGCCCGATGCTATTCCGTCCCTCGTTAAGCACGTCGGACAGAGAAGCGCCGTTGTAGAACGCGTCGAGATCATAGGCTACATGTCCGAGTGCATCCCACTGAGAGGACGCGCTCGGACTGAAGTCGTGGTAGACGTCGTCGACGGCCCGGCCCTTCGCTGTGGTCTGAAGGTCAATAGCCAACGGTGCACGACCGAACAATGGGGGCGAGGCAAAGCTGAGCGACGCGTTGAGCGGGATCACCTCGCCCGACCGGACAACCTGAACCGCGGCCAAGGTCTCCTCGGGACCGATCAAATTCATCAAGCCCAGAGAGTCCTCGCTACCAAACAGACCCCAGCCCGAACGGCCGCCACGAGGGGCGGGGGGAAGGGACTCGTAATCGGGTAGTTCCATCCTGCGTGCCCGCCTTTCATAGGTCTCCGACGTGCATCACTTTCCCATGCGTAACTCGTCCTTGTGTCGGCTCGCGGATCTTCAGGGGGCTCGGCTCAGGTACGCCTGGCGAACGGCGGAATCGCTTCGGACGTCGTCGGGTGTTCCCAGTGCTACGCCACGAGCAGCACATCCACTCCCTGCAGCCGCTGCATGATCAACGACCACGGGGGCAAGCCGCAGAGACAAATTCATCGAGCATGCACATCTGGCCCGCGCTCGGGCATGATGCGGTGATCTACTTCAGGTACTGGGTCACGTCGATGGGATCTTTGGTGACCAGAGACTCTTTTCCATCCTTGACCCTGAGCAAGTAGGCCTCCGTGATGGAGACGTTCTCGAATCCCGGGATAGCCGTCTGGTAGGCCGTCGGGGTCCAAGGCGACTTCACCACGCCGTAAGTCTTGAGGTCCTTGGCGGTGCCCATGGCGGCCAGCACCGACGCGCGGGTGATCTCCTTGCCGCTATCGACGATGCTCGTCAGGACGTCGCGCAGTTGCAGCGTGTTCAGCCAGAACAGCGTCGCGAACGGGTCGACTTTGGCGAGATCGGCGTCGCTGTCGCCACGCGCTTGCTCGGCCTTCATCGAGGCAACGAAGTCATTGATGCCCGGATAGCTCGCCCCATCATGGATCCAAGGGGTGGTGGACGCGAGATATATGCCTTCGGCGAGTGACCCGAGTTGTTTCACCACGGCCTCAGTGACGACCCCGGAATTAGACGTGAAGACCATCTTGCTGCCGAGTTGGTGCACGGCTCGGATAATGCCCACGGCCACGGCCTGGGACCCGGACACCACCGTCACCTGTGCACCGGTCTGGATGATCTTCTGAGCGTACGGCGTGAAGTCGGCAATCGTCGTCAGGGGCAGCAAGACAGTCCCCGCAACTGTTCCACCAGAATTGACAATGCTCTTTTTGATGTTGTCGACGATCGGCGCGCTCTGCGGCCCCTCATTGGCAACGACCGCGACCTTCTTGAGCGAACTGTCGTTCTTGAGGGCGCCGGCGACAGCGGCAGGATGCAAGAAGCCGCCACCCGAGATCGTCGGGAAGTTGTTCTTGGCGGCATATTCGGCAGGCGTCAGGGCGAGGTAGGCGACATTCGCGATTCCCGCTGTCGTGAGCGTCTGAGTGACGGCCGCGCCAGCAAACGGGCTGATGACGCCGATAGTCGCTACGTCGGGACTGGCCGCGATCGTGCGAGCGCAGGCGGCGCCTTTATTGGCGTCGTTACTTTCGTTGCAATAGTCCAGCTGCAAGGGACGTCCCTTGACTCCCCCCTGCGAGTTGATCGTGGCGATAGCGGCGCGAATGGCAGCCAGCTCGCCCGGATCCGAAGCGACCGGGGCGTCCGTGGGCAGGAGCGTCCCGATCCTGATCGGCGCGCCCTTCGCGGGACTTCCTGAGCTGTTGGCCGGCTGGGACTTCCCGTCGGAACTCTTCTCACCCGAGCTACTCGAAGAGCAGGCCGCCACGCTGAGAACGACCAGGCCACAGGCCAACAGCGCGCCAGCTTTCCGGTTAAGCAGCATCTTGGATCCTTCCGTCCAGAAACCGGTGTCGTCTTCGAACCGGTCCACCCAGAAAAGTCATGACCTGACGCCGTTTTATCGACTCGGACGCAAACGCTAAAGGCGGCCAGGGCGGGTGTCAACACAAACGGGCAAGCACTCGCTCGACGAACCCACAGCTCGACGAACCTAAGCCTCGGTCCGTGGACTGATCGTCGGTTCGCGGGGTGGTGATTAAGTGGAAGTGCCTTTTCCAGTCGGAAGAATCTGGGTTGTTGAGATCCTGATTCAGTCCGTCCGAAAAGGCACTGAGAGTGAAGCTACCTGATGGGTGGTCTCGTGCGGCGGCACGGTTCGATGACGCCAATCTGGTGTCGTACGCGGGGTTGGCGCCGGTGCTGCTGCTGGCCGAGCGGGCCGGCTTGTCCGAGCTGATCGGCGAGAAGATCCGCATCGCGGTGAATGCGACAAAAGTCGCCTCCGCTGGGGTGAACCCGGCCGGGAGGTTGACCCTCGATCATCGCCGGGATGGCGTGCGGCGCGGACTGTATCGATGATCTGGATGTCATCCGCTCCGGCGGAATGAGGCAGTTGTTCACTGGCGTCTACGTGGCCACGACGGTGGGGCAGTTCCTGCGGGAGTTCACCCTTGGTCACACGGCGCAGTTGGCCTCGGTGCAGCGTTCCCATCTGGTCAACCTCGTCGGGAGAACACGCCGACGACTACCACGTCCCGAGGCTAATATCCCAAGATGCCTACGACGCGGGTCAAGATCGGGCTGGCCATCGAATTTCGCAACGACGATCAGACTCGATCCTGTCACGATGCCTACCTTGAGCAACTCGATGCAGTGGAATGGGCGGACCGGGCGGGCTTCCACTACATCTGGTTCGGCGAGCATCACTTCGCGCCGGCGGCCTACATCCCCGCACCACTGCTCTTTGCTACGGCGATCGCACTCCGGACACGCCGCATCAGGATCTGTAACGGTGTGCTGCTCTTGCCGCTCTATCAGCCAGCACGTCTGGCCGAGGAGGCCGCAGTCGTCGACGTCTTGTCGGACGGACGCTTCGAACTGGGGGTGGGGCTGGGTTGGCGAGAACAGGAGTACGAGGCGCTCGGTGTGTCAATGGCGAGGCGTGGCGAGCGAGCCGATGAGGCGCTGGAAGTCATCCACAGTCTGTGGCGCGACGACAAGGTGACCTTCGAGGGCAAGCATTTCAACATGCACGACGTCACACTTTCGCCTCGGCCTGTGCAGCATCCCCGACCGCGAATCTGGATTGGTGGCTCGACGGCGGCTGCGGCTCGACGGGCCGCCCTATATGGGGACGGCATTGTCGCGACGGGGCTGACGGCACAGCTCCACACCATTTATCGGACCGAGCTAGAGAAACAGAACAAGAACCCGGACGAGGGCCTGATGTGGAACTCCTTCCGATGGTTGATCGTGTCGGAAACCCCCGAGGCCACCTTCAGGCAAGTTGCACCTCTTGTTGCCGACTGGGTCAACTACTACGTCGACTGGGGCAATACGGCGATGCCGCGCGTCGCGCGGCTCGAGGACCTTCACGACCCGTTACACAACTTTCGCGTGCTGTCCCCCCAACAAGCGGTGGAGTACATCAGCGAGTACCTCGCCGCGGTGCCCTGTCACGGCATCACCATCAATCTCGCGCCCCCCGGGTACCCAATAGAGCGGGCGAAAGACCACGCAGCATTGTTCCTGGACAAGGTCGCGCCACATCTGGGCTGACTCCGGTTCGGTCCTAGGACTTGGAGGCTCCTCGGTCGAGCTCTGTGGAAGGAACATCCGTGAGGATCACGCGGCGGCCGTCCCATATCAACCGCCACGCCACCTCGGGCAAAGGTCAAACACAACGTCCGTGGACGCAACTCAAATGAGCCGACCCGTTCGTGCTCATCCGCGTCCTCGGGCCGACGCGTCGCCCGGCGTCGTCATGTCGGCCCGCGGCTTCTCAAGGGCGCTCGGGCCCAGGTACGCCTGGCGAACGGCGGAATCGCCTCGGACGTCGTCGGGCGTTCCCATTGCGATCAGGCGTCCGAACTCAAGTACCGCGACACGGTCGCAGGTGCCCATGATCACTGACATGTCGTGCTCGACGAGCAGGATGCCTATGCCCCACTCGTCGGCAAGCCGACGAATCAGGCGGCTTACCTCAGCGGATTCAGCGTCGCTCAAACCGGCTGCGGGTTCGTCTAGCAGGAGTACGGAGGGCTGAGCCGCGATGGCACGAGCTATTGCCACCAGCCGACGTCGCCCGTAGGGCAGTTCATCGGGCTTCCGCTCGAGGTCTGCTGCCAGCTCCAGATCTTGAATCGCCGCGACGGCGGCGGGAGGCAGATTTGCCTCACGGGGGAATAGCGGTTCGAAGAACAGGGACTTCCGGTCTCTTCGATCGGTGGCCGCCAGAATGTTCTCACGCACCGTCACGTCGTCGAACAGCTCCAGCGACTGGAACGAGCGAGTCAGCCCCCGGCGGGCGCGGCGATAGGCCGGCCACGATTCGATCCTCAGTCCGCCCAGCTCCACCGTTCCAGCAGTCGGCCGCACGAATCCTGTGATGGCGTCGATGCAGGTAGTCTTTCCGGCGCCGTTAGCTCCGATGAGGCCGACGACTTCTCCGGGATTCACGTCAAGATCGACCGAGTCCACGGCGACCGTGCCGCCGAAGCGAACCGTCAAGCCGCGGACGGCGAGCACCCTCTTTGGTGCTGCGACCCGGTCCGCCCGTTCGCTGGCCGTGAGGACCTCCGACGTCGCGACGGGAGGACTGTCGGGTTCGGAGGTGGCGGCCTTCCGCCTGCCGGTGAGTCGGCGGACCAAGCGCTCCGCAGCAGAGACCATTTCAACGTTCTTGCGAGCCATGCCGTCGGCGTCTTGCATCATCAGCATCAGGAGTACGGCTCCGCCGATCAGCGCAAGCCACTGGTCTGCGTTTCGGCCGAATATGGCTTGGGAGATGATGACTCCGGCACCGCCGGCAGCGAGTGTTGAGCCGAGTGCAGCGCCGATGACGTAGCCGATTCCGCCGACGGTCGCCAACATCACGACCGTAATTGAGTGGAAGGCATCGAAGTCCGTATAAACGACGGTCGACCCGCGAAACCCGTAAAGGATTCCTGCCAGCCCCGCGAGGCCTGCGGCAACCGCGAATGCGTAGAGCTTGGATTCGAAGACGTTGACGCCCAAGGATGCTGCCGCTCGCTCGTTCGTGCGGACCGCGATGAGGCGACGGCCGACACTCGTTCGGCGGATATTGCACACGAAGATGCCGGCACCGACGAGCGCGGCCAGGCAAAGCGCACTATAGATGCGAGGGTGCCCGACACTGTCGATAGGAATGCCGAACAGGTTTGAAGTACCGATTGGGGTGCCGGCCGCTCCGCCAATGTATTGGGAGTTGGTGAAGACTACGGATACGACCGCGGTGGCGAGGCCAACGGTCACGATCGCCAGATTGACGCCGCGCGTGCGGAGCGCGGGGAGGCCCAGAAGAATGCCTACGCCAGCGGTCATCGCCACGGCCAGGATTGCCGCAGCGGCGAACGGCCAGTGAGCTTGGACCAGACGGGCGGCGAAGAGAGCTCCAAGCCCGCCGATGGTGAATTGTGCGAGCGAGACCTGCCCCGCGTATCCCGTGAGCACGACGACGGACAACAGCATGATGGCGACGACGAAAGATACGGTGAAGTCGTCGACCCAAGATGGCGGGAAGACGAAAATAATGAGAGCGGCGATCAAGGCGACAGTGAATATGAGGGGGCGAATGCGCACGCGTCCGGTACCGAGACTGGGGAGTCGTTCGATCAGGTGGCCCCTGAGTGGCAGGCCTGTACCCCTTGCAATGAGCACGGCGACGATCACCAGGAATGGAATGGCGTCTCGCCAACCAATCGCTGTGATGTAGTTTCCGGCTTCGGACTGCAACACCCCTATCCCCAGACCGCCGATTGCGGTCCAGGCGAAAGATCGGAATCCTCCCACCAACGCCGCCGCCAGCGCCGGCACAATCAGGGTCATCAGCGTGATGACACTCAACCCGCTCATCGGCGTGATGAGGATTCCTGCGATTGCTGCGAGCCCGGAACCCAGAAACCAGTTCGCCGTCGCGATAGTGTCCGGGGACCACCCCAAAGCAGCGGCAGCGATCTCGTTCTCGGACACCGCCGCCGTGCCACGACCGACCGGCGTGAACCGAGAAACCATGAATAATACGGTCGATATCGCCAGTGCTATCCCCGTAAGCCACAAACGGTCAGCCGGGATAAGGAGAGACCCGAGCCGTACGAGCTGATGGGGAAGCGAGACCTCTATCGAATCGAAGTTCGCTTCATAACGCATTGTCGCAATCGATTGCAAGATCGCCAGAACCCCGAGAGTGGTGACGGTCCGCGCGAGAGGAGACGCGTGACGCATGCGTCGCATAACCACCTGATAGATCAGGATGCCGACAATCCCCGTCGCCACGAAGGACGCAGCCAGGCTTTCGATATACGACCAGTGCGCCTTACGCAGTTCAAAGAAAAAGTAGGTTCCAGCCATTGCGAGGGCGCCTTGCGCGAGGTTGATTATGCCCGTGGCCCGGTACACCAGAACGATGCCCTGCCCGAGGAGCGCGTAAGCCGCGCCGGCCCCGAGCCCTAGAAGTGCGAACTGCAGAAAATCTTTCATGGAGACCTCACCTGCCCTCCGGGCTGTGGGGCTCAAGCGGTTCAACGCCTCCGAGGTACGCTGCTTCAATATCCGCAGCTCGCGCGGACAGTTCGGTTGCCGCACCGGACAGGACGATGGAGCCACGGCGCATGACGTAGGCACGGTCCGCTATGGACAGGGCGCGGGACGTTTGCTGTTCCACGAGCAGTACACCGACTCCTGCATCCGCCGCATCGCGCACGGAGGCAAATAGCCGATCAACGACCATGGGGGCAAGCCCCAGCGACAATTCATCGAGCATGAGCACGCTTGGCGTGCGGCAAAGTGCACGGCCCAACGCCAGCATCTGCTGTTCGCCGCCGGAGAGCATCCCTGCCTTGACCCGGCCGCGTGGTTTCAGTTCCGGGAACAACGCAAACACCTTTGCCGGAGCGACGCCGGCCACGCGGATATTGTCAGCGGTTGTCATATTCATGAAGACCGAGCGTCCCTCGCCGACGAAGCCGAGTCCCGTTCTGGCCCGGCGGTGAAGTGGAACGCGGGATCTCTCGCCCTTGATCCGAACTTCACCGCCCCTCGCGCGCAATACGCCCGCGAGCCCCAACAGCGTCGTGGACTTGCCAGCCCCGTTCGCCCCCAGCAATGCGACGACCTCTCCGCGCCGTACTTCCAGGTCAAGGTTTGCGACGACGTTCGCCGCCCCGTATCCCAGCGTCAGCCCGTGTGCCTCGATGATCGTGTCGAGCATGATGCGGTGATCTACTTCAGGTACTGGGTCACGTCGATGGGATCTTTGGTGACCAGAGACTCTTTTCCATCCTTGACCCTGAGCAAGTAGGCCTC
>Ga0207710_10000794_pt1 | contig 17148 bp, 20 predicted proteins | sample KBSS24metaG_FD_184400 | JGI IMG/M metagenome (GOLD analysis project Ga0207710, IMG submission 184400) | Switchgrass rhizosphere microbial communities from Kellogg Biological Station, Michigan, USA - KBS S2-4 metaG (SPAdes) (version 2) | ecosystem: Host-associated > Plants > Roots > Rhizosphere...
GATCACGAGGCTAACGGCCTGATCTTTGTATTCCTGGGTGAAATGTCGGCGTGTCGCCACTGTCGCCCTCCGCTGAGGATCAGTGACAGCTTACTACCGAGTGTCTACAACATCGGGAACGGTCCACGCTAAGGTCACCGCCCAACGCGCAGTCGCCCACGCACAGCTACGCACCACAAACCGGACCCGCATGACCCGCCTAGAGATCAGCGACCTCGTCGCCGCGCTCGGCGACATCATCACCGTCCTGACCCACGCAGACCCAGCCGACAAGGCCGAGATCTACACCCAACTTGGCCTGCACCTGACCTACGAGCCCGGAGCACACAGAGTGATCGCCAAGACCAAGCCAAAAAGATCATGTACGAAAGGTACGTGTCCGAGGGGGGAGTCGACCCGTAACCCCACCCGCGTTTGTGCTTCGGGCTGAGATCGCTCTCGATGGCATCGGTTGATCGGACGCGTCCTTTCCGTTTGTCGGGCCGAATTCGATCAGGACTGTAGGTGGCGCAGAGCCGTCTGGTGGGCTGCCTGGTCCGCGATGATCTCCATCTCGAGGCCGAGGGGGTAGAGCGCTGCGCGCACGGCGATGTCCGGGTCCGGGTGCAGCGCGCCGCGCAGGATCCGTGTGAACCAGCCGAGCCGGTTGCCATGCAGTCGTTCGCCCTCGCTCATCGTGGTTGTGGGGTCGATGGGCGCCCAGGTTGCCAGCGAGGACAGGCGTCGCCAGTCGCGTACCTGTCGGCCGAGCGGGGAGGACATCGGGACAGCAGCGGGCTGGCCGGCTTGGGCGTCGGCCAGTGTTTCGGCGAGGCCGGGCGTCGCGGTGAGGTCGAGCAGGTCGGCGACGCGGCGCGTCTCGGCGAGCGCGGCGGCGCGTTTGGCGGTGGGGGAGGCCCTGGCGATGGCTTCGACGAGGGCGTCCCACCATGGGTTGCCCGCCGCGGGATTCGCGCGGAGCGCGCCGCCGTCTGGTTCGGCGTCGGTGAACCAGGGTTCGATCTGCGTGGCCTGCATCGGAGCTGTCAGTATCTCCGGGGTTGCGGTGACTCCCGTGACGACGCTGGCGAGCAGCAGCGCCCGCGCGACCGCGTTCTCGGTCAGCTCCTGTTGGTCGCCGGTGTCGAGCGGTTCGAGGCCGACCGCCCGCATCTGGGTGTGCAGGCGTCGCGGTTCGGCGCCCCACACGCTGTCCATCCACTCGGGATCGAAGGTGACTGTCTCTAGCCCGTTGACGGCGTAGGTGAAGCGCGGATGGGCGTAGTCGTGGCGGAGCACCGACAGCGCCGTGGTGCCGCGGGACATCGCGGCCAGCAGTGTCCCGGCGGCCTCGAAGCCCTCCGGTTCGAGGACAAGCGTCCACTCGCCCACCGCGACCGCCCCGGCCATACGCGGGTAGCCGGCGTCGAAGGAGAACTGCCGTTCGCGCATGTCGTCGGGATCCAACTCGGTGAAGGTGTCCGTGTAGGCGCCCATCCGGCGCAGTGCCTCCACGGGCTCGATCCCGTGGACGAATGTGAGGCAGAAGATCTCGCCGAGCGCGTCGCGGAGCCGCTCCGCCTGTTCCAAGCCATCCATCACTCCCCGAGACTAACCGGTTTTCCTGTGTTATTGCGAACGCGGGGGAGTTGGACGGTCTTGGCCGCTCCATCGGCGAGCCGCTCCATCGGCCGCCTGACCGATTCCAGGTAGAGATCACGAAGGTGCTCATTGTGGGGCAATGCCAGGCCGGCCTGCGCGGCCTGCGCGGCCACGCGCTGGCGCGTAGGCGTGAGCCGCGCGCGCTGACAGCGATGACTGGACCGGTGAATGCCGCGGTGATCGTGACGGTGACCGCCGCGGGGATCCGAAACGCGCGGCGGCGTGTTCGGCGCGGGCGTGGGCTGGAGGCCGCCGGTCCGCCCGCGCACGAGACCTCTCGCCGCCGGCGGGACGCGGACACTCTGGGCGGGCAGGGATAGATCTCGTGTTCGTGGTTGAGGCATGGGTGTGCGGTGCCGGCTCTCGTCGCCTGACACGGACCCGACAGAAGATGTGTCGTCGAACGGGTCGGCCGAGCGATCGACGATGCGCCGACTATCCGAGACCTCGTCAGTGAGCACTGTCTGTTGCGCGGGCGCGGGCCACGGCCGGCCACGACAACCCCGGCCCGTGCAACAGACCTGTGGGCGTTACCCGACGACGCGATCGAGGTCCCGCGGAAAGCTCTCGCGGGCTCGTCGCTGGTCGACCTGGAACCGCGTGACAGTTGGTGGGTGCAATGGTGGAGGAACCACTTCGCGCACGGTGACGTCATAGTCGTGCGCTGGGCTGACGACTTCATCTGCGGCTTCGAGCACGAACAGGGCGCGCGGCGGTTCCTTGTTGATCTTCGCGAGAGGTTCGCGAGGTTTGGCCTGGGACTGCACCCTGATAAAACCCGATTGATCGAGTTTGGGCGGCACGCTGCCCGGCGCCGGTCGGAACGCGGGGAGGGTAAACCCGAAACGTTCAGCTTCCTGGGCTTCACGCACCTGTGTGGGAAGTCGAAGCGGGGCCATTTCTGGGTGAAGCGGGTCACGGAAAAGAAGCGGATGGCGGCGAAGTTGCGAAGCCTCAAGCACGAGGTGAAGCGGCGCCGGCACCTACCCATTCCCGAGCAGGGGCGATGGCTGGGCAGCGTGGTCAACGGCCACCTGAACTACTATGCCGTCCCGGGCAACCACGACGCGGTGGCGTCTTTCCGCCATCAGGTGGGGCGTATCTGGTTCAGGGCCCTACGGTCCCGCAGCCAGCGCACCCGCATGGACTGGAAGCGGATGACTCCCGTCGTGAAGAAATGGATTCCACCCGCGAATATCCGTCAACCCTTCCCTGGTGCACGGTTCAACGCCAATACCCGAGGCAGGAGCCCAGTGCGGTAATTCCGCTCGCTGGGATCTGTGCGGGGGGCCGCCTGTAAAGGCGGTCCCTACCGCGATTGTAAGAGGGCGGGGCACCAGTTGAGATAAGCGGCTCGACGCCGAGGTCTCATTGGAGTGGTTTCTATGTCAAGAGCAACCCATCCGGTTGAATCGGTGGATATGGTCGAGTCGTCGGGTAAGTCGGCCCGTGAGCTGGCTGAAGGACCGTGGCTGGACCGGCTGTTGGATCAGGTGGACGCGGAAGGTCTGCGGCTGACCGGTGAGGGTGGTTTCCTGCCCGAACTGGTCCGGGCGGTTCTGGAGCGGGGCCTGTCGGTCGAACTCGCGGACCATCTGGGCTATGAAAAAGGCGATCCCGCCGGTCGGGGTGGGGAGAACACCCGGAACGGTTCCACACCGAAAACAGTGGCGACAGAGGTAGGCGAGGTTCCGCTGCGCACACCTCGGGACCGGAACGGCTCGTTCGAACCCCGGCTTGTCCCCAAGGGCGAACGTCGCCTCGCCGGCGGTCTCGACGACATGATTGTCTCGCTGTACGCCGGCGGGATGACGGTGCGGGACATTCAGCATCACCTGGCCCGGACCGTGGGGACGGAGCTGTCCCGGGAAACCATCAGCAAGATCACCGATGAGGTGGTCGAGGAGGTGAAGGCCTGGCAGACCCGCCCGCTGGACCCGGTCTACCCGATCATCTATGTCGACGCGTTGTGGGTGAAGATCCGCGACGCCCATACCGTGGTGAACAAGGCCGCGCACCTCGTCGTCGGTGTCGACTGTGACGGGGTCAAGCATGTGCTGGGGATCTGGGTCCAGTCCGCCGAGGGCGCGAAGTTCTGGCTCGGGGTCCTGACCGAGCTGGCCAACCGGGGTGTCCGCGACGTTGTGATCGCCTGCTGTGACGGGCTGGAGGGCCTGCCCGAGGCGATCGAGGCGACCTGGCCGGCCGCGACCGTGCAAACGTGTACCGTGCATCTCATTCGGGCGAGTCTGCGCTACGCCTCCTACACCGACCGGAAACCCATGACCCGGCTGCTGCGCCAGATCTACACCGCGCCCAACGCCGACGCGGCCGAGACCCCGCTGCTGGCCTTCGCCGACTCCGATCTGGGCCGGCGTTACCCCGCGGCGGTAGCCGTCTGGGAACGGGCCTGGGAACGGTTTATCTTGTTCCTTGCGTTCCCCGCCCCGGTCCGGAAGGTCATTTACACCACCAACGCGATCGAAAGCCTGAACTACCAGATCCGTAAAGTGATCCGCAACCGGGGCCACTTCCCCAGCGACGACGCGGCGGTGAAACTCATCTGGCTCGCGATCCGCGATATCGAGGACAAAAGAGCCCGGGCCCGCGCCGCTGAGCGCGGCCTACCCGCCAGCAAGCGGAACGCCCCCGGCCGGCTTATCGAGGGAGCCACCACTCAGGGCTGGCACGAAGCCCTCAACGCTCTCGCGATCAGCTATCCGGGACGGATCCCCGAACGGTACATCACCGTCTAAAGAACAGCGGCCCGGAAAGGAGGGGACCGTTCCCGTGAACGACAGGAGGAGGCGGCTTCGCCGCCGCTCATTTCCTGGGGCCGCACGGCCACCGCCGTGGGTTACGTGCGCCGCGCACGATACGGGGCCGTCCCTCCCGCCTCAAGGCCGCTGCCGCGTCGCTGCCGCGACCGGGGCCCCTCCCGGGCCCCACGGGCCTTGACCCCGGAGCCTCTACGGCCCCTGAGGACAGGAGACAAGGGCAGGCGGGGCCTGCCCCACCAGCGCGCGGCGCCCAGGACGAGATCACAAAGCGAAAAATGATCTAGATTTCGGATCGAGACCCAGCGACAGGGAACCCCGTACACAGGAGACTTGACAGCACCCCAGCATTCGAACCGGTCCTCCAACATGTAGAAAACCGGCTTCCAGTATACGCCGGTCGACTCCATGCCGACAAGAGTCACACCGTTCTGGGCGAGCCAGTCCGCGAGCAGCCCCAACTGCCCGCCGGTGGTCGCGAACGCCCGCACCTCGGTCGTTGCCTTCCCCGATCCCTTCTGCACCCGCACCGCCGCGGCGACCGTGTCCCGATGGACATCAAGCCCCGCGCAGCGCGGAAACAGCACCTCCATCGTGCTCTCCTCCCGAACTCCTGACATCAACAGCGCGCCGCCCGGGGAGGCCTGAACACGGAAACTGAGGAACGCGCTCATGGCAGCAGGAATGAGTGCCCCAGACCTCCGCCGTCATACTCAATCACGGGCTCGTCCGCACCAGAGACAGCCGACGTCGACCCGGGCAACGCCCTACCATTATCCCAGTACCCCACTACCAGGGCGAAACCGGCCCCACCGCCAGCCGCCACCGGCCCACAAATTCTCATTCGAACGGGTGGCGGCCCTGCCGCCATAAATGCTCAACCATCAGCCTGTTGTTTTCCACGTCCAGCGTCAGCCAGACGACCACCTTCGCCATGTAGTCTTTTGGCTCTAAGGAGCGGCGGTAAAGCCGCCATCGGTCATCGTCGCGCGTGAGTTCCGCCGCTTTGAGTTCGTCGTAGGCTATTTCTAGTCGCTCCTCCAAAAATGCAAGTTCTTCCTCTATGGTGTCACGCCGGTGCGTGTGGGTTTTCGGGGGCAAAAGTCAGGGTCATGGTGTGTTCCTTCCTGGCCCAGCCCCAAAGACGTCCGGGTGCGGGCTACCGGCCCGCGCCGGTTCGGGCCACGGGAGGGTCGAGGCCCGAAGCCCACGGGCAGCCTGGACGGATGCTGGGCAACGGACGCCGCCGGGGGCGTCTGCCTCCGCCGAGTACGGCGAAGGCCCAGCTGAAGGCATACCTGCCCATGATCGCCATGCGCCAGGCAGTCCGCCCCATCTCCCGGCCCCAGGTACGGGCGCGGGGTGCGCGGCGTGGCCGGGGCTGGTGCAACTTCCCTGTACTTCTCTCAAGCAGCGGCGTCAGCCGTGACCGTCCTGGAGGTAGCGGACACCGCCGCCGGCGAGGACGCTCAGTGCGACCTGAACCCGCCGCCAGACGTAGGGCCGCAGCAGGCGGGCGGCTTCATCCGGCGCGCAGAAGCGGACGGCGGCCAGCTCCGGGTCCACGGAGTGCAGCCTCCGGGCTTGATCGGCGGACACGGTGCCGCCGTCGAAGACGAAAGCCAGCAGGTCGTCCCACGGCCCGTGCGGTGACACCCAATCCACGCACAGCAGATCACCGACGTGCGGGTCGAGGTCCAGTTCTTCCTTCAGTTCCCGCCGCAGGGCCTCACGCGGGGGTTCGTTGGCCTCGGCCATGCCGCCAGGCAGGTCCCAGTCTGGCTTGTACGTCGGGTCAACCAGGAGGATGCGGCCGGCGTCGTCGCGGATGAGGGCGTCGGCGGACACCCGCTTGCGGGCCTGGCGGGCGTTGCCTTCGGCTAGGTGCGCAATCTCGGCGGGGTCGCGGCCCGCGTAGCTGGCCTCCCAGTCCCGCTCGACGCTCATGACGCCTCAGCGCTCCGGGGCGCGGGTGGGGCCGCCGCAACCTGACCAAGAAAGGTGGACACGGCCCGGGAGCCAGCATGAGGCTCCAGCCGTCGGCCAAGCGCGCGCAGCTGGCCGACCACCCGGTCAGAGGCCAGTTGCGCTGTCGCGCCGAGCACCTGGCCGCCGGCTTCACAGGCTCCGTCCAGATCGCCGCGCTCCAGATGGACTGTGGCCAGGGTGAGATTGCTGAAGGCCCGGCTGCGGACGCGGTCCGGTGTTCGCAGCTCCAGCACCCGCCGGACGTGACGCTCCGCGTGGTTGTGGTCGCCCAGATCGCGCAGACAGATGGCGGCCTCGGCCGCGAGCGCCGCTTCGTCGAACGGGCTTAGCCATTCGTGGCCGGCAACCGCGGCGCGGGCAAGCTCCTGCTCCGCGTCCCACAGGGCGGCCAGGCAATCCGGCCGTCCGGCGGCCAGGGCGCTGCCTCGGGCCTTCATGGCGTACAACCGGCTTCGGAGCGCGCCGCACTCCGAGTCGTCGGGGACCAAGGCGAGGCCGGCTTCGGCCAACCGGACGGCATCGCGCGGGCGCTCATGCTCCAAGGCTAGGTGACTCTGGCTGACCAGGGCTTGGGCGCTCAGGGCCTGGTCTCCGGCCGCGGTGGCGAGCCCGAACGCCTGCACGAAGTGCTGGGCCGCGAGATCGCCGCGCTCGTCGTCGTAGGCCAGCCAACCGGCTAGGTCCGTCAGCGACGAGGCGGCCGAGAACACCGCCGACGGCGGTGCTGGTGCCCGACCAGTTGCGGGGCCACCTCTGTCTGGATGAAGCGCACCACCACCGGGTACAGCCGGCCACCGCCCATCTGGAGGTCTGCCGCCCGGAAGGCCAGCGCCGCCGACCGGATGGTCTCAAGGGTGTTGCTCGCCACGGGCGCAGGCGCCGGCCGGTTCTCCGGCCAGGTCACTGGCGGGGGCGCGGGCGAGCTCGCGCGGGAACGGCCGGGCAGGTCGAACCACAGTAGGTGAGGGGGAAGCTCCAGCGTCCTGGCCCAGTAGGTCAGCCGGTCCAAGTCCCGGATTGGCGGGCCGCTTTCGATCCGGCTCACTTGGGCTTGCGTCAGACCCAGCCAACTCCCCAGGCGCTCCTGGCTGATCGGCCGCCGGTGGTGCGGGTTGAGCCGGTACGCCACCGAGACCAGGCCCATGTGTTGGGCGGCGAGGGCGTCCCGGAGTTGGTCGGTCTGCCAGAAGTGCGCCGGCACCGTCGGGGGTTGGGCGTGGCGCCGGTGCTGGCGGCGCTCGCACGGCCTGCAGGCGGACCCGGCGTTGTCCCGGGCCAGACGGCCCCCGCAGGTCTGGCAGTAGCGGGCCGGTGCGGCATCCATGTCTCGTCCGACCTGCCCCCGCTCGTGGTCATTCCGGTGCGCTGTGCAGCAGTGTAAGTCCTGGTCCGTCACCCGGGGTGAAGTCCGGGCGGCCGGATGTATGGCCGGCATACGCGGGCCGGCATGGTGATCACGGTAGGGGGCCTCCACCCTTGCATCCAGGGCGCCCCGGGGCCGGGCCAGATACCGATCTCCCGGCCTCGGGCGTCAGCCAGAGAGGAGGCGGCCGTGGACGAACGCAGTCCGGGACGGAACCCCACGCCGGGGCCACTAGAGACCAGGACGCGCAACACGGTGTACGGCTACATCAGCCTGGAACACGCCGACGAAACCCAGATCAGCCGGCTCCACGACCAGCTCACCGACCACGCCCGCGCTGAGGGCCTGGCCCTGGCTGAAATCTTCGTAGATCGCTGCATGCCGCCGGGGCGCATCGTCCGGCCCGGCCTCACCGTGCTGCTTGACGCCATCGTGCGGGCGGACGGCGCGAGCGTCCTGGTAGCAAGCCTCGACCATCTCTCCTCTCTGCCGGCTGTCCGGCGGGCGATCGAGGTTCAGATCGAGGTTCTGGGCGCGCATGTCCTGACCGCGGCGGCTCCAGAGGCTGGCTGTATCCCGGACGGTGGGCAGGCGCCGACCATCCCGGTGCCCAGGCAACCATGAGGCTCCCGGCTGCCGACGCCCCGGAAGCCGCTGCCGGCGTCTTCGTCAGCGTCCACGAGCTTGAGGCCACCGAAACCGCTCCGGCCCGGGCCCGGCGCGAGGTGCGCCGCGTACTTGAAACCTGGGGCCTCCCGGATCTCATTGAAACCGCCAACCTGCTGCTGTCCGAGCTTATTACCAATGCCGTCCGGGCGACCGCTGCCTTGAACGGACGCGCACAGCCCATGGTGGCGGTGCGTGTCAGCTGGGCGGCGGCTAGTCTCATTATCGAAGTCTGGGACCGAAACCCGAAACCGCCGGTTCTCCGCACACAGCATGTGGATGCAGAGGGCGGGCGGGGTCTTCATATCGTCGATGCCCTGAGCCTGGCTGCTGCCTACTATCCATCGCCCACCGGCCAGGGCAAGGTGACGTGGTGCGAAATTGAAGCGCCTGGACAGATGGCTTCGCCTGCGCCTGCCTTGCCGCACCGCCGCCCCACTGTTGCCCGAACCGATGCAGCACAGGTCTTTGACGATCTCGCAGTTTTGGAGCGGGTACTCAGCGGCCTACGGAACCTAGACGCCCACCTTCCCCGGAGTGGCCCATGAGATACTAGCGTTGCCCGCGACCATTGTGTACGCTTCCCCGTCTTGGAGTTTCGCCGCCATGCTCACCGCCGATCGTTGGATGACCGAATACCCCGCCTGGCTGTCGACCGAAAAAGGAGCCCGGCGCGTATTGGCCGTCCCGGGCGGCCTCGTGCTGGCCGAGGTCGAAGATGACCGCCTCACCCTGACGGGTCTGGGCGGACAGACTGCGGAACCAGCCGCGGACGTATTCAGCTTGCCGGATGGGGCCGCCGAGGAGGTGCCACAGCTGGCCAAGGAGCTGGCTGGCCTTGGCCGGGTCGGGCGTCTGCGCAATCCGTGTCTGTGGGAGGCACTGGCAACCGGCATCCTGCGGCAGGTCATCCGGGCGGGGCAGGCCAAGAAGCTATACCGGCAGCTGTGTGCCGCCCACGGCGAGCAGGTGGAACTGCCGGACGATGGCACGTTCGCCCTCTTTCCGACAGCCGAAACAATCCTCGGCCTGAGCGACGTACAGTTCACCGAACTGGGCCTGGCCTTCAAGCGGCCGGCGTTGCGGGCTGCCGCCACGGCCTACCTGGAGCACGGCACCACCTGGAGCCGTCTGTCCTGGCCCGCCCTGGTTGACGAGCTGCAAAGCGTGCGGCGCATTGGCCCGTGGACGGCCGGCGCGGCCGTGGCCGACTACACAAACGACTGGGGCCTATATCCCTACGCCGATCTGGCCGTGCGCACCTGGGCAGGACGCGCCGCCCCCGCGCACCACTGGTTCCATAACGAACGCGCTTTCGGCACCCAGTGGCGGCACCTGGCCGGAGAGCACCTTTCCACGCTTACGCTTCTCACCCTTGCTTGGGGATCGCACCATGGAGACATCGGATGACGCCGCCGTCCGCGGCGCCGACCTGAGCCGTCCGCTCGACGCCATATTCATCAACGCCCCTTTGCGCGATTACAGCCTGCGGCCCCGGGTCAACGAATTCACGTTGCCGGTTCTGGGCATGGCGTATATCGCCACCTACGCCAGCGCCCAGGGATTTAATGTCGGTGTCCTCGACGCCGAAGCCTTGGGGCTGGGCGTCAAAGAGACTTCCGAGCTCGTCAACCGCCTCGGGCCGCGCTGGGCCGGCTTCAACCTCCTGGCCCCCACCTACGAGGTGAGCGCCCAGATCGCCGCCGGCTTGGACCCCGCAATCATGGTCATGGTCGGCGGCCACCAGGCCAAGGCCATGCCCGAGGCCGTCGTCACCGATCCTCGCTTCGGTGCGCTCGAGGCGCTGGTCCTTGGCGAGGGGGAGACCCGCGTCGCGGGGCTCTTGCGGGACAAGCGCGCTCGCGCCGAATTGCCCGGGATGATGTGGCTTGACCCGGTCCTGCGCCGGCCGGTGACGGGCGGCCTACCCGGAGCGAGCCACCACCTGGCCCCGGACGTGGACCGCCTGCCGTTCGTGGATCGCCGGTTCCTGGTGGGCGACCCGTACACGGCGCCGGACGGCCGGATTGAGGCCAACATGGTTGGCGCCCGTGGCTGCCCGTATGACTGCTCCTTTTGCGGCGCGGCGGTGAGCGCCAACCCGGACATCACCATCCGCACCCGCACGCCTGACGGCATCATCGCCGAGATGGAGGCGTTGAACGCCGCCTACGGCGTGACCGCCTTCCGCTTCGTGGATGATCTTTTTCTCGGCTACGAGCGGTTCATCCGCCACTGCATGGACGCCTTTGCGGCCCGTGGCATCGGCGGCCGGTACGTCTGGGACGCCACCGGCCGCATCAACATCCTGCACCGGGCCGACGACGCCCTCCTTGATCGGTTAGCCGCGTGCGGCCTGCGGGAGGTCGCCGTCGGGGTGGAGTCCGGCAGCGAACGGTTGCTCGGCTACATGGGCAAGCGCATCAGCCCCGACATGACCTGTTCCCTGGTCCGCCGCCTAACCGAGCGCGGTATCAGCGTCAAGGGCTACTTCATCCTGGGCTTTCCCACGGAGACGCGGGAGGAGCTGGCCGCCACCGTCCGCCATGTCCGCGAGCTCTGGGAGGTGGCCGACGCGCGGCCTGGGAACTTCCGGGCCTCCGTCTTCGAGTTCCGCCCCTATCCGGGCACGCCGGAATGGGACCGCCTGCTGGCCACCGGCCGCTACCAGCCGTCCCAGCTGCTCGCCTACACCGCCGTGGACCTCACGGACGGCGGCCTCGACGAGGCCATGCGGGGCCGCGACGAGTTCAACTTCTCGGTGGGCGTCCAGTTCGGGGAGGCCACTGTGGACGAGGTCCGGGCCGCCCTGGTCGAGCTGTCCCGCGAGCAGTACGCCCGGTCCGGCCTCCCGCGGTGAGCGCCGAGTTCTTCGTCGTCGTGGATGGCCCCTGTGGCGTAGGGAAGACCACGGTCACGCACGCGCTGGCCCAGCAGTTGGCCGCCGCAGGCCTTCCGGTACTCACCACCAAGGAGCCGACCACCAGCGCCCTGGGCAACCTGGCCCGCTTCGGCACCGACGACTACCAGGGGATCACCTTGGCCTGCCTGGTGGCCGCCGACCGTTACCGCCATCTGGACCGAAATCCGGCCGGCGCTGGCCGCCAGCGCCGTCGTGGTGTGTGACCGGTACGTCGCCTCATCCCTGGTGCTGCAAGGCCTCGACGGCGTACCGGCTGACTTCCTCTGGACGCTGGTGGCCGCCGCCGACCGGCCCGACCTAACCGTCATCCTCACCGGCGATGCCGCCCGCTCCCGCGAACGTGCGGCCCGCCGTGGCATCTACAGCCGTTTCCAGCGCGGCGGAGTCGAAGCGGGGGCCGCCGAGGTCATGGCGTACCAGGCTGCCGCTGCCACCCTCCAGGCCGCCGGATACGCCGTCTTGGTGCAGGAGGTTGGGGTTCAGACGGGGGAGGAGGTGGCCGCAGTGCTGGCCGCATCCGTGCTTGCCCGGCTGGACGGCACCCGCACCACTCCCTCCTGAGCGGCCCGCACCAACGTGTCATACGTCTCCGCTGTCCGCACCGCCTCGATACCGAGGGACGCGACAAAGGCGGCCAGCTCTTCCTGAACCACGGCGGCCGGCGCGTCGTCGGGCACCATGCGCTCCAGCTCCAGGAACGTCCCGACGCCTTCGACCTCGTCCAGACACAGCGAGACCTCGCCGTGCCGGCCGGTGCGCCGGGACTTTGCCACCCGCACCGTGGCCCAGTAGCCCATGCGCAAAATCGCCTGGTGCATCTGTTCCCGGTCGAGAACTTCCGTCTCATACTCCAAGCAGTCCTGGGCGTTCACGCCCGGCTGCTTGAGCGTGAACCAGTGACGGCCGTCCACCGTCCGCAGGCGCAGGAACGCCACCCCGAGCTTGCTATCGCCGAAAGACCACCCGGCTGGGGCATAGGCCTGGTCATCCTGGAACACACGCGCGCCGAGGTGAATTCCCCGAACGTCGAGAGCGTTGAGCAACGTCTCCATCCCGATCACTGAAAATTTTACCTCGACCTCGCGCACCTAAACCCTCCGCAGTCGGGCCAACTCGGGTTATTTTACCAGCCAATCTACGCATGCCGGTATCCCAACTAAATTTCCGTTAGCATCTATTAGATTCCGTGCCAAGAAATCGGTGCTGGACCGTGCCACGATACGTCGGGTGACATCGAACGGACCTAGGAGTGGCTGTGTCTCGCGCAACCAGACTGATCCAAGCCAGCGAACAGCGCGGCATCTTGACCACTTTGCTGAAATCCGTCGCGATTCGGATATGGAAACCGCGAAGTTCATCAAACACTACTTCGCTCAATGATCACAGCCTGCCAACAACACCTGATCTCGAGGTGATGCTGGCCGAGTACCAGTCCCTACGAGATGACGATCGTACTGCCGGAACGATCCAGGCATCCCTGATCAGTATCGCCGCACTATTCTTGGGCGCGGTATCTACCCTAGCAGCGCAGTCATGCCAGTTCCAAGGGGAAAGGCCTGGACCGCGATGTACTGACGTGCCCCCTCTACTTCTCGCGACACTGCCGCTCGCTCCATTGGCCGCAATGTCCTACTCGATAATGATCGGCGGCACTTCGACCGTCCGATACTATTATCTTCGGCATCTTGAAGCGGAACTGCAGCGCAATGGTACAACTATTGATCTCGACGGCGTCTCGCTGAGGCACCCCGCATACCTTCAGATCAGCAGAGAACTAGTCAGCCTGCGTGCAGGAAAAATGTCATACCGGGCGCTAATGTGGTTCATCACTGGTAGTGTCCTACTAGCATTCGGCGGCTTCATCTATATTGGCGTTTGGTCCATATCAAATACTGTCATTCGCGGCATAGCCGCCGCGGGATATCTTCTGTCCATCGCGTTTCTCACGAGAGAAGTATTTCGATACTCAATTGGCGGAAGAAGGCTATGGGAGGACATTCTCGAAGCACTGAATCCGTCTAGCGAAACAAGCCGTGATCAACACCGGAATCGCAGCATGATAATGTACGTCCTACTACCACGGCCAGCCGATATACTCGTCAAGTCGTGGTTCATCGTGATGGCCCTGATCTTGGGCGCTGTGGCTGCTGGCGCAGCGACCAAAAATTGGTTGAACCCGGTGCTCTTCATCACCGTATTTGAATACCTGATCTATCAGGCTCGATATCAATGGAACGATATTAGAGGATTCGCTGAAGACCAAGAACATCCTTCGTCGAGCGATAGAGGCCGGCTGCCTGGGCCAGTCTCAAAGGCTCGCTCTCACATTATGGTCAGCCTGGTTTTTATGATTATCAGGCTTCTACTTGCCGCGTATATTACCCTCGCGGTCTTCCCAAGGACGAAGCAAGATGCGATGCTCGCTTCTTCCATCCTGGTCTTCGCTGTCGGCATATCCTACGAATATGTACGGAGTACCTCGAAACACCGAACGGACACGTTCAATTGCAGATGGGCCAACCCGTGGATTCTTGCAGTGTGCCTGATTGTAGGTCTCGGTTACCCTCTCAGGGTGGTTACTGGACTATGGATAGGTTCGGCCGGCACTATTCCGCTAGTGGTCGCATGTGCCGCCTTGATCTGTATGTGGGCATTCGGCTGTATGTTCGTCATGATGACATGGTCGCTCGAGGCAACATCCTTTGTCTCCGACTCGGAGTCAACAAAAGAAATGGCCAGGAGGAAACCCCACGTGACAGCCCTAGGAGGCTTTCTCATGGATAACAGATTTCTGAGCAAGCGTCCCTCGGGTTTCAAAGCATTGCCTAGTCAGCCGTTGTTGTGTCTGTCTAATCGTGCCTGTGCACCATGGAATGCCGCCTTCATTGTTGGAGTCGGAACCTCGCCTGTGATTGCGCTTTCGCTAAGCGACAAGTTGGTTGTGCCGCCACCGCTTCCAACTCTTTTGCTAATAGTCATAGAAGTTCTACTCGGCATTCTCGTCGTTCAGCCGGCAACCGGAAGTAAATACGCTGCCATCGGGGAAGCAATCCACATGCTAGGCGAGCCTACAGGACGGGCTTTTCCAAGCAAGACACAATGTTCAGAAGACCGCTCGAAACCGGGGGGCGTCTGGATCTGGAGGCTACGCATGGTCGCATCCCTTGTTATTGTCGCGGCTCCGATTACACTTTCGAACACCTTGTCTCTTCCTAAGCCATGGCTTGCGCTGTTCCCCTCGGCGGTGATTGTGGTGGTCTACTGGCTTTTTCTGTATTCGTCATACGATAGCTTGACGAAAGGCCTCGGTCGGTTCCAGAAGCAGATTGTTTCTGGCGGGCGAAAGCTGACAATTGGCACCATGAAGAGGTTCTTTGGCGATGAGACGCTCAGTGTTGTCCTAGGCAAAGGAATGGCAAAATTGAAAGGTGACGAATAATTCATTGTCTAGGAACATGGATTGAAGAATCCGAGATCGAAGGCTGAGGCATGAAACGAAGTCTGTTGTTCCGCGCAACCAGTGCGTACGAGGCCATCGCACTGGCCGCGTCACTGCAGGACCGTTATATAGCGATCGTGGATGTCGATATGACGATTGTGCCGTGCGACTCCTCCGACGAAACTGTGATAGCTGAGCTATCGAGCTTGGCCCGCGCCTTCGACCGATTCAGCCAAGTGTCCAGGATCCTTGTTGTCTCGAACTCGCGGCGCGACGTCAGCGGTTTAACAGTCATCCCTCGAATCACCACCGTCATGCCTGGGTTCGGTCATTTCGTTAGTGCCTTGCCCCTGAGCTGAGTGCGTCGAGGGATGGCGCCATCGCCGACGCCGAGCCGGCGACCGAAGTCAGGAGACCGCCCAGGCCGATGACCCGGACGCGTTCCCGACGCCGATGCCTGGTGGCGACGTGCCGCCCGCGCCGGCCCCGGAGGTCTGATCTAGATCCGCCAGTAGCGACGGTCAGCTTGATCAATCTTGTGGATCTTCTGTATTTCGGCGTGTTGATGTTGTTTTCGGCCGGTCGGCATGGCACGGCCCAGCTGTCGCGCCGGGTGGGCGTCGGGTCCACGTCCCGAGGGTGGTGCTGGTCGGGGGAACGGGCTGGTCAGGTGGCCGGAGGCAGGGTACGCAGCCGGTTGAGGGCGGCGGGCAGGTAGCGGTCGCGGCCGGGTGGCAGGCGTAAGACCAGCGTGCCGGCGTGGCGGATGACCCGGCCGGGGATGAGGATCAGTTCGTGGCGCAGCCGGTCGCCGTGCGCGCGGCCGGCGCGCTGGTCGTGGCCGGTCAGCGTCTGGAGCAGGGTGGAGAGCCAGCCGGCGAGGATCGCCGCCCACATCCACACGGCGTTGACCGCCGGGTCAGCGGAGGGCAGGTGGCGCAGGCCCGCGCCGAGCTTGGCGTCCTTGATCTGGGTTTCGATGTCGGCGCGGCCGCGGAACCAGTGCTCGACAGCGACGATCCCCGCCGGTTCATCGGCGGGGATGTTCGTGACGATGAAACTCACCGCCCAAGCGTGGTCGGCCACGCCTTCCAACGCGAGGGTGAGCTGGTCCTTCGGGATCGTGCGCCGCCGCCGGGAGCGGGGGTCCGCGGAGATCTCGGCGGCGGGGACCTTCACCCGGCGGATGATCGTGTAGGTGCCGGGCGGCTACGTCGCACGACGCCGCGACGAGCCACCACCACCGAGTCTGGATCACCGCCACGGGCGTGGGGAGGACTTCGCCCATAGCGGCCGGCGGTGGGTGACCTCCGGATCACCCCCACGGGCGTGGGGAGGACAAACCTGTCCAGCAAAACAGCTAATACAGGCGCGGATCACCCCCACGGGCGTGGGGAGGACCGGACGTCCACGGTCGGACACCACCTGTCGAGCGGATCACCCCCACGGGCGTGGGGAGGACCCGGTCGGAGGCGCCCGCCGAGATCAGGGTGACGGATCACCCCCACGGGCGTGGGGAGGACCTGATGAGCACCTGGTTCACCGCCGACCCGCACGGATCACCCCCACGGGCGTGGGGAGGACTCCACACGGGGACCGGTTCGAGGGTCTCCAAGGGGATCACCCCCACGGGCGTGGGGAGGACAGCGGCCCGGTCGTGGCGCCGCAATCCGCGCACGGATCACCCCCACGGGCGTGGGGAGGACCTGATCGGTGTCTACGCCGACCTCGAGCGCGCCGGATCACCCCCACGGGCGTGGGGAGGACATCCGCCACAGAGTGGCGGCGTCAACCTGCACCGGATCACCCCACGGGCGTGGGGAGGACGCCGAGTTCGCGGACTCGTTGACGATCGTGACCGGATCACCCCCACGGGCGTGGGGAGGACGACGGACCCTCGTGAGGATCGCCCAGCATCTCCGGATTACCCCCACGGGCGTGGGGAGGACGTCCAGCCCCTGCGTTTCAGAACGCGGACAAGCGGATCACCCCCACGGGCGTGGGGAGGACTCGAGCTGGTCGAGTTGGCGGTAGAGCGTGGCCGGATCACCCCTACGGGCGTGGGGAGGACCGTGATCGACGTGGTGGTCTTGCCCACCCCTCCGGATCACCCCCACGGGCGTGGGGAGGACAGCACGGCCTCGGTGAGGACGAACTCGAAGGTCGGATCACCCCCACGGGCGTGGGGAGGACCAGTCACCAAGGCGGACGTGGTGGATGCGCAGTGGAGTCCAGAGACGTGGTGTACGGGTCGTGACGGATGCTGACTCTACGGAGTGTCGGTCCGTGACGTAGAGCGACCATCGCGTGATCCTCACGAGAAACGTGCGAAGCAACTCGATGAGGAGAA
>Ga0207710_10000799_pt1 | contig 17062 bp, 23 predicted proteins | sample KBSS24metaG_FD_184400 | JGI IMG/M metagenome (GOLD analysis project Ga0207710, IMG submission 184400) | Switchgrass rhizosphere microbial communities from Kellogg Biological Station, Michigan, USA - KBS S2-4 metaG (SPAdes) (version 2) | ecosystem: Host-associated > Plants > Roots > Rhizosphere...
CACCGGAAAACGGCCATCTGCCTGCGCCGCCGACGAGCGGGCGAACACCACACCGCAATCCGGCGAACCGGCAGCCGGGTCATCCACGCCCACACGGAACGGCGTCCCCGGCCCCGCGCACGTCACCGTGCCTGCAGCGCCGAAGTCCCACACCACCTCCTGCGGACTTGCCGTCGCCGTCACTGACACCCCCGGCACCGCCGCCGTCGCCGACACAGCACCCCACCCGTTCGCCAACCACAGCCACACCGGCACCCCCACCAGCTGCGGCACCTGCGCCCCTGGTGACATCTCCCATCCCGGGGCCGGCAGCACCAGCTTCTTCACCGCCAGCTGCGCCACCACAGCCGGCGACGGCGCTCCGCCCGCTGCCGCCGTATCAGGCAGCCACACCACGTCGAAATCGGCACCGCCGCATGACTTCCAGTACCAGGACCCCTGCTCCCCAGGCGTCGTCTCCGCCGCCTCCACCGCCGCGGATGGCACGAAGTCAGCCGCCACCTGATAGCGGCAGCCATCGCTTCCCGACCAGCCGTGCAGCGTAGCCAGACACGGCAGCGCATCCGTTCCCGACAGCGGACAGGAGATGGACGCGGCCGTCGAGGGCTCCTCCGGCTCGCGTCGAGGCACCGTGCGGGAACCCGCCGGCTGGCCGGCAGTTCCCGCCCACACGACACAGCCCTGATCGGTATTCCTGCACAGCGCGGCACCAAGAGGATCGGCTGACGCCGCACGCGCACATACGATCACGAACGTGATGCCGATCACCGCGACAAACGGCCTCCGTCTCAGCATGTGCCGAGATCCTGAATCACCAGCTGATCGACTTTCCACATTCCGTTTCCCAGCACGGCGAGCGCCTGAACGGCATGGCGCCCGCTGGGCGAGTCAGCCTGCCGTTCACCCGTGGAACGCACACTCACCCACGGGCTGGTATCCACGCAGTCGCTGACCGTCGCACGATCCGGAGACGATTCCGGGGTCATCGCAACAATCTTCGGCGAGAGAACGGGGCGGCCCTCGGAATGCAGCCCTGCCGCCCGGTCCTTGTAGATTGCTTTGTAGATGAGGGACAGGGCTCGGCCGCTCGCGTGATTGGCCAGTCGGGGATTCTGATAGTCCCCGGTCGCGGCCAACGCAACCCAGTCCTCCCACATACCCCGGTATGCGGCGAGCGTCGCCGCCCCCACCGGCGCCACGGTCGGCGTCGCCGCAGTGGAGACCGCCGCCGAGATCCCGCCCGTAGGCGGCGACGGCCGCTGCGCGTCACGCGCACCGCCGCCGCACCCGCCCAGGGTGAGACCGGCCACGGCGATGACCGCTACTCGCCGCATTCGTTCTGCTGATCGATTCACCTGGCACGCTGCCTGTCCGTGACCTGTACCGACCGCAGTGTTGTAACCCCACCACCCACGGCCACGGCAAGTGAGACAAACGTCTCCCGGTCAGCGCGAGACACACTCCTTACAATGCGCGATTCGCCGCGAGGAGATTACACACAGAAACAATTGCCGATCTCGGTCGCGTCGCGGCCGCTCGCCCCTGCCGCGGTTCCGTCGTTGCGGCGCCGCAACCCAACGCGGGGTGCCGCCATCGTCCTCACGGGACAGTCAGGCGCGCCTCCGCGCCAGCAGATCATGCACGGAGAGTATCCAGATGAGATCACTCCCTCGTCACGTTCTCCGTGTCATCTACCGCAACAGGCAGAAAATTTTTCGGCCCTCACCTCGGCCCCGACGCCCCGCTCAGAGGTCGCCGACCAGCGCGACGCCCAGAGCAGGCCACCGTGCGTCGTCGCCGCCCACCCTGTCGGCGGCCGGGAAGTCGCCTGCCCGGACCCCAGGCCGGCGGCCGGGCGGGACTGACACCGCGACGAAAGATCACGGCGCCCAGACAGGGAGCGTCGCGCCAACCGGCACGCGTCCGACACGGCCAGCCGTCAGAGCGGAGGGACCGGGACGGTCCTCGCCATAGCGACGACGACTTCATACTCGTTCGCGATAGAGCGACTGAGCGGTAGTGTGCTGCTATGCCCGATTCTCCGGATGATTTCCCGCTTCAGGGCCTCGTTGACCAGTACCTGCCGTGGCTGTCCGATGAGACCGCCGAGGAGAAGGCTACGGCGCTCATCACCGTCCATCTGATCTTGAAAATTGAAGAGGGCGCTATTACCGACGTCGAGCTCTACGACGCGGTGGCAGCACACCTCGAAAAGAAGGATCTCCGCAAACTCCCCGTCTACAAGACGTTGGTGCAGAACGCCGTACTGGTAGACGGAGAGTCCAGCCTCCACCCGGTGACCGTTCAGGGAATAATGTGGGCGGTGCAGAAAGCCAGGCCACCGGCTCGGCAGCAACGTCCGAGGGCCGACAGCGGGGACACGTCACCGCACGGACAGGCAGCGCACGTCGCTCGTAGGGACGAGCCGGTGCTGACGCATGACGGCGACTGGGACCACGGACTCGTCTACGACGAGGCCAACGAGATCGCCGAAGACATTCCGCCGGACGTGCTGTGGAGACACGCAGGCATCTTCGAGGAGTTCGTGGCGGCCGGCGCCTTGACAGTCGATGATCTATCTCGGGCCGTGGATGCCTATTACCACGACGGTGATCTCCAGCGCGATCCACGGTATGACGTCCTGGTGGCATGCCAGGTGGTGCGCGAAGGTGAGGGCCGGATGCGTCCGGCTGTCGTACGAGCCGTGCAGATCGCTCTCGGGCGGTCCACGGCGCGTCCGACCGCGACCGGCGAGACGGCCGAGCCCACGGCGGAGACATGACCGCGGCGGGGGCGCCGGTCAGCGGTACTTCCACAGGTTGGTCGTGTCGGCCTTGCTGAGGTCGAGCTCGACGAGGACGCCGTGGTGGTCACTCGCCCCGGCCGGGGTGTCGAGGATCCGGTAGCCGGTCAGGGCCGGGGCTAGCGGCGCGGAGACCCAGATCTGGTCGATCCGGTCGTCGCGGCCGGTGCGGGCCAGGAGTTCCTCCTGCCCGGTGCGCTGGTAGAGCGCCCAGGCCGCGTCCACATAGCCGCTGCGTGCGAGGATCGCGGCCACCCGCCGGTCCGGGACGGGGTGCCCGTCCGGCCCCGCCACGGTGCGGGCCGCGAGGTTGTAGGGCCGCATGGCCGTGTAGTCGGGCTCCGGCCCGGCGATCGGCGGATAGTTCACGTCACCGCCGATGATGGCGAAGGGGCCGTATTTGTAGCCGCGTGTCGCGATCAGCTTCGCTTCGGCCAGCGCCTTCTCGGGGCTGTGCGGGTCGAGGTGAAAAGGGACGACCGCCAGTGGCCGGGGAAGCTCGGCGACGTCGAACACCCCGACGCCGAACCCGTGCAGGGTGCCCTGGGCCCAGTCGGTGTTCCAGCGCCGCCACCGGCCCATGGTCGCGTTCCGGTAGAGCAGCGCCGGGCGGATCCCCGTGGATGACGGGGGCAGTGGGCAGGCGTCCAGGTCCAGATCGTTCATCGCCCGGCCCAGCTGGCGATGCCCATAGCGATCCCAGTCCGTGGCCTCCTGCAGCAGCAGGAGATCCGGCCGGTGAGTGCCGATGCGTTCCGCCAGTGCGGGCCAGCGGTCCTGTGGATCGCCGTCCCCGCTGGCCAGGCCGCCCCCGGCAAGATTCTGCGTGATCACGGTCAACATGTCGTTCCTCGGCTTCCTTCCAGCCCGCTTCGCAGGGTTGCTCTAGCGCCCGCCGCAGTCGGTACCCGGCTGCGCGCCCATGTTTGAAGAAACTCGATCAGAGCGGGATCGGCCCGCTCGTTGACGACCAGCCAGTGGGGGGTGCCCGTCGACACGTGCATGCCGACCATCCGGCGCAGGTCAGGGACCCGCGCACCGGCGAAGATGCCGGCACCGTCGAGGGCGTCAGCCAGAATGTTCGGCGGGCTGACCGCTGTGGTGCACGGAGCTCCTGTGCCGAGGTGGCGGAGAGTCGCGGCGACGTCAGTCGTACCGACGACGTGGACGCTGGTAGCGGGATAGCGATGGTCGATGCTGCGCCGCAGGTCCTCCAGCACATCGGCGTCGCGCCCGTCCGGCACGGAGACGATGACGATCGTGCACGAGCCCAGCTGCGCCGGTGCACGCCACGGCGACGCCGGTGACCATGGCGGTAGCACCGCGAGCAGGGTGACCGCCGCACCAGCCACCAGGATGATCAGCCATCCGTGCATATCTCCGCCGCGGGAACCGCCCGCCATTGACATGAGGTCTCCTCGAACTCTGGGAGGACGGTCGGGTGGTACGCACGTGGCTGGACACGCTGAGCCGCTCCGGCCGGTCGGTCAGCGTCGAGGTGCTGCGACGACCTTCGCTTTTCCGACGACGGCGTCGTACTCGTTCATGATGCGGTCGGTGGGTATGCGGGAGGGGAAACTCAAGATTCTTCCGGAAGACCTCTCGATCACCCGTCCGAGGGAGCCGACGAAGTCGTCTCCAAGGTGGCCGTTTTCGTTAATGATCCACCCCTCACGGAACTCGATCAGGCTCCAGGGCCGTGTCGGATCGCTGCTCGGCCGTCCGAGGAGCGCGATCGCGATCTCCCGGGCTCTTTCCGTGTCAATCACCGATGTCCTCCGGGTATCCCCGGTCGACGATGGCGTCGTAGTCGCGCAGGATCCGGGGGGTCGGTACGAACGACGGAAAGCACATGACACGGCCGGTGTTCTTCTCGACGACGTACGCCGCCGCGCCGGCGTACTCCTCGGTGAGATGTGCGGTCGTGTCGATCAACCAGCCCTGGGCGAACTCCCGCAGGCTCCAGGGCTGCTGCGGGTCGTCGGCAGGCCGGCCGAGCAGTGCCGCGGCGATCTCCCGTGCCCGTTGCTCGTCGATCACAGGTCACCGTCCGAGGCGGCGAGGAGGGCGGCGCCGATCAGCGGCCCGTCCGGCCCGTAGGCGGCGGGGGTGAGAACGGCCCGGTCGGCCAGGCGGGGCACCGCGCGCTGCCGTAGCGCCTGCTGGGCGGCGCCGAGGTAGCCGCTGTCCGGGCCGGTAGCGCTGAGGGCGGCTTGTGCGAGCCCCCCTCCGATGGTGATCACGTCGGGGGCGAGGATGTTCAGGACGGTCGCGGCGGCGGTGCCGAGCCAGTAGCCGGCGGCCTCGAACGTGCGCCGGGCCGCGGGGTCGCCGTGCTGGGTTTTGTGGACGAGTTCGGCCACGGTCGGGACCCTTGTCCGCGTGGCGGGGGAGGTGCGCCGTGTCGCGGCGGGCGGCGACGGCTGGTAGCCGCGGCGCACGGCCCGCGCGCCCGCGAGGGTTTCCACGCAGCCGGTGCGGGTGCAGGAGCAGCGCACCGTGCTGACCGGGTCGACCAGGATGTGGCCGAGGCCGGCCGGGCCTGGCGGTGTGCCCTGGACGAGCCGGCCGTTGATCGCGATGGCGCCGCCGATCCCGGAGCCGAGCGCGAAGTGGACGTGGGTCCCGGTGCGCCCGCGCCGCTGGTATTCCGCCCAGGTCGCGGCGGCGCCGTCGTTGACGACGTGGACCCGTCCGCGTAGCTCGGGGAAGACGCCGGGGAGCAGGCTGGGCCAGTGCACGAGGGTGTACCCCTGGATCGCCCCGGCCCGGATCACGGTGCCGTCGGTGTCGACGGCGCCGGTGGTCGCGATCGCGACCCGGTCGACGTCGACGGTGCCGGTCAGCGCCGGGAAGAGGCGTTCCAGCACCGCGTGGAACGTCGGCTTCGGCGGCAGCCGCAGCACAGGCAACGGGATGCTGATCGCGCACGGCGGGCCGGTGTCGACAATCGCCTGCTTGATCGCCGACGCGCCGATATCGAAAGCATGGACTTTCACCGCAGCACCAGAATCCAGACGCCCACAGCGATCATCCCCAGGATCAGGGTGTTTCTCGTTCCCGCGATCACGGCGATCCTGATCTCCCGGTGGTAGCCCGCTCGCCTGGCCTGGCGGATCAGGTCCGCGTACCAGGCGAAGACCAGCCCCATCGCCACACCCACCACGGCGATGACTCCAGCACCGGTGAGCGTCATCCCGGTTCCTCCTCTCGTTCCAGCAGGTGGTGTTCGCCGTCGGTGGTCGCGAGCGCCGCGCGGTACTGCTCGTAGAGGTGGCCGGCCCGTAGACTGCGCCGCCAGAAACCGGCCAGCACCTGCCGGTCCAGGTCGCAGTGCGCCGCCGCGAACGTCAGGGGCACCGCCCCGGCCAGGCCCGCGAGCCGCCCACGGCCCTGCGTCTCGATGTCCGCCATCACTCCGCCCCTCCTCTGGCGTGAGGCCGCTCCGCCCGCAGGGGCGACAGGCAGAGCGGCCGTCCAGCTACCGGAACACGATCATGGACAGGAGGAGGACCACGCCCAGGGCAGCCGCGACGCACACCAGCCCCCAGCCGGCCTGGCCGGCTTCGTCGACCTCCCTGCGTACGGCCGGGTCCATCACCTCCCATCGCGCGTCGTCGTCGAGGTCGACGACCCGCCATCGCTGTCCGCGCGACGGGTTCATCCGCGGATCGGTGTGCTGCCGCTGGCGTGGGCGATCAGCCGCGTGTACACCTGCGGTGTGGTCGTGTTGGACCCGAGCCGCGAGGTATCGGGCCCGTGGAAGCCGCTCGACCCGATCGGCAGCAGGGTCAGCTCGTCGGCGAGGTAGCGCAGCCGCCGCCGGGCGTCCTCGTCGTGGTCGGGATGGTCGACCTCGATGCCGACGAGCCCCCGCGCGGCCAGGTCCGCCAGGAACTGCACGGACAGCGGGGCGCCACGCGGAGCGCACGGGTGCGCGAGCACGCCGACGCCCCCGGCGCCACGGACCACGGTCAGGGCCTCGGTGACCTCGGGCCGCCACATCGGGGCGTGAAACGGCCCGCCGAGCCAGTCCGGGCCGAACGCGACGTCGACCGAGTTCACGATGCCCGCGGCGACCATCGCCGCCGCGAGATGCCGACCGCCGACCGGCGCGCCGCCCGCCACCGCGGCCACCTGCGGCCACTCGATCGGATGGCCCTCGGCCCGCAGCAGGCCGACGGTACGTCGTGCCCGCAGCTCCCGGCTGTCCCGGATACGGCCGAGCAGGTCCGCGAGTGCCCGGTCCTCCCGTATGAACAGGTAGGCGAGCAGATGCACCTCCCGCCCGCGTCCTGCGACCTGCGCGCGGCAGGAGATCTCCACCCCAGGCAGCAACGTCATCCCCGCCGGCAACGCCGCCGCCGCCGGCTCGATCCCGGCGGTCGTGTCATGGTCGGTGATGGCGAGGACCCGCAGCCCGGCCGCGGCGGCGCGGGCCACCAATTCCTGCGGCATCAACGCGCCATCCGACGCCGTCGTATGCGTATGAAGATCAATCATTTTTCCGGGCCCCCGGTACCGGTATTCGGGTCCACGCGCACGCGCAGGAACGTCCCCATCACGGTCGCGTTCGCGTGGGTCCCGTTGTGGCTCTCGATCCGCATGCGCGTACCGGGTTGGACCTGGTTCGTCGTGGACACCCACAACAACCCCCCTTCCTCGATGTCGTGGAGGTCGTCCCAGACGGCCCGGGCCGGCAGGCGGCGGGTCGCCGCGACGACGGCGCGGGCCAGCTCCACCGTGCGCTTCACGGCCCCGGCCACCGCCGCGCGCACCTCGATCCGGCTGTAGCCCGCGCGACGCTGCCCCGAGTCCGCGCGACGCTGCCCCGCCGGCCCACGGCCACCGTCCCCGTTCACGGCAGCCGCCGGGCCCGCATGCAGACCATCGGCGTGCGTAACGTCAACGCGCCGTGCATGTCGACGGCCCGGTGGCAGGCGGCCTGGTAGCGGCGCGCCGCACGGTTGTCGAGAGAGGACCGCACGGCGGCGAGCGGAGCCGGCGCCACGGGTGTCGCCGTGTGCAGGTACGCCTCGACGTCCCGGTGGTCGAGACGCTCCGTCAGGTGAATCACGTCGACACCCTCGGACTGCAGGCCCGCCCGGCCGGTGTCCATCACGGCGTGCATGGCCTCCCAGCCGTGACGGGTCTCCGCATCCACCGCCTCGCTGAGCGCCCGCGCCACCCGCCCCACCTCCTCGCTGCTGAGACCAGGTAGATCACAGCCGTGATGACGCAGATGCCCCAGCTCGACGCTGAACACGATCTGCCCGCGCGCAGCGAGCACCCGACGCGCCTCGTCCACCAGCAGCGCGGGATCCGCGGGGTGGATCCCGTAGCCGGCGACCATGTCCACCGCGCCATCGGCCACGGGCAACCCCACCCGCAGGTCCGCCACCACCCGACCCGCCCCGCCACCGTCTGTCTCGGCCTCGCCGAGCGACGGAACGACCGCCACGACCTGCGCGGCCCGCCCGGTCGTGGCGAGGACACCCGACAGCAGCGGCACGCCTCCCGCCGGCAGCAGCATCAACAGCCGAGGTGTGCGGATCATGGTTTGGCGGCGACCGCGCCGTAGGCGCTGACCTGCGCGTCGGGCACCGCCGCGAGACCAGGATCATCCGGGCGCCAGCGGTGCACCGGCACCAGCCCGGGTCCGACCAGCTCCAACCCTTCCAAGAACCTCATGATGTCGGCGTGCGACCGGGGGTGGATGGCGACGCCGCGCTGCCGGTACACCTCCGCCGCCCGTTCCACGTCGGGATTCAGATCGCTCGCCGCATGGCTGATCGTGAGATAACTGCCCGACGGCAGCCGGGCGACCAGCCGTCGCACGATGCCATACGGGTCGTCGTCGTCTCCCACGAAGTGAAGGATCGCGATCAGAGAGAGGGCGACCGGCCGGGCGAGATCCAACGTGTCGACGAGCTCTGCCGCGCTCAGGATCCGGTCGACATCACGCAGGTCCGCGTCCAGGTAGGCGGTGCGGCCCTGCGGGCTGCTCGTCAGCAGCGCCCGAGCATGGGCTAGCACGATCGGGTCGTTATCGAGATAGACGACGCGGGCGTCCGGGATGGCGGCTTGGACGACCTCGTGCAGGTTCGGCGACGTCGGGATACCCGTGCCAGCGTCGAAGAACTGCCGCACCCCGAACTGTGCGACCAGCCGCGCCGCCCGGTGCAGAAACGCCCGGTTCTGCCGGGCCGCGACCGGCAGATGCGGAAACGCCGCCACCGCCGCCTCCACCGCGTCCCGATCCGCGGGAAAGTTGTCCTTGCCGCCCAGCAGGCGGTCGTACATCCGCGCCGCGTGCGGCCGGTCCATCTGCAGATCCACCGGCGACACCTGCGTGGCAGCAGGCAGCAACCAACCCTGATCCGTCACCGCCGGCCCCTCACCGCAGAACCGGAAGATGACGCGCGGCCTGCACGTCGTCCGTGAAGGAGCGTGGGACCGCCGGTGGTATCGGCCCGTCGGGGGCGACCTCCCGCGGCCCGTCGCCGTCATCAGCCATCAGCGTGTACCGCGGGCCGAGCGCCGCGACCAGCATCGGCGCCAAAACACTCAACGTCGCGCTCACCTCCTCGCCGTACACGCCCATCAGAGCGGCGGCCTGGTCATCGGTGAGCAGCTCGAACACCGTCACGATCGCCTCGTCCGCGACGATCTCCCGCTGCGCGAACAGCTCACCGCGACGCCGGAACACCACCCGCCGCTCCTCCTGCCGCCGCGGAGCCAACGCTTCGGGGGTCAGACGCACCTCGTGCGCGGCCAACGCCAACTCCACATCCAGCTCGTGCAGGCCCGCCCGGTAGTCACGCTGCACCCGCAGCAGCATCCGGATCTGCTCATCCGACAGGCCGATCCGGTCGGCCTCGTCGAGCAGCCGGCCGATCAGATCGGTTGGCGCCGTGCTCCGCGGTGCCAGGTCCAGCAGCCCACCCCGGTGCGGAGCGGTCTCGTAGTAGGGAGGCATAGACAGGTTCCGATCATGTTGGGGTATGTCCTGGGAGCCCGTCCGCCCAGTACCACGCGGCGGCGGGACGGGTAGACGGGGAGCCGGCGGCGCCACCCAACTCACTTTGGGTGACGGCGGCGGCACAATCGTGACGTAGGACTGCCGGGTGGTACAGGGCCGAGTACTGACCTTCCCCTGCCCTTTCACTGCACTTCGCGCCCGGTTGATGCCGGGAGTGTCAACGTCCGGTCACACGTGCTGGCAGACTCCAAGGTCATGGAGCTTGACGGTCAGCCTGCCTCGCCCGACGTTGTCCAGGCGCTGGGTCTCACCAACTACGGCCACTTCACCTCCATGCGCGTTGAGGACGGGCGGGTACGCGGCCTGTCTCTGCACCTGGAGCGGCTCGTCCGGGACTGCCGCGCGCTGTTCGCCGCGGACCTGGATCCAGACCGGGTGCGGAGACTGGTTGCCGATGCTGTTCGGGGCCGGTCGGGAGCGTTCGTCGTTCGGGTCACCGTTTTCGATCCCAGCCTCGACCTGGGGCATCCCGGTGCGACCTTGACGCCGCGTATCGGGATCACGTTCCGTCCCGCCGCGGCTGCGGCACTTCCACCGCTGCGTCTGGGAAGCCGGCAGTACCGCCGCGATCTTCCTGCTGTCAAGCACGTGGGGCTGTTCGGCCCGCTGCGTGAGCGCCGGGCTGCTCAACTCGCCGGCTACGACGATGCACTGCTGGTCAGCAGGGAACAGGTTCTCGAAGGGCCGACCTGGAATATTGGCCTGTACGACGGACAGAGTTTCGTCTGGCCGGATGGCGAGGTACTTCCGGGAGTCACTATGACCCTCCTCCAGCAACGTCAGCCCCACAAGACTGTACCGGTGTACGTCGACGCGCTCGATGCATTTCAGGCCGCATTTGCAACCAATACCTCGATCGGGATCCGGCCGATCCGCGCGATCGACAAAGTCGAGTTTCAGGTAGATCACCCGATCTACGAGGTGCTACGCGCCGCATACGCGGCGGTGCAACTGGATTCGCTGGGGTAACCCAAGCCGCCATGACCACCATCATCCGTTGGACTGGACGCGAGATCCGGGCACTTCGCGAAGCCAGGCGCATGAGCATTACCGCGTTCGCGCATCATCTGGGGGTCGCCGAACGCACGGTCTCCAAGTGGGAGGCGGGTCGCGAGGCCATTACCCCTCGCCCGGTGAACCAGGAGGCTTTGGATACGGTCCTGCGGCGCTCCCCTCCCGAGGTGCGAGACCGATTCGTCTCTCTCATCGGATCGGTCACCACCAGCACCCCCAACACTCATGACATCGCTCCTGTCGACGAGGCCGACACCAGCCAGACACGCCACCCCGTGGACGGCAAGCTCATGATCCACGTCGGCGAGGGCGAGTTCATGTCGGGGGCCGCCGGCGAGAAGCTGTGGATTCCCTCATATTGGATGGATGCGCATCCAGTGACGAACTCTGACTACGCGCGCTTCATCGCCTCCTCGGGATACCGACCCCCCAGACACTGGCCCGCGGGTGAATGCCCGCCAGATCTCGCCCGCCACCCGGTGGTCTGGGTCACCTGGCACGACGCGGCAGCCTACGCCGACTGGGCCGGAAAAACACTTCCCACGGATTGCCAGTGGGAGAAGTGCGCCCGCGGCCCGTACGGCACAAGATATCCGTGGGGAAATTCGGAGACAACAGCGAAAGGGAATTTCCGAGAGTCCGGAATCGGCTCCACGACCCCGGTGGACCGCTACCACAGTGGTGTGAGCCCCTACGGGGCATACGACATGTGCGGAAACACCTGGGAATGGATCGCCACCGAAACCGAGCCCGGACGCCGTGGGCTCAAAGGCAGTGCCTTCACCAGTCCTTTTCGCCGCGCAGAGCCCTCACGTTTCAACGACGCATCGACCGGCATGCTGGACGACGACACCGGGTTTCGCTGCGTCAGTATGGAGATTCCCGCACCAACAGACTAGGGTCGGTTGGCTTTCGACACCGGACGTGGGTCCTGGGTGGCGGAGGAGCCCTTCGGTCAGGGGGCGCACGACCGGCCAGCGCCTCCGGGTCAGCCGCTCCTCGTGCGCGGCCAACGCCAACTCCACATCCAGCACGTGCAGAGCAGCCCGGTAGTCACGCTGCACCCGCAGCAGCATCCGGATCTGCTCGTCGGTCAGGCCGACCCGGTCGGCCTCGTCGAGCAGCCGGCCGATCAGATCGGTCGGCGCCGTGCTCCGCGGCGCCAGGTCCAGCAGCCCACCCCGGTGCGGAGCGGACTCGTAGTAGGGAGGCATAGGCAGGTTCCGATCATGTTGGTGGGAAGGGAGTCGGACGGTGGAACCTCCCCGCCCGCGGTTGGGGAATTGCCGGTCGGCTCCGCAGGCGGGGAGGGGCATGGCGCCTCCGGCAGTGAGCCGGGGGCTCGGTGGTGCCTAGCTCTCCGACCGTTCCCGCACCGCGGAGAGCAGCCAGGGGACCGGGGCTCCCGCGACAGTCGGGGCTCCCGCGACGTCGCCCCGCCCGTGTCGTTGCCGACGCCGTGTCAGGGCTTCCCCGGGCACCCGGATCGGCAGAGACGGCAGCTCCTCGCAACCGTCTCCGGCCTCTCCCTCGCCGGTCGGGGTCGGGGTAGACGGGTCCGGTAGCACTGACACTCCTCGCGGGATCCGATGCACGCGCATACGCGCTGGTAGAGCCATGACACACTCGGACACCGAGTTGCCACAGAATGAAATTTCCGCGCGCACGCGCACCGAGTGCGCACTGACACCGCACCGGGACCGCACTCGCACCGCACCGGCGCCGCACTCGTACCGCACCGAGTGCGCACCGAGCCGGGTGCGCCCCGGAGGGGAGGACGACGGGCCATGCCACCGGAGCCCGCACCTGAGCCCACAGGGGCGCTCATGGAGCTCAGCACGCTCCTCAAGAACCTCATCGTCGAGGCCGACACGAACATCACCAGACTCGCCGCGAGCATCGGTTCGCCCCGTCAGCAGGTTTCCCGCGCGGTCAACGGCCGCGAAGTCCCCTCGATCGATCTCGCGGAGAAGCTTGATCCCGCGTTGGACGCCGACGGCAGGATCCTCGCTCTGCGGGAACGGGCAGACCGCGAACGCAGAGCCCGTAACATCGGCGCGATCCTCCCCGCAGACGACGCGCCCCAGCCAGCCGTCAACCCGCAGGCGCCGCTGGCATCACCACCAGACTCGACCCTGGGACGTGCCGTGACGGCAGTCGAGGTGAACCTTTCCCGTGGTGGACGTCCCGCCGCCGCGGGAGTAACAGTGAGAGACGGCGCGTGGATCAGGACGCTCTTCTCGCCGGAGGACGCGATCCAGCCAGCTCCTGAACGTCAGGAGCTGCCAGCATCGACTAACCCTGCACCGCAACGAGGAGCGATGGTTGAAGCGATAGGCACCGCGGGAGAAGCTGCGGGTGGTGGATCGTCCGGGAGTGCGCCGCATGACCGTGGGTATGACCGGCAGACGGAACTGGTGGAGGTGGGTGTACGGCTGCGGTATTTCGCGACGCCGACGGTCCCTTCGTCGTTCCTGGACTACCTAGACGACGTCGTCGAAGACTGTGTCGAGTCCTACGAAGCTCGCGGCCCGGCCGCGCTGATGCCCCTGATCGTGCGGCAGCGGAACGAAGTGCAGACCCTCATCGAGGGATGGCAGCCGGCCCGAGCCCGCCAACGCCTCCTCCGTGTCGCCTGCCGGCTGTCAGGGCTGGCCGGATACATGGCGGTGAACCTCGGCGATTTCCGGCTCGCGCGCGCGTATTGCGCGGAGGCGTTCACCCTCGCGCGGGTAGCCGAGGACGACAACCTGGCAGCCTGGGTGCGCGGTACGGAAAGCCTGTGCGCCTACTACGCCGGCGACTACCGACGAGCGCGGGACCTGGCACGTGAGGGGCAGACCTACGCCGCGGGCGGGCCGCAGGCCATCCGTCTGGCCGTCAACGGCGAAGCCCGCGCGCTGGGCCATCTCGGCGACCGCGACGGAGTACGGGAGGCTGTCGGCCGCGCCTTCCAACTCGCCGGGAACGCCGAGCTTCCCGCGGGCATGACACCGTGCACATCCTTCGCCGTCTACAGCCTGGCGCGGATCGCGGCGAACGCGGCAACCGCTCACCTCGCCGTCGGGGACACGGCTCTCGTGCAGAGCTACGCCCAGACCGCCACCGCCATGGCAGGCGTCGACCGCTCCCCCTGGAGCGACGTCCTCATCTCCCTCGACGTTGCCACCGCCCTGGCGACCGGCGACGACGCCGACCCCGAGCACGGCGCGGCACTCGGCATCGAGGCACTCACCCGCGCCGGCACCCAGCCCATCGAATCAATCCGCCAACGCGGCCGGGAACTCGCCCGCCGCACCACACCCTGGCGTTCCCTACCCGCCGTCGCCGACCTCGCAGAGATCACCCAGACCCTCAGCCGCCGGCCGCTACGGTGAGCGATCCGGTCCGCGACGACTGGGAACGCTTCCGGGCCCAGGACAGGATGACCGATCACTGGGACCGGCCCGGCTGGACCCCGGGCCGGCGCAGCTTCCACTGGTTCCTGACCTTTGACAGCCCCGCCCTACGCGACCTCGCCGCGACCTGCCAGGACCAGCTACGCACGGCCGACTACCTCGATCCCGTCCCCGCCGACGGGCTTCACCTGACCCTGCGCCGGCTGGCGTTCACCGACGAGATCGACACCACCACCGTCACAGCAATCACACAAATGGTGTCTGAGCGATGCCGGCATCTGCCGGCGTTCCCGCTGCGGGTCGGCCCGCTGGCCGGGTCGCGTGGCGCGATCCGCTTCACCGTCACCCCCTGGGAACAGCTCATCGAACTCCGCGGCATCCTCGACCAGGCAGCAGCCGCATGCGGGCTACCCGACGCCCCACGGCGATTTCGCCCGCACATCGGCATCGCCTACTGCAACCGCGACGTTCCCACCACGCCGATCATCCGCCAGATCGCCGCTCTACGTGATCTACCGCCGATCGAAATCCAGGTGGAAGACCTACACCTGGTACAGCTGTACCGCCACGGCCGAACCTACCGCTGGGGCACCGAAGCCATCGCCCCGCTCTCCACACCCGACCTGCCCACCGGCGCACACCGGTCTGAGTTCCCCCAGATCAATGCTCAGCCCCTACACGGCCCTACCCATGATCGCGGACGTGCGGGAACGCCTCCACCACGTCCGGCCCCTCCTGGCGCTGCGGCGGTCGTATGACCGCGCTGCGCTTCGGTAAGTCCACCACCATCACCATCCCCACGGTGATGACCCAGCGGCTGATCCTGCGCTGCTGGGAGGCCCGCGACGTCGCCCCCTACACCGCGATCGCCACCGACCCGGAGATGTCCCGCTACACCGGCAGCCCCCGCACCGAAACCGCCGTGTGGGACATGGAAGCCGCCCTCACCGGACACTGGCACCTGCGCGGCTTCGGCATGTGGGCCCTCGAAGACCGCACCACCGGGGAGTTCGTCGGCCGCGCCGGCCTCTACCAGGAACCCGGCTGGCCCGGCATCGAAGCCGCGTGGACGATCCGCCGCGACCGCTGGAACCAGAGCCTCGCCGCAGAAGCCGGACAGGCGGTGCTGGCCTTCGCGTTCACCCACGTCGGAGCCAGCCAGCTCGTCTCCCTCATCCACCCCGAGAACGCCGCATCGATCCGCGTCGCACGCAAGCTCGGCTTCCACGCCTCAGGCACCCAATTCCGCGGCGACGACGTCTACACGATCAACGTGGAGGGACCGGGGACGCATCACGCCGGTACACCCGCCGAACCGGGAAGGACAGGCCATGCCACCTGAGCCCACGGGGGCGCTCCTGGAACTCAGCACACTCCTCAAGCACCTCATCGCCCACGCCGGCACGAACGTCACCAAACTCGCCGAGAAGATCGGTTCGTCCCGCCAGCAGGTTTCGCGCGCCGTTAACGGACGCGAGGTACCCTCAATTGATCTTGCGAAGGCCCTCGACCCCGCCCTCAACGCCAAAGGGAAGATACTCGCGCTCCGCGAACGGGCAGACCTCGAACGCCGAGCGAGGAAGATCGGCGCCGTACTAGAGCTGGACGGCCCGAAGCGCCCGGCCAGGCAAACGCAGGCACTGCCAGCGACCACAGTAGCCAACGAGACGATGGCGGAGGTGAGTCCGGTCGTGGACACGAACCGACGACAGACCTTCCAGGCAGCCGGCGCACTCGCTCTTGGCACGCTCGCGGCCGACCTTTACCGCAGGTTGAACGATGCCGACCCGGACCCGGGAGACATCGACGACGCGGAAGCGGCCATCCGTACCTTCGCCAGCCGATACCTGGTCACACCCCACGCCGACAAGCTCGCCGCGCTCGGGCCCGAATGGAACGCCACGGAGAGAGTGCTCGACCGGCGTGTGTCCCCGAAGGTACGTGCCAGGCTCACCCAGGTCGCGGGCTGGCAGGCGTTCTACCTCGGACTGATCGCATTCGACCTCGGCGACGACAGAACCGCACGCACCATGCTCCGCTTGGCCAGGCGTCACGCAGGCGAGGTCGTCGAGCTTCTCCCCCCGCACAGTCCCCGCCAGTCCGATGTACTGCTTCTTGAGGGGTCGGTCGCCGCGATCCAGTCCTCGGTCGCCTACTTCACCGGCGCGTATGGAGAAGCAGCGGACATCGCCGCGCAGGCGCGGGAGAACGCACATCCCTTCACACGGCCGATCCTCGCCGGCTGCGAAGCCCGCGCCGCCGCGATCGCCCGGCCCGACCAGGCCGCAGCCGCCCTCGCCGACATGCAGGACCATGTCTGGGACGGACCGGTGCTCCCCGGCCCCAACCCCGGCAACGCGGCGTTCGCTCGCACCTTCCTCGCCATCTCCCTCTCACACACCGGACACGGGGACCGCGCCGAGGAACATGCCCGAGCCGGACTCACCCTGGAACAGGCGTCCGGGCCCAACCACTTCGTGCAGATCGCCGGCAAGCACAACGCGCTCGCGCTCTCCCTGCTCAATCGCCCCAAGCCAGAACCCGACGGGGCCGCCGAGGCGGTGCAGAGCGCACTCGTGATCCTCGATGGCCGTCCGACGAGGGATGTGATCCAGCGTGCCGGCGAGATGTGGCGGCAGATGCACAGCCGGTGGCCGGAACTACCCGAGGTCCAGGCACTAGTGCAGCGCCGCGTAAGTCTTGCGGGTGTCGCTGTGGATCATTGGGTCCAGGTGGTGGGGTCGGCGAGGTAGAGCCCGCAGGCGCAGTCGAGGGCTTGTTCGGGGGTACCGGCGGGTTGGCCGG
>Ga0207710_10000804_pt1 | contig 16999 bp, 12 predicted proteins | sample KBSS24metaG_FD_184400 | JGI IMG/M metagenome (GOLD analysis project Ga0207710, IMG submission 184400) | Switchgrass rhizosphere microbial communities from Kellogg Biological Station, Michigan, USA - KBS S2-4 metaG (SPAdes) (version 2) | ecosystem: Host-associated > Plants > Roots > Rhizosphere...
GAAATGTTTGGGGCCTGTGTAGTTTCAATATCTGTTATTTCAGAAGGAAGATTTTTTACACCTGCTTTTTGGAGGTAATCGCTACGTAAAGGGCTATATAGTTCCAGCAATTTTGCTCCTGATGCACCTGCAGTCGCGGAATTTTTACTTCCTTTTTCAAGATATACAAAATCAATTCTTGGGGTACCGCTATGTGTTCCATCCGGTGCTTCTCTCTTTTTTGAAATCATTGTAACCGGCGATCCATTGATCAATTGATCGATCGATCCTTCCAGGACAAATAAAAATCTGTCAGCTGGTAACACTTCTTCAGGAATTTTTGCATTAGGCTCAAGTTGGAGAGTACTAACCATCGTGCCGGTTCCCCAGAAAATTTTAGCATTGACACCGGGGTACAATACTGCACTGGCCATGCTATCCAGCGTTGTTACTTTTCCATCTTTAAGATTTGACTCGATTGAATTTTTTGGAAGACCTGAAAGTTCTTTAACCGTAAGATTATGTTCTTTTATAAGTTCTTTATTTTTCTTGCTCCATTCAAATTCAGATTGGGAATCAGAAGTGGAGGTGCATTGCGCAAGAAAAATAAAGCTCATGGCAAGCAGGCCACTGAAAATAATTTTACTGGTTAATCTGGATTTCATGATTTTTTTGATTTGTATTTATACAGATTGGAAAAATAGTTATTTCATTTCAGTTGTCAAATTTCTTTCGGCAAATGAGACCAGTATCTGATTCGTTTTCCTAATATTTCATTTTTGAATGTCGATATCATATTTGTCTAACAGACCCGAAATGCCCAAAATTGAAAACCTTGCTTTCTTAATTTGGTTTGTTTCAGGATCAATGGAATAATTGTACGAAGTCCGAAAGTCTGCTTTTTCAAGTATTGTGTGGTCAAAAATGGCTTGTGTTAGATCACAATTATCAAAAATGGAACTTGTTAAGTCGGTTTCTGCAAAATCAGTTTCCTGTAACTGGCAATTTTTGAAAACTGTTTTTTTGATTTTTGTTTTGTAAAACGAAGAATGGTTAAGTTGACAAGCCTCAAACGAAAAGGAAAGTCCAAATTGACTGCAAACGTCAAAATGAAGTCCCAACATTTTGCAATCCTTAAATTTTATGTCCCGAAAAACTGTCTTGTTGAGTTTAGCTAAACTCAAATTACAACTGTTGAACTCGCAGTCAATAAATTTAAAGTTAGAAAGATCATGTTCAGTAAAGCTGCAGCTATTAAAAATGCAGTTTTCATATTCGCCTTCAGTTAGTGGAGTTTGGAAAAAGTCTCTTCGGTTAAAAGTTTGGTCTTGTGTATATATTTCCTGCATTTGCCTGCCGTGTTATTTGAAAAGCTGTTCTTATTACATTTGCTACTAATGAATAGCATTCCCGTTAATTACCATTTTTCTATTATTATACCGTAACTAAGAATTTTCTTATTAAACTCTGGCGATAAAAAAACCTATTTACCAGTTTGCAATTGTAATATATTTACCGAATAAGGATCAAGCGTTCTCGTAAAACTTATTGCAACTCCTTTTATTTTTGATGTAACCGGTATGATCTTTTCAGGCTCGATAATCGTATTCGTGTCATCAGGCTTATCACCTTTAATAACCACCAATGTTGCATCCGGTGATATTTTAGAAACACCTTTTAAGTTTATCTCAACAGCTTGTTGTTTTCCTGTTGTATTTACAACTTTAAGATAAATAGCCCCTGTTTTTTCATCCTTTGTAGCGCTGTAAAATACAGTAGGTACAAGCGGAGCTGTTGTTATGCCATCGGTACTATCTCTTCGGGTGAGCGGCCTGGGTTGAGTCGGAATATTTTCTGCTGTTACCGGGACAATTTTATTCCCCAAATAACTGCTATACATTTTCTGTACATAGTAGGCAGGTGAGCCATAACTTGTCAGTGCATTGTGACCGATCAAATCTGAATCCCATTGCCATGCTTTGGGAGCTGTGGCGGTAGCGGTGTTCACGTTCACAAACAAAGGAGCATAACAAGACATGATGATTAAGTCTGAATTACGTTCCATGCCAGCCATCCACGCTGCGTCACCCAATGCTGCATTTAAATTAGTAGTGGGTGCTCCTTCTCGTGTAGCCCATTCTCCAACGAATATCTTGGGTCCTTTGCGGTCATATTTATCATATTGAGAGGCATTCTCCCACATCGACCATGAATTGCGATAATAATGTTCATCGAGCACTTCTGGTTTTTTACCACTTGTTACTTTCTGATTGGGATATTGTGCATCGGCTATTGTTGAGATGCAATGCAACTGCGGATATTTTGTTTCAATGGCAGTCCGGAATTGGTTGAATCTTCCATCATAGCTATTTGATCTGTCAAACCAATCTTCATTGCCAATTTCAATATAGGTCAATTTAAATGGTTTGGGATGGCCATCGGCTGCACGTTTAGCTCCCCAATAAGTTTTCACATCACCTATTATATATTCGATCTCATCCAATGCGTCATCTACGTAAGGTTTTAATAAAGGACCTGCATCTACATGATCTCCATTCAACGAATAGCCTGCATACACACCTAATACAGCTTCTGCGTTCATGTTCTCACACCACATTAAAAATTCAAGTAACCCCAAACCATCGGATGCACGATAGCCCCATGAACCATTATGCCCCGGCCTGTTTTCTAATGGGCCCAATGTTGTTTTCCATGGAAAAGCATCAGTGATCAATGGCCCTTCCAGGTAATTACCCCCGGGAAAGCGTAAAAACTTTGGCTTCATATCCACCAGCATCTGCATAAGATCAGGTCTGAAACCATTTGGTTGATTCTTGTATGTTGGCGGAAACAATGAAACAAGATTAAAATAATAAAGTCCTGTGCGATTAGTTGAAATAACGAATCGTGCATCTTTAGTAGGTTTTACATCAGCTCCGGTAGTTAATGTCAGTTCATATTTTTTCCAGTATATACTTTTTATAAGATCAATTGTACCCGATGCATACACTGTTTTACCATCATTGCTCTCAATTGTCACTGTTATCGGACCCGGAGTATTGTCTTCAATAACTGGTGCAGGCGGCGTTGCTGGTTGAGGTGCTCCCGGGCGCTGCGGGGGTTGAAAACTTCCTGTACCTTTTATATAGAATGAAGCTTTATAAGCGGTGGATGGTTTTACAGGTATGCCCCAATAACCTTCGTTGGCAATGCCTACTCTTCCTTCTGCCTTTTCAACTGTAAGTCGCAAACAGGTTGTGAGTGCACCGTTGATGGCATGACGTCGTTCGTCAAAAGGAATATTTTCTTGCGTAGCTGCTATTAACTTAATAGCTGCTTTTGAATTCGTGTCCTGCCGCACGAGACTCCATGCTTCGGGAGTTGTTTTATTATCTTTAAATATCCGGTTACGTATCAATTCTGCATACAGGCCACCATCATACGCATGATTGATCTCCTCTGTCATTAAACCATAAAGCATTGGGCTTACATTGGCACCGGGTTTAGTTAAGTCTAATGTTAGCTTGGTTGTTTGAGCATTTAAATCAGGAATGAAACATGACAAGATCCACATGCAAAAACTTATTTTTAAAATACTTTTTTTAATCGTCTTCTTTTTCATAAATCGTTTCAGTTTAAGAAAATGAAATGTTATTAAAATCGAAAGTAATAAATGGATAACAAATGAGGGTTATTCTGGATAAAATTCAATGAATAACCCGATGTTTGTCCTGTTAACCATTGAGCCGGCAAAAATAAAAATCTTAAAAAAACTTCGCTCCTGTTCCAACCTTTTTATCGGTTTAATCTCTTATTAATGTATCACATCATTTGAATAGTAAAGACCATACACTGCTTACACTAGTAAATAGTGCCAGAAAGGGAGAACTGTCTGCACAGGAAGCCCTCTATCATCGGTATTGCAAAGCAATGTATAATCTCTGTATCCGGATGTGTGGTAACGAGGCAGATGCACACGATTTATTGCAGGATGGCTTTATCACAGCATTTGAAAAGATGCATCAATTGAAAGAACCGGAAATGTTTGGAGGATGGCTAAAGAGGATCATGATTAATCAGTGTATAGCGCATAGTAAACGCCGAAATATATATGGAGGACTGGTGGTGGTAGAGTCCGAAGTGTCAAATGAAACTGAAGAAAACTGGTGGGAAACAATCAGCATGGGGGAACTACACGAAACGATAAAAAAATTACCGGAGGGTTGCCGACAGATATTTGTGCTTTATGCAATTGAAGATTACACACATCAACAAATAGCAGATGAATTAGGTTTAAGTACTGGCACAAGCAAAAGCCAATACAACCGGGCAAAACAATTATTACAAAAAATACTTCTTAAAAAAATGGCATCGAATGGATAAGCTGAAGAACTGGATACAGGAAAATAGCCATAAGATGGACGTTGAGGAGCCAAAGGCTGCAACATGGGATCTCATTAAACGGAGTTTATCAAAACCGATAGAAAGCGATCCACTAAAAAATATCATTGCAGAAAACAAAAACGAACTTGAGATAGAAATTCCTGATGCAGAATCCTGGGAGAAAATCAGCAGGTCTGTTGTAGCAAAAAAGCCAGCACCTGCACAGCGTATCAAAAGAATATTGATTTACGTAAGTGCCGCTTGCATCATAACTATAATAAGCCTGGGAGTCTTCCGATACTTTAATGATGCTCAAACGAACTCCGATAAGGATGTTACTAAAAAAACCATGGTAAAAAACAATGATACAACGAATACAGTATCCGATAAAACCCAATTAACAGCAACATCGTCTTTGCCAGAAGAAGCTCTTGAGCAAAACATTAAACACAAAAACATACCCGTTGCTTCTTCAAAACCTGAGAAAAAGCAACCAAGGAAATCATTGCCGCCGGAAGTAGTACAAATACAAAAAGATTACGATCAGCTGATAACCGGACAAATTGCTTATACAAGAAGTCTTGCCGTATATGGAGAGAATGCAAACTATTTCCAGGAATTTAAGAATGATTTTAAAGCATTGGAGAACCAGGAGAAAGAGTTGAGAAAATCAATTGCAGAACACGGCCTGCAGGATAATAGCATTGATGATTTGGCAATGATCTATCAGCAAAAACTAATCGTATTGAAGAAACTGCAGAACGAAATAAATAAAACCAGTAACCGTAACAAGAATTTAACCGATACCATACCCACTTACATAAGCCTTTAATTAATTTATTATGAAAAATATTTTACTGTCGATTGCTGTAATAACTGCTATCCATACTTCAGCGCAGAACACGATTGAAGCCAACCGTGCTATTAACCGGGCCAGCGAATGGGCAAAGGAAAATAGTAAAATTGATTCATCAAAATTGATAACGAAAACAGTTACGCAGGAAATAGCATTAGCGAAAGCCTTGGATGTTTTAATAGATATGAGTGGTGAGTTGATCATTAATACATGGAATGATAATAAAATCAAAATTGAAACAACTGTTCAGTCTGAAAACCCCAATGAACTTACAGATAACCAGTGGTTGGAGAAGGTAGGTATTGGCATGCAGTTATTTGGAAGCACAGTACGGGTAAAAAGCAGAACAAACAACAGGATTGTTTATTTCGGTTCCGGAGCTACTACACTATACAGTACATCGTCCCCCTTTTATTCCAATAGTATCAATTATTTCAATCCGCAAAAAGGACCTGTGACACTTTATATTCCTGCCGAGTCAATCCTGGAAATTGAAAGTAAATATGGTCGTTTAAAAATCAACAATAATATAAAGAGCCTGCTGCTTGATAATACCGATGGCGAGATTGAGTTTGCAAACATCGAAAAGCTACACATACGCAGTAACCGTGGAAGCTTTAAAGGAGGAATAGTTGTCGAGGCAGATATCGAGCTTTCATACGGAAGAATTTCTCTTAAACAATTGAATAAAGGCGATGTAACAAGTAATTATTCAACGGTAGAGATAGAAACATTGAAAGATGTGAAATTAACTAGCAGCAATGATGAAATAGATATTGATAATGCAGGAATGCTATACGGAATAAAAAATTATGGTAGCCTGCGTATTAATCAACTTATCGGCAAGTTGGACATTCAAGGCATCAATTCTGATATTAAGTTAAGGCATATCAACTCATCAGCTCAACTGGTTAAAATTGTTAACCGAAATGCAGATTTACGCTTATCCTCCGGCGACCTTTCTAATTTTTCTATAGATGTCAAGGGTAGTTATAATAAAATCTATTCTTCGTTTACAGAAAACACAACTGTCGATACGCTTACTACTGAGGAAATTGAATCTATAAAGACAATGACCAAGGCTGTGACTCCAGCCAGTGCTGTAAGAAATCTGTCAAATGAAGAGAAAGTACTTGTTGGCATTACTGGAACAACTTTTAGCCGGTATGCCGGCGGCGGAAATGTTTCAACAAATACCTTTCCAGTTACCGTAACAGGCTACGGCATAGGAGGAAACAAACAAAGCCCTTATCTGAAATATTCAGCGAAGATTGGAACGGGAAATGGGCAACTTAAATACCAAATTATCTGTACCAGTTGTGTTATAGATTTTAAGTAATTGTACTTTTTCAAACAACGATAATCGTTAAGTACGATTTCAAAGTCGCAGCTAAGAGAAATTATAATCCTAACAGTTCAGTTCCCTATACATTCTTATTGATATTATTCAAAACCCAAACCAACACCTCTCTCATGAAAAGACTCGCACAACTGTTTCTACTGTTATGTATTTCTTTTAGCTGTTTTAGCCAGTCGGCTACTGTTAAAGGAAATGTTTCAGATACCCTGGAAAAAAAAGCTCTTTCAAACGCAGTTATTACACTCATCAATAAGAAAGATTCTGTTCTTTTCAAGTTTGTCCGCTCTAACGGGAAAGGTGAGTTTTGGATTACCCAGATAACGCCGGGACAATATATTTTAAGAATAACTTATCCCAGGTTTGCAAGCTATACAGACGAGATTGACATAAAAGATAATTCTACTCATGAATTGGGTACTGTTGCTTTAACTCAAGCTGCAAAACTCCTGGAAGAAGTTATCGTGCGTACAGGATCTTCTATTCGCATTAAAGGGGACACTACTGAATTTGCAGCCGATAGTTTCCATGTGAAAGAAGGTGCTACAGTTGAAGATCTTTTGAAGGAGCTCCCGGGCTTCCAGGTCGATAGCAAAGGGAATATAACAGCACAGGGAAAGAGAGTTGATAAAGTGCTGGTAGATGGTGAAGAATTTTTTGGAGATGATCCAACCATGGCCACGCAAAATATTGGTGCAAGAGCGGTAGATAAAGTGCAGGTATATGATACAAAAACAGATCAACAGGCGATAACAGGGATCGGTTCGGGTAATGAGGGGAAAACAGTAAATATCAAATTAAAGGATGACGCAAAGAAAGGTGGGTTTGGAAAATTTTATGCAGGCTCAGATTTTAATAAATACCACGATGCAAAGGCATTGTATAACCAGTTTACAGGCAAGAAAAAAATATCTGTGTATGGTTCTAAGAGTACTATTAGCACCGGAAGCTTAAACTACCAGGATCAACAAAAGCTGGGGATGGAAAATGATCTGGAGTATGATGAAATTAATGGCTATTATACGATGCTTGGTAGTAGCGACGGAGAATTTAATGACTATAATTTAAAAGGCTTGCCTGATTCATATACAGCCGGGGCATTGTACATTAATAAATGGGCTGCTGATCAACATAGTTTAAATAGTTCCTATCGTTATAACCGTTTGAAAACAGAGAATATTAATTCAACGCTTACCCAAACAATTTTACCCAATGAATCTATTTTTAACGATAAAAAAGTTATAACGAATGCCTTAAATCAGCAACATGCAGCAAACCTGAAATACGAGTGGAAAATTGATTCCTTAGCCTCATTAAAATTTACTGCAGCAGGTATTCATAAAACTTCCGAATCCTTTAGTAACATAGAAACTTTTTCGAGAAACGACCTGGATAACCTAAATAGTAGTTCACAGGTCAGGGACAACGAAACCGATCGGAAGCAGCTTGATAACCAATTAACCTATCGGCAACAGTTTAAAAAGAAAAATCGGTTGTTGCTGCTAAATTTACGTTATGGCTATATAGAAGATGATAACATTGGTATGCTGAATGCCACGACTACATTTTATTTTCCTAACCGCCCTGACTCGGTTGTTACGCTGGATCAATTGAAAAAATTTGATGGCACTTCCCGTTCGTTTGGGACCAAGGCTACGTTTAATGAACCATTGTCTTTAAGATGGAATATGGTTTTAGATTATTCTTATAACAGCAATAATTCTACTTCCAACAGAAATACATTTAATAAAGATAATACCGATGATTATAAAATCCGGGATCTGGGTTTCAGTAACAATTTTGATCTGATTGCAACATCGCATACCGGAAATGCTATATTTCGATATGTTGATAAAAAGCTGCGCATGGCTTTTGGTTCAGGGCTGTCGGCAGTTCAATTAAAATTGCATAACCTTGATGACAATAAAAGAAATACCTACAATTTTTTGAACGTTACTCCACAAGCTCAATTCAGCTACACGATTAAACCACAAAACACCATATCTTTTAATTATAGAGGAACTACCCGTCAACCCAGGATTGATCAATTACAACCTTTACGTGATAATAATGATCCGCTAAACGTTTTCCAGGGAAACCCAGATCTAAAAGTTGGTTTTAATCATAATATCAGTATGAGCTACAATAATTACAAAGTACTCAAAGCCCGGTACCTTTATTTTTATCTTAGTTATAATGCTACTCAAAATTCTATTACAAACTACAGCATAATAAAAAGAGGGGCACGAACCTACATGCCGGTAAACACTGACGGCGTTAATAACTGGTACGTATCCTCTTATTGGAGTCAGGGAGAAGGCAATAAAAAATGGACAAAATATATTCAGGTATATGCAAATGGCGGTCGTAATATTAATTTCACGGATACGGTAGCCAGGGATTTTAAATATGCTCAAAAAGTAATAAATAATTACGCCACTATTACCTTATACTCAGGGATTGGATATCGGGTCATTGATAAGTACAATTTTAATGTTGGCCCTACCATCAGCTATAATACTTCAGGATCGTCTGTACAAACTGCCAATAACCTTAACTATTTTACGTATGGCGGCCGGGCTAATGGTTACGTAACATTTGGGCGATATGAAATAAGTACTGATATAAATGTAGATTACAGGGAACGGCTTCCCATCTTCAGCCAGAATACCAATATCATCCGGTGGAATGGCAGTATTTCAAGAAAGGTCTTTAAAGATAAGTCCGGTAAAATATACATTGTCGCAAACGATATACTTAACCAGAATAAAGGCTACAGCCGTGTTATTAACAGCAACATTATTACCGACGATCAATACCTCAATATCAGCAGGTATTTCCTGCTAAAATTTGAATGGACATTTAATAAAACACCCGGAAAATAATTATTATGAAACATATTCCATTGACCATAGCATTCGTTTTTGTAACACTTGCACTTTCTGCTCAACCTATATTTCTCAACACAGTAAAAATTGAGTATGAAAAAACGGTTTATACCCGGCAATTATATAAGAATTTATATCCGGCCCAAACTTATGAGCGGTATAAAAACCAGATCCCGGAAACTACTATAAGTTATTTTGATTTTATCGGAGATACCACTAAATCTATTTTCAAACCTGGCAGAGAAACTTCTTACGACCCGAGGGGTTGGAGAATATTTGCTAATGAAAATGTTGTTTACACAGATTATCAAACCAACAAAACAATTGCACAAAAACCAGTTTACGAAGAAACTTTTTTGATAGAGGATAGTTTAGCAAATATTAAATGGAAGCTAACAGGAGACACCAGGATCATTGCCGGCTTTGAATGTACGAAGGCAGTTGGAATTATTCACGACAGCGTAGCAGTGTTTGCCTTTTATAGCGATGAGTTATTAATTCCGGGTGGGCCTGAAAGTATTCACGGGCTACCAGGCATGATATTAGGAATGGGTATACCACGATTGCATACTACATGGTTTGCCACAAAAGTGGAAGTGAATGGCGTAAACCTGGGCTCTGTCAGGCCTGCAACAAAAGGTAAAAAAGTAAACTACCAACAAATGATCCATTCAGTTAATGATGTGCTGAAAGAATGGGGCGATTATGGAAAGAATATTGTAATTGCTTTTATGATATGACTTTACTACCATTTAAAATTCCGGTACAAAGAATTAATCTTACCATGTTCTTTTACTCATTATCTTATCCAACTCTGCACGGGTCATCTTGCCTAATTCAGGATGTTTTTCCAGCCATTTTAAAAAAGCAGTTTTGATTGCATCACCCCATTGACTATCGATTTCGCCGGTGCTGTATGTACCGGATTTTACCATTTCAAAACCAAATTGATCCTTACGTGTCACAAACTCTGCAGTACTAACCACCTGTTCGGCCATGTGAGCCGGTACAAAAAGAACTCCCTCTTTGGTTGCAATCACCAGGTCACCGGGAAGTACCATAACATTTCCAATTCGAATTGGCGTATTGAGTCCCATCAATACCATTTCCGCTGTAAACGACGGATGAAAATCACGAACAAAAGCATTGAATCCTTTAATGTTTCTTATTTCCTGTAGATCACGGGACGCACCATTGAAAATAACTCCATTGCCGGATTTGCTATAAATAGAATTAGCCAGGGTAGCTCCCATAATCGGACCGTCACTGATTTTTCCAAATGCATCGGCTACATATAAATCGCCTTTAGTAAGTATATCAATGGGCCATGAGTTAGTATTACCTTTTCTTCCCTGCTTGGCTCCTCTTTCTTTAATTTCTTTTTCTACATCCGGGCGGCTGGGCATATACATAGCAGTTAATGCACGGCCTGTCATAAGGGTATCGTTAACTGTTTTCCAATCTCCTTCAAACTGGTTGACGTAGCCTTCGTTTTTCAATACAGTCCAGGCATCGTCTATCATGATATGTTTTGCTCTTTCCAGCAGATCATCGGAAATTTTTGGTCTTCCATCTGCAAACCGTTCTCCCTTCCATTCCGAGGTAAGAAAAATCATTTCTTCTTTTGAAATGGTTTGTGCAAATAAGGAACTTGAAAAAGATATACTAATCACCAGGAATAACAGGATGGCAACGTTTGATTTCATGTGTTGATTCATTTAGAATGGTTAATTATAATGCGACCGAAAAACAAGATGCTAAAAATAAGAAATGAATGAATATCTTAATGAGCTTCTTTAACTATGGTCACCATCTTCCTACATTGGGAAAATTTGGCTGGTTGTTGAGGAATTTTCTCCCAAAACCAAAAAACAGGTTAAGAAAAATACCTTGTTGCAACCCGGTATGGTCATTGCCCATCCTTTTGCCGTATTTCAGTTATATTTGAAAGCCATATACTTTAAAACATGATCAGATTTTTTTTTACCTCAATTTTATCAGGCCTGTTCGCTGTAGCAGCCTTTGCTCAAAGTGACCCTGCCGCCAAAACAGTGCTGGATGCTGTCAGCGCCAAATTCAAAACTTTTAAAACCGTGCAGGCAAGTTTTACTTATAAAGTTGAAAATGCTGCAGGCAAAGCCCTTTCTACAAAAACGGGAACTTTAATGATGAAGGGTACTAAATACAGGGTAAGCTTTGCCGGCCAGGAAATTTTTTGCAATGGTGTTACTATATGGAATTATGATAAAGCTGCCAATGAAGTAACAATAAGCAAGCTTGATGCATCAAGCGGTATGATAACTCCGCAAAAGTTGTTTACTAATTTTTACGACAAGGATTTTATTTATATTCTTAATGGAGAAAAAAAGGTCGGCGCTAAAACCATACAGGAAATAGAAATGACTCCCGTGGATAAAAGCAAGCCTTTTCATAAAGTATATGTGCAAATAGATAAAGCTGCAAAAACAATATACAGTACTAAAGTATTGGAGAATGGGGGTAATCGCTATAGCTACACGGTAAGCAGCATGAAGACAAATGTTGCTTTGAATGACAATCAGTTTGTATTTGATAAAACAAAATACCCCGGAGTGGAAGAAGTAGATCTGAGATGAGTTCTAAATGAGGCTAAAAAAATCAGATTATTGCAGACACGGCATTGAATGAATTATTTCCTTTTTTTAAACGGTGTTCTCCAATGTATGCCTGCATAAATACTATTAAGTACAGGTGAATAATAGGTTGCACTATAAGTAGTAATGCCTGAGTTAAACTGACCCCATACGCCAAAATTCTTAAATAAAATCCCTGTTTGCAAACCTATACCAATAATAAAAGCTCTGCCATCCCTTTCAGTTACTAAACCGTTATATCCAAATTCTTTATTACCTATCATGATCATACCTGATGTAATAATAGAAGTATACCATGAAAATTTTTCTTTATTGACCCATTTTGCTCCAATACCAAATCCCGGAGCTATAATTTGTGATTTATATCGCCACTCTTTGTCCGTTGGGGTTTTCCCGGCATGATTAAAACTCGTATATCTAATCTCGGTGGTAATGAAATATCTATTAAAATTTCTCTGGACATAATGAATAGCCCCCACTGCTATAACTGGTACCACAGATGAATTATATTTTACAGTTGCTGGTTGAATAAGCTCGCTAGAGGAGTTTACTTTAAATGTATTCAACGAAATACCTCCTGCTATAAAAAATTCTGAGAAACGCCTATCTTTTTTCCCTTTTGAAGGATTCATATTGTATACCTTTTCTAAAAAGGAAACAATTGCCTCTTCTTCATAATCTAATTGATTTATTTTTTGTTTAAGTTTTGTATCACCTGCAATATTAGTAGCATATAAAGCTCCTAACTGTACTTTATATGCTTTATCTTCAATAATCTTATTGCCTGTATAATAAACCCTATAGATTAATTCGGAAAAGCCGTCAACGGTTTTAAGAAAATAATTCACTCTTTTAGCATCACTAAATTCATACAGGCTTACACTATTGCTGAAGAATACTCTACGCAAAAAGGCCTTTATCTTTTCGTATGTTGCGGTATCACTTTCTCCATTAAGCATTCCGTATCTATACTCTGAAAACCTGGTAAGGTTTGTCATTCTATTGGTCTCTATTGTTTCATATGTATCATAACCAATAATTGTAAAACCCCTGCAGTTGTCGGGTGTAAGTATAATTATTTTTTTAGCAGCGGTTTCAAACTTAACTGTAGAAGGATTATTCTTCCATTGATTGAATTGAGGAAAGTTTCCTGTAACAGTATCTCCGCTTAATGTGATATAAAAACCTGGAAATATTTTTTGTGCCTGCGCATAAAAAAATAACATCAGCAAAGCAATAGTTATGGATACGATTCTCATAATACAGTTTACCTGCAATAATAAGAAATATATTTACTATACGTCATAGGGCATCGCTATTTGGTACGCATGGTACTGTAGATTTTTGTTTGTTATGCCGTAGTTATTTTTTTAATTGGCCTATTAACTTTTAACTAATTAACTAATGACAGCTCTTCTAAGCTTTACCAATTGTTCCAATAATTCCTCCAGCAGATCAAGTTGCAGCATATTAGCTCCGTCACTTAAAGCTTTGGATGGATCGGGATGTGTTTCAATAAAAATTCCATCAGCGCCGGCAGCAATGGCCGCTTTCGCAATGATGCCGATCATTTGTGGATTGCCACCTGTTATTCCGCTTGTTTGATTGGGTTGTTGCAATGAATGGGTAACATCCATTATCACAGGTACTCCATGTGATTGCATAATGGGAATGTTTCTATAATCAACAATAAGATCCTGGTAGCCGAATGTTGTTCCTCTTTCGGTCAGCATGATCTTATCATTATAAGCATGGCGTATTTTATTTACAGCAAACTTCATGGCTTCACCACTAACAAACTGACCTTTTTTTACATTTACGATCTTACCTGTTTGTGCAGCTGCAACTAACAGATCGGTTTGGCGACAGAGAAATGCCGGTATTTGTAATACATCAACATAGTTTGCCGCCTTTGCTGCTTCCTCAGGAGAATGAATATCTGTTACGACAGGCAGTGAAAATTTTTTACCCGTGTTTTGCAACATCTTCATAGCTGCGTCATCACCGAGGCCCGTAAAAGATGAACCGCTTGTACGGTTTGCTTTGCGATAAGATGATTTAAATATGTATGGGATAGAAAGCTTTTTGCACATACCAGAAACTTTCTCTGCAACTTCCATCAACAATTCTTCATTTTCTACAACACATGGCCCGGCAATAAGAAAGAAATTTCCTTTATCATAAGATTGCTTGCTAAACAAATCTTCCAAAAATTTTTCCATGGCGCAAAGGTAAGTGAGAAGGGACAAGGCACAAGGTACAAGGACAAGAAGAGAGATCCCTTATTTGATGCCTGTTTTAATTCTTGAACCTTGTCTTTTAGTATCCAATCGCCTTTAAAAACTCTGCTTTCTTTCTTTTGGCGACATCAAGCACAACGCCGTTGCTGAGAACAACCTGCCCACCTTCACCACGGATATATTTTTCGAGGTAATCTTTATTGATGATGTAAGAATTATGAATGCGGATAAATATTTCGACAGGTAGTATTTCCTCAAAATCCTTGATAGTTCGGCTCACTACATATTTATTGTTTTGTATGGTATAAATATGAGTATAATTTGCATTAGCTTCAAGATAAATAATGTCATCAACTTTAATAAATTGAATTCCTTCGTGACTTGGAATGGCAATTCTGCTGAAATTCTTTTTTGGTTGCGAAAGCTGATCAAGTAAAAGTTCAAGTCGTTGATTAGGCAGGGTTGTATTTTTTTTCTGAACAGCCCGGTCCACCGTGGCTTTCAACTCATCCACGTCAACAGGCTTTACCAGGTAGTCCAATGCACTGAAACGAATTGCTTTTATGGCGTAATGATCATAGGCAGTAACAAAGACCACGTCGAAGTTTTTATGTTCGATCTTTTTTAAAAGGCTGAACCCATTTATTCCCGGCATTTCAATGTCAAGAAATAAAATATCGGGTTGTAATAGATTTATTTTTTCGATTGCTTGGTCCGGCTTTGTAAACGTACCTATCACTTCAACGGCATCGCAGTGTTGAATAATTTTCTGCTTTAAAGCATTTAATGAATTTTCTTCATCATCAACCAATATAGCCCGCAACATAGTTTTTTATTTTAATGATAACCATAACTCCACTTTTGTACCGACCGGGACATTTTCTTTTTTCAGGTCTGTAATGACCACACCGGGATGCACACCATTATATTTATTGTGGAGATTCACTCTTTTTGACGATATATCCAATCCATACGAAACATGTTCGGGTTTGTTTATCTGCTGAAGTGCTTCCGCTATTTCCCTACCCACGCCATTGTCCGTAATTGTATATTTCAGATAATCTTTTTCAATCTGTACCCGGATATTCAGCTCACGATCAGGTTCCGTCTTATTCATTAATCCATGATGAATAGCATTTTCAACAAAGGGTTGAATAATAAGCGGCGGAACTTTTATATCACTGTTTAATATTTCTTCATCGGCATTAAGCCGGTATTCAAACTTGTCATTGCATCTGAATTTTTCCAGTTGCAAAAACAATTGCAGGCTTTCATAATCTTTATAAAAAGGAACAAGATTGTTTTTCGAATTATCAAGCACCGACCGGATCAGCTTTGCAAAACGGGTAAGATAAACAGTCGCTTTTTCTTTTCGATCGCTCTGAATTAAATTATCAATGGCAGAAATACAATTAAAAATAAAATGAGGATTCATCTGGGCACGCAAGGCCATCATCTCTGTTTCTGTCATCTTTTGTTTTAGCTCTGCTGCGTGGCGAATATTTTTTATCCGGCGTCTTACCATTAACCAGCAAGCGGCAACCAGCAACAGTACGACTGCAATTTTAAACCAGGCTGTTTGCCAGAACCACGGAACAATAGTAAATGAGAATGTATCAAATGGTTCGCCCCAATTACCATTTTCATCAGCTACTTTTATTGTAAATGAATAAGTACCCGGAGCCAGCACTGCATATTGTGCCGAACGGCTTGCATCAGCGTATTTCCAATCATGATCAGCGCCTGATAACTTGTAGGCAAAACGTATCTTATCTGCATTGGAATAATGTATTGCTGTAAAATCAATTGAGATATTTGTTTGGCCGGGCCTTAGCTTCAAAGATTGTCCATTTACATCTTCATTCACTTCTTTACTGTTCACCCACACTTTATCGATAAGAGGATGTAATGTTTCTTTTTTATCCGGCATAAATTTTTCAACAGGATGAAAAGAAAGCAGGTTATTGGAAGCAGCTATAAGTGTTTTTGATGCTTCATCAAAAGTGAGTAACTCGATTGGGTAAGTTGTTTTTGATTTAAAAAAACTATTAAAAATGATCTTTTCAGTTGCCAGATCAAACCGGGAGATACCATATTCAGTTAGTATCCACAAATTGTTACCGCCATCATAGCTAAGGCTTTTAATAAAATCACTCGGAAGACCATCGTTACGTGTTATAAGATTTATACTATCATTGGCATAGTTATATTTTATAAGACCTGTTCCATACAATTCAGACAGCCATAGATTATTTTTTTCATCAGCGTAAATAAAATTCAAACCTTTTGACAATAAGTTCCTGTGATTTTCTTTTTTTGGATAAATATCCCATTCACCTGATTTTTTATTATAACAAATTATTCCTCCGCCTAATCTTGAGATCATCCAAATATGATTTTTGTTTTCTGTTATACGTGATATCCGGCTTGAGCTGCCAAGCTTTTCAAAATAGGCTGTTACGGAGTTATTTATTTTCTCACATGTACCTGTTTGAGCTGAATATTTATAAAGTCCAAATGACTGTCTTGTTGCAATCCAGATGTCTTCTTTAGCATCGCAATAAATGAAATTGATACGGGCTTTGTAAAGATCAGGATGCAGCCAGGCAGGCTGTGTAAATTTTTTTGTAACCGCATTGAACTGATATAAGCCGATTGAACTA
>Ga0207710_10000806_pt1 | contig 16974 bp, 12 predicted proteins | sample KBSS24metaG_FD_184400 | JGI IMG/M metagenome (GOLD analysis project Ga0207710, IMG submission 184400) | Switchgrass rhizosphere microbial communities from Kellogg Biological Station, Michigan, USA - KBS S2-4 metaG (SPAdes) (version 2) | ecosystem: Host-associated > Plants > Roots > Rhizosphere...
GAGGCTTCGGCCGGAGAGCTCAACGAATACAACCTGTGCTCCGTCGCTGCCAACCTGAATCGGTTCATGCGCCCCAACGCAGATCCAGGAGCTGTATTAACCTCTCTGCGCTATGCATTCCATTTCGATGCGGGGCTGTATGCAGCGTATCTGCGCAAGTACAGCGAGGCCCGCGGGGTGCGCCGGGTCGAAGGACGGATTGTCGAGATCAGGAAACGGCCTGAGGACGGCTTCATAACAGGGCTCGTACTGCAGGATGGGCGTACCGTTGAGGGCGAGCTTTTTCTCGACTGCAGTGGTTTTCGCGGTCTACTCATTGGCCAGACGCTCAACGTCGGCTTCGAGGACTGGAGTCACTGGTTACCGTGCGATCGGGCGTTGGCCGTGCCGTGTGAGAGGGTCGCGCCGCTGCTGCCGTACACCCGTTCGACGGCTGATGAGGCGGGCTGGCGTTGGCGTATCCCGCTTCAGCACCGGACGGGCAATGGCTACGTGTACTGCAGCGACTCTCTGAGTGAGGATGATGCGCATGCGCGCCTGCTTTCCCAGCTCGATGCGGCGCCGCTAGCCGACGCACGCGTGTTGAAATTCAAGGCCGGCCATCGGCATCGTTTTTGGGAAAAAAACTGTGTGGCACTCGGCCTTGCCGGCGGGTTCATCGAGCCGCTGGAGTCCACCAGCATTCATCTGGTGCAGGCCGGCATCTCGAGGCTCCTGGCCCTCTTTCCTGATGCCAGCTTCGCGAGGGTAGGAATCGAACTCTACAACCGCTATATGGCCGACCAGTACCGTCGGATCCGGGATTTCATCATCCTGCACTACAAGGCAACCGAGCGCTGCGACACCTCATTCTGGCGGCACTGTCGCGAGATGAGCATTCCCGAGTCTCTGCAGGAGAAGATCGAGTTGTTTCGTGAGCAGGGAAGGGTACTGCAGCATCCGGAGGACCTGTTCACGGAGCATAGCTGGATCGCAGTCATGCTGGGCCAGGGCATCACGCCCAGCGGATATGACCCGTTGGTTGATTCGTTGCCGCTGCAGAACCTGAGGAACTTCGTACTTCACGTCAAGCATGTCACCGCCAAGACCGCTTCGGCGATGCCGACGCACGAGGCGTTCCTTAACGAGAATTGCCGAAACGGCGCGCTCCGCGCTACCAGCGTACGTGTCTGATCGTGCAGTATTGACCTGGCTGCCGATGCGCAGGGCAGCCGTTACAAGGCCCCTCCTCTCCCCTGCGTCAACTCTCATATGCAATTCCGCCGGTCACAGTCCCAGCCGCGTTTTGAACTCGCGGACTCGGTCCCGCGCGACCGTCAAGTCGGTCCCCTGCACGTCTTTGAGCCGCGCGTTGAGACCCCCGCCCGGAAGCGGCGATAGCTCCTTGATCCAGGTCACATTCACCAGCATCTTGCGATGGATGCGAAAAAACGCTTTCGGGTCCAACTTCTGTTCGAGTTGCGCGATGGTGTGATCGACACCGTACGCCTTGCCTTCCGATACGGCGAAGGTCATTTTTTCTTCGGCGTAGAAATGAGTCACCCGCGCCAGCTCGAGAAACCGCAGCCGGTCTCCCAGCCGTGAAGCGATGCGATCGGGATACTGCGGATGATTCTGGCGAACGGAGTCGGTCAAAGTACGCAGGAGCGCCTGGAGATCTTGTTGTGACTGGGGCGGCGACGCGCGCATCTGTTCGACCTTCGTGAGCGCTCTATCCAGGTGTGCCGCTTCGATCGGTTTGAGCAGGTAGTCGACCGAGTTTACGGCAAAGGCCTCGAGCGCGTATCGATCGTAAGCGGTGGTGAATACCACGATCGGCTGCCTGGGCAGGCGGGCCAGCACTTCGAAGCCGTTGTAGCCGGGCATCTGAACATCGAGAAAGCACACGTCGGGAAGATCGGATGTCAGGGCGGCAACGGCCTCCTCGGGCACGGTCGTCATGCCGATGATGTCGACGCGGCCACTCGCTCCAAGCATTCGGGCCAGGCGCTCCAGTGCCAAGGGCTCGTCATCGATCAGATAGACACGCAGCTTCATGAGCAGGGCAAGATCATCTGGACAACGCACCATCGATCGCGTCTCAACACATTGAGCCCGGCCGCATCGCCGTACAAGGCATCGAGCCGGCCGATGAGATTGTCGAGGCCGTGTCCGGCAAGGATCGCCCCGAGGTCGAACCCAGGTCCCGTGTCACACACCTCGATGCATAGGCGCGCGTTCGCCAGCGACGCAGTGATCGTAAGCTCCCCACCTGCGCGTCGCCGCGCGATGCCGTGTTTCACTGCGTTCTCCACAAGTGATTGGACGGACAGGGGCGGCACCTTGAGATCGTGTAGTTCCTCTGACACCGCGATGCGCCCGCGCAACTTGTCGCCGAAGCGAACTCGTTCGATCTCGAGATAGTCTTCGGTAATAGCAAGCTCGCGGCCCAGCGGAACCAGCGGAGTCGTGTTATCCAGCGATGAACGCAGCAAGCCAGCGAGTCGGCCCACGACGTGTTCGGCCTTTCCGGGATCCGTCGGAATGAGCGAACTGATGGAGTTGAGCGTGTTGAACAGAAAATGAGGATGCAGGCGTGACTCCAGCGACTGCAGTCGCGCCTCCGCCGCGAGCTTCCGCGCACGCTCTGCCGCGACTTCCTCTTCCTGGAGTTTTTCTTCTGCCGCTTGCAGCCGGCTTCGCTGTGAAGCGTAAAGGAGGGCTCCAAGAGCAAACGCGGCAGCAAGCGGCATCGCTGCCTGCAAGGTATGCAGGTAGTCGGTCCAGAAGTCATGTGGCACGGCGATTCGAGCCCACATGAGAAAGGCCTGGGCAGCGAGACATCCCACCGCTGCGAACGAGAGGGAGCCGACAACCGCTGCCAATACCTGCTCGCGTCCCGAGAATCTCTTGACCCATGCCGGCAACGCCAGAATCGCGGGGAGCGCCGTCACGTTCGCATAGACCAACGAATACGCCCAGGTGCGCAGCAGGTGCTGCGCGTCCCAGGCGCTGGCGTTTGCGGTCTGGACCAGAACCACCAACAGCACCGACAGATTGACCCACAGTAGCGATACGATCCAGACGCGCCCGGTTCCCATCGCGGTGTTACTCTATCTCGTAACGGTGGGCTCGAAGGTGCCGCTGCGAAATACGCTCACGACTTGCGGCGTGTCCTGGCCGGTGAGGGTCATTTCCCCGAGGACATCTTCGTAAAGTGTGGCGTACTCGATCTGCCTCGTCGCGAGCGCGACCCAGATTTGACCCCAATAATGACTGCGGCCCTTCAGTTTCATCCCTCCGTTGGCGATCTCCAGCGGGTTAAAAAACGTGCTATATCCAATCAGGGCGCAGTCACGGCTGTTTCGCTTCGAGCGTCCCATCCACGTCAGTTGCACATCCCGGTTCTGGAACGCGCCCACGCCAGGCAGATTCATGGTCTCGCCGGAGACCAGATGATAGGGCTTGTTCAATTGCAGATGCCCGAACTGGCGCTGTCCATAGAACTCCAGCATCTGAGTATCCCAGATCAGATTGCGCTCGAACACGGCAGTGGCCGGAAAGCCCTTGAAGAAGTCCGGCGCCAGGCTTGCCGCGGCGTCGTGGTAGCGGAACCCTTCCATGAACTCCCGCTTCTGTACGGGTCCGGATGGCTCACCGGGGCCGTCAGAGTCGATCTCGGAAACACCCGTCCAGACGGAATCGCCTCCAGGCAGGCCACGTGTGTAGTTTCCCCTTATGAGCTGCCTTCGAACCACCTGGCCTCTTGTGCCGGAGGTCGAGTACTCAACCGTGAACCGGTACGTGCGGGGCCCATCCTCCTTCACGGCAGCGGGACGCGGCGGCGTCCAGGAATCTGCCAGAACGAAGTCGCTACTCAACAACAGAAACGCATAGATAGATATGAAAGACGTTCGCATGGGTATGCCCTCCTGAATCCAGGCAGCAGTGTTCACGCCATGGAAGACAAGATCACGCACTGCCCGACGAAGTGCGGCAGAATCGGACGAGAGGCGGGAGAACGAGGATGCGCCGCGCCGGCCGATAGCCGCGCAAGCCGCTCGCATGATTCAGCGCGGCTGCGCCGCCGACCTCCTGCGAACCGAACAGGCACCGTCCCAGGTTATTCTGAATGACACGCTCTCCCACATCTCCAGAAAACCCGGAACACCCGCGCCTCTCCAAGCGCATGGGCGAACTCGGCCTGTGCTCACGGCGCGAGGCGGATCGCTGGATCACCAGCGGCTGGGTGAAAGTGGATGGCGAAGTCGTCGACACACTCGGCACACGGGTGTCACCCAACGCACGCATCGAGATCGATCGGGCCGCACGCGAACACCAGAGCGGACAGGTCACCGTCCTGCTGCACAAGCCGGTGGGCTATGTCTCCGGCCAGGCCGAAGACGGCTACGAACCCGCCATTGTGCTCATTACCCCGAAAAATCGCTGGGCGGCGGATCCCTCGCCCATACAGTTTCAGCAGGGACATCTGCGTGGGCTCGCCCCCGCCGGCCGACTGGACATCGACTCTACCGGGCTGCTGGTACTCACCCAGGATGGACGCGTCGCGAAGCAATTGATTGGCGAGGACTCCTCAATCGAGAAGGAATACCTCGTGCGGGTCGAAGGCAACCTCTCCCCCGACGGCATGAAGCGCCTGCAGTACGGCCTGACGCTCGATGGCGTGAAGCTGAAGCCCGCACAGGTGTCATGGCAGAACGAACACCAGCTGCGCTTCGTGCTGCGACAGGGCCGCAAACGCCAGATCCGCCGCATGTGCGAGCTCGTGGGTCTATTCGTGACAGGGCTGAAGCGCGTCCGCAGCGGCAACGTCCTGTTGGGAGGACTACCGGTAGGCAAGTGGCGGTACTTGCGGCCGGACGAGAAGTTCTAATAAGAGGGGCGATGCTTGCGCTCTCAACGTGCCGCGAGCCGCCAAAGAGAGGTGATTTCAGCAGCGCGGGCAATATGGAGCGGGTCAGTTTGGTCAGCGGCTCGCGGATGTCGCGGTGACACATCGTTTCGGCCCACGACGCGCAACCCCGCAGCCTCGAACTCTTGGAGCAACTGCGCGCGGGTCCGAAGACCAAAATGCTCCGCCAAGTCCGAAAGGATTAACCACCCCTCACCGCCCGACTCCAGATGCTCCGGCAGCGCCCTGAGAAATCCGCGCAGCATTCGGCTTTCGGGATCGTAGATTCCGCTTTCCATAGACGAACTCGGCCGCGCGGGAATCCACGGCGGGTTGCAGATCACGAGCCCCGCGCGACCTTCGGGAAAGAGGTCCGCCTGCACGACTTCGATACGTTCCGAAAGCCCCAGCTGTCGAACGTTCTCATCCGCACACGCCAGCGCGCGCGGATCGAGATCGGTAGCGACAACACGTTCGATGCCACGCCGTGCAAGTACCGCGGCGAGCACACCCGTGCCCGTGCCGATATCGAAAGCAACGCTGGATGAAGCGCGTGCACCCAGCTGGGTGCGCGTGCCCGGCTGGGTACACGTGCCCGGCTGGGTACACACAGCCGGCAGAAGCGTCGTGCTGACGAGGTCCACATACTCGCGGCGGATCGGCGCGAAGACACCGAAGTGCGGATGAATTCGGCCTCCAACCTCCGGAAGCTCGATGCCTTTCGTGCGCCACTCGTGCGCACCGATCACACCAAGCAACGCTCGTAGCGATGTGACTGATGCAGTCTTCGCGGGACCGTAGGCCTCCGCGCAGGCTTGCCGGACGTCTGGCGCTCGTCGCAACGGGATCGTGTAGTCGTCATTGAGCGGGATCAACAACGCGTTGAGCGTGCGGGCCCGTTGCGACCTGGCCTGGCGGTACAGATGGAATGCTGCAGCACGGCCGGCGATCGAAGTTGTGGTTGAAGTTCGCAGTCTACGCTGCCGACGATCCGCGCGATTTCCCAATGCAGTCAACATCTGGCGTGCCTCTTGAAAGTCACCGCGCCAGAGAAGCGCGGTTCCCTGACACGCGAGACCATAGGCCTCGTCAGCCGTCATTTTCCCGTCAGCGACAACGACGCGCGTGGCAGGCGGCGCACCGTTATGGGAGCGCCACCGTGTCTCGAATGGCTTGCCGTCTTCCAGCCAATGAATGATCGGGACAGAGCTGCTGTCAGTCACACAATCACGCTCGCGGGCAGTGTTGGTTTTGCGCTATGGACCGTCGGCCGACCCACAACGGCCGCCAGATCGCTCGTGATTGCCGCGCGATTGAGGGCGTCGAACACGCGAAGAGCTGCTCCAGAGATTTACAAGGCAGGTTATCAGTTTTCTTCGTCCGTCATTCCATCAATCGAAGTACATTCCCCTCCCCGGTGCTAGACCAAATATCCACGCTGCGACGTTGTTACACTCAACGCCGGCAAGGGATTGAGGGAATCATTCATGAACACGCTCGTCCGCGCGGGACTCGTCGCGCTCGCGTTTTGCTGTCCACTCGTCTCGATCTCGCAGGAAGCCGTGCCGCCAGCCTTGCGCGACTGGCAAGTCTGGGCGCTTAAGGGCGAGGAGTTTCGTCGCTGCCCCTTCCTCGCCTCTGCCAACCTGAAGCCCGATCAGCCCATCGAGGCCAGCGCTTTCCGCTGCGTCTGGCCAGAGCGCTTGACCCTCGTCGTCAACGCACACGACGGCAGCTTCATGCAACGCTACCAGGTGTATTCCGAGACTTGGGTGACTCTGCCCGGCAGCCTCGAACACTGGCCGCAGGATGTGCGCGTGAACGGCGCCCCCGGCGCGGTGGTGACGCGCGACGAGCTACCCACCTTGCGGCTCCCACCCGGCAACTACGCGGTGACGGGCCACTTCACCTGGGGCGCCCGTCCGGAATCGCTTCAGCTACCGGCGCTTACCGCGCTGGTGGATCTCACCGTCGATAGTCAACGCGTCGCGCAGCCCGAGAGGCCCGGGAATGCGGTTTGGCTGGGCAAGCGGCACAGCGCCGAACAGCCCGCGGCGATGGAAGTGCAAGTGTACCGGCTCGTGCAGGATTACATCCCAGCCTATCTAGTGACGCGCGTCCGTCTCAACGTCGCCGGCGATGCGCGTGAGGAACTGCTGGCGCGGGTGCTGCCCGACGGATTCACGCCGTTGAGCCTCACCGGTGCCCTTCCGGCGCGACTGGAGCGTGATGGGCGCTTGCGCGTGCAGGTGCGCGCCGGATCGCATGAGGTCACGCTGGTAGCGCGCGCTGCGGGAGTGGCCGGTGCCCTTTCGCGCCCGGGTGCAGCGGGCGGCAAATGGGCGCGGGAGGAAATATGGAGCTTCGCCGCGGACGATGGTTTACGTGTGGCAGCAGCGGAAGGCGCCGAAGGCATCGATCCGATTCAAGCCAATGTGCCGCGCGAGTGGCAACGTTTCCCCGCGTTTCGCATGGCCGCGGATTCCAAGCTCGGCGTAGTTGAACGCAGCCGCGGTCTCGCCAATGCCGACGACAATCGCCTCACTCTCAGCCGCAACCTATGGCTCGATTTCGATCACGGCGGTTTCACCGCCGTGGACCAGATCGCCGGCACCATGCGGCGCGACTGGCGTCTCGACATGGCGGCACCATTCGCGCTGCAGAGCGCGACCAGCGGTAATGAGCCGCTGCTGGTCACCGCCGGTGCCGTTGACCACACTGGTCTCGAAGTGCGCAATCCGAACCTTTCACTAACTACCGTGGCACGCAGTATCGCGCGTGGCGCCATGCCAGCCACCGGCTGGAACCAACGCTTCGACCAAGTCAGCGGCGTGTTGCATCTGCCGCCGGGCCATCGTCTGATCGCGGCACCCGGTACCGACGAAGCACCCGGCTCTTGGTTCGAGCGCTGGGGCCTGTGGAGCGTGTTTGGCGTGCTCATCGTGGTGGTATTCGTGTACTGGATCGCGGGCCTGATGCCCGCGGGTGTCGCCGCGCTCGCTTTGCTGCTTACCTACCAGGAAATGCCGCCCTTCATCTGGTTGTGGGCCAATCTACTCGCTGCGTTGGCCATCGCGCGCGCCGCGCCTGAAGGGCGCTTCCGCCGCATCGCGCACGGCTATCGTACGTTGAGCTTCGCGGTGTTGGCGCTGGCGATGCTGCCGTTCATGTGGTCGCAGGTGCGCTACGCGCTCTATCCGCAGCTGGAGAACGCGCAGTCCGAGACTCTGCCCTTTATCTTGCATTCCATAGCGGCACCAGAATCGAATGTCGACATTCCGCGTGCCGTGAATGCACTGACGGCGGCGGCACCGCCGCCACCCGAGATTCAACTCGAGCAGGCGGCCCCCGTTCAGGAAATGAAACGCGACTACCGGTCAAGAGCTGATGCACCCGAAAACCCCTACGGCCTCAACTCCCTACAAGTGGTACAGCGTTACGCCAGCGGCACGCGTCTGCAGGCGGGACCGGGCATTCCCGCCTGGCGGTACCACTCTTATCCATATCGCTGGTCCGGACCGGTGGAGGCCAGCGACACGGTGCGGTTCATCTACATCGGTCCGGTGGTGCTGTTCTTCTGGCGCATTCTCGGTGTGGGCGCTTTGGCGCTACTGTTCCTGTGGCTGGCACGCCTGAGCTACGGCGGCACCTGGCGGTTGCCGGGGATGCCGCGCGAAGCCGAATCGAGTGGTACCGCCGCAGGCGGCACCACCACTGGTGTGGCCGCTCCGCTAGTAGTCGCCGCCGCTATTACTGCCGTTATGCTGGGAAGCCCGGCTCCGGCACGCGCGCAGAATGCTTCGAGTGTCGGACCCAGCGCCGAACTACTCGAGCAACTTAAGCAGCGGCTCACTGCGGCGCCGCGTTGCGCGCCGGATTGCGCGGAGCTGGCCGAGGCACGCGTGGTGGTCGACGGCGAGCGGCTCGAGATCGTCATGCGCGTGAGCGCTTTGGCCAATCTCGCCGTCGCCATGCCGCACGCCAGTGATCGTTGGCAACTCGACGATGTGTCCGTGGATGCGCGCGCCTCACTCGCGATCGCGCGCGAGGGCGACGCATCGTTATGGCTGCCGTTGACGGCTGGCGCACACACGGTACGTCTGGCAGGACGGTTAGCGCCGGCGGAGTCCATCCAGGTGGCGTTCCCACAGCAGCCGCGAGCGATCGAAGTGAGCGCCAACGGCTGGACGGTCAGCGGCGTCAACGAGGGGCGCCTAATCTCCGGTTCGCTGGAGTTGGCGCGCGAGCGCAGCGCACAGCGGAGCGGCGTGCTGGATTCATTGGAGGCGGGGGCGGAGTTTCCAGCGTTCGTGAATATTGAGCGGATCTTCAATCTCGATCTCGACTGGACGCTGCACACGGTGGTGTCGCGCATCGCGCCGCTGCGCGCGGCCGTGTCGGTGGAAATCCCGCTGGTGAAGGGCGAGTCCGTGCTCACTCCCGGAGTCGAGACGCACGACGGCGTGGCGCTGATTGGGCTTGCCGCGGGTGAGACATCTTCGGAATGGCAGTCGGGTCTGGCACGCGCTGAATCGCTCGAGGTCTCACTGCCGAAGGGTGCTGCACGCACTGAAGTCTGGAGCTTCGTGGTGAATCCACAGTGGCACGCGGCGTTCGAAGGATTTCCGGCTGTGATGCCGCAGACGCCGAATGATGCCAACTGGGTATTCAGGTTCATCCCACGCGCCGGAGAGAGACTCGTGGCGCGCATCACGCGGCCCAAGGGCATCGAAGGGGCGACGCTGGCAATCGACGCCGTGCGCTATTCGGTCGTGGTCGGAAAGCGCTCCTCCAACAACACGCTGAATTTCGACTACCGCAGTACCCAAGGCGGACGACACATCATCAAACTGCCGGCGGACGCGCGCGTGACCGCGGTGCGCTTTGACAATCAGCCGGTGCAATTGCGGCCGGAGAAGGGCGAGTTGCCGCTGGCACTCTCGCCCGGCAAACACAGCATCCAGGTGGATTGGGAAGAATCGCGCGACGTCGGGTTGCGCACTCGGCCGTCGGCGGTAGATCTGGGCAGTGCCGCAAGCAACATCACCACCACCGTGGAATTGCCAGTATCGCGCTGGCCACTGTTGGCGAGCGGGCCGGGAGTGGGGCCGGCGGTACTATACTGGGGTGAGCTGGTGGTGTTCATCGGCCTCGCCTGGCTTCTGGGCCGGTGGAAGCAGTCGCCGCTGCGCTTCGTAGAGTGGTTGCTTCTGGGACTCGGGCTGTCGACGCAGTCGTGGTGGGTTTTCACGTTCACGGCGGCGTGGCTCATTCTCATGCGGTGGCGTGAGAATTGGCATCCCAGCGAGCGCATCTCGCAGCTGCGTTTCAACGTCACGCAGTTGCTGCTGGCTGCCTTCACCGCGCTCGCAATCTTCACGCTGGTGTTCTCAGGGATTCGCAACGGTCTGCTTTCGGCGCCCGACATGGGCGTCAGTGGCATCGGCTCAGGGTACGGCACATTCTCGTGGTTTCAGGATAAGACCACGGGCGCACTCTCCATGCCTTCTGTCTTCTCGGTGCCGATGTGGAGCTACCGGCTGTTGTTCTTCGTGTGGGCTGGATGGATGGCGTTCGCGCTAGTGGGCTGGCTGCGCTGGGCGTTCAACGCCTGGAAGACCGACGGCCTCTGGCGAACGGAGTCGTCTGGCACTGTTACCGACAGCGTACCTTGAATCATGGGCAGAAACACGCGCGCCTCCAAACCACCCGCGGGAGAATTCTTCAGCATGACCTCGCCTCCGTGGCCTTGTACGATGGCCCGAACTACCGTCAGTCCCAAACCCACTCCGCCGGTATGGCGATTGCGGGACTTCTCCAGCCGGAAATAGGGCAGGAAGACTTTCTCGAGTACGCGCTCGGGAATACCCGCTCCTCGATCGCAGATGACAATTACGTAGGCCCTGCGTTCCTGCCGCAGCTCGAGGCTGGGTGGTGTTGCGTACTTAAGCGCGTTTTCCACCAGGTTGGTGACCGCCCTTTTGAGGGCGAGGGGTTGCCCCTCGTATACGGCGTGGGCAGGCCCCTGGTAATGGAGCTCGATCTGACGATCAGCGTACTCATTGACAATCGTCATCAACATCAACGGCAGATCGAAATGGGTCGTGGTCTCGGTCACAGCACCATCGCGAAAGAAAGCGAGCGCGCCGTCCACCATGGCCTGCATTTCATCGACGTCCCGAAAATGCCGGGCCTGTTGTTCAGTGTCGTCAATCAACTCACCGCGCAGCCGCATCCGCGTGAGCGGGGTGCGCAGGTCGTGCGAGATAGCCGCCAGCATCAGGGTTCGATGCGCGAGGAACCTCTGTATCTGAGCCTGCATCTCGTTGAACGTTCTGACAACCTGCCGCAGCTCGCGTGGACCCGATTCTGACATGGGAGAGGACTGCGGATTCAAGCCGAACTCGCGTACCGCGGCGGCGAGCTTCTGGATCGGCTGAGCAAACTGCCTGGCGGCGAGCGCGGTGATCACAGATATCGATAAGGCCAGAAAAGTCGCCCACATGAGCAAACGCGCGCCGACCGGCGCAACCCACATTGGAACAGGCGCCGCGAACGCGGTCCAGCTCCCATCGTGCAGACGGACCGCCAGTAGCCATCCATACCCGCCACCGGGATTGAGTCGAAATTCACTGGGGAGAGCCATCGAGGGTGAGACTCGCAACACGATCGACTTGCGCTGCAATGCCGTCGCGATACGCCGCGCAACCGGCTCATCGACGCCTGCCTGCGCCTTGAGAATTGGCACCACGGGCGAATCAGCACCGAACCAATACGCGCGAATCGGTCCACCCGTAGTAGCAGCCGATGCCAGCGATGCACGCAGTGGTGGCGGGACCGAATCGAGGAGACGCACCGTGACAATCACGTCTCTCAGGAGGGGGGAACGCTCCAACGGTTCGTCCGTCCAGAAGCGGCCGACTCCTATCAACAGGAAAGCCATTGCGGCGGTAGCGCCGACGAGCATGATTTCGGCCAACACGAAGCGCCGGGCAATCGTGTCAGTGAGCCAGGATGGAGGCCTCACCTGCGTGTTACCTCAGGCAGAAAAATGTAGCCGGCATTGCGAATCGTGCGGATCAGCGAAGGATTCCTCGGATCCTGCTCGAGCTTGTAGCGCAGCCGACTCACCTGCACATCGATGCTGCGATCGAATGCGATATGCATTGATCCCCGAGCCAGATCGATGAGTTGCTCCCGGCTCAGGGTGCGGCGCGGATGTTCCAGGAACGTCACCAACAGATCGAATTCGCCGCCTGAGAGAACAACCAGGCTATCGTCTGCGGACCTCAGCTCGCGCCGCACGGTGTCCAGGCGCCACCCGGCGAAGCACAACACCGGTCGGGCCGCGTCGGACTTTGGGTTGAAGGCTGATGCCCCCACCCTGCGCAACACGGCCTTGACGCGGGCTAGCAGCTCACGTTGGTCGAAGGGCTTGGTCAGATAATCATCGGCACCGAGCTCGAGGCCCACGACACGATCGGTGTGATCCGCCAAGGCCGTGAGCATGATGACCGGTACGCTGGAGGCGGCGCGCAGGCGGCGGCAGAGGCTGAACCCATCCTCGTGTTGAAGCATGACGTCCAGAATGACCAGATCGACCGTCCCCTTCTCCAGGGCAGCGAACATGCCTTTACCATCCGCCGCAACCGAGACCGTGTGGCTATGCTTACGGAAAAAGGCGGCGAGCAACGAGAGGATATCCTCATCGTCGTCGACCAGCAGCAGATGCGGCACGTTACTGATGCAATGATTCCGCTCATGCCAGAGCGGAATCAGTCAGGGCCAGCGACCGCGGATGCTTGACGACCGACACACTTGTCACACCCAGCATCTTCGGCAGCTGATCGGGGGGCACCTTGAGAGGCCCGGGCCCCGGCCCCTCGCCTGCAACAGGTTGCGGATACGCCGTAGAACGCGCTGTGTGGAACGTGATGTTACCTTCGACTTTCTGGACAATCTGATGAATGTGTCCGTTGAGCACGGTGACCGATCCGAACCGGCGCAGTTCGTTGAACAAGGTGTCTGCATCGCCCGTGCCCCAACCCCAGGGCTCGTAAACAGTCCACAGTGGCATATGTGCGAAGACGACCACGGGCGTACTCGCAGAACGCCTTTTCAGATCATTCTTCACCCATTCGAGCTGCTCGGGGCCCAGTGTTCCCAGGCCTCCGGCTTTGAACTGCAGTACGTTGATGAGGGAGACAAAGTGCACTCCTCCATGATCGAAGCTGTAGTAACCCTTGTTGTTCGAGGCTTTGCCGAACCGGTTGAAGTATTCCGTTTGTGCAGAATCGGCGGTGTCGTGCTCCCCGGGAGTTGTGTGCAGCTCGGCGACCCGGAGCCGTTTGAAATATTGTTGCGCCGTGTCGAATTCGGCGGGCTTTGACAGGTGGGTGATATCGCCGGTGTGGATGACCAACGCAGGCTGCTGCGGCAGGCCGTTCACGAGCTCGATGGTTCTGGACAACGTGCCATTCACATCCGGATTGGCTTCCTTATTGAAGCCAACATGGGTGTCGCTGATCTGCACGAACAACGGCTTGACTGCCTTCGAGGCATACTCGTCGTCTTCCCCCGCTATCGCGAGATCAACCGGCGTGAGTATGCCTCCCGCGACTGCGAAGAGCGTGCCAGCGCCGAAAGCCATGCACTTGAGGGTTTTGCGACGTGAAAGATTCAGAGGATCATCACTTGACACAGATATCTCCTATCGGGGTTTCGTACTATTTCAGCTCGGCCAGGTACGCAATGATGTCGGCTCGGTCCTGGGCTTCCTTCAGAAAGAAGAACATCTTCGTGCCCGGTACCAGGGCGGAAGGGTTGGTCAACCACCGGTCCAGGTTCTCTGTGTCCCAGAGAATTCCGGAGGCCTTCAGCGCGGATGAATAGGCATAATCGGGCGCTGTCCCGGCCATGCGGCCGACAACCCCGCGATGCTTCGGTCCGATGTCGTTCTCATCGATCGAATGACAGCTGGTGCAGTTCTGATAGAGAACCTTACCGCGCTGGGCATCGCCATGAAGGGACGGCCTCCCGGCCGAACTGCTCGGGTTCGCGGCGGCGGCCACCGGTCGGACTGGCGCTGTTTGTGCATCGGCGCGCGGCTGTGCCAGAAGCACAAGCGCACTCAGCAGGCATCTGTGCCACAGGTGCACTCGGATGGACATGATGAGCCTTCGCTCCGGTTCGCGTCTTGCTGACGCACAGGACCAGACTGAAGCTCACGTGCATTTATTCCCGAAACGCAATGGCCCCGCCGTCCTGAGGCGCATCTGCGACCGCTTGGCAGGTACGCAAAAGCCCCGGTGCAAGGCACCGGGGTCAGGGTAGGATTGCCTCTCGCCACAGCAGCACACTATATCCCCAACCCGGACATTTCGAAGCCGGGCTCCTATCGAATCGAGCTCGGAAACTGGCATCCCGTCCGGTATTGGCCATTTGTTACAAAGACGGAAACTTACGACCGAGGGGTAACAATTCCGCTATTTGCGCGGAACAAACGCGCGCTAGGGTGGTTCGCGGTTTCAACCTCCGTAAGGACCCCCGTGATACATCTCATTCCCGCGCAATCGATCCGCCAGAACATGACTCGCGGGCTCCGAGTAGCCGGTTGGGTGCACGCAAGTTGCTTTGTCGCCCTCTACTGCGGTCGCGCGCTCGCGCAGGAGCAGCAAGGCTCAGCGATAGACGAAGTCGACATATCCGTCGAGCGTCAGAACGCGTTGCAGAATGAGTCCGTCGCGCTTTCCACGACGCCCGATGTCGGGCCGCGCTTGCGCCACGTGACCGCCGTCCTTGCGCTGGGCGCGTTCGATCATCCGGTGTATCCCGGTTCCAAGGGAAGCAAGGTGGATCCGTTTCCCTACGTTGACATTCGCGGTCTCCTGAACGACCGCGTGTTTGTGTCCGACGCGAATGGCATCCTTGGGGTGAAACTCCTCAATGACGGACTGGTCCGAGCCGGTGTCGGGCTCAACTTAGGAAATGGGCGCACCAGCAGCGACGACCCGCGTCTGAAGGGTTTGCCCAACATCAAGCCAGGCGCGCGAATCCAGGGATACATGGCATTGGCGCTCAAACCGGTCTCCCTGGAGGCGGGCGTGGAGACCCGCGTGGGCCAGAAACCTGGAACGCTGGCAAGGTTCGGCGCATCCTACAACATTGCGCCAACGCCACAATTGCATCTTTCGGTCAGCGCCAGCATCGCCTGGGCCAATGCTTCGTATCAAAACCTGTTCTTCGGTATCACGCCCGCGAATGCGGCAGCCGCGAGCGCACAAGGCAACCCACTACCTGTGTACACTCCGCGTTCGGGCCTGACCAGTGCCGCGCTCGCCGGCACTGTTGTCTACCAGTTCACCAAGCACTGGGGTGTCCTCGCGTTTGCCAACGAAGGCCATGTCTTGGGAGCCTCCAGAGATAGCCCGTTGACGCAGCGTACAGCGACGCCGGTTTATGCGATCGCTGCGGCGTACACGTTCTGACTTCGACCTCGTGCGATCCGGCGGATATGATGAACATCGATCCCACCATGTCACCCTGCAGGTATGGCCCTGCTTTGTGCATTGCACAATGGATCAAAGCTTCCACCCACTGCGGCGTCACATTCCGCAAAGGCGTTGAGAGGATCATGTCGATGATGTCGCGTCTGTTGGCCTGCATACTACTTACGTGGCACGTGGCCGCCGTCGGTGGGGAAGTCATCCGCTTCCCGAAGCCCGAGTCCGACAGCGATCGCCGCATGAATTACGCATTTCAGTTGCTGCAACTCGCCCTGGCGAAGGCGGGTACCGAATATCGGATCCAGCTGGCCCAGGTCGCCATGAACCAGGACCGCGCGGTCTCGGAAATCGAGGCAGGACGGACGATCGACGTCGCCCCGCTCCCCAGCTCTGATGAACGCGAAGTGCGCCTGCTGCCGATTCGCATTCCAATTTACAAGGGTGCGATGGGCTGGCGTCTCGGCTTGATCCGCAAAGGCGACCATGAACTGCTCGCGCGCGTCAATACGCTGAAGGATCTACAGGGCGTGCGTCTCGCGCAGAGCATGGAATGGCCGGACACAAAGATCCTCCAGGCTAACGGCATTCGTGTGATTACTGCTCCGACATACGAAGGCCTGTTCAAGATGCTCGAAGCCAAGCGCTTTGACTATTTTCCGCGCGATCCCATGGAAATCTGGGACGAGCAGGCGGACCACGCAGACACGCTCGTAGTGGAGCCCCACCTTGCACTGCATTATTACTACGATGCCTACTTCATGGTGAACCGCAAAAACACGCGGCTCGCGAAAGATATTCGCGACGGCCTCGAAAGGGCGATTCTCGACGGCTCGTTCGACAAGCTCTTTCAGCAATATTTCGGTGAGGCGATTCGCAAGGCGCACCTGGAAACGCGCACGGTGGTCGAATTGCAAAACCCATTGCTGTCACCCGAGACGCCTTCCAATCGACCTGAACTCTGGTACGACTTCCGGCGCGCGACCGGAGCGCAGCGCGACCGAAACGCAGTGGAGGGAATCCCACGGAGCACCAACGGTGCGACGTGGGAGAGGGAATCCCGAGAAGCGCCAGAGGCGCGACGTGGGGCGCGACGCGGGGGGCGTTGAGTGAGCTTTTCGCCGGGGCGGAGCAGGCGCCGGCCGCGTGGGCTGGCGCGGGCGGCGCCGAATGTGGACCTGACTTCTACGCGCGCCGAGAAGCCGCGAGCAACCAGCGAGCCAGCGTGGCGAGCATCTCGTCTATCACGATGGGCTTGGTAATGTGATCGTTCATCCCGGCTGCGAGTGCCGCCTCGCGGTCGCCGATCATGGCGTTAGCCGTCATAGCGATGACGGGAAGGTCTTGCAGGCCCTTCTCTTTGCGCAACGCGCGTGTGGCAGTGTAGCCGTCCATCACCGGCATCTGACAGTCCATCAGCACCGCGTCGAAATGGCCGACGGCAAGGGAGTCGAGCGCCTCCTTCCCGTTGCGGGCCACGCTGACCCTCACACCTGCGTCAGTCAATAAATCGACGGCGAGCTCCGCGTTGATTTCATTGTCCTCCACTACCAGAATGCGGGCACCCTCCAAGCCGCTGGG